>Ga0114973_10000546_pt1 | contig 28562 bp, 19 predicted proteins | sample M_140807_MF_Meta_FD_87025 | JGI IMG/M metagenome (GOLD analysis project Ga0114973, IMG submission 87025) | Freshwater microbial communities from Lake Montjoie, Canada to study carbon cycling - M_140807_MF_MetaG | ecosystem: Environmental > Aquatic > Freshwater > Lake | place: Lake Montjoie...
CAGGGCCGGCTGCATGCAGATGAAGATCCCCAGGAACAGCGCGGCCACCTCGAGGATCGCGCCGTAGGTGAAGCCGTTGGCCGCGCGGACCTTGCCGTCGCCGCCGAGGAGCGAGAGGAGGACGAGCCCAACGAGGACGGCCTCGCGGAGGAACACCCAGGGATGCCACTCGGTGCCGGGGAATGGCTTGGCCGGGTCGAGGAGGGCCACCGCGGCGATCACCGCCGCCATGATCGGGGCGTTGGGCCACAGGCCGTGGATCGTCAGCGGCGTCGTCTGGCGTTCGTCACGGGCGATATCGCGCGGGGCCTCGCGCGGGTGGGCGAAGACGGTGTCCCACACCCAATAGACCGCCAGGAGGACCGCATTGGTAAACAGCCACGGCTTCCACAGGTTCAGCGTCCAGAGAAAGTCGACCCCTTCGAGGTAGCCGAGGAACAGGGGCGGGTCGCCGATCGGGAGGAGCATGCCGCCGCAGTTGCAGACCATGAAAATGAAGAACACGAGCGTGTGGGCGACATGCTTGCGTTCCTTGTTCGTCTCCAGGAGCGGACGGACCAGGAGCATCGCGGCGCCGGTCGTGCCGATGAAGCTCGCCATCATCGCCCCGAGGGCGAGGAAGGTGGCGTTGGTTGTCGGAGAGGCGACGAGATCCCCCTCGATTCGCACACCGCCGGTGACGACATAGAGGGCGAAGAGGAGGGCGATGAAGGGGATGTATTCGGCGCACAGGGCGTTGGTCAGCACCGCGCCCGCCGTCGGCCAGGAGGGGCCGGCCGCCGCCGGATGGATCAGGGCATGGGCCGGGAAGTGGAGATCGACTGGTTGCTGGTGGAGGAAGGTGTAGTAGCCGAGGGTGATCGCGGCGAGGAGGCCGGCGACGAGGAGTTTGTTGCGGTTGTGTTCCCACCAGTGGGAGATCCCGGGGGTGAGCGGGAAGATGGCGATCGCCGCCAGGAGGAGGGCGAAGGGGAGCGTCGTGGCCGGCGGCGGCGCGGCGGGGTGGGGGGGATGGTCGTCGGCCGCGGCTTGGGGAACCGCTGCCGCGTCCCCGCCCTGGAAGTTCCGCACCCCCTCGTCCCGCTGATGGACGAGGTTGGCAGCCTGGTCATGGAGCGCTTCGGCCCGCTGCGCCGCGACGATCTGGTCGCGCCCCCCCTGAGGCCAGCCGACGAGACAGGCCAGGGAGTAGACGGCCAGGAGCCCGAGGAGGCCGATCACCGCCGTGCCTCCGGCCGGCGACGGGGCGTGGGGGGCGGATGGGGGAGCGCTCGGCTCGTGCTTGGGGTCGGGCTGCATGGGGGCGGGCTGCGGAGGGCGGGCTGCGGGAAGACGGAAAGATGATGGTAGAACAGGTCTGGTTTCCGCGGAAGCGGTCCCGCAGGGAGCGCTTCGCCGCGACGAGCCTTGAACCCCACCCCGGCGATGCACCGCGATCCCCCGCCTGTCGAAGCCCCCCACGGTGGCGCCCCCGCCGGGGCGAGCGCCGAAGCCGCGCCGCCAGCGACCGGCCGGGGGCCCGTGGTGTGGCTGCGTTCCAACCACCGGCCGGGGATCGGGATCGCGGGCATGGCCGCTGCCCTTCTCCTCGTGGTGCTCCTCGCGTCGCGCCCCTGGAGCCGGCCGGTCGGTGTCGTGCCCTGGCTTCTCGGGGGCGGGTTGGCGGTCGCCGCCGCCGCCGGTCTGATCCTCTCGTCGCGCCCCCGGATCGTCCTGGCAGCGAGGGAGGTGCGCGTCCATCTTGCCCCGGCCAGGGTCGAGATCGTCCCGCTCGAGATCGTCGAGTGTTTTTTCCTCGGCAGCCGGCTCGAGCCACCCCACCCCAAGGATGTTCGCACCGGGGGGGACCGGGTGCGGACGCTCGTGATGCGGATCGCCGAGCGGGCCGTCGATCATGCCGAGCGGCCGACGTTGCCGTTGTGGGGAGCTTGGCAGGGGGGCTCGGTGACCTTCGACGGCCGGTGGTGTGAGCCGCTCTCGGTCGACCTGGTGCGGCGGCTGAACCGCGACCTGACGACAGCCAAACGCGCGGCGCCGGCCAGGGGGGCGACGTGAGTTGGACGGGGCTGCTCGTGAGCGTCCGCGATGCTGACGAAGCGACGGAGGCACTGGCCGGCGGCAGCGCGATTGTCGACGTCAAGGAACCGCTCGCCGGTCCGCTCGGCGCCGCGGCGCCCGCGACGGTCGCCGCGATCGCCCGACGCGTCGGCTGCGCCGTCCCTTGGACCCTCGCCGGCGGCGAGCTCCTCGATCATGGCGCCGATGTCGGGGCGGGGGGCGCTCGGCTCCTTCGCTTCATCGACGATGTCCTCGCAGCGCTCGATTCACTCCCCGCGCCGGCGGCGGTCAAAGTCGGGCTCTCGGCGGGCGTCGACGCCCCCTGGGGCGAGACGTTGGGAAAGTTGGCGTTGGCGCTGCCACGCCGGATCGGTCTGGTCGCGGTCGCCTATGCCGATTGGCGGGGGTGCCGGGCCCCGGAGCCCGAGCGGGTGTTCAGCGCGGCGGCCGGCGCGGGCTGCCGCGGGCTCCTCGTCGACACGTTCGACAAGGCAGGCCCGGGGTTGTTCCGCCTCGTCGACCGGGCGACCATCCTTCGCTGGGTGGCCCATGCCCGCGCCGTCGGCCTGCCGCTGGGCTTGGCGGGAAAACTGTCGCTCGATGACGTGGCCCTGGCGGCCTCCCTCGGAGCCGACGTCGCCGGAGTGCGGTCGGTCGCCTGCATGGCAGGGGGAACGGGCCGCGGGGAAGGGGATCGGCTCGGGATCGTGGAGCGGGATCGGGTCCGGCGGGCCGTCGAACGGTTCCAGGGAGCGCCCGTGGATAAGGGAGGATGAGGTGTGGGTGGGCGAGGATCGATCGGCTCCGGTGGCACGGGGGGGAGATCGGGGATATTCTCGACTCGGTCTCCGGTGCTTGGTTCCTCCGCCCGGGTCGACCAGTCCGGCTGCTCCCTCCCGAGGATTGCCTCCACGATGGCCAAAACGCTTGAAGTCCGGGTTCCCCACGCGCTCGATCAGGACGAGATCAAACGCCGCCTCGACGAGGCGCTGGTCCGTGCCCGGTCGGACTATGCCGACTCGGTCGGCGAGATCACGGCGCAGTGGGATGGGGAGGAGAAGATGCGATTCAATCTGGCCGTGGCGGGGATGAAGTTCGACGGATCGCTCGAGATCCTCATTGAAGAGCTCCTCGTCACGCTCCAGCTCCCGGGGGCCGCGGCGCTGTTCAGCGGACGGATCCGAGAGGGGATCCAGGAGCGGCTCGGGGGGCTGGTCGGCTGACGCCCCGGCGATGCGCGGCTGCGGCCAGTGGCAGCGGTTGTGCCGGTCGGGGGCGGAGCGGGTGAGAAAATGGGGGATCGGAGGAGCGTCTGCCGATGGAAAAAAAAGTTGGATCTGACGGCGCCGATGGTGAACCAAGCATGATCGAGTCGAGTCTGCCACTCCTGACGGCGGTCCCCGCCGGGGCGATCGGCCCGTTCCAATGGGGCCTGTGGTCGGCGCTGGCCCCTCGGAGCAGCCGTTTCCGGATCGCGCTGGTCGCCGCAGTGCTCCAGGCCGGCGGCGGCCCGTCGCTTCCTTGGCTGCCACTCCCGGGCGACGCCCCGGCGGCCATGGCCCAAAACCAGCGTCCCCCGGCCGACGATCCCTTCGCCGAGGAATTGAATCCCTTCCCGCGCGAGGAGAAGCCGAAGCCGCGCACCGGCCAGACGCCCCGCGCCACTGGAACGAAGAAGGCTCCGGGGAAGGATCGGGAGGACGTCAAGAATCAGGATCCTGGCGAGGAGCTTACCGAGCCGGCACCCCGCAAGCCGGCCCCGCAGGGGAAGGCCACCGACCGTGTCTCACTCGAGCCCGATGACGAGCCCCCGATCGTCCGCCCCAGGCCCAAGGCGAAGCCGATGGTGCCCGCCGATCTCCTCCCCTTTCCCGATGTCGACATGCCTCCCCCGGAGGAGGATTCGCCGGCCCAGAAGCTCCTCATCAAGGCCGACAAGCTCGACCGCAAGGGGAAGTATGAGGAGGCGAAGAAGATTGTTCTCGAAGCCATCGAGACCGATCCGAAGCTCCCCGTGGCGCGGCTTGCCTTGAGTATCGTCACCCGGCACCTGGGGGACTTCGAGGGATCGCTCGAGGCCTGTTCCGCCGGCCTCCGGCTCGATCCGTTGAATGCCGAGCTCTACCTGCGGCGCGGGATCGCCTGGTTCCATTTGGGCCGTCACGGCATCGCGCTGGAGGACTTCGAAGACGCCGCCGGGATCGCCTATGACGACCCACGGCCGGAGCTGTGGCGCGGGCTGACACTGATGGAGATCGACAGGCCTCTCGAGGCGATCAGCGCTTATTCGTCAGCGATCCGCCGCGATCGGACCTATGACTTGGCTCACCTCAATCGGGGCCTGGCCTATCTGGTCACCAACGAGCCGGCGAAGGCCGAGCTCGACTTCGACCAGGCAATCCGCCACGATCCGCGCGACGCCCGGGCATGGTTCAATCGGGGCGTCGCGCAGGCCAGGCAGAGGGAGTATGCCGACGCCGCTGCGTCGTACGGCGAGTCGCTCCGCCTCGACCCGAAGCTCGAGGGCGCCCGCCGCAACCTCGAGGCGGTCCGCGGCCGCGGCGGTGAAGGAAGGCGGCGGCTCGACGGGCGCGGCTTGCGGGTGGCGCCGGCCGAGCTTGTCCCGGCACGCCCGGTGCCCGCGCGCCCCGCCGGCAACGGTTGAGACGGGCGGCCGTCAGTCCCCCTTCGGGCCGACCCGGAGGGTGTGGCCGTCGATCGCCCACGCGAGGTCGAGGGGCGCGACGATCCGATCGAGGAGAGTCTCCCGGTCGACCTCCACGACCGACAGGCGGACAATCTCCGCTGGGGAGATCCCCTTCGCCCGCAATCCCTCCCGGTCGAGCGCGAGCTCGAGGTCGAGCCGCATCGCCACCGTCGCCAGGAGTTGGTCGAGCGGCGCGGCGACCTCGAGCGTCCAGGTGGTCATGACGGGGTCCGGGGGGCGCGGAGCCCCGCCGGGGCGCGGTGGCTTGACGGCGGTGTCGAGGGGCGGGCCGGCGTGAGCGACGACGAGCGCGCCATCGTCAGCGGGGGGGGACGGCAGCGGCACGATCGCCAGCCCGACCCGATCGGAATCGGTCCGCGCCCCGCGCCATTCGATCCGGCGGTCGAACTGGGCGAGGAGGAGATCGAGACGCTCCGCCAGCGGCAAGCCCGGGAGGTCGGTGGCGGCGAGGTGATCGTGGGGGAGGTCGTCGAGCCCGGCGAGTTCGATCCCCGCACCGTCGGCGACTTCCGCGAGGAGGTCGCGGGGACGCGCGCCATCGCCCCATGCCCACGGGGCGCGGCGGGCCGCGAGACGGCGCAGCGCCGGAGGGAGTGAGGCGAGCGTCCGCGTCCGCTCCGTGTCGGCGGCGACCAGCGCCGCCGCGGCGTGGCCGGGGACGATGCGGATCGACGCCGGGAGGATCGCGCAGCGTGCCCCGAGGGCGACCGCGATTTCCCCGAGGAGATCGACGAGCGGGGTGGCGTCGGCCGCGATCGTGATCGGTGTGTCGGGATCGAGGCGGCGGTCGAGGATCACCGGCCGTCCGGTGAGATCGGTCAGCCGCCGACAGACCGATCGGGCCGGCACGCCGCGCCAGGTCGCCGTCACGGTCGCGGGCCGGTCGTCCGGCGTCCGTTGCGACTCCTGCGCCCCCGCGGGGATGCGAGCGAGAACGAGGGCCACCGCCACGACCCACCGCCAGTTCATCCCCCTCAAGCGATGGCCGCGGGGCGCCTGTCTGCCGCAGGCAGGAAGGGGGTGGGGCATCGCGGTGGCACCGGGGGGATCGGCAACGGGATCGGGCGATCGCGGCGGGAAGGAAGAGTATAGTCACGCCGCAGCGGCTCGCCGCCGGAGGAGGAGAACGTCTCCGCAGACCGGAGGGCTGGGGACGCCCGGCAGATGCCACAGGGAGATCGATCGATGAGCATCGACGCGGCCTCCGGCGGGAATCCGCTCCCGACCGCCGTCGATGTCGTCATCCTCGGGGCGGGGATCAACGGGGCGGCGCTGGCCAGGGAGCTCGTTCTCAACGGCTGCTCCGTCGTCGTCGTCGACGCCGACGACATCGCTGCGGGGACGACCCGATGGTCGACGAGGCTGGTCCACGGGGGACTGCGGTACCTTGAATATGGAGAGCTGACGCTGGTGCGCGAAAGTCTGGCCGAGCGCAACCGCCTCCTCCAGCTCGCGCCCCACCTGGTCAGCCCCCTCGGGTTCGTTGTCCCGGTGTGCGGTTGGTTCGGTGGGCTCCTGGCCGCCGCGGCCCGGATCCTCGGCGGCGAGTCGCTCGCCCGGCGCTGGGCGGGGACGCGCGGTCGGGGAGGGATCACGGTCGCCTGCGGGCTCTGGCTCTACGACCTCCTCTCGACCGGCGCCCTCTGGCCCCGGCGGTGCTTGGTGCCCACGACAGCGGCGGGGATGCCGGCGGTCGACACCGGTCGCTTTCCGCTCGCGGGGGTGTATGACGACGCCCAGATGCGCTTCCCGGAACGCTTCACCGTCGAGCTCCTCGTCGACGCCCGGACGATCGCCGCGGAGCGGAATGTCCCCTTTGAAGTCCGCAGCCGGCACGCGGCCCACCTCGGAGCGGACGGGCGACTGCGAGTCGCGCCGCTGGCCGCCACGGGAGGGGTATCGAGCGCCGCCGGCGTGCTCCATCTCGCCCCGCGGGCCATCGTCAACGCCACCGGTGCCTGGGTCGATCGGACGCTCGGAACGCTCCTCCCGGTGGACCGGGGAGCCGGGGGTGCGCCGTTGATCGGTGGGACGAAGGGGAGCCATCTCCTCGTCGATCATGCGGCGCTCCGCGCGGGGCTGGGGGTGCACGGGGTGTATGCCGAGGCGGAGGATGGCCGGCCGGTGTTCGTGCTGCCCTTCGGCGATCGTCTCGTGCTCGTCGGCACGACCGACATCCCGTTTCAAGGCGATCCGTCGGCGGCCCGCACCGACGATGCAGAGATCGATTATCTCCTCGCCGCGGTGCGGCGGCTGTTTCCGGGCGCGGCCCCGTCCCGGGGCGCGGTGGTCCAGCACTACTGTGGCGTTCGCCCACTCCCGGCACGGCGCGCCGACGGCCGCTCTCCGGCCGGGATCACGCGCCGGCATCTGCTCATCCGCCACCCCCGGACCCCCCTGCCGCTGTGGTCGATCGTGGGGGGGAAGCTGACGACCTGCCGGAGCCTCGCCGAGGGGGCGGCGGCCGAGATCCTCACGGTTCTCGGCAGGCCGGTGACGGCGACGTCGCGGTCGCGCCCCCTGCCCGGGGCGTGTTCGGCGCGGGAATCCGAGGAGCTGGTCGGACGCTGCGCCGCGCGTGCCGTCGCGGCCGGTCTGCCGGGGCCCACGGCCGAGGCGCTGGCCCGCGGCGTGGTCGGCCTGTTCGGGGCCCGGGCGGAGCGGGCCCTGGAGGTGGGAGCCGGGGCATCGACGGCCGACACGTTTGCCCTCCTCGCCGGGAGTCGGCTGCCACGGGGGATCGTGCGATACTGTTGCGACGAGGAGTGGGGGGAAACGCTCGCCGATCTGGTCGAGCGGCGGCTCCTCCTCGTCTTCGATCCCGATCTCGCGGTGACGACGCTCCGGGCGATCGCCGCGGAGCTCGTCCGGGAGGGGCGGCTCGCGGCGGAGTCGGTCGACGGCGAGATTCAGGCGCTGGTGACGCTCATGGCCGAGCACTACGGCAAACGGCTCGGGGATCGAGCCTGACGCACCAAAAGCAGCAGACGCACCAAAAGCAGCAAAAGCACCGGGGGAGCGTGACGATGGCAACCGATCCACGGGCCAGGGAACAGATTCTGGCACTCGATCAGGGGACAACGTCGAGCCGGGCAGTGGTCTTCGACCGCGACGGCCTCCCGGTGGCGACCGCCCAGGAGGAGTTTCCCCAGCATCTGCGCGGGGGCGGAGGGGCGGAGGTCGATCTGGCGATCGTCGAACATGACCCCGAGGATCTGTGGCGGACGACGCTGGGCTGCGCCCGGGAAGCGCTGGCCCGCGCCGGTGGAGCGGGCGTCGCAGCGATCGGGATCACCAACCAGCGGGAGACGACGATCCTCTGGGAACGGTCGACCGGTCGGCCGGTCGCGCCGGCCATCGTCTGGCAGAGTCGGGTTTCGGCACCGATCTGCCAACGCCTCCGGGCCGCAGGTCTGGAGCCGGAGATCCGCCGCCGGACCGGTCTCCTCCTCGATCCCTACTTCTCGGCGACGAAGATCGTCCACCTCCTCGAGTCGGTGTCGGGCCTCCGCGCGGCGTGCGAGCGGGGGGAGGTCTTGTTCGGAACGGTCGACAGCTTCCTCATCTGGCGGTTGACCGGGGGGCGCGTCCACGCCACCGACCCCACAAACGCCAGCCGAACGCTCCTCTACGACATCGACCGCCTCGCCTGGAGCGACGAGCTGTGCGGGATGTTCGGCATCCCGCCGCGGATTCTTCCGGAAGTCCGGCCGTCGAGCGGGGATTTCGGCACCACGTTGAAGTCACTGTTGGGGGGTGCGGTGCGGATCGCGGGGTGTGCCGGCGATCAGCAGGCGGCCGCGTTGGCGCAGGGGTGTGTCGAGCCCGGCGCGGCCAAGAACACCTACGGCACCGGCGCCTTCCTCCTCTTCTCGACCGGCGGGCAACGGGTGCAACCGGCCGACGGGCTCCTGGCGACCGTGGCCTGCGGCGCCACGCCGGGGAGCGTCACGTGGGCCCTCGAGGGATCGGTGTTCATCGCCGGCGCCATCGTCAGCTGGCTCCGCGACGGCCTGGGAATCATCGCTCACGCCGCCGAGGTCGAGGCGCTCGCCGCGAGCGTGCCCGATTCCGGTGGCGTCGTCCTCGTGCCGGCGCTCACCGGTCTCGGCACGCCGCACTGGGATCCGTTGGCGCGGGGGCTGATCATCGGTCTCACCCGGGGCACGACGCGGGCCCATATCGCCCGTGCTGCCCTCGAGGCGGTAGCGCTGTCGGTGGCGGACGTTCTGCGGGCGATCGAGCGCGACGCCGGGGTGACGCTGCGCGGTCTCCGCGTCGACGGCGGTGCCAGCGTTAACAACCTCCTCCTCCAGATCCAGGCCGATGTCCTCGACCGTCCGGTGGAGCGCCCGGTCGTCGTCGAGACCACCGCCCTCGGGGCTGCGCTCCTGGCCGGGCTGTCGGTGGGGGTCTACCCGGCACTCGATGCGGTCCCGGCGGCGACCCGGGTGGAGCGCCGCTTCCTCCCGCAGATCGACGGAGCGGCCCGGCGCCGGATGGTGTCGGCCTGGGATGACGCCGTCGGCCGGTCGCGGCAGTGGGCCGTGCCGCGCGGGTGACCGATCGCCCGCCGCTCGACCCGGTAGGCGCCGGTCCAGACCCCGGTCAGCGGAGGCTCGTACCGGCCGGTTGCTCGGCCACCTGAACACGCTGCGCGTATTTCTGCGGATCGGCCTCGAAGGCCGCCTTCGTGTCGGGCGAGGAGAAGAGGTAGATCTTCGAGCGGTAGGAGACGCCGTACTGGCGCTGGCCGGTCACCTTCCGGCCAAGATCGATGGCGAGCACCGGATCGTCGCCGGAGAGCCCCGGGGCATAGCGGTCGGGGTTGGTGAGGAAGGCTTTTTGTTCCTCCGGGCCGGCGAACAGATACGTCCGTCCCCGGTGCCTCACCCCCCACTTGGCGCGGCCCTCGACCCAGATCCGTTTGTCGACGAGGCTCACCCCGCAGTACCCCTCGAGCCCGACCGGCATCGATCCCCCCGGTTCGCTTCCCGGGATGCCGGTCGAGGGCATCTCCGCGGGAGGCGCCGTTTCGGCGGCCGCCTTCGGTGACTTGCCGACAAAACTCGTGAATGGCTTCTGGACCGTTGCCCAGAATCCTGTGGCCTTCTTCTCAACCGGGTCCGCGGGCGCGGCGGGCGGGGTCGGGTCGGCCGCCTTCGGGTTCAACCAGCTGGGGAGCGCTGCGGCGAGGCCGGAGGGGGGAGCGGCGGGGGGAGCGGTCGGGGCCGCCGGCTCGATCGTCGTCGCCAGGTTCGTGGCCACCGGTGGCGACGCCGCGGGGGGACCTGTCGATCCGAGTGGGGCCGCAGCGACCTCGGCGGGCCAGTGGGGGGGCGTCGCCGTCAGGGTCGGGGCCGAGGCAGTCGGATCGGTCGCTGGAGGGGCCACGACGGGCGCTGCTGCCGATGGGCCGGCGGGGGGGGAAGCGGCCGGATCCACGGCGGCCGCCAGCTGGGGCACTGGGGCTCTGGGCAGCGGCCCGGCGCAGGCGACCGCGGCTTCCTGAGCGGCCCGTCCGGCGGCGGCCACGAAAGCGGCAGAGGAGGGGGGGCAGTCGAACCGAGCGAGGACCCGTTCGTCAGCGTCGATGACGCACGCACAGGGAAGGTGAAGGGTGACCTGGAGCCGCTTCATCGTGTCGGGGTCGGCATCGACGTCGATCCGCACCGGTTCGAAGCAGGCCGTCAGGAGGGCGACAGCCTCGTCGGAGGCGAGGAACGTCTTGTCGTGATTGATGCTCGGTTCGAACCAACTGGCGACGAACAGGACGAACACGGGACGGCGGCTGATCTGCGAGGCGGTCTTCGCCTGTGTGAGATCGGTGTGCCAGGGGACCGCGGCGGAGGCGGCCACTGGCAGGCACGCCATTGACATCACGGCGCAGGCCCGGATGACGGCGTAAAGCGGGGCGAGAAACCCTCGGTCGCTGCGGGATACCATGGGACGCTGCCTCGGGGCGGAGGGACACCGGAGCGGAGTTCGGTGCCGATCGTCGTCTCGCACATGCCTTGGACCGGGCCTTCGCTGCCCTCGGTCCACGTGGTCGACCGATGAAGTCCCCGCAGGGTGCTCCCGGCCGGAACGCATCGAAACCGGCGCTGCGGCGCCTTGACCACGTTCAGGTATCGGTCATTCCGGTCAGAGAAATTGCGTCGATTTTCTGGCCTGCACCGGCATGGCCGAAGTGGGCCCCCCCAGACAGCCCCGATTCCGCGGGTCGGCCCCTCGAATGGTCGAGCGATCCTCAAATGGGGGCCAAAGGAGGGGCCAGAGGGGGGGCGATGGATGGTGGCTTGACATCTTCGGCCGCGGTCCTGATACTTTCCGGCATCGGCTGCGGCCTAAGTTTCCCCGTTCCGCGAGATTCTTTGGGGCACGGGGAAAAGGGTCGCAGGCATGGTCCCTGTCGGGTGGGTCCCGTGGGATCAGGAGGGGGTGGCGCGGAGATGGCTGCGGCCAACTTGGCGGCTTTCCTTCCGTTTCCGCCCGTTTCCGCCCGTTTCCTTTGGGGAGTTCCGGCTGTTCCGGTTTCCCGCTTTTTTTCCGTATAGGAACCGTGTTCCGTACTGGGACGTCGGTCCCATCGGGGGCGTGGGTTGAGCCTCGGCTCCCTCGACGACCACCCCGGACGGTCTGCCTTCGACGACGGTCGGTCGCGACGAGTCTCGCGTCGACCTCCGCTGTGGGTGATCCGGTTCGGCTCCGTGGTTCGGGTGGGTTTTCGGGGAAAGGTCGCCGCTCCGTGCGTTCGCCGTTGGAGGACTCTGTCCGCCCGGATGGCAGGCGTTGGCGTAGCCACCGCTCGATTCGTGGCTCTTGCTAACACTCCAGGTAGGGAAAAGTCCCCTCGAATCCCGTCCGGGCGGTGAACCCGCCGGTGTTCATCGGTCAAGGTGGCTTGTCTTCGGCCCTGGTCGGGTTCGGCTGTTCACTTTGATGGCCTTTCGGCCCGGGCAGTTCCTTCGTGGCGGGGTGCTGTGGCGGGGCCGCTTCCGGTTCGGGTTTCCTGGTCGGTGGTCTGGTCGGTGGTCTGGTCGGTGGTCTGGTCCTCCGCCGTGGGTGGAGGCTGCGAAGGTTCCTCTGAAGGGTTTGGTCGCGTCTATGTCGAAGCGCAGGAGATCAAGGTCGCAAGGCCGCCCGGGGGCCGGGTTCGGTCAGGGAGGGCAGCCGGGCGGTCAGCAGCACGGCGGAGGCGGCGGCCAGCAGGGGGGCCAAGGAGGCTACGGCGGACGCCGCGGACGCGGTCGCTATCGGCGCGGCGGCGGCGCCGGTGGGGGTGGGGGCGGCGGTGGCGGCGCCGGGAGCATCGCCGGGGCTGGTGCCGTCGGCATGGATGGCGAGGGGATGCGGCCGCCCGAGATGGAGTCGGAGGTCGGTGAGAACGGCGAACCAATTCCGCTCGAGGCCGGCAACGGTGTGCTGGAGATGCATCCCAACGGCTACGGATTCCTCCGTACCGTCGAGACAAACTACACGCGTGAGCGGACCGACCCGTTCGTTCCCGGCACGATGATCGAACGCTACCGCCTCCGCGAGGGGGTGTACATCAAGGCGATGGTCCAGCCGGGGCGGCGGCAGCAGGGGCCGCGCGTCAAGGAGATCCTCGAGGTCGAGGGGATGGCCCCGGACGACTACCCGAAGGTGAAGACCTTCGACCAATTGACCCCAATCAATCCCGAGCACTGGCTCCGTCTCGAGACCGGCCAACAACCGCTCACCACCCGGATCATGGATCTGCTGACGCCGTTGGGGAAGGGGCAGCGGGCGCTGATCGTCGCCCCGCCGCGGACGGGCAAGACCGTGCTCCTCCAGCAGGTGTCGCAGGCGGTGTCGACCAACCACCCCGAATTGTCGCTCGTCATGCTCCTCGTCGACGAACGGCCGGAGGAGGTCACCGACATGCGGCGGACGGTGAAGGGGGACGTGGTCGCCAGTAGCCTCGACTGCGATGTCGAGAGCCATGTTCGGCTCTCGCAGTTGGTGATCGAGCGCTGCAAGCGGATGGCGGAGGCCGGCAAGGACGTCTTCCTGCTCATGGACTCGATCACGCGCATGGCTCGGGCCTTCAACAAGTGGGTCGGGAACACGGGCCGGACGATGAGCGGCGGCGTCGACATCAAGGCCCTCGACATCCCGAAGAAGCTGTTCGCGACGGCCCGCGTGTTCGAGGAGGGGGGCTCGTTGACGATCGTTGCCACGGCGCTGATCGACACCGGGAGTCGCATGGACGAGCTGATTTTCCAGGAGTTCAAGGGCACCGGGAACATGGAGCTCGTGCTCGACCGGAAGCTCTCCGATCGGCGTGTCTGGCCGGCGATCGACATCTCCCAGTCGGGTACGCGCCGTGAAGAGAAGCTCCTCGACCCCGATACGCTCCATGCCGTGAACATGCTGAGGCGGACACTCTCGAGCATGCACCATGTCGATGCCATGGAGCAGCTCACGAAGCAGCTGGCGAAGTTCAAGAGCAACCGCGAGTTCATCTCGCTGATTGCCAGTTCCCGCGAGTGACAAGGCCCGGGCCAGACCGCCGACAATCGTCAGGGTTGGCGGTCGCTGCCGGCCTGCAGCCGTGCCAGCCAGTAGGCGTACTGTGGGTCGCCGCAGCGGAAAGAGAACACGGCGTCTGGAAGCCTGGCCTCCCCCTCACCCGCCGAGCGGACGCGGACGACGACAGCCCCGTCGCTCCGCTGCTCGATGCGGACATGGCTCTCGGGAATCGGCGAAGGCTCCGAGGGGGGCGTCATGGAACGGTGCCTCGGTTGGGAACCGGGTGCGTGGAACGCCGCAGGGTCGCCGGAAGGCTTGGGCTGCTCGAGGTGGGGCAGCGCCGCAGGTGCGGCGGAGGCGGAGCGGAAGGCCCCCGAGATTATGCCGAACCACGCCTGGAAAAACCAGCAGGGAGGCACCGCGAAGGGGGGGAATCGAGGGCTTTTGACAGCAGCTTCCCAGGAGCCGTATATAGTGTTGTTTGACTTTCCGCCCGGGAGCACAACTGTATGACGCCCTACGCGTCGTTGGCCGATGATTTCTACGTCAACATGAACTTGGCGACGGAGATGGAACTCCCCTCGCAGCGCGAAACGATTCTCCACTTCTTCGAGTGCGTTCAGAAGAAGTACCCGGTGATGCGGAAGTTTTACTGCCGCGACAAGCGGGATTTCGTGCTCGAGGAGGACAAGGACCAAGGGCGGTACCGGTGGGCCGCGGTGGAGTCGAAACGGCTCTGCTCGGGGCAGGTCAACCCGTCGACCCTCGATTCGGTCCTCGACCAGCATCGGCTGGTGGTCGATCTCGCCCCCGCCCTCCTCTCCGTCAGTCCCCTCGACTGCGAGGCCCTCGACCTTCTCTTCGGCTTTGACTTTGCCTACCGGGGCAACCACAACGCCCTCCTGGCCGAGGCCCTCGGCGTCGGACCAGCGCTTGACCGGATCGCCGAGATTCCCGGAGCCAGAGTGATCAACTTCGAGCCGTCCCTGACGGTGGCTCTCGACGAGGATTGCCGGACGCAGGTCCGGATCAGCACCGAATCCCGGACCAACGCCTTCCAAGTGCGGACGGGGGAGTTCGCCGAGGAGCAGTTGAGCGTCTACGTGACCGCCCGGCAGTACGGCAGCCTCGATCCCCAGACGACCTACGTCGACGCCATCAACCGGCTCGCACAGATCGCCCAGGATGTCGTCGACAGTTGCGTCATCGAGCAGATTCTCAAGCCCCTGGCGCGGACGATCTCGCTGAAGTGATCCGGCCACGCCGGCGTCGTCCGATCCGCGGCTTGCGGATCAGACGACGCCCAGCTGGGCTCTGACGGGCGGGGGAGATTCGGGACCGCGGATCAGTTCCGGCCCTGCCCCCCATCCCGGCGACCGCGGTCGTGGTCGTCTCCGCCCCGCGGGAGACGGTTGCGGGAGTCGAGGTTCCCGGCGATCACGATCCCGATCGCCTCGACCCAGCTCGGCACATCGGTGACGCTGGCGAGACCGCTCTCCGCGAGGAGCTCGTCGTCATCGCTGTGGCGTGCTTCCGTGCGCAGAGCCGATTCGCGGCCGGCCTCCTCGATCCCGAGAAAATCGAGCCCTTCGTCATCCTCGTCATAGCCTCCGGCGACCGGGGCGAAGTCGTCCCGCCGGCCCCGCGACAGACGCGACGTCGAGCGAATTTCCGGCTCCGGGCGGCGGCTCCGCCCCGCGGTGCCACGCCGTGAGGAGCGGCCGCGGGTCTTTGCTTCTCCCTCCCCTACGGTCCCCGCCTCCCCAGGAGCGGAGCCAGTACCGGAGCTCGTGGCGGAGCTTCCGGTCCGGGGTGTCGAGATCTTCCGATCGCCCCGTCCCCGACGGCGGCGTCCGCGTGTTTCTCCCTCGCTGCCACGGGCACCGTTCGGTGCCGGGCGGGGAGGTACTGGGGCCCGACCGTAGCCGGCGGGAAGCGGTTCGTCCTCGGCCGCGCCAGTGTCGCTGCGGTTTTGCGGGGCGGCGTCGTCCGGGGATTGATCGGCCGAAGCGATTTTCTCGCCAGTGCTTTCCCGCCCGCTGCGCCGACGGCCACCGCGCCGGCCGCGGCGCCGCCGCCGACGCCCCGATTGTTCGTCGCCGGAATCGCCCTGGGGCTCCCCGTCTGTCTGGCTCCGCTCCCCGCCGTCGGAGGTCTCGCCGGCCGGCTCTCGCGGCTCCCGATCGAGGCCTCCCCAGGCGTCGTCCTCGCCGCGCACCGGCCGCCGGGAAGGAGCCCGGTCGTCGCTCTGGGAGCGCCCCTGCGGAGGGCGGTCGACCGGCGTGTCCCAATCGAAGTCCGAGGCGGGGCGGTCTTCCCGTGGCTGGCTGGGGCCTTCCGCGTCGTGGCCACGCACCGGCCGACGATCCCCGTCATCCTGGCGACGCGGAGGGGCCGGCGGGTGCCGCTCCTGACGTGCGTCCTCGCCGGTGGGCCGGCGGGGCTCGAAGCCGATATCCTCGTCGCGGGCGTCGAGGTCATCCCTTGGTGCCGCGGCATCCTCGGAGCGCCCTACGGCCCCCTCGCCGCGCGGTGCGTCGTCGCGCTCGCGACCGCCACGCCCCCGTCCCCCGCGGCGGCCGCGCCGACGGCGGCCGCGCCGCGGTTCGCCACTGCTGAGGTCCCCTTCGATTCCCTCGCCGCCGTCGCGGACGCGATCGTCGCTCGGGGCGCCGTCTCCACCGGCCTCGTCCTGTTCCCCGGCGGCGCGCTCCTGGGCGAACGGTGGGCCGTCGTCGCGCCCCGGCGCCCGGGAGGATTCCTGCCTCGGTTGTTCGTGCCGCGGGGCCGGTGGCCGATCCTCGCTACGGCGCTCCCCTGCCGCGCCACGGCGCCCGTCGCCACGCCCACCGCGGCCTCCGGAGCGCCCGCCTTCGCGGCGCCCTTCGTCGTCGCGCCTGCCACCGGCCGCTGGCCGTTCGGCCGCCCCGCGATCGACGATCGGCCGATCCTGGAAGCCGAACGAATCGGGCGCCGGTTCGCCACCGCGGGCGCGGGGCGGGAGTTCGTTGCCGGGGCGCTCCTCGTCGGCACGCCGCTCCCGGGCTGGGCGAGGTTCTGGCTCGCGATCGAACGATTCTGCCGGGGGGAGCGGAGCCCGCTGGCGGGCTGCCGGCGGGGCCGGCTGGCGCGGAGGCGGGGCCGGCTGGCGAGGAGGCGGGGCCGGCTGGCGCGGAGGCACCGGATCGGGTTGGAGGCCGAGCCCGGAGACGATGTCGGACCAATCGGCGTCAGCTCCAGAAGGAGCGGGCTTTTTGGGTTCTGGGCGACGTGTCTGGGCGGCTCGGGGCCGATCGGGGGCGGGCTGGGCAGCGGGGGGCTGGGGACTGGCCTGGTCTGGCGCAGGAACGGCGCCCAGGCTGTCGGCGAGCGAGGCCCACGGATCGTTTGCTTCCGGCATGGCAGCGATGGATTCCTGGATAGCGGTGGTCGCCCGAAAGGGGCGCCCAAGAACCGGCAAGGATAGCAGAAACCCCAGCGGTCGCGGCAGGGGCGCGGTGGCCGGCCGCCGCGGATGGCAAGGGACCCGGCGGCGTCGGAGGCCGGAAGGATCGCCTCGCCCTCCCGGTCGATCGTCGCAGCAGTATCGCTGGCGTCGCGGCCGCCATCGCCCCCTTCCCGCGGTCACGCCGCGGCGGGGCCAACGGTGTGCCGGGGGGGCTCAACGGCGCCGCAGCCGGTTCACCGACACCGTGCCGATCATGCTGCCGTTGTCAGCCACGTCGAACAGCGGGCGGTAGGGGCTGGCGAGGCTACGACGCGACCGGCAGGCGGGATACCAGACGAGGTTTGTCGACACGTTCCACGCCTGCTCGGCGTAGGTCAGGCTGCCGCCGTTGGGGAGCGTCACGGTGTTGCCCGTCGACGGGATCAGATAGGTGAACGTCCCCTCGAGCGCCAGCGAGCGCGACATCGGGGCCCGTACGAGCATGCCGGTGAGGTAGTCCCCCTGACCGCTGGCCCCACCCCAGATCTTCATCTCGTTGGCATCCCCGAACTGGAGTCGGTAGAAGCCGGTATAGAGATCGAGCGTGTCGAAGGCGGCCGAGTTGCCCCGGGCACCGGTGATGAACGCGCCGTTGGCGTTGTTGGCGTTGGCCGCGCCCCAGAACCCGAACTCGTGGTAGCCCCAGACGTAGCTCAACTCGCCGCGGATCTGCGACAGATCGGTGGTGTCGAACCAATTGTCCTGAAGGTAGTCGTAGACGGCTCCACCCTGGAAGCCGCGCCCCTCGAAGGCGCGGGTGAAGAACCCGGTCGTGAGGAACACCTGATTGCGGGCGTTGGTGTTCAGCAGCGAGTTGCCGTTGGCCGCGGTGATCTGCGTCCGCTGGAAGTCGGCCTGGACCCCGCGCAAGCCGATCTGCCAGCCGAGGCCGATGGCGTTCCAGAACGGCATCGACCAGTTGACGTATTCGTTGAAGCCGTAATTGCCGTGGAGGCCGAAGTTGGTCGCGTTCTGGAACGACGTCACGCCGGCACCGACCGTCAGATCGCGATACCACCGCCAGCCGTAGTAGGGGCGGCCGAAGCGGCGGAAGTAGGCGCAGATCCGGCCGTCGGGATCCCACATCGGGGAGCAGCCGGGGCAGGCCTCGCCATCCTCGCACGCGTAGGGGTCGTCGTAGAACGAGGGAACATGGAGATAGACCTCGCCGGTCCAGGGGGCCACCGGCCCTTCCATCCCCATCCCCATCGGCATGCCGTCCTCGGAGTAGATCATCCCGTCGTCGGGGAAGCCGCCGCCGTAGCCCTCCATCCCCTCGATCCCGACCATGCCGGGATCGGTCAGGCCGTAGTCGCCCGAGTCGAGCGGCATGCCACCGTAACCGATGTCGCCGTCGGTGCCACCGAACATCAGCCCTTCCTCCTCCATCGGCATGCCGCCGGGGAAGGGGGGCTCGACGGCCATCGACTCGGCGGGGGTGGGGCGACCGGGCCGGCCCGGGCCGACCGGGGACGAGCCCGGAGTGGTCGCTGCGCCGGTTGGGGGGGGAAGTTCGCCGGCGGGCGTCGGCAGTTGGGCGACGCGGCGGGCCTGGACGCGCGGGCGGGGCATCGAGGAGGTCGGCATCGACGAACCCGAAAGCCGTGACATGATCGAGCTCTCGCTGCCGGGGGCCATCGCCAACCGCTGGCCTCCGGGGCCGACCGGGCGCTGGCCCGGGCGGGGATAGTCACCGGCAGCGGCCGCCGGGCGGACTCCCTCGCGCTGCGGCACGGGCTCCGCGCCGAACATCGGACGGCCCACGTCTCCCTGCGGCGCGCGGAACAGGCTGATGCCGAACAGCGACGGCTCGTTGCTGCTGGAGCGGACGGCGGGCTGCGAGGGACGGCCGCTCTCGGCCCGGCGGGCGGGAGCGCGTGGGGGGGCGGGAGCCCGCGACATTCCCGCTGGCGGCGCGGGCCCACCGACCATCTCCGGGGGCAGGGGGCGCGGCGGGAGCATTCGCGGACGGTCGGCGACGGGGCTCGGCGGCGCGGCGGAGGCGACCGGGAACGGGGCGGGGTCATTCGCCCGGGCGGTGGCGGCGGGTTGGGGGGCGGAGGGGAGTGCCGCAGGGGGCGAAGCCGCCGCCCGATGGGGCGTCCAGCGGAGCGACGACTCGTCCGCGCCCGGGGTACCCTCGTCGGCGTTGGCGGAAATGAAGCCCGGCTGCGTGGCCCAGGTGAGCAGCGCCATGGCGGCCAGCCCGCGGATACCGTTCGCGACGTTCATGAACACTTCTCCGAGAGCACCCGCGGTCGACGGCACCTGACGAGCTTCTGCAATCGAAAGGGATATCGGCATCCGCGCGACCGGAACTTCCGTGAAAATCACCGCGACCGGCAGACCCTGCCCAGAGCCCCCGTTCGGCCGGCTGCGGTCATGGGGTGGCGCCCCGTCCGGCTGGGCGGGGCCCGCCGCAGCCTGCCCGGCTTGCCCCCGCCGCGGAAATCCCCCGGTCGATCGGCGGGCCGAGGGCTTCAGCGCTCGAGCGCTCGCCCCAGGTCGGCGATCAGGTCGGCGGTGTCCTCGATGCCCAGAGCGAGGCGGATCATGTTGTCGCCGATCCCGAACGTCTGCCGCTCCGCGGGGGAGTAGTTCCAGTAGCTCATCACGAGCGGTTGCTCGATGAGCGACTCGACCCCCCCGAGGCTCGGGCCGATCCGCAGGATCCGCGCGGCATCGACGACGCGCGACGTTTGCTGCCAGTCGGCATCCTTGACGAGGAACGTCACGAGGCCCCCGTAGCCGCGCATCGACTCCGTGGCGACGGTGTGGTAGGGATGGCTCTCGAGGCCCGGGTAGTAGACCCGCTCGACCCGCGGGTGGGCCTCGAGGAACCGAGCGACGGCCAGGCCGTTGGCGTTGTGCCGTTCCATCCGCAGGGCAAGCGTCTTCAGGCCGCGCTCGAGGAGGTAGCAATTGTGGGGCGAATTGATCCCCCCCATGATGCCGCGGAGATTCCGCACCGGCTCCAGTTTCTCTCGCGAGCCGATGACGACGCCGGCGAGGAGGTCGTTGTGGCCCCCGAGGTATTTCGTCGCCGAGTGGAGAACGAGATCGACGCCGTCGGCCAGCGGGCGGTGGTTGTAGGGGGTGCAGAGGGTGGCGTCGATGAGTGTGAGCACGCCGTGACGGCGGCCGATGTCGGCGAACCGCCCGCAGTCGACGATCGAGAGATGGGGGTTGGTCGGCGATTCGCTGACGACCATTTTCGTGCGGGGACTGATCGCCGCTTCCATGGCGTCGTAGTCGCCCGTTTTGACCTCGCGGAAGCCGACCCCGAAGCGCGTCAGGTGACGGCGGCAGAACTCGCGGCTGCGGTGGTAGCACTGGTCGAAGAAAACCACCTCCTCGCCAGCGCTCAAGTGCGCCATGAGCACGCCGACGAGCGCGGCCATGCCGGTGGAGAAGAGGACGCCCATCTCGCCGCCGTCGAGGGCGGCGAGTTTGTCTTCCACCACCCGTTCCCCCGGGTTGCCGTAGCGGCCGTATTCCTCGCGGGGGAGATCCTGCTCGATGAAGTCCAGGATCGCGCGGGTGTCGGAAAAGGTGTAGGTCGACGCGGAGACGATCGGGTCGGTGATGGCGTCGGCAAGTTTCTGCCGGGCCTCGCCGGCATGGACAGCGGCTGTGGAGGGGCCCACGCCCCGCCCCGAACGGAGGGCCGCGTCGAACGCGGCGGACGGCGGCGGGGGACTCGAACCGGAGGAACGGTGGGGCTCGGGGCTGGTCATGGGGCGTCCGTGAGGGGGGATTGGGCCGAAAAGCCCGCAGATCTGGGGAGTGTAGTCGGGGCTCGCGGCACCGACAAGGAATCGGGGGGACCGTCCGGCGTGAGCGGTTCGCGTGGGCGCGCCGACAGCACGAGCGGTAAGCTGTCGCAATTCGGCCCTGTCGGCGTGTCGCGCGTGCGGACGATTCGGTGGGGCGACCGCGAGGCGATCCGCGCATGAGCAAGTCCAGGAGCCGCTCGAAGCGGCCGCGCCCCGGGGCCCGTGTCGAGCCGGCTCCCCCCACCGCACCCCGCTCGCTGTGGCCGCCGCGCCGGCTGATCGTCTCGCTTTGCTCGCTCGCGGCGGCGGCGGCGATGGTCCGGGCCGGGCTCCTCGAATCAGTCGTCGGCGGCGTCGTCGACGGTGCCGTCCGCAACATCATCACGGTCATTCTCGGCTTCTCGGCGCTGATGTCGGCGGTGTTGTGGTTTGTCCGTGAGAGCGGCCACCGCCCGGCGCTGAAGCGCGGGCTCGCCTGCGGGCTCCTGGGGCTGGTCGCCCTCGGCCTGGCCACGCTCCGGGTCGAGCGCGTCAGCGGCGATCTCGTACCGGAGTTTCGCTGGGCCTGGCAGAAGTCGCGCGACACGCTCCTCGCCCGCCCTGTCGCGCCGTCGCAGCTGGCAAGCGTGGCCGCCTGGCAACCGGCTCCGCACGACTTCCCCCGCTTCCTGGGGCCCGCGGGCGACGCCTCGCTCCCCGCCTCGGCCCCGGCGCTTGCCTCTGCCTGGAAAAAGGACCAGCCGCCCCGCGAGCTGTGGCGGCGTCCGATTGGCGCCGGCTGGAGCGGGTTTGCCACCTGTGGTGATCACGCCGTGACGCTCGAGCAGCGCGGCGACGAGGAGATCGTCACCTGTCTGTCTCTGGCCAGCGGAGAGCCGCAGTGGCAGGTGGCGGTGACCGCCCGCCACCAGACGGTTCTGGGGGGAGCCGGGCCGCGTTCGACGCCGGCGATCCACGACGGCGTCGTCTATTCCGCCGGGGCCACCGGCTGGCTCCATGCGATCGATGGCGCTACCGGCAAGGTGCTCTGGAAGCAGGATGTCGTCGCCGACCTCGGCATCGACGCCGCCGCCCATGCCCTCGCGGTGGCCTGGGGCCGCGCCGGATCGCCGCTGATCCTCGGCGATGTCGTCGTTGTGCCGGGGGGGGCGCCGCGCGGCGACGGCCCGGTGGCGCTGGTGGCCTACGACCGGGCGACGGGCGAACGCCGCTGGAATGCCGGCGATGACCAGATCAGCTACGTCAGCCCGAGTCTCCTCGAGCTCGGCGGGAAACCGTTCCTCGTGGCGGTGACGGAGTCGCAAGTGATCGGCTTCGATCCGGACTCGCGGGACGAGGCCTGGCGCTTCCCCTGGCCGGGGCACAGCAACTCCGATGCCTCCTGTACGCAAGCGGTCGTGATCGGCCCGAACCGGCTCTTCATCTCGAAGGGCTACGGCATCGGTGCCGCGGCCTTCGATGTGGGGCCCGGCGCGGATGGGGCGTGGACGGTCAAGGAGGCGTGGCGCAACAAGGCCGGCATGAAGACGAAGTTCACGAATGTCGCCCTCCACGCTGGCCACATCTACGGCCTCTCCGACGGGATCCTCGAGTGCCTGCGGGCGAGCGACGGCAAGCGGATGTGGAAGGGGGGGCGTTACGACCAGGGGCAGTTGCTCCGCGTCGGCGATCTTCTCGTCGTCCAGTCCGAGCCGGGGGATGTCGTCCTCGTCGAGGCGACGCCGGAGGCCCATCGCGAGCTGGCCCGCCTCACGGCCCTTTCCGACCAGACGTGGAACTCCCCGGCGATCGCCGGGGACAGGCTCCTGGTGCGCAATGCCGTGGAGGCGGCCTGTTATCAGTTGCCGCTCCGGGCAGGGGCCGCTGCGGCGGATCACGCCGTGCCGGCAGGCGAGGCGTCGCCCGCCGCAGAGACTCCCCCGTCGGCCGAGCCTGCTCCCGAGCAACTCGAGGAGAAGCCGGCCGCATGACCGGCGGCGACACCATGGTTCCAAGCCCCTCCACGCTCGCCGGTCGGACGGTGCTGGTCACCGGCGCAACGCACGGCATCGGCCGCGCCGTGGCGCTGCGGCTGGCGGCCGCTGGGGCCCGCGTCGCGATCCACGGCCGCTCGGCGCCGGCTGCCGAAGACCTGGCCGCGGAGCTCGCCGCCCGAGGGCTCTCGGCTGGTCGGTTCCTCGCCGATCTCAGGGAGCAGGCGACGTTGCCGCGGCTCGTCGACGACGTCACCACGGCGCTCCCCGATCTCGACACGGTCGTTCTGATTGCCGGGGCCGACGTCCTCACCGGGGCCGCCGCGGCCTGGAGCTTCGAGCGGAAGCTCGACGAATTGCTGCGGGTCGATGTCGGGTCGACGATGCTTCTCGCGCGGGGATTCGGTCGATGGATGAAGGCCCGTTGGGAGGGTGAGCACGTGGCGACGGGGCAGGCGCGCGGGACGATCGTGACCATCGGCTGGGATCAGGCCGAGACCGGGATGGAGGGGGATTCGGGGGAATTGTTCGCGGCGACGAAGGGGGCGGTGATGGCGTTCACGCGGAGCGTGGCCCGGTCGCTCGCGCCGGTGGTCAGAGTCAATTGCGTTGCCCCGGGCTGGATCCGGACGAAGTGGGGTGAGGGGGCGAGCGACGTCTGGCAGAAGCGGGCCGTGCGCGAGAGCATCCTGCGGCGCTGGGGAGAGCCGGCCGACATCGCCGCGGCAGTGGGCTGGATTGTCTCCGCCGACGCCGCGTTTGTCACCGGGCAGGTGATCCCCATCAACGGCGGCTTCCGGCGGGCGTGAGCCGGTGCGATCCAGCGGTCGTGCCTCGGGTGACCGGATGCGCCGCGAGAACCGCGGACGGGAATCAGTCGCCCTGTCTCTTCCGTCTCGACGCCTTCTTGGTCTTCGGTGTCTTCTTGGTCTTCGGTGTCTTCTTGGTCTTCGGTGTCTTCTTGGTCTTCAACGCAGGCGCGGGCGCCGGGATTGGCTCGGGGCTGGGGGGAATGGAACGCCGCTTCTGGGCTGCGGGCCTGGGGCTCCGTGGAGAGGGCGGCGGCGCTGGCTCGTCGGCCGCTGTCCCTAGGTCGACTCCGAAAATCGACGCCAGATCGTCGTCGGCCAGGGCGTGGGCGTCATCGCCCCGGATCGCCCGCGACACCGAGTCCTTCGTGGCGGCGACGATGAGCTCCCGTTGATCGACACCCCGCAGCAGGAACAACAGTTCCGGCTGGGTGTCGAGCCGGTGCCCCACCGCATAGAACACCGCGGCAAGATGCTTGCAGATGGCTGCTCCGTCAGGACAGCTGCAGGCGATCGAGATCTCCCGTGGCGAGGGGAAAAGACCCTCCTGTGGCTTCACCATCCGCTGCATCACGCCGTCCGAGAGACGGCCGGAGAGCAGGTCGAGCAACGACCCGATCGACGCCGCGCAGTCTTTCTTGATAGCCTGCCATTTGACCGGCGGGAGCGGGGCGATGGCGATCGCGACGTCATACACCATCGACCCAGCGACGATCGCCTCGATTCGACCGCGGGTGATGAGGAGATCGACGACCGAGCCATTGCGCACGTACGTACGGCCGCGTGGGAGACGATTGCTGATGTCGCTGAAGCCCTCCAGGCTCTGGCACCACGACCGGCCCCAAAACGTCTTGGCGATGTCGCGGCCGATGATCCGTACCGGCTCGGGGACGCGGCCGGCCCGGGTGGCCCGCTTGGCCGCACGTGTTTCGGCGCGGGCAATCCGCTTGCCGACCGGCGAGTATTCTCCCCAGGAGCTCAACCATTGCATCTGCAGGGCCTTTGTCGTGTGGTGATTCGAGTGCCGGCCGATCCCGGATGTCATGGCTCCCGAGTCTGTCCGGTGTTGGTGGTGATTCACCGGACGGGCGGCAAGTCTCGCTGGCTGTCGCCGCAGGGATTCGGTGACCGGCTTGTGGGATGACGGACGACGCGTACTTTTTACCGGCACGACACGGAGTGTCACCACCATGCCATCGGCATCCGCGCCATCTGCATCCGCGGCCAGATTCCCGGCTTGCATCCGCGTCTCTCCCCATGGAAAACTGATCCATGAGTTTGTCGAGCCGGCCGATGATGTCGCCGGGGCAGCGGCGGAGACTTTCGCAATTGCCGCGGCCTTTGCCGACGGGCAGGCTGCTGGACTGATCCATCTGGCCGGGCTTCCCGACAGCGTCGGCGTGCCACCAGACGTGGCCTATTTCCGTGGCTGTGCGCGGAAGGTCGTGGAGGCGATCGGCCGGCTCGCCGAGGACGCCCGCCGGGCATTCCTGAAGGCGATATCCGAAGAACAGACGGCGGCGATCCTGCCGCCACCGGATGCCCTCACCCTTGCGGCGATGATCGCCGCCGCCCCTCCGATGCGTGGCCTCGACCACCTCGATGCCGCGGCGCTGCGGGGGATCTGGCACGAACTGGCTGCCGGAATCCGTGCGCAGGCGGCGACGAGACCGGGAGGCCTGGCCGCCGTGCTCGCAGCAATCGACCCGCGGTTCCACCTTCTCGGGAAGGTGACGTTCCATCTGGCTGAAAACCGCCGTGACGAGGCCCGGCCGTTCGCGTTCCTCGCCACCTATGCCCACCGGCTCACGGCATCCTCGGCTGTGCAGCATCTGCCCTTGGCGAAGGCGGTCGAATCCTCCGCCGAGCACCGCGATCAAGCAAAACTCGTGGAGTTACTGGCGCCGGTTCAGGCGGCCGCGGACCGCAGCACCCTCATCCGGGAATGGCTCGATTCCCGGGCGATCTTCACGCCCCGGGCGATCACGATCGCGGAGGCTCACCGCTTTCTCCGTGATGTGCCCGCGATGGAGGAGAGCGGCCTGGTGGTGCGCGTGCCCGACTGGTGGCGGGGCCGGAAGCCGCCGCGGCCGACGGTTCAGGTGCGCCTCGGCGATGCTGCCCCATCCGCCGTCGGGGTTGACGGCCTGCTCGATTTCTCCGTCGATCTCGCCCTCGACGGCACACCACTGACGGCGGCGGAGACGAGCGACCTCCTCGCCGGGACCGAAGGGCTCACGCTCCTCCGCGGACGCTGGGTGGAGGTGGATCGGGACCGTCTCCGTCAGGCCCTCGACCAGTGGAAGCGGCTCGAACGCGAGCATGCCGAGGGGATCGACTTCGTCACCGGGATGAGGCTGCTTGCCGGCGCCGACCTGGGGGCCGACGAAGGGACCGCGGCAGCGAGTGTTGAGTGGTCGGATGTGACCGCGGGGGGGTGGCTCCGCGAGACCCTCGGCGCGCTTCGCGATCCCCGCGGCCGCCCGGGCTGCACGCCCGGCAATGGTCTGGCTACGACGCTCCGTCCCTACCAGGCGGACGGCGTCCGCTGGCTGTGGTTCCTCAGTCGGCTGCGACTGGGAGCGTGCCTCGCCGATGACATGGGGCTCGGGAAAACAGTCCAATTGATCGATCTGTTCCTCCGTCTCCGCGACGACGCTGCCCCGACCCCGGCAGCGTCACCCCGGCGCGGCGCCGCAAGGACGTCGGCTCGTTCCACGCCGCCGCGCCAGCCAAGCCTGTTGGTGGTGCCTGCCTCGCTCGTGGGGAACTGGAAGCAGGAACTTGCCCGCTTTGCACCACAACTTTTGGCGCTGTTCGTGCACCGTTCGGAGTGCCCGACCGATCTCTTCGATCGGCTGGCGGCCGAGCCGGAGCGTGAACTGGCCCGTTACGACGTGGTGGTCACAACGTATGCGATGGTGAAGAAACTTCCCTGGCTGACGGCCATGGCCTGGCGCCTGGCGGTGCTCGACGAGGCGCAGGCGATCAAAAATGCCTCGTCGGCGCAGACAAAGGCGGTCAAGGGGCTCCGCGCGGAGGCGAGGATCGTGCTCACCGGCACGCCGGTGGAGAATCAGCTCGGCGACCTGTGGTCGTTGTTCGACTTCTGTTGCCCAGGGCTGCTCGGTTCGGCCGGTGAGTTCAAGCAATTCGTGCGGCGGATGGGGAAAAGGTCGGATCCGGACGGCTTCGCCCCTCTCCGCAGGCTCGTTGGGCCCTACATCCTCCGCCGGCTGAAGACCGATCCGCTGATCGTGCCGGATCTGCCGGAAAAGACCGAGATGCGGTCTGAGTGCAGCCTGTCCCGCAAACAGGCAGCCCTCTACGAGCGGGTTGTGGAGGATCTCCGGAGGCAACTCCAGGAGCTCAAGGACAAAGAGCGAGACGGCGGTATTCGTCGTCGTGGCATCGTTCTGGCCACGACGATGCGGCTCAAGCAGATCTGCAACCATCCATCCCAGTACCTCGGGATCGGTGACGAGGCCGGTTACGATCCGTCCGAGAGCGGGAAGTTTCTCCGCTTGGCGGAGCTCTGTGAGCCGATCGCCGCGCGACAGGAGAAGATCCTCGTGTTCACACAATTCCAGACACTCTGCGGCCCGCTCTCCCGGTGGCTTTCGGAAGTCTTCGGGCGGCCGGGCGTCGTCTTGCACGGTCAGGTGCCGGTGGGCAAGCGGAAGGAGCTCGTGCGGCGGTTCCAGGAGGAGGAAGACATCCCGTTCTTCGTGATCTCGGTGAAGGCGGGGGGCACTGGTCTCAATCTCACGGCGGCGTCGCACGTCATCCATTTCGACCGCTGGTGGAATCCAGCGGTTGAGAACCAGGCCACCGACCGGGCCTTCCGCATCGGCCAGAAGCGAAACGTGCTCGTCCACAAATTCGTCTGCCGTGGGACGCTCGAGGAGCGGATCGACGACATGCTCCGCAGCAAGCAGGATCTCGCCGATCGTCTGCTCGGGCCCACGGCTGCCGGCGAGACGCTGTTGACCGAGATGACCGACGATCAACTGCTCGATCTCGTGTCGCTCGATGTTCATAGGGCCGCGGCGGATTGATGGGCGAGGCTCCGGCACATGATCGTGGCGGAACCCCGCCTTCGGCCAACTTGGCGTTGCACTGATAGGATTGTTGGGAAGGCTTACGATCGCCTGCGGAGACGGAGGATTTGTGACGTACCGACAAGCCCTCGCTGCCGCGGTTTTGATCATCGGATGGTTCGCGCACGGCGCCCCCGGTGCGGAGTCCGATTCCGGGACCGAAGGTCATGGGCAGGTCGTCGTGCCCTTCTTCCGCGCGCACTGCATCGAGTGTCATTCGGGTGAGAAACCCGAGGGGGAGTTCTCGCTCACGGCGGAATCCCTCGACACCGATTTCGGCCATTCGAGTGCCCGGGGGAAGTGGCGCGAGATCGTCGACGTTCTCAGCAGCCACACGATGCCCCCGAAAGACCGGCCGCAGCCCGACGCGGCCGACGTGGCAGCCGTGGTCGACTGGATCACGAGCAGGGCGGTGGCGGCAGAGCTCGCCAAACGGGAGCAGTCGGTGGTGCTGCGGCGGCTCAACAGGGCGGAGTACCGCAACACGATCCGCGATCTCGTCGGCGTCGATTTCGACACGTCGGTCTTCCCCCAAGACCCTCCCGCCGGCGGATTCGACAACAACGGCAGCGTGCTGACGATCTCGCCGCTGCAGGTCGAGCAATACCTGGCCGCCGCCGGCGAGATCCTCGATCGGGCGCTCGTGGCAGGGGAGCGTCCGCAGACGATCCGCTGGCGCTTCGATCCCGTACCTGGTTCCGCCGATGACAGTCATCGCATCCGCCTCGACGCCGACAACAACCCGATCGTCAACGGCGGCAACAACGCCTTCGAAGGGGATTGGGTCGTCCTCCACCACGACGGCTGGGACAAGACCGTGAACGCCCGCGATTTCCGCGTGCCGACGCCGGGCACGTACGTCTTCCGGGCCCGCGTCGCCGGCCGGCGCCCCAGTCGTGAGCAGGTCCAGGAGGGGGCCGAAAAGATCCTTCGTGCCGAGCAGGCCAAACAGGACGCCGAGGATCCGATGAGGGGGGCGAACCATCAGGAGTGGTTCGATTCCCACGCGGCCCATTTCCGCACCGACCGGATCTACGACTACGGCCCGCCGCGGCTCAAGCTCACGCTCCAACTCGGATCGCAGCCCCGGACGGTGGCGGAGTTTGACATCGACGGGACTCCCGCGGAGCCGCAG
>Ga0114973_10000549_pt1 | contig 28519 bp, 18 predicted proteins | sample M_140807_MF_Meta_FD_87025 | JGI IMG/M metagenome (GOLD analysis project Ga0114973, IMG submission 87025) | Freshwater microbial communities from Lake Montjoie, Canada to study carbon cycling - M_140807_MF_MetaG | ecosystem: Environmental > Aquatic > Freshwater > Lake | place: Lake Montjoie...
CACGCTCACCACCTGGCAGTTCAAATCCCTCGCCCACGACGCGAGCCTCCGCTCCGGCACGCTCCTCGATACTGCCGTGGCCGCCAAGGACCTGATGGTCGAGCCGGTCGTGCCGCGGTTCCTCCGCGAGGGAGACATCGTCGAGATCCCGGTGAAGGTCGGCAATCGCTCGACCGGCTCGCTCGCCGGAAACATCCGCCTGGAGCTCTTCGACGCCCGCACCGGCGACTCCCGCCAAGCCCTTCTGGAGACACCAGCCGAGCAGCCCTTTGAGCTTGCCGCCGGTCAATCAAAGCCCGTGGTCTTCCGGGTGCGCGTCGCCGATGGCACCGAGACCTTGCGCTATCTCGCCACCGGCTCGGCGGGACGGGCCGCCGACGGTGAAGAGGCCTTCCTGCCGGTCCTCTCCCGGCGCGTCCCCGTCGACGAGTCGGTGCCGATCACGCTCCGCGGCCCCGGCTCGAAAACGGTGACTATTCAGCGCCTCGCGAACATCAAGGATCATCCCTCGATCGCCAGCCAGTCGCTCGTCGTCCAGGCGGCATCCAATCCCGCCTGGTATGCCGTCCTCGCCCTGCCGTCGATCGCCGAGCCGACCGACGAGAGCGTCGAGACCCTGTTCACGCGGCTCTACGCCAACGCCTGGGCTGGCCACATCGCCCGCTCGGATGCGCGGATCGCGGCAGCGTTCGAGCAGTGGCGTAATCCCCCCCCGGGGCAGAAGCCACTCGAGAGCCCGCTCGAGAAGAACTCGGAGCTCATGCAAACGCTCCTCGCCGAGACGCCGTGGGTCCGTGAGGCGGTCGACGAGCGCGAGGCGCGCCACCGCATCGGACTCCTCTTCGACGCCAACCGCGCGGCCGACGAGCAGGCCTCGGCACTGCGGCGGCTCGAAGGGATGCGGTCCGGCGACGGCGGCTGGCCCTGGTTCCCCGGCGGCCGCACCTGCACGCCGGTGACGCTCTCGATCCTCGCGGGCTTCGGCCGGCTCCGGGCCGCCGGGGTCGATCTCGACATCCAGCCGGCGCTCGCCACGCTCCCCTGGCTCGACGGTCAGTTTGTCGAGTGGCGGAATGAAGCGAAAAAAAGAGGAAAGGGGGAGCCGACGATCGACTCTTCTGTTGCGCTTGCCCTCTATGCCCGCAGCTTCTTCGCCGCCGACATGCCGCCGCAGGGGGATGCTGCCGCCGCGATCGACTTCTGGCGGGAGGTCGCGCGGAAAACCTGGGTGAAGCTCGACGCCCGCCGCTCGCAGGGGCACGTGGCGATCGCGCTGGCCCGCTCCGGCGACCGGGAAACAGCCCTCTCGATCATCGACAGCCTCCGGCAGCGGGCCGTCGATGCCGACGTCAAGCCTGGTGAAGAGAAGGATGCCTGGCAGGGGATGTGGTGGCGCGATCCCCATCCGGCCTGGTGGCAGTGGGCCGCGGCGCCGATTGAGACCCAGGCAATCATGATTGAGGCCTTCGACGAGGTGGCCGGCGACCGCGAGGCCGTCGAGGCGCTCCAAGTCTGGCTCCTGTCGCAGAAGCGCACGAGCCGGTGGCGCGGCAACCGGGCCACAGCCGATGCCGTCGGCGCCCTCCTCGGCCGCGGCGCGGATCTCCTCGCTTCGAGGGAACTTGTGACCGTCGACGTCGGTGGCGAGACGATCACTCCGGGGAACGACAGCGCGCCCCGGGCCGAGGCGGGGACGGGCTTTCTGGAGACGAGGTTCACGCGCCGCGAGATCGAGCCGAGGATGGGGAAGATCACGCTCGCGCGGAAGGAGAAGGGGCTCGCCTTCGGTGGCGTCCACTGGCAGTATCTCGACGACATCGCCAATGTCCCGGCGGTGGGGCGGGCGGAGCTGGCGATCGACAAGCAGTTGTTTGTGAAGCGGCAAACAAAGGCCGGGCCGGAGCTCGTGGCCGCGGCCGCGGATGGCACGACGCGCGTCGAAGTGGGGGATGAGCTCGTCGTGCGGCTTGTCGTGACAAGCGACCGCGAGTACGAGTTCCTCGAGCTCTCCGACCACCGCCCGAGCCTCACGGAGCCGGTCGACGTTCTCTCGGGGTGGCGGTGGGCCGACGGGGCCGGCTGGTATCTGGCGGTCCGCGATGCCTCGACACAGCTGTTTTTCGAGCGGCTGCCGCGCGGGACGCACGTCTTCGAGTATTCGCTCCGAGCGGCCCACCGGGGCACGGCCTCGAGCGGGTTTGCCTCGATCCGCAGCCGCTATGCGCCGGAGTTCTCGGCCCACTCTGGCGCCATCGCCCTGGAGGTGGAGTGAGCGGCGGCGTGGTATCCTCCCGGCCATGAGCAACCCACCACCACCGCAGCACTGGCCCCACCGCGACGAGAATAGCGCGGCAGTGAGCGCTGAACTGGCCCGCGAGCGCAATCGCGAGGCGGCTGATCGCACCTTACTCGCCTGGATCCGCACGAGCCTGGCGATGGTCAGCCTCGGCTTCGGCATCGAGCGCTTCGGTCAGGCGGCGATGAGCCTCGACGGCGGCGGATTCTCGCCTCTCAAGACACGGTTCTACGGGGCGACGCTCATGGCCCTGGGGATCGTGGCGACGCTCGCCGGGATGTGGGAGCACCGGCTCGTTCTTCGGGCGGTCTCCCAAGACGATTACCGCTATTCCGAACGCCCCCCGATCGCGCGCTGGCTCGGTGCCGGGCTCGTCGTCGTGGGGATCGCCGGGCTGGCCGCGATGCTCGTCGCCTTCTGAGCCCAGAGGAGCCGCCTGTGGTCTGGGATCATGTCTACGACCCGCTCGGTTCCCCGCTCCTCTCCACGCTCGTGGCGACGCTGCCGCTGGTGGTGCTGCTGGGATTGCTCGCCGGCTGCGGGTGGTCGGCCCAGCGCGCGGCGCTGGCCGGTCTTCTCACGGCCCTCGGCGTGGCCGTCGGCGTCGTCGGCATGCCGCTGGATGCCGCGGCGGCAGCCACGCTCTACGGCGCCTGCTTCGGGCTCTTCCCGATCGGTTGGATCATCGTCACGGCGATGTTTCTCTACAGCCTGTCGGTCGAGGCTGGCGCCCTCGACGTCATGAAGCGTTCGGTGACCCGGCTCTCCGCCGATCACCGTATCCAAGCACTCCTCATCGCCTTCTCCTTCGGCGCGTTCCTCGAGGGAGCTGCCGGCTTCGGCGCACCGGTGGCGATCTCGGCGGCACTCCTCACCGGCGCCGGGTTCCCAGCCTTCGAGGCGGCTTGTCTGGCGCTCATCGCCAACACCGCGCCGGTCGCGTTCGGGGCCCTGGGAACCCCGATCATCACCCTCGCCAAGGTCACCGGCCTCGAGGAGCAGGCAATCTCGGCGATGGCAGGCCGGCAGCTCCCCTTCTTTTCCCTCATCGTCCCGGCCTGGATGGTGGTGACGATGGCGGGCTGGAACGGGCTCGTCGGCGTCTGGCCGGCGGTCCTCGTCTGCGGGGCCTCGTTCGCGCTGGTGCAGGCGGGCGTGGCGAATCTCGTCGGCCCGGCGCTGGTCGACGTCGTCGGTGGGCTTGTGAGCCTTGCCTGCCTGGCGGCGTTCATGCGGGTCTGGCAGCCGAGGGATTGCTGGCGCTACGGCGCGGCGGAGATGCCCTCCGCGGCAACCGGCCCCGCGGCGCTCGATCCTCCGGTCAGGATCGTGTGGGCTTGGATGCCGTGGGTGTTTCTCTCGCTCTCGGTGTTCGCCTGGGGGTTGCCGGCGGTGAAAGCCGCGCTCGAGGCCCGGCCGGGAAGCGCCATGGCGGACGTCGTACCGATCGCGATCGTGGCGCCGGAGTTCCCGGTGCCCCGCCTCCACGAGGCGGTCGCCAAAGTCGCACCGGCAACGCACCTCGATCGCGAACTGGAACCGGCGGTCTTCCGACTCAACTGGCTCTCCGCCGCCGGCACCGGCATCCTTCTGGCGGCCCTGGTCGCCATCCCCTGGCTGGGAATCGCTCCGGGGCGGGCCTGGAAAATCTGGTGGGAGAATCTCTCCCGGCTCGCCGTCCCCCTGGTGACGATCGCCGCGATGCTGGCGCTCGCCTTCGTCACCCGCTATTCCGGGACCGACGTGATCCTCGGCCTGGCCATGACACGGACCGGCCCTGCGTATCCCCTGTTCGCGGCGCTCCTCGGCTGGCTTGGAGTGGCCCTCACCGGCTCCGACACCTCGAGCAACGCGATGTTCGGCAGCCTCCAGCGCGTCACCGCCGGGCAACTCGGCCTCGATCCGCTCCTGATTTGCACCGCCAACAGCACCGGTGGCGTGATGGGGAAGATGATCGACGCCCAGAGCATCGTCGTCGCCGCCACCGCCACCGGCATCGATCGCCAGGAGGGGGCGATCCTGCGGCGGGTCTTCCCTCACAGCCTCGCCCTCGCGGTGCTCGTCGGGCTGCTCGTCTGGCTCCAGACCGGCCCGTTGGCCTGGATGGTCCCCTAATCGCCAGCTCGCCGGCTCGCCAGCCCCCGCGCGGGCTATGGTTCGGCTGGGTGGCGGCGGACGGGTGCACGGGCATCCGTAGCCGGTAGAATCGAATCGGTCCCCGGTCGCATCCCCATCGGCTCTCCCCACTCCCCACTCCCCAGCCCCAACAGGCCCCGCCATGCGACGCGTTAACGTGCCGCTCATGATCGGCATCGCACTTCTCCTCCTTGGCGGCGTGGCAGGAACGTATCTGCTCCATCGCTTCCAGGTGCGGCGCAACGCCGAGGACATGGCCCGTCAGGCCAAACGCCAAATCGACGAGGGGAACGACGAAGAGGCGATCCGGCTTCTGGGGCGGTACGTCGCCCTCCGGCCTGACGACGCCCCGCGGCAGCGCGAGTACGCGCAAGTCCTCCTCCGCCAAGTCGATTCGGGCAAGGCCACTCCCCGCACCGTCGGCGCGACGCTCGCGGCCCTCGAAGTGAGCGTCAGGAGAAACCCCGAGGAAGACGACCTCCGCGAAAAACTGGCAACGCTGCTCGCCCGGACGGGAGACGCCGACTCCGCCCGCGACCACTTCGCCATGATCCGTGACCGGCGCACCGCTGGCGAGACCAACGACGACACCATTCGCGTCGACCTGCTCTATGCGGCGATGGCAGCGCGGACCGGGAAGTTCGACGAGGCCGAGGCGGTCCTCGCCCCAATCACCGGCTTCGACCAACGCTTGAAACAATTCGACCCCGCCTTCACGCCGGCCCCCGGCCATCCCGAGGCCTTCTCCAACCTGGCAGGGATTCTCGAGAAGCATCGCCGCGATCCGAAGACAGCTGAACGGATCGTGGAGCGGATGGTCGAACTGGCGCCCGACGACGTGGCAACCTGGAAACTCATGGCCGCCTGGCAGATGGGTCATGGGCAGGTCGACGCAGCCGCCAAGGCGGTGGAGAAGGCCCGTGCGCTTGCCCCCGACGACCAGGAGGTGGCCCTCTTCGAGCTTCAGTTGGCGATGGTCGGAAAGCGTTTCGACCGGGTCGAGGAGATCCTCGCCGGGCCGCTCCACGATGCCCCCGATTCTGAACAAATCGTGGCCGCGAAGGCCTTCCTCGCTGGCCAGCGAGGGGACAGGGAAGGCGTGATCGCAATCTACCGCGACGCCCACGCCTCGAATCCCGCCAACGCCGTCTACCGGGTCGAGCTCCTCCTCGGTCTTGCCGATCTCCGGCGGATCGACGAGCTCCGCCCGCTCCTCGCCGAATCGCTACCGATCCTCGGCAAGGACACGGTGCCGATCCTCTGGGCCGAGGCGGTGGTGGCGATGGCGGAGCAGCGCTGGCTCGAGGCGCTTCAGCTCTGGGAGCGCGTCAGGGCCCAGGTCGCGGCCGATGCGGCGCTCACCCGGCGCGTCGAGACGTTTGTGGCGACGTGCTACGGCGCGCTCGGCCAGCGCGATCAGGCCAACGATGCCCGCAAGCGCGCCTTCGCCGACGCACCCGAATCGGCCGGCGCGCGATACTCCGAAATGATCGTCTTCGAGCAGAGCCAACGCTGGCAGGAGGCACTGCAGATCGCCGAGGACTTGGCGGCACAACTGCCCGCCGGGACGTTGGCCGATAACCCGCCGCTGTGGAAGCCGCTCCTCCGACTCCGCATCCGTGACCAGGTCACGCGCGACGAGCCGCTGCGCAAATGGGACAAAGTCGAGGCGCTCGTCGATACGATCGCCGCCAAGCCCGACGTCGATCCGAACGAGATCGAGCGGATGAGGGTCGACGTGCTCGCCGCCAAGGGGAAGCTCGAAGAGGCCCTCGCCACCTCCGAAACCCTGATCGCCGAACACGCCGACAATTCGTCGCTCTTCGCCCAAAACCTGCTTCTCGTTGTCGCGGCCGGCCGGGTCGACGAAGCCCGGGCAAGGCTGGCCGGCGCCGCCGATTCGCTCCGTGACACCGCTGAAGTGCTCGAGGCAGAAGCCCGCTTGGCGGCAACGGCCCCCGCCGCCGACGCAGCCGGCTGGCTCACCGACCTCGAGGCACGGATGGGGCGGGTCAATGGCCCCGCCGCCGACCAATGTGCCCGCCAACTGATCGCCATCCATATCGGCCGGGGGAACGTCACCGACGCCGAGCGTCTCGCCAAAAAGATCCTCGCGCGGCAACCGAAGGACCTCGCGATCCGCCAAGTCGTGCTCGAAATCGCCGCCGAGCGCGACGCCGTCGACGAGGTCGCCCGCGAGGCCGCCGAGATCAACCGTATTTCCGGGCCGACCACCGCCTCCGCTCGGCTGGCAACCGCCGTCTCCCGGATCGTCGGCGTCCGCGCTGAGCGGCAGAAGATGAGCTTCGAGGAGACCCCCACCGTGGCACTCAAGCCCGAGGATCGCGTCATTCTGGAAGAAGCCCGTGGGCTCCTCGTCCAGGCGGGCGAGGAGCGGCCACGCTGGTCGGAGGTGCCACGAATGCTGGCGGCGATCGCCGAGCTCCAGGGGGATCCAAGCGCCGCCATTGGCCACCTCCGCAGCGCGGTCGGGCTCGGGGAGACGCTCCCGTTCGCACGGCGCCGATTGGCCATCCTCCTCTCGGTAGCCGGTCGCCTCGACGAGGCAGCGCCAGTGATCGCGTCGCTCGGCGATGCGGGGGGCCCGGCCATCGACCGGATCCGCGCGCAGGTCCTCGCCGGCGCGGGCCGGACCGATATCGCCCTCCAGATCGGCGCCACCCTCACGCCGGACGATTGCCGCGATCCGCAGCAGCTGGTGTGGTACGCCCGGTTTCTGGCCAACTGCGGCCGATCGGAGGAGGCCGAGGCGGTCTGCCGCCGGGCGACCGATGCGGCGCCCACCGATGCCAACACCTGGCTGACGCTCGTCCGGCTGCAGGCTGCCGCCGGAGGGGTCGAGCGGGCGACCGAGACGGCCAGCCTGGCGCTTTCGAAGCTCGAGGGTCCAAGTCGGGAAAGGTTCGAGGCCGCCGTGGACGAAACGATCGGTTCCCCGGAGGCGACCGAACGCGCCGCCCGGGAGGCGGTCGAGAAGGCTCCCGAAGATCTCGTCGCTGCCCGACATCTCGTCGACCTCCTCCTGCGGCGCAATCGCCCCACCGAGGCCGGGGCGGAGCTGCGGCGGATCATAGGGCTAAAATCGGCCCCGGGAACCCCGACGGTCGCCTGGGCCAGGCGTGTCCTCGCCTCGCAGTTGGCCTCCAGCCCGCGCTACGTCGATCTCCAGCAGGCGATCGAGATCCTCGGGAAGAACGTCGACGAGGCAGGGCTCCAGTATTCCGAGGACATCGCGCTGTCGATCAGCTTCCTGATCGGCAGGAGTGACCCGGCCAGTTGGCGCAGGGCCCAGAGCCTGTTCGAGACGCTCGCCAAACGTCGCCCGCTGACCGTCGACGAACGGATCAGCCTGGCCCGGATCCAGTCGCTGGTCGGGAATCGGACGAAGGCCCGCGACGATCTCAGGGCGATCGCGATCTCCACTGAAACGAGCACGGCCGTCGTCGGCTCGATCGTCGAACTGCTCACCAACGATCGCGATTTCACGGAGGCGAATTCATGGCTCCGGCGCCTCAAGGAATTGTCCCCCGATCTCCTGACGACGGTCAGCCTCGAGGCGAAGCTGGCCCTCGCCGAGGGGGAGCGCGACCGGGCGGCCCGCGTGGTGGCGAAGCTCTTCGACGATCAGACCCTGACCGCGCAAAATGCCCCCCGCCAGCTTTCGGCGGCTCGGGTCGCGGCCGACCTCGGTTTCCCCGAAGCCGCCGACGGGATGCTCGAGCGCTACGCCTCGATGTCACCGCAGGGGGTGGCGATGCGGGCGATGTCACTGGGACGTCAACACCGCACCACGGAGGCGGTGGAGATGCTGGAGACGATCCGCGGCAAAGTGTCGCCGACGATGTACCTCGAAGCCTTGGCGGTGGTCCTGCGGCACGCACAGACGGCATGCGACCCGGCGATCGACGACCTCGTCGCCGGCTCGATCGAGGCGATCCAGCGCGAGAATCCAGGCTCCCCCGAGATCGCGCTCCAGGCCGCGATCGCCAAGGAATCCCTCGGCCGGATCGCCGAGGCGGAGCAGGACTACCGCCAACTCCTTGCCACCGAGGGCCTGGGGGATGTTCAGGCCGGTATTGTGGCGGCCAATCTCGCCTGGATCCTCGCCCGCCCGGAAACGGCCGACGAGGCGCTCGAGCTCGTCGAGCGGGCGATCCGTGAGCTCGGTCCCCTCCCCGACATCCTCGACACCCGGGCGCTCATCCGCCTCGCCAAGGGACAGACGATCCTCGCCCTCGAGGACATGAACGACGCCGTTCTCTCTCCCTCCCCGCTCAAGCTCCTCCATCTCGCCACGATCCAGGCCGAGCTCACCGACCTCAAAGCTGCCAGCAATTCCTTGGCGCAGGCCAAGGCGCTCGGGCTCGGCCGGGAACGCCTCACCCCCGACGATGCCGCGCGACAGGAGCGGGTGGAATCGTTCCTCGCTTCCGCCGATGGAAAAAGCTGACATGGAGCGTGTTTGCCCCGCGCAGAAGCCCCAGGATCGCCATGCCCGGACACGCCGGTGCGGCCTGCAGAGCCGTTGTGCCGGTCGATGGCTCATCGTCGCCTGGCTGTGCACCCTCACGCCGCTCCTCGGCCAGGGGGGCGAACCGCGGGCGGCCGACGGCGCGGAATGGACGGTGCCGTTCGGGGGGAACGCCTACGAAGTGGCGTCGAAGCCCGGCTCGAATGACGGTCTCGAGCGCGGTGGAGCGGAGGTCCGCTGGCACGATCCGGAGACGACCTGGAGCGTCTGGTTCCACATCGACCGATCGGCCGACGCCGCGGTGGAACTGGTCTCGGCGGAAACCGGCGGCCGAGCCGAAGTGGAACTGACGATCGGCGACACCGCCGTCACCGCCGATCTCTCCGGCAACGATCGCGCGACCGCTCCGTTCGGGACCTTTCCCCTTGTTGGCCCGGGCTACGTCAAGGCCGAGATCCGGGGGGTGCGCCGCGAGGGGGGGGCATTCGCAAGCGCCCCTATCCTGCGGATCCGCTCGGAGACGCCCGAGCTCGTCGTGACCGCCGTCACGACCAACGATGGCGCCATGTTTTACTGGGGCCGTCGCGGCCCCTCGGTCCACCTTGGTTACTCGCTCCCGGCCGAGAAGGAGATTGAGTACGCCTACGGTGAGGTGACCGTTCCCGAGGGGGAGGATGCCCTCGGCAGCTTCTTCATGGCCAATGGGTTCGGGGAGGGTTACTTCGGCATGCAGGTCAACGGCCCGGCGGAGCGGCGTGTGCTGTTCTCCGTCTGGAGCCCGTTCACGACCGACGATCCGACGAAGGTACCCGAGGCCGACCGCGTCGCGCTGCTCCGCAAGGGGGAGGGGGTGCGGACGGGTGAATTCGGCAACGAGGGGAGCGGCGGGCAGAGTTTCCTCGTCCATCCCTGGAAGGCCGGCCTCACCTACCGCTTCCTCACGCGCGTCGAACCGGCCGGCGACGGGACGACAACCTACACGTCATGGTTCGGCGAAGGGGATGCGTGGCGGTTGATCGCCTCGTTCCGCCGCCCACGGACCGATCGCCACCTGACGGGCTTCCATTCCTTCCTCGAGAATTTCCTCGACACGACCGGCAACGTCGGCCGTCGGGCACGCTACGCGAACCAATGGGTGCGCGACACCGAGGGCACCTGGCACCCGATCAGCACGGCGAGGTTCACCGGCGATGCCACCGCCTCCGGTGGCCACCGCCTCGATTTCGCCGGGGGGATCGAAGGGGATGGCTTTTTCCTCCGGAACTGCGGCTTCTTCTCGCCGCCGGTGAAGCTCGGCAGCGTGTTCACCCTCGATCCGCCGCCGACAAAACGGCCGGCGATCGATCTCGAGGCCCTTCCCTGACCGACCTGCCCCGCGGCCTCTCGATGCCGCCGAGGTGCAGGCCCACCGTTAGGCAAATAGCCGCCCCTCGACCCGGCCGGCGACGTCGGTAAGGCGGTGGTCGCGCCCGGCGTGCCGAAAGGTGAGCCGGGTGTGGTCGAGCCCCAGCGCCGCCAGGAGTGTGGCGTGGAGATCGTGCATGTGGACCCGGTCGACGACGGCATGGTGGCCGAAGTCGTCGGTCGCACCGTGGGCATGACCGGCCCGGAAGCCGCCCCCGGCAAGCCAGACGGTGAACCCGGCGGGATTGTGGTCGCGGCCGGTGCCATTCTCCTGGGCGTACGGCGTGCGGCCGAACTCGCTCCCCCACCAGACGATCGTGTCATCAAGCAGCCCGCGCCGCTTCAGATCGCGGATCAGCGCCGCCACAGGCCGGTCGGTGGCGCGGGCGTGGAGGGCATGCTTGGGCATGTCGGAATGCTGGTCCCAGGCCGGGTTGTTGGAATTGTCGGTGTAGTTGACCTGCACGAAGCGCACACCGGCCTCGCACAGACGGCGGGCGAGGAGGCACTGGCGGCCGAAGTTGTCGGCCGGCCCGCCGTCGATCCCGTAGAGGGCGAGCGTCTCGGCCGTTTCGTCGGCGGGATCGAGGACGCCCGGCGCCACTGACTCCATCCGCGCCGCCAGTTCGCCGGCGGCGATCACCGCCTCGAGCTCGGCATCGCCGGGGCGGGCCGCAGCCTGGGCGGCGCCGATCCCGGCGAGCAGCTCGCGACCGGCCGCCGCCAGGGGCCCGCCGCGCGGCGGCACGAGATTGCGGATACCGCTCTCGCGGGCCGGCAGACCGGCACGCCCGATGGGAGTGCCCTGGTGGATCGGCGGGAGGAAGGCGGTGCCGTGGTTCCGCGGGCCACCGTTGCCCAGACTCGGCGAGAGGCTGACGAAGCCGGGGAGGTCCGTGTTCTCCGTCCCGAGCCCGTAGTCGAGCCAGGCTCCGAGCGATGGGCGCACCGCCGTGGTGGCACCGCAGTGGAGGAAGAGCGTCGCTGGCCCGTGGGCAATCCCCTCGGTGTGGAGGCTGCGGACGACACACAGATCGTCGGCGATCCCTGCGATCTCCGGAAAGAGATCGGAGACCCACAACCCGCTCTCCCCGCGCCGGGCAAATCGCCACAGCGGCTTCATGACGCGCTGCGGCGGGCTCTTCCCCGTCTTGGCCAGGCTGCGGAGATCACCGAACGGCATCTGCTTGCCGTCGTCGGCTGTGAGCCGCGGCTTCGGGTCGAAACTGTCGACCTGGCTCACGCCGCCGGCCATGAAGAGGAAAATCATCCGCTTGGCGCGCCGCGGAAGATGGGGGCCACTCGCCGCGGGGGCTGTGCCAGCGTGCAGGCCGGCCCAGGCGACTGCCCCGAAGCCGCATCCGGCGCGGGCCAGAGCCGCGCGCCGCGACCAGGCGATTCCCGCTGGGACGATGGTGGAAAACATGGGGGGAGCTTCAGTCGCGAAAGCGGAAATCGGGACTCGAAACGATCGATTGGCAAAGTACCGCCCAGGCCTCGGGTTCACTCCCGGCGCGGACGAGGTAGTCGACGGCCGCGCTCCGTTCCCCGGCCGATGGCTGGCGCCCGACGAGGAGCCGGAAGGCCCTGTCGAGCCGCTCATCGTCCCTGACCGCCTCGGCACAGACCCGCGCGGCAATGGCCCGGCAGGCCTCGACGACGAACGGATCGTTGGCAAGAAACAGCGCCTGCACGGCGACAGTGCTCGCCTGACGGCCCCCAGAGGAGGCGTTGATGTCGGCAAAATCGAAGGCTTCGAAGAGGACGGGGCGGCGGTTGCGGAAGGCGGGCGTGTAGACGCTGCGGCGGACGTCGTCGAACACGTAGCCATACTCGATCGTCTGCGCGGCGGTGTCGTTGGCGTCGATCTCCCCCGCCCCCACGATCGAAAGCCCGCCGATGGTTCGATCGAGCCTCCCCGCCGCCACAAGCAGACTGTCGCGGATCTGCTCGGCATCGAGCCGGCGCCGCAGCGCCCCGCTCCACAGCCCACGATCGGGTTCGGAGGGGGGGGCCACCGCCTGCCGGTAGGTGCGGGAGAGGACGATCTCCCGGACGAGCGGCTTGAGCCGCGAGCCCTGTTCCGCGAACCGGCGCGCGAGCCAGTCGAGGAGCTCCGGGTGGGAGGGGGGCTCACCGCTGGCCCCGAAGTTGTCGACGGTGGGGACGATCCCGCGGCCGAGGAGCCAGGCCCAGACGCGATTGACGATCACGCGCCGCGGAAGCGCGCTCTCCGCGCTCCCGATCCACGCCGCCAATTCCATCCGGCCGCTGGAGCCGGCGGGGATGGCGAGGTGAGTCGCGAAAACCTCGGGCAACCCTCGGGGCACGACTCGCCCCCGGTTCTTCTCGACCCCGCGGACACGGATCGCCGTGTCGCCCGGGGTGGTGTGGTCCTCCACGGCCATCGCCGTCGGCCGCGGCGGCAGCTCCCCGCCGAGCCGGCCGAGCTCCGCCTCGATCTCCACCAAGCGCGCCGTGGCGGGCGTTGCCGTGGCAGCACCAGAGGGTGAGTCGGCGATCTCCTTCTTCACTTTGGTGCGTTCCCCCGTCAGCAGGGCGACGCGGGCATCGATCACGGCGCGGCGGGAGGCGATCTCCGCCGGCTCGGGCAGCGGTCGGGCAATCCACCGGGCGACGTTGTCGGTCTCGTTGAAGAGCGTTCTCGTGCTCGCGAAGATGCCGGCGAGCCCGTAATAGTCGGCCTGCGAAAGGGGATCGGAGGGATGGTCATGGCAACGGCAACAGCCGATCGAGAGCCCGAGAAAGGTCCGCCCGATCGTCTCGAGCTGCTCGTCGATGATGTCGAAGCGGAGCTGGGCTTTCTCCTGCTCCTCGTAGTTGGTGGGGCCGAGAGCGAGGAAGCCACTGGCGACGAGATCGGCCCCGACCGCGGCCGGGTCGGTCGCCTCGGCGGCGAGGAGATCCCCCGCGAGTTGCGGCACGACGAACCGGTCATAGGGGAGGTCGGCGTTCACGGCGGCGATCACCCAGTCGCGGTAGCGCCAGGCATCCTTGAACAGGAGCGTCCGGCCGCCGCCGCTCGATTCGGCGAAGCGGGCGAGATCGAGCCAGTGACGGCCGAAACGTTCGCCGAAGGCGGGGCCGGCGAGGAGGTGGTCGACGAGGTCTGCCACCGCGCCGTCGGCGTCGCGGGCATGCTGAGCGACGAAGGCATCGGACTCCTCCGGCGTGGGCGGCAGGCCGATGAGATCCTCGGTGATCCGCCTGACGAGCACCTCGGGCGCCGCTTCGGCCTGCGGCCGGACGCCGGCGGCATCGAGCCGGGCGCGGATGAAGCGGTCGATCGGGGTGCGGTTCCAGGTGGGATCGGCCACATCGGGGGGCGTCGGGTCGGCGAGGGGCGCGACACTCCAGAAGCGCCGCCCCTCGGCGGCCGTCATTCCCTGCGCTTGGCCGGGAAGGAGACGCGGCCGCGGATCGACCGAACCCCCACGGGGGTCGTGGGCACCGCGGCGCACCCAAGCCTCCACCAACTCGATCTCTTCGGGCGCGAGCTTGCCATCGGGAGGCATCTGCGGCGCCCCTGCCTCCCAGCGGATCGCCCGCACCAAAAGACTCTGCTCCGGTTCCCCCGGCACGATCGCCGGCCCGGAATCCCCCCCCTGGGCCCAACCGTCACGGAGATCGAGCCGCAGGCCGCCACTGATCTCCTCATCGGCCGCGTGGCACCCCAGGCAACGCGCCGCCAGCAGCGGCGCGATCGATTCCGTGAAGCCGGGATCGACCACCGCCGGCTCGGATTCCGCTGCGAACGCCTGGGGAAAAGACCCCGGAAAGAGCGACAAGACGCCGCCGGCGATCGCCCCGGCGACCGTCGCGCTCCCGCTCCACCACGCCCCTGTCACAGCCATGGCCTCGCCCCCGGGCGCTCACCCGGGTGTGACGGGGAGCGCTCCAATTGGATTCTACCTCACCGCCGGGTGGGGAGTCCCTGGTCACCACGTGTCGGGGAGGATCCGCAGCAGCCAGGCCACGAGCCTCCAGCGCCGCGTGACGTAGGCATGGGAGCGTTTCCGCCGGATCGCGGCCACGATCTGCCGGGCCGCCGTCTCCACCGGCGCCACCCAGAACAGCCCCTCCCCCTTCGCCATCGCCGTGTCGACGAAGCCGGCCTGGATGTCGGTGACCACGATTTTGTGCTTCCGGGCGGCGGCGCGGTGGCGGAGGGCCTGGAGGTAGCGGCTCACGAAGGCCTTGCTCGCTCCGTAGGCGGGGGCGTCGCCATGGCCGTGGAGCGCCGCCAGGGAGGAGAGGCCGACGAGGTGCCCGGTCCGGCGGCCCTCGAAATGCCGAATCGCCGCCCCGGCGAGCGCCGTGAATCCGGCCACGTTCACCGCCACCGTCTCCGCTTCGGGGGGCCACTCGAGCGTAGGGTTTTCGTGGCCGACGCCCGAGGAGATGACGACAAGATCGACGGCCCCGAGCTCCCCGACCAGCGCATCGAAGACAGCGATCGCAGCTTCGGGGTCGCGGAGATCGATCGTGCGGTGGATGACCGTGCGCCCCGGGTGGCGCGACAAAAGCTCACCCGCCAGGGCAGCCAATCGCTCCCCCCTCCGGGCAGCCAGTCCGAGCGCCCAGCCCTCCGCTCCCAGTTGTCGCGCAAGAGCCTCACCGATCCCGGAGGAAGCACCGATGACGATCGCGGTCGGGGCTGGTGGGGCGGTTGGCATGGCGAAAAAGATACCACCGGCTTGAATCCGCTCCACCTGTCGGGCCACACTTCACCCACCATGAACACACGCACCTTCGGTCGCACCGGTTGGAACGTCTCGGAGATCGGCTTTGGCGCCTGGGCCATCGGTGGTGGCCAGTGGGGTGGCGCCGACGAGAAGGCCTCGATGGCAGCCCTCCATGCGGCCGTCGACGCCGGCATCAATTTCTTCGACACCGCCGACGTCTACGGCGACGGCCTCTCCGAACGCCTCATCGCACGGCTCCGCCGCGAACGGTCGGAGCCTTTCTACGTCGTTTCGAAGGCCGGCCGTCGGCTCTCTCCGCACACCCCCGACGGCTACAACGCCGCGAACCTCGCCGCCTTCGTCGACCGTAGCCTGACGAACCTCGCCGTCGACTGCCTCGACCTCGTCCAACTCCACTGCCCCCCGACGGAGGTTTATTACCGCCCCGAGGTCTTCGATGCCCTCGACGGGCTCGTGAAGGCGGGGAAGATCCGCTTCTATGGCGTGAGCGTCGAGAAGGTTGAGGAAGCCCTCAAGGCGATCGAGTATCCGAATGTCCAGTCAGTGCAGATCATCTTCAATGCCTTCCGGCTCCGGCCCGCGGAGCTGTTCTTCGAGCAAGCCGCGAGGCGGAAGGTGGCGGTGATCGCGCGGGTGCCGCTGGCCAGCGGACTGTTGTGCGGCAAGTTCACCAGCACCAGCGCCTTCCCCGAGGGGGACCACCGGCTCTTCAACCGCCAGGGAGCGATGTTCGACCGGGGGGAGACGTTTTCGGGGGTCGACTATGAAACCGGTCTGGGGGCCGTCGAACGGCTCCGCCCCCTCGTGCCCGACGGCGCCACGCTCACGCAGTTCGCACTCCAGTGGATCCTCTCCTTCGACGCCGTCACGACCGTGATCCCGGGGGGACGGAGCCCAGGACAGGTGCGGGCCAACGCGGCCGCGGCCGATCTCCCCCCGCTCGACGCCCGGACGATGGCCGCCGTCCAGGCGATCTACGACGACGCGATCCGACCGCTGGTCCACCATCGCTGGTGATCCGCCGCCGGATGCGGCGGCCGTCGAACCAGCAAACCCTTGGCGTTTGCTGCGGTCGACGAAACGGACGAAGGCCAGGGATGGCTTCGTCCGCAGGGATCGCCTCCAGGCCATCGATCGCGCAACCGCCGCCGGATGCGGCGGCCATCGAACCAGCAAACCCTTGGCGTTTGCTGCGTTCGACCAAGCGGACGAAGGCCAGGGATGGCTTCGTCCGCGCTCTTTACAGATTCATCCCGAGGAATCCGCCGGCGGCGTCGCTGTCGGCCTGTTCGCGGGCCAGTCGCTCGAGCGTCCGCCCCAGATCGCCGGCGGCGATGTAGCGGTCAAACTCCGCCTCGACCGCGCGGTGGGCGCTGATGCCGAGCCACTCGACCGCCGGCTGCGTCAGCCAGTCGCAGGTTTCCTTGGCGAGCGTCACCGTCAGGTGGCTCCCGACGGTCTTGGTGTCGAGATCGTCGGTGAGCACCGTCCCCTCGACGTCGAATCTCACCCAGCCGCTGTCGGCGGCATTTGTGAACCGAAACGTGCAGGAGGCGTTCGTAAGATAATAGGTATTGCGGCTGCCGTGCCGGGCGACCGCGGCCTGCATCCGCCCGACCAGCGCGCGGAATCTGGGAGAGGCCTCCGCCGGCACCTGGGCACGGACGAGGGCCCGCAAGGGCGTGCAGTCGAAGCAGATCACGACCGGAGGAGACGAGGCGTCCATATGGAAGAAAATACCACGCCGGCGACCGACATGCCGCTGATCCGGGTTTCCGCCAGCCGGCGGCTGATGGGGGTTCCCTGGACGATCACCGTCCACGCCGCCACGACGGCGGCCGGGGAACGGGGAGTGGCGGCGGCCCTCGACGAGGTCGAGCGCCTCGAGGCGATCCTCTCCGACTACCGGCCCGATTCCGAGCTCTCCCGCCTCTCGGCCGCGGCCCCCACAGAGAGACCGGTGCCGGTGAGCGACGAGCTGTGGGGGGTGCTGGTCCGGGCGGTGGCGATCCGCGACTCGAGCGACGGGGCATTCGACCCGACCGTCGGGCCCCTGACGACCCTTTGGCGGCAGTCGCGGCGGTCGGGCGTCCTCCCCTTGGCCGCGAAGCTCGACGCCGCCCGGTCGGCGGTGGGCCCGGGCACCCTCGTCTTGGTTGACGATCCCCGTGGCGTGAGCCTCACCCGCCCCCGGATGCGGCTCGATCTGGGGGGCATCGGCATGGGCTACGCGATCGACCGGGCGTTGGCGATCCTGGCAGGGAAGGGGATCTCGTCGGCGCTCGTCGATGCCTCCGGCGACGTCGGGGCGTTGGCGCCGCCGCCGGGAGAGGTCGGCTGGCGGATCGCCATCGATCCGATCCCCGGTACCCCGGCCGCCGCGACGCGGCCGGTTCGTCTTGCCCATGCGGCCGTCACCACCAGCGGCGACGCCCGGCAGTCGGTCGCCATCGGCGGACGACGCTACAGCCACATCGTCGACCCGCGCACCGGTATCGGCATCGACGGCCCAGCCGCGGTGACGGTGATCGCCCCGGACGCCACGGCCGCCGATGCCCTGGCGACGGCGGCGAATGTCCTCGGGCCGGTCCGCGGGCGGACCCTCCTGGAAAACCAGGCAGGCTGCGCCGGGAGGTTCGTTTCGGCAGGTGGGGACGGGGCCGTCCGCGAGGTGCAGACAAGCCGCTGGCCTCGGAGCGGGGATAGGGATGGGGATGGCGAGCGGTCGAGCCAACCGCCCTCCTGACCGGCCCCTTCCCCAATCCCCCCACCTTCTTGCCCGATCGTTCCAGCCGGATGGCATCGATCGCAAGAGGTGACGATTCCCCGAAGTTTGCCGGTTGCGACGACGATAACACTCGTGCCGTCGCTGCGCCCAAGTGCACGCGAGTCGGATGCAGCGTCGGGGGGCACTGCGTCGGGATCGGTCCGTCGGCTTCGGCGGGCGAACCCCTTGGGCGCAGCGGCAGCTTTGTCTCACCGCGATCCTCAACGCCCGTACGCCGGACCCCCACCGTGCCAAACTTCCTGCTGCGACGAGCCTGGGTGGTCATGACGAGCCTCTCGCTCGTGGCCAGCGGTTGCGCCCCGCGGCAGCCGTTCTATTTCTTCGAAGACGGCGACCTCTCGCACTACGTCGGCGCCATCCAGAAGATCGAATACCCCGACACGGTCCACCAACCGCTCGACGAGGCGGCTGGGACGATCGAGCCGCTCACGCTCTCCAACGCCAACTTCGACCAGGTCTGGGAACTGTCGCTCGAGGACGCCATCAAGACGGCACTCGAGAATGGCAAGGTGCTGCGGAGCCTCGGCGGCCGCTTCCAGAGCTTCGGTGGACCGCGGCCACAGGCCGGTGAACCGGCCGTCTCGCTGCTCACGAATCCGGCCGCCTACCCGACGGTCTACGATCCGGCGATCACCGAGACCGATCCCTTCCGCGGCGTCGAGAGTGCGCTGGCGTCGTTCGACGCCCAACTCTCCAGTTCACTCACCTGGGACCGGCAGAACCGTCCTCAAAACGTCGGCGGCGTCGGCACGCAGATCTTCCAGCAGCAACTCCTCGGCGACACCGGCAACTGGACGAGCGGAATCACGAAGCGGACGGCGACCGGTGCCACTTTCGGCATCCAGAACCAGACGCTCTACGACAACAACAACTCGCCGATCCGCCAGAACAACGGCCTGCCGACGACCGACCCGAACTTCAAGATCATCGTGCCGTCGACCTGGCAGACGAACTACGACTTCACCTTCAACCAGCCGCTCCTCGAGGGTGCGGGGCTGACCTACAACCGGATCGCCGGCCCTGACGCCTTCAACAACATCGACGGTCGGCCGAACTTCCGCGGCGTCCTCATTGCCCGTGTGTTCGCCGACATCTCCCTGGCCGAGTTTGAGATCGGTGTCCGCAACATGGTCAGCGACACCGAGCAGGCCTACTGGGAGCTGTACTTCGCCTACCGCAACCTCGAGGCCCGCAAGGCCGGTCGCGACAGTGCCCTCGAGGCCTGGCGGAAGGTCCATGCGCTCTATGTCGAGCAGTCGCGCGGCGGTGAGGCCGACAAGGAGGCTCAGGCCCGTGAGCAATACTTCTTCTTCCGCAGCGACGTCGAGAACGCCCTTACCGACGTCTACCGCAGCGAGAACCGGCTCCGCTACATGATGGGACTCTCGGCCTCCGACGGCCGCCTCATCCGCCCCTCTGACGAGCCAACCACCGCCCGGATCAGCTTCGACTGGCAGCAGTCGCTCGTCGAATCGCTCTCCCGGTCGGCCGAGCTCCGCCGGCAGAAGTGGGTAATCAAGCAAAAGGAGCTCGAGCTCCTTGCCTCGAAGAACCTCCTCCTACCCCGGCTCGACCTCCTCGGACGCTACCGGTTCCTCGGCATGGGCCAGGATCTCATCAACCAGAACTACTCCCCCTACGAGGCCAACCGCGGCGATCCACTCTTTGGCACCGACGCCTACTCCTCGCTCCTCAGCGGTCAGTTCCAGGAATGGCAGGCCGGGGCACAGTTCCTCATGCCGCTCGGCTTCCGCCGCGAGCTGTCCACCGTCCGCAACTTCCAACTCCAGCTCGCCCGCGAACGCTCCCGGCTCCAGGACGAGGAGATGGAGGTGTCGCACGCCCTGGTCGAGGCGGTGCGGAACGTCGACACGAACTTCGCGCTCTCGCAGACCAACTTCAACCGTCGCGTTGCCTCCGAGCGTCAGGTCGAGGCGGTGCAGGCGGCCTACGATGCCGGCACCGTGACCCTCGACCAGCTCCTCGATGCCCAGCGCCGCCGGGCCGACGCCGAGAGCGCCTACTATCGGGCGGTCGTCGATTACAACCGCTCGATCGCCCAGCTCCATTTCCGCAAAGGCTCGCTCCTGGAATACAACGGTGTGTTCCTCGCCGAAGGCCCGTGGCCGGGCAAGGCCTACTTCGATTCCTACCGCCGCGCCCGGCAACGCGACGCCAGCCTGTACCTCGACTACGGCCACACTCGCCCCGGCGTCTTCAGCCGCGGTCCGATCACGCAGAACTTCGACGGGATCGGCGCCGGCACCGAGACCCAGCAACTTCCCCCCCGCGATCCGGCCACCAACGACGAGACGACGACGCCCGCTCCCAAGCCGGCCGGCGACGGCAAGGCCCCGACCGGCGGCAACCGGCTCGAGGAGATTCCGACGCCCGCTCCGCTCCCCAAACCGGCCAAGCCCGCCAGCCCTGCGGCCTCTGCACTCCTGCCGGCCGTGCCGTCGGTGTTCACGGCCGTCTCGCAGACCACGTTGGAAACGGCCAAGCCCTGGGGCAACGTGTTCACCGGCTGGAAAGCCGAAAACGCTCCGTCGGGAAGGGTCATCAGCACGCCCGCCGACGCCGCGGCGACGCAGGGGCGGTAGCAGGCTGTGGAGAACGTGCCGGCTCGAAGGTACGAGGCGGTCGCGGGCGTCAGCGTCCCAGCGGCAATTCCGCTGCCGCCCGGGCCTTGGCCAGGCCCTCCGGGTCATCCCGACCGATCCGCCCGAGGTGATCCCGGGCCGCAGCCGTGGGACAGGCGACGAGATACCCGGCGACAGCCCGACGGATGAGCGGATCGTCGGCGGCCGCATCCCACCACGCCGCCACCGCATCGACTTCCTCCCAGGCCTCCGCCCGGGCCAGATCGATGATCGCATCGGCCGCCACTGCCGGGCTGCGGGCGAGCCGGGCCGTTGCCGCGGCGATCTTTCCCGGAGGAATCGTCGCGCCGAGATACTCGGCGGCAAACCGCAGCGCCGCCAAGAGCTGGCGCTGATCGACGGGGCGATCGGGCCCGGCCCGGTCGACGAGCCAATCGAGCCCCTCGATGCCGTCGGCGACGAGGATCCCGGCCATCAGCCCGTCGGCCCCGGCGCGGAAGTCGCCGCCAGCGGCATCGAGCGCCGCGCGGAGCGGGGCCGTCGACAGCTTCTTCCCGCCGGCCGATTCATCCGCCACGACGATCCCCAGCGCCAGGCCGTAGAACCCTCGGCGCCGTTGGTCAGTGGCGGGATCGACCACCCAGGCCGCCAGTGGCCGCGCCGCGAGCGCCTCCGCCGCTTCCCGGACGGCGGGGTAGGGGGCGATGGCAAACTCCGCGAAGGCATCGTCGGCGATCGCCGCTTCGGGATGTTCCAGTCTCGCTGCGAACCACGAAAGCCGCTCGCCGGCAGGCTGCGTAACGGCGGGCGCCGTGACGACATGCCCGAGGAGGGTCTCGTCTGCCGCCAGCGCCGACCAGCGCGGCGGGGAATCGGTTGAGCCGAACAGCACCGCCGTCCCCTCCACCGGCGCCGCGACCCGGGCGGTGACGACCGCGGGGGGCTCGCCGGCGACGCGCCCGGGGGTGTCGGGGAGCACTTGGATTACCCGGAACGCGCCGGCAAGGAGGCCCGCGGCATCGGGCCGGGCGCGATCGGCAGCCTCGGCGATGCAGACGTAGCCTGCCGTGTCGCGGCGGCGGGCGAGCGATTCTCCAACCGGCCCGCAGAACGGACAGGCCTGGGCGCGGATCGCCGCAAGGCAGATCATTCCGGCCAGCACCACACGCCGACGAACGCCCATCCCATGGCAGCGCGCCGCCGACAGAGGGGAGCGATCCGATCGGCACTCATGCCACGACCGGCCCGGCAGGTGGTCGAGGTGACGCATGTCAGCCGGAGGCGAGGGAGTCGGCTTCCTTCGACTTCTGCAATCGCTGCCGCCAGTAGGGAACGGCACAGATGAACAGCCGTCCGGTCCCTTCGTAGACGCACGACAGCTTCTGCCCGGAGAGCCAGTGGCTGAGATAGGAGCGGGCAGGGCGCTTCAGCCGCATCGTGATCCCGCTGGTCCGGGCCACCGCGAATCCCCCGTCGATCACGATCCGTTCGTTGTCGAGCTCGATCTCCTCGACCGGGCCGTCGACGGCAAGGACCACCCTCCCCTCCCCGACCAGCGCCGTCTTGTACCAGAGCAATCCCTCGCCGGCCCAGTACGACGTCAAGATTCGCTCGCGGTGGATGGCGAGTTTCACCTCCCCTTCGGAGGCCCAGAAGCAACGGTGTTCGAGGATCCAGCGCTCCCCATCTCGGACGTCGAAGCAGTGGTAGCCACCGAACGTCGAATCGAGATAGATCTCGCCGGTTCCCACATACCGCGGCCGGAGCACCGATTCATCGGAGAACATCGACACCCACATCGCCCGCGGCGACGGCAGCGGCACGTCCATCTCGATGTCACCGCTCATCCGGTAGAGCGCGCCGCGCTCGGTGCGGACATCGTCGTCGTCGAGGACGATCTTAAGCCAGCGGCAGCCCTCCGAGACCTCGATGTCGAACTCAACCATCGATCGCCACCTCCGGGCCGCGCTGCAGGCCCCCTTTCTTCCAATCGCACTTCCATCCCGGAAACGCGATCTGCGGATAGGGATCGGGCGCGAGCGGACCATCCGACGACACGACGACGTCACAGAGCCGATCGGGGCGCACCCGCCCCAGCCGGAAATACTTCGTGGCATGTTGCGTGGCCGGATCGATCGTCATTTTCCCCCCCGGACCATCGAACCCGATCCCGCCGGCAAACACCTGGCGAACCGCCTCGGTGGCAAACGAGCCGGCCTTCTCGACAGCTTCCTTCCAGAGGTTGATCAAACACCAGGCCGCCTCCATCGAATCGCCGAAGACGCGGTCCCGGCCAAACTCACTGCGGAAGCCGGCCATCCAGGCGGCATTGGCCGGCGTGTCGACGGTTTGGAAATAGCTCGACAGGACCCAGTGGCCAGCCACATGGGCGGCCGGCATGCTCCGCAGGTCGTCTTCCGAGATGCTCGTCGATACCACGGGAACCTTCGCCGGATCGATCCCGGCCTCCGCCAGCGCCGCAAACAGCGCGATGTTCCCGGCGCCGTTGACCGTATTGAGGATACAGTCGGCCCCGCGCTCACGGATCCGGGCTACGAGCGGGGCGAAGTCTTCGCTGTCGAGGGAAACATATTCCTCGCCGACGATTTCGACACCAGTGCCGGCAAGCCACTTCCGCACGATGAAGTTCGTCGTCCGCGGGTAGACGTAATCCGAGCCGAGGAGAAAAAACTTCTTCCGCTCCCCCCCCGGCCCGCTGCGCAGCCAGTCGAGCGCCGGGAGGACCTGCTGGTTGGGCACCTGCCCGCCATAGATCACGTTTCGCGACGTCTCGTTTCCCTCGTATTGCACCGGATAGAAAAGCAGGCTGTCGCGCTCCTCGACGATCGGAAGCACCGCCTTGCGGCTGGCGCTCGACCAGCAGCCGAACAGTGCCACCGCCCCGTCATCGAGGAGGGCGGCGGCCCGTTTGGGGAACAGGTCGGTGCGCGAACGGGGATCGGGGGCCCGCGGATCGATGCGGTGCCCCAGCACGCCACCGGCCGCGTTGAAGCGCTCGACGGCGTCGAGCTCCACGTCGCGCAGCGACGTCGAACCGATCGCCAGCGGCCCGGTCTGCGAATGAAGCAGCCCGATCCTCACCGTCGGTGCCCGCGGCGGGATGCCGAGCGAACAGCCGACGAACAGCGAAGGCGCCAGCACCCGCGCGGCGGCAAGCGTGGCAGCAACGCCGGACCGGAGCGTTTCACGCCGGGTGACAACGCCGCGATTGAGGGGATCTGTGTCGGGGGGGACCGGCATGTCAGTCCTCGATCATCCGCTGGTAGAGTAATTCAAAAGCCTCCGGCGAGACACTCACCTCGCCGCGGAAGGGCTGATTCATATCGACGATCAGGTACATCATCATGCCGAGATAGGCGGCAAGGATTCCGCCGAGAACGAGCTGCGTCAGGAAGCGGGTGTCGAACATCCAGCAGAGGAGGATGTTGAAAAACGCCCCGACGAACATCACGATCCACATCGCCCGCGGCAATCCGGCCTTCACCGAATGGAGGCGGAGCCGACGGCATTCGAGGAAGTGATTGATCTGCCGCAGCGCCTCGGCGTGGAGGATCTCCTCGCCGGGCGTGCCGGGCTGGAAATCGAGGAGCCGGTCGAAGAGCGCCTCGGCGCGAATCGTCCCCTCTTCCGGGATGATTCCCTGTTGCTGCAAAGGCCAGGCATATTTGATGACGTAGCGCGTGTAATCGCGGATCAGCAGGCGGAGATTTTGCCCGTAGGGATCGGGATAGCGCGAGACGTCCTCGTAGAGTGCCGACAGGGCCGCGGCCTCGCGGGTGACGTTTTGCTCGGCCGATTCGACATTCTGATAGGCCGTGACGGCGATCAGGCCGAGGAGCAGGCCGTAGAACACGCAGAAACAAGAGAGGATGTAGCCGATGAGGTCGTTGAGGCCCGGCGAGCGGCGGACGAACATCCGCAGGATCGGCCGCACGATCACCGCCCCGACCCAGTAGAAGCCGACGAACGCCGCCACCATGAGCAGCGCCGCCGTCGTCGTCGGGATCTCGTAGTACCAGGAGAAGTCGGGGAACATCGGGGGCGTGATGGCGGTGGGGATCACCGGGAGAGCGGAGGGAATACCGGTCAATCGATGTTGCGATGCTAACAGACGCCCGACTCCGGTTCACGGCGGCCCGCCGGGGCCGGTCATTCGACGGCGTCGCCATCAATGCAATAGATGGCGAGGTGCTTGCCGTCGGGTCCCTTGAGCTCCTCGATCCGGAACGACCCTGCCACGGCCACCGGTCGGATCGAGAAATCGGCCGACTTTCCCGGCCGCATCCGCACGACGACGCAGTCATGGAGGAGCGCCCCGGGGCCGAAACAGCATTCCATGTTGTCGCGGACGAGGACGAACTGGGTGATCCCCCGTTGCTGGAAGCTGGGGAGGATGTAGCCGCGGATCCGGACGACGTGCCCCTGGAGGGCATCGACAGCCGGCGGGAGGATCGCCGGTGTGTAGGGCTCCCCCTTCTTCAGCGGCAACGTGAGATCGTCAAACGAGATCTCCCGCACCTTCCCATCCCCCACGGCGGCGGCCGGGGCCTTCGCGGCGACGACCGGCGCCTCGGATGCGGCCGGCGCGGCGCCGCCGCCAGGCCCAGAGGGGGTCCCACCGGGGGTCTCCTTCGCCCCCGCGGCCGAACCCCCGGCCCCGCCCGGCGCGACGCGCGATTCGGCCGAGCCGCAGGCAACCGCGAAGCAGAGCATCGGCAGCACGACGGCCCACGGGCAACCAGTGGGTCGGTCAGCGCACACTGGCATTCTCCACGTGGTAGAAGACGCCCCCGTCGACATCGACGGCCCCTGCTGGCCGGATCGAGAACCGGCCGGCGATCTTCCGCAGGCGCGGGGTGTACTCGATCGTCTGCTTGTCGGCCATCTGGACGAGGACCCGGTCGGTGATCTTCGGATTGCCGCCGAAACAACAATCCCCCTGATCGCGGACAAGGAGGAACTGACGGATCCCGCGCTGCTGCTTCCCCGGATACATGTAACCTTTAAGGAGCACGTCGCGGTCGTGCATCTTCACCGCCGACTCCGGGATCAGGTTCTCCGGTTCCCCCTCCCCGGGCTGGAGCGCGGCGTAGTTGAGACGCTCGAATCCGGGGGGCAGCTCGCGGGTATAGACCGTCGCCTGGTACCAGAACCCCCCGGCAAACAGGAGGCCACCGACGACCATCGAACCGATCGCCAACAGCTTGCCTGTCAGAACATCGGGGCGGGCGAGGATGTCACGCCAGCCGACGAGCCCGAGCACGGCCGCCAGCACCGGCACCACCAGCAGCCACCAATCGATGAAGCCCAGGGGGGAGAGGAGCGCGAGGACGGCCGCGGCGATCGTCACCCCGCCGAAGGCGCGGTAGCCGTCGTCGAGCGGCGGGAGCTCGGCGGCGGCCGCCGGCTCGGAGGTGTCGAACAGACCGCCAGCCATGGAAACTTCTCGGGGAGAGGGGACAGACCACCACCCAACGGCACCCTTCACGGGGCTCATCGCCCGGTCACGCGGCACCGGATGACCGCATCGCCATCCGTGACAGCACGGCCACCGTCGCCAAGAGGATCGCCACGCCACACCACCGCCCGAACGTCGACATCCACGGACTGTCGGCTGGCCGGGCCGCCGCCGGCGCGGGGGTCACTGCCGGCGCCGGCGATTCCACTGCAGCAACGGCCCGGGAGGGATCGATCGGCACGGCGTCGTCGGTGGCATCCTCGTCGCCGAGCACCGGCTGGATACGGGCCGCGAGCTCGGTTTCGGCAGCGGTCGGGCCGGTGGAAGGGGCAGGGGCTGCCACGGTGGGCCCTGCAGTCGTCGGGTCGCCGGGGTCGGCATCGCCACCTTCAGCCGGGAGCCCGGCTGCAGCACCGTTGGCCGGCTTCGGGGGGGCGACGATCCCGGCCAGGCCGGAGAGTGTTTCCGCCCGGCGCACCGCCTCCGGATCGAGTTTGCCGAGACGCTCGAGCACCTCGGCGGCGTGCCGATCGGGGCAGGCCTTGAGGTAATTCACCACCGGTTCGCGGACAAAGAGATTGTCGTCGCCGGCCTTCTCGAAGAGCTCGGCGAGTTGATCGATGACCGACCAATCCTCCCAGCGGGCAAGATCGGCGATGACGAGGTCGGCGAGCTTCGGCTCGAGGAGGAGGATCCGCAACGACTGCAGGACGCGCTCCCTGGTCACGACCGTCGATTCCTCACCCAGGAACCGCAGCGCCATCACCGCCGCGTATTTCTCCGTGAAGGGGACGGCCGGATCCTTGCGGGAGAGGAACTGGCTGTCGACCATGTCGAGCCCCTCGGGGCCCTTGAGCGTGACGTAGCAGGCGATGAGGGCATCGAGTCCCGACCGCACCTCCGCCCGGGCGGGATCGGGATTGGTGTTGGCGAGGATGGCGCCGATCCGGTCGGCATCCGCCTTGGTGCCGCAGATCCCCAGCATCGTGGCGTAGAGCCGGCGCCGATTGGCGGGAACCTTCGGATTCTCGATCCAGGAGAGCAACTGCGTCGGGTCCATCCGGCTCTCGAGGCCACGGACGTCGTCATAGGGGGCGACCGCGAACTCGTCGTAGGCATCGCGTGCCAGGGTGTCGTCAGCGTCCTCGAGATACTTCTGGAAGAACGCCAGCCGATCGGCCCCCTTCGCCGGCAGATCGGCGAGTTTCTTGAGGTAGTCGATTCCGCGCTCGCTGACCGGGATCGGACTCCCCCAGACGAGCTTGGGGGGCTCGACGGCCATCAGCAGGTAGGTCGTGCCGGCGGGCTTGGCCTCGATCATGATCGTCTCGATCTGGCGGACGCCGTCGACGTCGAGGAGCTCGGCACCGTCGAGCAGATCGCCTCCTTTGAGCGCCTCGACGACCGCCAGGCGCCCCTTGGGGAGCGGGCCGTCAGCGCGGGGGGAAAGCGACGCCTGGGTGGGCGGCTCAATGAGCCGGGCGATGACCGCGACCTGGCTCTGCGCGATCTCCTGCGAGAAGGTTAACGACACCGCCGAACAGAACGGACACGCCGACACCGACGCTGGCCGGCCGGCGAGGAGCACGGCGAGGACCGCGACGAGGAGCCGGCGGAGCAACACGAACCGGGATTTGGATTTCATGGCCTGATTTTAGCAGTCTGCTCAACAGCGGGGGAAATCCACTTTTTCGGTGCCGACACCGATTCCCGCTGGCCACCGCCCGCACCCTCGTCCGGGCGGGCGGGCGGAGTGGTTTAGCCGGGCCCGTGGAGCCACCGCGAGACGTCGGTCCGGTAGGCGGCCAGGGCGGGCAGCAGGGCCGCCGCGATCGCCAGGAGGACGAGAAACGGGACGAGGAGGGCCTCCGCCGCGGGGGCCGAGGAGAAGAACCCGGCCCTGACCCCCGCATTGGCGGCGATCCAGGGGCCGATTACCGCCACGATGGCATGCCCGAGCACCCAACCGGCGATTCCCCCCCCGACGGCGAGCAGGACCGCCTCGATGAGGACCGTCGCCAGCACATGCCCACGGCGCGCCCCGAGGGCGCGCATGATCGCCACGTCGCGGCTGCGCTCCAGTGAGGAGCCGACCATGCTGATGAGGATGCCGAGCGCCGAGACGAGCACGACCAAGCCCGTCACCAGCAGGAGCACGAGCTCCAGCGGCCGGACAAAGAGATCGAGGAGCTGGCGAATCTCCGCCACCGGCAGCGCTGCCTGCGCCTCGCGCCCCTCGTTGATCGCCGTCCGCAATCCCATCGCCGTCAGCTCCGGTGGCAGCCCGGGGAGCGAGGCCGTCTCGAGGAGGATCGCCGTCACCTCGCGCTGCGCTGCCGGGAGTGGTACCGGTCCGTCCCCGGCCGGGGGTTGAGGTGCCTCCGGCTCGACCCCGTCCGGCAACGGCTTGGCGTGGCCATCCTGGAGGTAGAAGCCCTCCATGTTGACGAATACACCGCGGTCGATCGGCGTCCAGGTGCGCTCGAGGATCCCCACGACCTTGAACGGATCGTGCACCTTGCCGTCATCGGCGCCGTGGGTGGGCGAGAACGGATCCCCGACCTTCAATCCGAGCGTCTCGGCGACGGTCGCGC
>Ga0114973_10000553_pt1 | contig 28482 bp, 17 predicted proteins | sample M_140807_MF_Meta_FD_87025 | JGI IMG/M metagenome (GOLD analysis project Ga0114973, IMG submission 87025) | Freshwater microbial communities from Lake Montjoie, Canada to study carbon cycling - M_140807_MF_MetaG | ecosystem: Environmental > Aquatic > Freshwater > Lake | place: Lake Montjoie...
AAGGAGATACAGGATTTACAGGTAATACAGGTTCTCCTGGTTCTGCGGATGATACAGGTGCAACAGGTGCAACAGGTGAGACAGGTGCAACAGGTGTAACAGGTGCAACAGGTGAGACAGGTGCAACAGGTGCAACAGGTGCAACAGGTGAGACAGGTGCAACAGGTACTTCTATTAGTTATGGACTTGGAAATAGTCCATACGCAGCAAGTGGTTCTTTATTGACAACAACCGTTGGAACTGCACAAACCGCTATCTATCAAGTGGGTCCTATCACGACCACCGCCACAACAAAACTTATGGTTATGGCAACATGTTCTTATACTTCTAATAATTATGGAGTTCAACTAACAGTAGGACGCGCAACAACATCTGAGGCAAGTGCCGCTTATTCTACTAATATTGTGTCTAATGAATCTCCTCTTGTTTTACCAGCTGCAACTACCGCATATTATATGGCTGCATTCCCTGCTATTAGTAATTCTAGCAGTGCGACGAATCTAAATGGATTTTCCTTAGATAGTCCTGGCGCAGGAACCTTTTATTATACTATATGGATGAGTTCTGATACATCATATCAGTATAGCACGATGGCTGCTGCCTTAACTGTCTTAAAAATTCAGAACTAAAGGTATATAAACATAAGACCCACCTATATAACAGATGTTTTTGCACCCTAAGACTGGAAAGAATATTCGTGTTTTAAATACAGACGCAAGTCGTTGGAAAGACCAAAAGACTTTGGCCTTTTCTTCTACAGTAACTCCTTGGGATTCCGTATGGACTACCCCTCTTGAAGATGGATCTGCTCCTACGTTTCGTATCCTTTTAGGAAAACATTCTGTATCTGCCTTAAAAGAGGCTACTAAATCACGTTATATATTTACAGATACACCTGATTCAGTAACAAAGAGGTTGGGGTTCCTTCCACTTGAAGATTTACATCTTTCTTTCCCCCAGTTAGACGATGAATGGGATGGAAGTGCAGAGGATGCTGCTGCTATGATTGCGCACCTTTTTCATTATCAGCGATTTTATACAGGAGACTTTACTAACCAACGGCTTCAAATCCCTATTCATCGTAGCGGCCCAGAACCACTTTGGCTTATTACACAAACATATAAGCCCCAGAATGCGGTAAGGGAAAAAGAGATTAATAGTTGTCTTCAACGTAATATGAATAATCATCTTATTTCAGGAATTCTACTCTTAAATGAAAGTCCTTGTGCCCCTAAGGGCCACCAAACCAAGTTAAAAGAAGAAATTATCGGTCATCGTATTACATATGCAGATGTATTTAAGGCAATCGAATCCCTCCCCGAAAATGCCCTTGTCGTCTTTGCAAATGCCGATATTTGCCTTGATCCTACATCATGGCGTTCCCTTTGGGATGTGAATCTTCAAGATGTATGTATTGCACTCTTACGATATGATGTCCCTTCTTCAGGATCCCTTGAAGATGCAACCCTTTTTGGCCCAAGGGCAGACTCCCAAGATACATGGGTAGTTCGTGCCGCTGATATTAAATCAAGAACATTTGGTCCAGAATTTGATATACCGTTTGGAACAATGGGTTGTGATAATGCTTTTGCATTAGAAATGTTACGCAAGAAATTTTGTGTAATAAATCCATGTCATACTCTTATAACTTGGCACTTTCATTCAAGTGGTATACGAACATATGATAAAGATGATGTAATAGATCGACCTATGTTTCATTTTATTCATCCAAGTGGACTTCATGATATGAAACCCTGTTTGGATATTAAACCATATATTACACATACATTCGCATCTGAAATCTTACATCGCCCTATAAGGGGGCGAGGTGCAGCTACATGGATTCATACAATGGGTAAAAAGGGATCTTCCTGGAAACTTGATTCAACCCATCCTCTTACAATACCTAACCAGCAAGTTATGCGCTTACAGAATGTATTTCAAACAACACAAGGTCTTGCATATGATTCAAAGAATATGTATGTAGGAACTGGAAAGGATGCGCAGACAACCTGGGCCTCTTCTCCTATAAGACCCCTCTTACCTACTTTAAAGTCAGAGCAGGGATTTATCATTCCTTGGCCAAAAGATGCTGAAACAAAGAAGGAGATTTATATCCTTCATTATTTAAGTAAAGTCTTTCGCCTTCGTGATTTAACTGGATGGAAACAGAGTGATTTCTTTTGCCCAGATGTTCAAAGTATTCAAAGTGCAGTTAAACTCTTTCGTTGGGGGGGACCTCTTCCCCTTATAAAGCATGAGTCAGATATTCAAATTCTACATGAGGATGCATATGTTTTTCCAGTCGAAGATGGATCACTTAGTCAAGAAGATGTAAGGGCTTTACGAAAGGCATTGGGAGGATTTTGGAAAGAAGAGGTGGAGGTTGAATCTTCGTTTCGAACAATTGTTATTATGGAAGGTGGGTGTATTACATCATCTCTTGTGGCTGAATTGGAAGAAGTTCTTGAAAAGACTGCAAAGGTCTTAGTTGTATATCCTGGAAAAACATCTCCTGAAAGACTTCTTGCAAGTCTATCAGGTTCATGGGGTGTAATCTGTCCATCTGGAATAGAAGCATCAGGATGGAATTGGATGCTTCCGAAAGGAGCGTATGTCTTTGAAGTAGATTCAACGGATGATATTTCTTTAAATATTTCAGCAGCATCATCTCTACAACATAGATTTGTTACACGAAAGGATATCTTGGAAGAGATTCTCGATGAAGAGTCCAGCTTACCTATTGTATGGGTTCCTTCTACCATGGAAGGTTATTTTGCCCATGCTGGTGATGGTATGCGTGAATTGATCGATATGTGGGCTAACAAGAAATATATCACAAAGAAACAGCATCCTACGGCCAAACTTTGTTGGTGGGGAGATATTGGTTCTATACTTCTTTATGATAGACCCACACATGCATGGCGGCTTGCAGCTCCTTCTCCTGAAAGGGAGTATAAACATGCTATGCTAAGCGGGGTAACCCCAATAGAAAATAGTTCATCTATTTATTTATCAAGAAATCCATCTATTGTAGAAGAATTTGTTGAACAAGGATTTCATATGACTTCGTGGGATAAGAGGACAGGTCTTGCAGATACAGGTCTTGCGGATACAGCTCTTAACACACAGGATCGTCTGGTATCATTGTCTAAATCTCTTTGTAGCAAGTCTGATGATCCTATGCATATCGTAGAAGCATTTGCAATGGGATGTATTCCTATTCTTACATCACCTTTTGCGGATACAGTAGAAGGAGAACATTATGTAAGAAATCAAGATCTTTCCCGAGAAGAATGGGAGCGTATTTCATCAAATGGGCATGTATGGTGGAAAGAAAACTGTAGCTGCGATGGATCATTTGAACTTATAAAGAAACGAATAGATTCTGTTTATACTATTTAGAATGTCATTAGTGCGTCTAAGTTTTGAACTTGGTATGGCTGTGAGTGATTATAATTGCGGTATAACAAATGACCATAGCGCAATTATAAGGGCTACCTTTATGTATTTAGATAAGGTAAGGGTTACATCATTAGATGAGGATGAATTAGTAGAATGTTATGCAATTATTGGGCAAATGTGGGCAGCTGTGATTGAAAGGTCTGAAGATATTGTTTCCAGTGAGCCTGCACCCAAGGTTGAATCCAAGGCTCCTGAGCCCAAGGCTCCTGTAGCCAAGGCTCCTGAACCCAAGGCTCCTGAACCCAAGGCTCCTGAACCCAAGGCAGCTGAACCCAAGGCAGCTGACCCCAAGGCCACCGTAGTGAAAGCTCCTGAACCCAAGGCTACCGTAGCCAAGGCTCCTGAACCCAAGGCCACCGTAGCTAAGGCTCCTGAACCCAAGGCAGCTGAACCCAAGGCCACCGTAGCGAAGGCTCCTGAACTCAAGACACTTTAAGGCAAGTATATGTATTAAAACCCAGTGTATCTAACTTATCTACATAGAAATCCTTGGAACTTCTCCTGCAAGACATGCATCTGTTAGCTGTTTAATTTGCTTATCATCACCAACCCCCGCAAAATGAACAAGAAAATCCCCAGGTTCCCATAAAGGTTGCCCAGGCTGTCCTCGTAAAAATGCATTGAATCGTTTATGTTCCATAGACACTTCAATCATAGCAGCATCCGTCGACACAGTTTGAAGTAAATATATCATAGCAGCTTGTTCCCACCATATATGATATGTAAACTGTGTCTGTTCAAGTGTCCTCTTCAAGAATCCACGAAACCAAGCCGTATTTCTAAAAATCATATTACCCGTATTAATTGACCCACATGCATCCTTTGTTAAAAGCAGATCCTTCCCAACAGGTAATAACGGAAGTACATGTTCTTCAACACGAAGATCCATATTTGTAATAAGTACATCGGCATCACTTTGCCAAACAAGGGCTCCTTCAGGTAACGTAGAACAAACGTGCAATAAAAAAGGGATTTTTGACCATGCAATAGGGCGTGTCCTATCCCAAAATTTCTCGTCTCCTTGCACATACGTATATCCATGTTTAGCAGCATAACTTCCCTTTGAAACCAAACACCTTGCCAAACGCCGTCTGTAATCTGCACCAATTACTAAAGTTGTTATAACAAGACTCATTGCGTAGTATATTTGTTTATTCTTTATACCCAATAACGGGCTTAGAGCGAAAGGACATCTATATACAAATATGGCAGACCAATGTTCAATATGTTGCGACAGTTACACAAGTGTTTTAAGAAAAGGAGTAACATGTCAGTATTGTGACTATAGGGCATGCAGTATCTGTGTAAAGCGTTACCTGGTATCTGGCACGGTTGATCCACATTGTATGTCATGCCGACGGGAATGGAATGACGATTTTCTTGATACAAACTTTACGAAAGCGTTTCGCACAGGAATTTTCAGAAAGCATAGGGAAGATATTTTAGTCGAAAGGGAGTTTTCTATATTACCAACACGTCAGCCACGTGTAGAGGCCACCGTTAAACTTAATACTGCCGTTGAAAAAATGGCAAAGAATCAATCAGATATAAATAAACTTGAAGAGCTTCGTAGGCAGTTTTATTCAAAGCAATCCACTATTCGTGCGGAGATTGTAAGGTATACTGCTGAGTCAGAAGGTCGTGCTCCTCCTGCATGGACCTTGACAGCTGGAGAAAAGGCAGCTCCTGAGAAAGCCAAATTTATTATGAAATGTCCTGCAGGTGACTGTCGTGGGTTTTTAAGTACTGCATATAAATGTGGAACATGTCAGATGTGGGCATGTCCAGATTGTCTCGTTATGAAGGGAGAGGATAAGGATTCACCCCATACATGTGACCCAGGCCAAAAAGAGTCTGTTTCACTTATTATAAAGGAAACAAAGGCATGTCCTAAATGTGGTCAACGTATCTGTAAGGTTGAAGGGTGTGATCAGATGTGGTGCACTGATTGTCATACTGCATTTTCTTGGGTTACAGGACAACTTGTAAATGGTGTGATTCATAATCCACATTACTATGAGTTCTTACGAAGCAGGAATAATGGTGTTGCACCTCGTAATATAGGAGATGTACCATGTGGGGGTATACCACATTATACGCAAATGGATCATATTCTACGTGATATGCCGAGTGAAAATAGACGATTCTTTCAGGCAATCCATAGAATTACAAGTGAAATTGAAGGAGAAAGAATAAATATGTATCAAGGACATTTCAATGTAAATGATAATGGTGATTTAGGTGTAAAGTATCTGATGAAGACTATTAATAAGGAGGAACTTAAATATGAATTAGCAAAGAGGGAGATTAAGAGAAATAAGCATTTGGCTATCCGGGGAGTCTTAGAGATGTTTGTTACGACAAGCACTACTCTTTTGAATAATATGCTTGAAACTCCTCCTAAGAAAGATGATGATATTCAACTCCTTATGTTAGAATTTAGGAATTTAAGACAGTATGTGAATGATGCTCTTTTGACCGTCAGTCGGATGAAGAATTGTTCAGTCCCGCAATTATCGGAGGCATGGAGATGGTTGCCATTTAATAAGTCTAAGGCTGCACCAAAGGCAAGGAAGACTAAGGTGTCTGAAACCACCGCCACCGAAGCCACCACACCAGCGACAACCCCGTAATAGATTCTATGAACGAATAAGTGTGTAAGTGCAATAATATACATAACGAAGAGTCATACCCTTTGTTATGTATATAAATATATGTTTAATGCTTATTCTTATTCTTGCGCCTGGTGGAAGCTAACTTCATAGCTTGCCCTAAAGACGCATTCTTATCCTTCCTCTTAAGCTCCTTGTGTGCCTCCTTAACCTCCTTTAACCAATCACCACCTCCTGCCTTCTGCACTTTGCGTTGCTTCTGCCTCTGGGTCTTACGCTGGGCCATTTCTATTGTATCCCAAGTTTATTTTTACCCCATGCATAAGAATCATTAATAAGAATTTCAGGCACACCTCTTTGATAGGCCCTAAAATCAAACATAGATCCTTCAAAGGGTTCATCCTTATTTACGTATTGTGGATCACTTATCCAATTACTTTTTCCTAAATAACAGTTCGTCATAGAAGCAGTTGATGGAAGAAAACCTTCTTGTTCATGCATTTTTTTTCCATTGATATACATTGCTAAGGTAGGACGAAAGGCATCTGAATCGATTGCAGTAATTGTAATGTGTGTCCATTCCCCAAGGGGGATAGCTTGATTTACCTTCATACGCATTTTACGAGTTTTCTTATCCCATATTTCATATATAAGAGTCGCTTTCTTACTTGGCTTCTTAGTTAATCCTACACGTGATGGGCCAAGTTTGCGAGGATAGACTTCAAACCCGGGGCATGTATATTCATTGACATTTGCATCACTTGTTTCCATTAATTTTTGTGGAGTTACTTCTTCGACAAGTTGTTGTCCGGATGAACTAACAACAGTTGACTCCCCAGGTTGCATTTCTTCATCGCCTGTTCCAAGAATTCCTAAAAATACATTATCATTTCCTGATCCATTTCCAAAATCAAAGAGCTTTGAATTATTGGCAAACGCATCGTATTTTGCCCATATCATCCAAGTGCGAATGGAACGAAGAGGGACAATCGTCCCAAGACTTAGATCATTTGAATCAGACAGACGTAAATGTTGGCCACCATGAAATGCCAAGCCTTCCGTTGTATCTGCCGGTAGTTCATTCATGATTAATCCACCTGAAGTCTGAACATCAACAGAATCAACACTATCTTTTAAGTCATCTATCATTCTTAACCATAGAACACACCCGTCATAAAAGGTTAAAAGGGTTGCAATATCGCTCGGGGGGGAAGGATCAATCACATCTTTTGCTTCAAATCCAACATCTCCTGCACGTTGACAAAGAGGCTGAAAGGTATTATCACGATATAATAATATACGACAGTAATCAGATCTTCCGTCTTTATTTATATCACGCATATAATCATCGCGACTTATACGAAAGCCATCCTTCACAGATGCAGTTCGAAACGAAGTTGAGCTTAGAGTATCTGTTCCAGCCAATGCGCATGCAAAAAAGGGGTTTGTTTCATCCTCTTTTGGGGCAACCATTCGACAAAAATCATAGGGAACTCCCATACGACTTACATCTTGATAGTCATGATAGTATCGGATGTCTCTTATATATGATGCATCTTCCATGTTAGGCCCAATATCAGAGCGAGGTGATATGAAAGATCCCCAATATGGCACCGTTGAAAAGCCTTCATACACTATTTTTGGAAGAAATAGTTCTGCAGCAATAACACATAGTATTATCCCAAGGGTTATCGAAAGAGTTATAGAAAACACGTTCATCGTGCCTCTCTTCTAATCTTATTGACAGTAGATATGTCAGGAAAATCCCCACGACAAACATTAGGGAAAAAAATAGCAGAAGGTTCGTATGGCTGTATTTACAGAAATGATAAGAAGGTGTTAAAGGTATCGGATACAAAAGAGGCGGAGGTTGAGCTTCGTGTAGCAAATATTATAAAGAATATACCTAATTGGTCAGAGTATTATATAATACAGGATAAAGAGGAGTTTGAAACAAAGAACTTTACAAGAGTTCGTCCGATGTATCAAGGTGATTGCAAGATTATAAGAGATACTACAAATTCAAATCTGAGGTTATTATCCTCGAGCTATGGAGGAGTTTCCGTGCGTAATATTGAAATAACTGAAAGTTTTTCGTATGAAAAGTCTATTCGGCATTTATTAGAAGCAGTTACAAAGTTAAATGATCAAGGAATATGTCATTATGACCTTCATGGTGGAAATATATTAGAAGATATAAATGGAAAGCAGCGTATTATTGATTTCGGATCAGCATTTATCGGTGATATGGCAGATGTATCAACGGTAAAGCAGCACAAATATCCCTTTTCTCCTATGTTTTCTGCACAACCACCCGAGCTTGCCATGCAGAATGCGATTGTAGAGAATAGAGATATTCAGTCCTCTTTAGAGGAATTGATAGTTAAGAGGGAGATTTTTCGTAATAGTTCTGAATATACAGGGATAACACCCTCGTATGTCAGAAAAGAGCTGTATGATTTTGTTACAAGTGAGTATCATGCAACAGATTTAGCCTGGGCAGAGTATTATAGGAATTATTGGAGGAAATGGGATACATGGAGTATAGGCGTGTTATTTTTGGACTTTTTGAAAAGATCTCTCTTACTCCCAGCCTTACGTAAAGAATTATGGGATAATCCCTCTATGCATAATAAGATTCGGATGCTGTTAAGAGGGTGTTTAGAACCAAATCCTAAGAAGAGGTTTTCCGCGAACGACGCTTTAAAGTTTTGGGTTTCCGCCTCGTAATTCTACCACCTATTGCCGCATAGACCTTTTTACGCGATACACAGAAATATCCACAGAATTCTGTATATCGAAGACCATCTGCCGTTTTTTCATAATTAAAATTAGCAAGTTCAACATCAAATATTTTATGACCATCTGCATCAAGGTCTGTTACAGGTAATTCACCACTCTTACCTGAAAAATAACCTATATTATCCTTCCCTGGGGGATTTTGTCTTACATAGTGATAATCTTGTTTTGGATCTGTCATAAGGGCAATTTTTGACATATGTGCGGGACATTTCAATTCAAACGCGCTCGGTATAACTTTATTATCTCCCATTGTTCGGGCGATCATATTAGGACATGTTTTATCTTTCGTTTGACTAATAGGAGGATACCCAGCTATACTACCGGGTTGATGTGTAGGCACATTGCAAGTAGGATGTTTTTTACATTTTTCTTCTTGTTCAGCGTCACGAATGTTAAATGCAAATGCAAAGCAATTATATGCTTTTACCAGCATAGGATGATTCCATAATTCAGGTTCGTAAGGTGGTTCATATCCATTTGTAGGTGCACGACGCGGACAGAAGCTAAGATGTTTTTTACAAAATGCTTCACCATTTAAGGGTTTATTAGTGCATGATGATAGACACTGGCATCTACTCTTTGTCATTGACATTGGTCCCGCTTCCTTCAACAGATTCACTAAATTTTCTAATGGTTGTTGTTGGTAAAGGAGATGTTTCCCCATTTACTAATGTGGGATATTTTTGATCTACTACTATTTGAAGTGGTGTAGGAGGTATAAGAGAATCAGTTGTAGGAGTAGTCTTTACTGGATTGTGTTCTGTTATTTTATAAAATTCATCTTCAATCGTTTTCATTTGTATCTTTTCAAGTATACTGCAGAAATATACATATTGATTCTCATGTGTAGGTTGTTGACCTGGTGTATAATATCCACTATATTTCCCAGAAAGTTCGATAAACTGCCATGTTTCACTTATAAAGTGTTGGTATGATGTATTCAGATTATAGTATTTTTTATCAACCTTAAGTAATGTCATGCAACCATTGCTTATTGTAACACAAAGTGATATAGCCCATACGGTCCAATACAGCTGTATGTTAGTGGATGTTGGGCTTTGAATTGATAAGAGTGCAGGAACAATTAAAGATCCAACCGTTACCATGATACGAAGCGAGAAAAACGTTATTGAATAACACTTTGATCTATATGAATAGGTATCTAAGAGTGATTCTAAACGGAGATCAATAACCCTTTTTTGGCTATCTGATATATTTACAAGTTGAAGAGCATTTTTTATATTTTCTCTTTCATGCTTATCAGAAAGCATTCTACACGATACTAAATAAAAAATGAAACGAGTGTGTGGACATGATAGGGTATCACCTACGATGTTCCACTGTAAAATTTATTCAAAGGAGTATTTGGATGAAGATGCGAGTTGGTCTGTTACTCCAACGACATCACTTCTTCAGCAAATTCATTCTATACCTGATCAAACATCGAGTCGATGGATTGCATCCTTTCGTGCAGGAGGAGAAGAGAATAAGATTGCGGTTGGAAGCCCAATTGAATCAGTTGAGAAAGCCTTATATTTCCCTACATGGTTCTTATATGCTGCTGGTATACCTTCTGATGGTGAAGAGAGAATTATCAGATTTGAAATATCAGAGCGTATTCCAAGGGCAACAAAACTTACATTTAAGACATTTGGTCTTATTCCTGATTGGGTAGATATAGTGCAAATACTTGAAGAGCCTTTGTCGCAACTTGGCATCTTGAAAAAGGGCCAGATGATTCCTGTCCCTGTTATAGAAGATGTTATGCTGATACTTGATGAATGTGATCCTGATGAGCAATTTGTATTTATGGATGGAAGCGATATTTCATTAGATGTTGTGCCCGATGAAAGTATAGTAGAAGCACAGGCACAAGCACAGGCAGATGCACAGTCACAAGCAGAAGCAGAAGCAGAAGCAGAGGCACAAGCACAGGCACAAGCACAGGCACAAGCACAGGCACAAGCACATGCACAGGAAGACCTACCAATACAAACCCCACCCTTAAAGGGAAAGTTCACACCCTTTCAAGGAAAGGGTTATGTATTAGGGGGAAGGTAGAAAAGAAATGTATTTCTGGGAGGTATTTCAAGTGTGACTTCTTCTACAGGGGTTTGCATTTTTGTATGAATAATGTCATATTGTATTATATAGGGAGCAAGAGGGTTCCAGTATACATTTTTTCTATATAACACTAAGGCTTGCAAAATGAAGATACCTAAACATACTGTATTCACTGTATAATTATTATATCCATTTAAAATAATTATCATATCAATACACTGTTTCCATTGAACAATATCCATATAATAATGAAGGCTATAAGGGTTGGGTATAGCAAAGGGTATACTTAGAATACCAATTGTACACAGGGGGTTTACTATATTCATAAAGATACATTGAATTCCAAATAAATACATTACATGATGAACTGTTCTTTGCTCATGACCTGATTCATATGCAAATGAATATACTGTTTGGAAAGGGACAGTTTGTCTACATGTAGGGCATCTATGCTCGTCAGTGCTATTTAGCCAATTTTGTTCACATTCAATGTGAAACCATCCTTGTGCACATCCACATCCAAGTAAATATATTGGATATTTACTTGTAGGTGATTCAAGACATATACAACATGTCATTCTATATTGGGCCGGGAGTTAGAACCCAAAAAAGCTTAGTAAGCCCTTAGGCTTGGCATTCATAGGCTTGGCATTCAGAGGCTTGGCATTCATAGGCTTGGCATTCATAGGCTTGGTATTCAGAGGCTTGGCATTCATAGGCTTGGCATTCAGAGGCTTAGCGTTCATAGGCCCAGCGGGTGCACTACCGACATTAATACGTGTATTCCTTCGTGTTGTATTTACAGAATTAAACTTGCTGATATTACCCATGATCCTGCGTGTATTAAACGCGCGAATAGAATTTAAATCAACACCATAATCCTTTATAAGGTGGCTTATAACTCTTTCAACTTCATCAACTGTTTGAAGTATTTGTGCGCGCTCTTGTGTTGTAGGATTTTCAGACAAATCCATAAGCGCCTTACGTAAATGTAACATACCATTCACTGTGCACATTGCATATGTATATTGAATATCAGTATCTTCAATCGATGCAATGCGACCTACTGCATCCAATTCATGTTTAGCCCATTCCATTGCACTTTGTGTAGAAATTTTATATTTCTTTTGTGAATTCATCTATTTACCCTTATATTTTCTGTCAGCATGTATCTTCCACATATTTGTAAAGACAGTCTTATAATTGTCGATGACGCCCTTTTTGGTTTTACGTGTGGTTCTTTTGGCATGTGCTTTAGCACGCTTAGCACGAGTCTTAGCACCACCTTTAAACACAGGTGTTCGTGGACGGTAAGGAGGCGAGTTAGGTTCAACAGGTGTTGTTGGTGCATAGGCAGGTGATACAGGTGTTGTTGGTGCATAGGCAGGTGATACAGGTGTTGTTGGTGCATAGGCAGGTGATACAGGTGAGGTTGGCGCATAGGCAGGTGATACAGGGCTGTTCCCAATTATTTCAATATCGGCTTTTTGCACAACTAATTCGGTATTCGTTGACATATTTAAGGCGGATGCTGATTCAGAGGATGGCTGTATAATAATTGTGCCGTCATTATTCACCTTTACAATTTTACCAGTTAACCCACTTAGATCTCCTTGTGTTACCCTTACACTATTCCCTTTGACAGGGGATTTTGGTGAAGGTGGTGAAAATATACCAGCTTTATAGCCGGGCTGCATGCCATATCCATATCCATACCCTTGAGGACCCTGGCCTAATGTCAAAGGTGGGGGAGGTAAAGGCAAAGGAGCAGTTTGTATCTCTTTTGGTAAAAAGAGTTCTAAAGCTTTATTTGATGTCCCCTCTTTCTTAAAGAGTTCAGATCCCTTTGCCAGATACTCTAAGAACACACCAGGTAATTGAACTTTTAGCACCTTTACAACATTCATCATAGATGCAGGACGACTAAAAATAAAATTGCGTGGGATCGATACTTCTGGATTAATAACAATTTCATCACCCATATTCTTTTTGGAATAATTACGGACCATGATAGAATATGCATAGGCAACATGCTCTGCCTTGGGAGAGTTCAAAGGGATCAGATATTTACTATATACAGGATCTGATACAAGTTGTGGTAATACAAAGAAGCCAGTTCTTGTATCAAATTTAAGAGACCCCCTTCCATAATAGGGAAGAGTCAATCCATCCTTTTTTAGGTAGTTTAGATAGGACTGTAAATGTTTTTCAATTGCATGTTGTTGATTCACAGTAGGTTCACGAAACATAGATGCATCAGCTTGTATGCGATCATACGAAAAATAATCATCTGCCCCTCCAATTACATTCACAATCCCCTTTTTGGTAATCATTGCGATTGGAAGATAATTTAAATCATCCTTCTTAATATGTTCAGTAATAATATTTTCAGCAGTCTTTGCATCATTGCAATACTGTAAAATAGTCTTATCCCCAGGGTGTTTTGAATAAGGGTATAGGGCAATTTCAGGATATCCACTCGATTCAACATTTATTTCTTTGTCCTTAATCTTATATTTTGCGGATGAATAAAAATCTTTATACATATATGCCATTAATTCGGATGCAGCAGATGGTATACGTTTACTTAATCCTGTAATATATTTTGCCATAGGTCCAAATCCGTCATCTGTTGGTTTTAAAGTATCAAGTTGTGCAAGTGCCATCCACCCCCTTACACCTGTTCTTTGTTGGTATTCAGGACTTAAACAATTATCATAACTTGCTGCATCCTTTGCTCTCTTAAGATCTTCCTCGGGAAGCTTATCCTTACAGTGTAATGTGTAATATGAACATCTCTTGTAAGGTGCATCTCCAGTATAAATCCATGTCTGTGCACGAACAAATCTATGGGGGCCAATTGCACTTACAATATTCATAGGTTTTACAAGAACGACTACTTGAATGCACTTAAATTTACTACCTATATCATGTGCACCAAACGATACATAGGGGAAGGGATAAAAGAATACATTGTGCGTAGGAGATAAACATACTTGATCTTTCCCATAAGGATCACCGATATAATCACGATAAAAGTAACGAACATCTTCCTTTTCAGATAGAGTAACTCCCCGAAAGAGGACTGTGCCAATAGGTAATGTTACAATGGGTAATTGAACCGAATTTCTTTTTCCTTGATCCGTCGTGTATTCTTCTGTAATAGGTGTAACCTCATTATAAAAAGGGGGGGAACTATCTGGGTAAGGAATTTCTAGGTGTTTATTCAAAGAAAATATAGGTATATTTTGAAGTTTATTAGTTGGTTTCATACCTGTATTTCCATAGGGTGGGGTTGCTCCATATTTGGGTGTAGTTGCTCCATACACTGGGGTAGTTGCCCCATACACTGGGGTAGTTGCCCCATACTTAGGTGTAGTTGCCCCATAGACTGGTGTACTTGAACCATAGACGGGTGTACTTGAACCCACTGCAGCTTGACCATTGTTTCCGTATACAGGTGTGCTTGAACCGAGTGCAGCTTGACCGTTATTTCCATAGACTGGTGTCCTTGCACCGTAGGGCGGCGTTGATGCCATCTATATATTCAGATATTAATAATCTAACCTTACTTTTTGATATGATCTATAAAACCCCTGTATAGCATGCATAAAATTTACTCCAGGTCGGAAAGCAATACTTCTCTTATTTCTAATAAAATGAATAGCATCTTCAGGTGTCATATTTTTTAGAACAATTAATACCATTGCCATTGTAGCTGCAGATCGTTGAACCCCTGCCGCGCAATGAATAAGGATTTGATTACCAGTTTTATATTCTTGTAAAATTTTATATATAATTTCAAACGACCATAACTCCAAATTTCTTATTTCACTCATTTCTAAATTATCATCTAGAGGTATTCGGTATGTCCTTTTTACACTATAATGAAAAGGAATATCTTTCGTGCAATTAAATATAACTTGTATACGATGATTTGATAACCAATGTCCGCTTGTCGCTGCTTTAATACTACCAAGCCAAAGTCCGGGTAAGATTTCATCTCCAGGATTTGCTGAATCGTATTCAGCTTTCATTCTTCTCTAGTAGATATGTTACGGTGGATTCTTTTAGCTATCCTTATAAATAGGGCATATCTTTCATGTATATCAACCCTATATATGGCAGATTCAACATGTGGGTCTGATACAGTGGTATCTTGCGCGTTTATACAGTCAAATTTAGATACAATCTGTACGAATACGGTTACTGGGTGGAGTATTATAAATGGCCCATCGTGTTCCTTACAGGGTGATTCGTATGGATGTCTGTACAGTGGATCTACAACAGATACTACACAGATTTTATGTTGCACAGATGCGATAACCACATCTTCCTCGTTTCCAAGTGCATCAAGGTCTGCAATAATATCACGATCTGTATCACGATCTGTCTCTGTATCACGATCTGTAAGTGTATCATCATCTTCAAGTAGAAGTCCAAGTATTACTCCAAGTCCCAGTGTATCTATACATACTAGTACGCAGAGGAATACACCCAGTGCACGATCAACCTTTGCAGCAACCCGTTCAATGGGAAGTGCTACATCCTATGTTTCACCCACATCAACCAAAACAATTACCTTACAACAAAATGTAAATATGTGTTCATCATCAGGTGGAACATTTAACTTGCCAATTCCAAATAGTTATGCATATATCATAACAAATCCAGTCGGCGGACAGTACTTAAATAGTCTAACGTGTTCTGTCACGGTAGACGCACCAACAAGCTATGTATATATACAAGTTGTAAGTTTTGTAACAGAAGATGGATTTGATTTTTTCACCATTATTGATGGAACAGATAAACCGGTATATCGTAATTCAGGGAGCTTAGCAAGTTTCACCCTTTGGGTTATTGCACCAGTTACACTTAGTTTTACATCTGACGGTTCAAGTGTCGCATCAGGAGTTAATCTTTATTTAACCGCTATTAATTACCCCACATCTACTACGACTGCATCTCCCAGTCAAAGTCGTTCACCAAATCTATCTTCATCTTCATCAAAATCTCCTCTTATTTCAAGATCGTATCCATCATTCACCTCTTTGGCATCTCCCAGTCAAACTCCTTCACAAAGTGTATCTTCATCTCCATCAAAATCTCCTCTTATTTCTAGGTCGTATCCATCTGCCACCTTTTTGGCATCCCCCAGCTTTGTTACATACTCTGCATCGATGTCGTCATCTGCATCCCCCAGCTTTGTTACATACTCTGCGTCATCCCATGTAAGCTATTTAGCAACCGAATCTGCAAGTATTTCTTACTCGCTATATGTATCTGCAACCCATATAACATATTCTCCTTCTTATACACCAACTGGGTGTTACACTCTTTCTCCTAACTCTTATTCTGCATCCGCATCTGTTTCAGCATCTTCTTCTCCTTCTGCATCAATTAGCCACATCTCCTATTCTGGATCCGAATCCTCTTCTCCTTCTGTAAGCTCTTCTTCTCGAGTAACTGCATTTTATACTGTTTCTTCAAGTGTCTCTTACACGCACTCCCCTCTTTCTTCCCAATCTCCCTATACCATAAGTGGTTCTGTGAGTCCTATAACATATTCATCATCTGCTTTACCCAGTTCCTCTTCAACGCTAAGTGGTTCTGTGAGTCCTATAACATATTCATCGTCATCCTCCCCATCTTCTACTATATCTGGATCAACCACCCCTATAACATATTCATCATCTACCTACCCCTCTTCCACTGTATCTGGCTCTGTCAGCCCCGTAACATATTCCTCCTCTTACTCTGCCTATGCAGAGACAACACACCAAGCAAGTCACAGTTTTGCCTCTTATTCTGCATCCCCCTCCGTCTCCACAAAGGCCGTGCCAGTCCTACCCAACCTAACAGGAATATCAAGTGAAGCACTTCAAGGTCTTTTTAATGATATGGTTAATTACGATCCTCTTGAACTAACTGGTATATTAAACACTCTTGCCTCTGCAGGTCTTCAAGGTAAATCAGAATTCTCTGTTAGCACAAGTGCATTCTCTCTTCAAATCAAGAAATTAGATAGTTCAAATGCATCACTTGCAGTTGGATCGACTGCTATTCAACTCCCCTCTTTTGGAGAAGGTGTTTCAGCCGCATCTGTGATTAAATGGACAACGAATCCTTACCCCATAAAAACAGACACAGCTGTTCTCGCGATTAATGCCCTTTCAAGTGATAGCTCTTCTGTTTCAATTAAGAATTTAACGACTCCTGTTACAATTAGTTGGCCTTATGTAACTACCCTTACATCCTACGTTGTCTTCTGTGATACTGGTATTGTAATAAATAAGGAAACAACCACATCAGTCAAAGCCTTTTCCTTTGGAAATGGCACCTACGTAGCCCCCTGCCCTCTAAATACAAATATTAGCCTTACGTGTACTGACATAGGTCAAATAGCGAAAGGAAGCTGCCCCGCACCAATCTATATACCAGAATGCTTGTATTGGAATACTGCATTAAATACATGGTCTGGAGACGGGTGCACACCCTTTTTTGGAAATAATACGATTACATGCACATGCACGCACTTAACCGATTTTAGTACTCGTATTCATTCAGTAATACAAGATAATACTAATATTTTCAGTGCAGCAGCATCGATCTATTCCTTAGAGGGTCTTAAAAAGTATGTAACATGGTATTCAGTCTTTGGCTCTATTGCTGGTATGACACTTATGCTTATGTATATGGGGCATTCATGTGATAGACCTGTAACAAAGGCATATACAGAAATCCTTTTAAAAAATCCAATCATTTCAAATATTCTTCAAAAAGTTCCTATTACACCCCTCAGTCGGTATGATAGAAGAAGTGTATATAGGGAGATTGTTGTGGATGCACCTACTGATACAAAAGACTCTTTCTTTCGTATTTTCTTTCGTGTTATTCTTGATAATTCTCGTCTTCAAGCATTTTTTAGATATGATCCTCGTCTTGGTCGTATGTTTCGTATTTTAACCTTGTTTGTTATTCAATTTCACTCTCTCTTTATCACAGCGTTCCTATATGGGTTTGCACACAATGATAGTATTCCAATGCAATGGTATGATATCCTCTTCTTATCTGTTATAACCACTCTTTTTAATGTCCCCTGTGTGGCAATTATTATGAATACCATGCAGGCAGTCGGCAAGGAAGAATTCATTTATAAATACCCTATCTTGTATGATGAATATAAGAGACGTATTGAATTTGAAAAATACGCACTTTTATATAAAAATATAACAAAGAAAGATGATACGGTGATGGTAGAAGATTTGGATTTTTTGAATGATTCAGATACTATTCTTGAGAGTGTATTTATGTATCTCTGTTGTAGATTGAAGACGCATGAAAAAGAGGCAAGTAAGATGAAACGTATGAATAAGGCGGAACTCTTAGACACCCTTTTAAGGATATTAAATACACCTTATGCGCGATTTGTAAAACATAGTCCTCTATGGGATTTCTTACCCTTTCATACCCGAAATGGCTTTTTATTTCTTGCCAGCTCTTTTGGATGGCTTGGATGGTGTCTAAACTATCTCCTCCTCTTTGCCTCTTATCACTCTTCTACGACTGCAGAGAATATAATGATAACATATATAACATCGGAAATTACAACTGTATTTATATCACAACCTATAACAATTCTTTTAACAATTGGTATAACTATGTATCTTCATACATATGGGCACACCCTTCCATGGCCACTTTCTCTCTTACGTTTTAGCCATAATAAACGTATTCCACCTGTTTTTTATTACAGTAATCCCTGGAATAAAGACACTCAGACTTCTCTTACATCAGAACTTGCGTATACAATGTTTGTGAAATGTCCAGCACAAGCAAGTCAAATGGATGAAATATCGTATGCACCATTAAAGGCGGTTCTGGACAGAATTACAAATAAGGATCATACTGCATCACCTATTGATACAAGTATTAAAGACTTGTATATTAAGTTATCAAATGCAAAGTTCCAGAAAGATTCTACACGTGAGTTTGTCTAACATAAAGAGTTTTCTACCAAGTAAGAAAGAATGACCAAGTTTGCCCTAATTCTTATGATTAAGAATGAGGAGAGAATTCTTCTTAGGTGTTTAGAGGCTTTAGAGGGTGTGGTGGATTATTATTGTATTGCTGATACAGGTTCAACGGATTCCTCTGTTCAGATTGCAACTGACTTTTTAAAGACCCACCAGGGGTGTATAAATATAGATGAATGGAAGAATTTTGGACATAATCGAACAATCTCTTTTCGAAAGGCACAAGATTATCTACGCACGATTGACTGCGATATGAATAACACATATGGCTTATTACTTGATGCAGATATGGTATTTGTTCCTGGAAAATTGCGTCAAGTTAATTTGAAGGCAAACGGGTATAAGATGATTCAGAAAAATGGTGGACTTGAATATATGAATGCACGCCTTTTAAGGATGGATTTTCCATGGAAGTGCACAGGTGTTACACATGAATATTGGGATGGAAGTGAAGTGGAAGGATTGGATATGGATATATGTTATATAGATGATAGGAATGATGGTGGTTCAAAGCATGATAAGTTTCAAAGAGATAGACGTCTTCTTGAAGACGGGGTCAAGGAGGAGCCTAACAATGTTAGGTATATTTTCTATCTTGCGCAGACATATAGTTGCTTGAATATGATACAAGAATCTATTAAGTGGTATAAGAAGCGTATTGCAGTAGGAGGTTGGTATGAAGAGGTATGGTATTCCTATTATAGTATTGGAGAGTTATATAAGAGAATAGGGAATATTATAAAGTTCGAGCAATGGATGTTAAAGGCATTTGACTATAGGAAGGAGCGCGCAGAAAGTATATATAAGTTGGCTGAGCATTTTCGTTCTGTTGGTCAAAATTTCAAGGCATATCATTATATTAAATTAGGGATGGGTATACCTTATCCCCATGGTGATGGACTATTTATAGAGGCAAATGTGTATAATGGCCTCTTCCACTATGAGGCAAGTATAGTAGAGTATTATGTATTGAATGATAAGAAGCAGGGGTTGCAAAGCTGTGTAAAGGCAATGTTGCAGACATCAAATATGCGAGATAATATTCTTCAGAATTTGCAGTTTTATATGACACCATTAAAGGGAAGCATTGTTCCATTAAATATTTCAAATCCATTTGATCAAAAGTATAGGCCTTCTGCTATATCCTTAGATACGTATCCATTTGCAAATGTAAGATTTGTGAATTATTGGATGGAGAATGGTGAGTATAAGACGACAGATGGAGAAAAGGTAGATACCCAGAATGCATATATGAATCTTGAAACTGGCACTTTAGTCTGTAAAATGATTGACGACATAGGAATGGTTCGTCATGATACAAGTGTAAAGGGATTGGAGGATGTTCGTCTTTACCAGGAAGATGGTTTGCATTTCACAGCAACCTCTGTATATGAGTATTCTGAAGGTAAGGTTTGCACGTTACACGGTGATTATAATAAAGATACTGGTGAGTATACAGATGTTGTGCCTATAAGGTCTCCTTTTGATAGGCAATGTGAGAAGAATTGGTGTGCAATTCCAGGAACAGGTATGTTTGTATACGATTGGCACCCTTTACGTATTGGATCTATTCATAAATCCTCTTTTAAGGTTCAGTTTACCTTACAAACTCCAAATTTATTTGATATTTTCCGTGGATCTGCCCCTTTGATTCCCCATCCATATATGAATGTGAATGGTCAGGTGGGATGGTTAGCCCTGGTTCATTTTGTAGAATATTCAAAGCCAAGGAAATATTATCATTGCCTTGTTGAACTGGAATCAAGTTACAAACCGATTCGTATTACGATGCCGTTTGTATTTAGAAGTCCATCTGTAGAGTATTGTATTTCCTTTCGTAGTATTGCAGGATCCTTAGAATTTTACGTCAGTTTTATGGATTCAAATCCTGCAAAGCTAACGGTGAATTGGCATGAGTTTGAATGGTTATCCATTTAAGGGTTGCCATGTGGATTTTCACAAGTATAGGATTGCAGTCATTTTGTGACACAATGCTATACAGAATATTATTGCGTATACTAATGCCAAGTGTATATTCAATATGATTTTTTACAAAATAGAGGGGGAGAGTGTAAGAGTCAATATGAAATTCCTTTGTAAGTTTAATAAGGAGATGATAATATTTACGTGGCCTGCAATCAATAATGCAATGTGTCATGCAATAATAGAACCCTTCGTAAAATACTAGAGTTGAAGAACCACGCACATGTTCAAAGAAGGGTGGGGTATCATATGTTAGGATAGTTTGTAGATTTGACCCATGAATCGCACAGAGGGTGAATGGATGCCATGCATAGATATAGGATCCATTTCCAGTAGGTATCCAATTCTTTTCAATATGATTATCTTGTGGAGATACTATAGGAGTTAGATCAACAAGTGAATAGTTATCAACATCATATATTCCTATAATTTGTTGGATATTCCCATTATGCGAATATTCACATGAAGCAGCTGTAAAGCGTATACTATCATTATCATAAAAGAGTCGAATATCTTCAATTCCATGAATATTCCTATTATGCTTTGGTCCTTGATTAGGATGCATTTCTTGAAGGGTGGTGATAGGAACAAAATCATGGGTTACTTGAATTGTAAAATTGCGGGTGCGAAGATGATTGTTTCCATCTAAGACACCGTTTTCCATCATAAGATAGGAAGAATCTGGTTGAATCCTATAATTTACATACCGTATGTTTAGGAGGTATCCTCCGTCTTTTTGTAAGATAGACGTTGATGTAGGAAGGAAGTCATCGATGGGTGGAAAGGGTAGAGTTCGTATTTCATGTGAAGTATATGGATATGTATAATGTTCTATATTTGTATATCCAATTTGCATACATGTATTATAGAATTGTATGAAATCAAGTAATCCTTCTTCTTTAGGGGTCCCAACATAATAATTCAGTATTGTTTTTTCATAGAAGAATAAGTCTTTATAGTCTTGATCCTTTTTTGCAGCTCCTATAAGGTAATATTTCCATGCGCGGTGATGTTGTGATTCTTCTCTAAATGTTTTAGTTAGTAAATAAACTGCATCTAAATATGGGTAGAGTGATAGACATTGTTGTGTTAGGAGTTCTGCTTTATCATAGTCTTTTTTCGATACAGAGGTTTGTATCTCTGTATAGAAGGTATCCCATGAAGTATTCATATAAGAATATTGTTTTTGTTGCTTTATACCCTATGTCGCCTATGTCTGCATTTGTAGAACTTGGAGTGATATTGTTGGAATAGGTTGTGAACCCCCTGCGCTATAAGAGACCCTGTCATATACAGAATAAGCACTATTACTAGAACCGCGTACACATGCATGTACAGAAATAACCCATGTCCCAATACCTGGTGTTATAAGCATAGAAAAATTGGAGGATGCTATATTTATCTGACCAGAAAAAGCAGCTAAGGATAAACCAGAAGATACATTATTCAAACTTGTAGCAGGATTTGTTACATTATGAGTACTTATATTTTGGTTATTTGCAAGATTTTTTACATTTGTAGAACCAACTTCTTTTAATCCTAAGGTAAATGTTTGAAACATAGATGTGGTTTGTGATGCTGAATTTATAAACGAATTTGGATATGCGCTGTATAAAAGACAGGGTGAAGAAAAGGATAGATTCACAAAAATCATATACTTGGCAGTGGAAGATGTGCATAAGAAGGGTATAGATGTATAAATTGTTGTAGAAGTATTTGTAGGGATGTTTTCATATGTATTCCATTCAACATATGGCGATGTAGTCGTTGTAGTTGCTACTATTAAGTTTGCTAATCCAGTTGGACCAAAGAATCCAGATGGCCCAGTAAATGGGCCAGTATACCCTGTCATTCCAGTCCTCCCTGATGGTCCAATAGGTTGAAACGGTGAATTCATAATAGAGGAATATGGTGTATACATTGAACACCCTCCATCAAAGTTCTTGTTACTATACGCATTACCAGATGGATCTTCGATATAATTTTTCCAATTAATACCATCTAAACTCTTTGCCATACTTTCGTTCGAAATTGAAATGAAACGTGTGCCAGAATAAAATAAGCTGCGTGTGCCACCTATATTATTTATACCATTACATGTATACCATCTCATGCAATCATAACTGTATGCTATATACTGTTGGTTTCTTATTGCTGCAACGATAATGTTTCCATTTGTTGCAAATTGTATATCATAATAACCATTCAATGTAGTTCCATTCGCTATAAAAGCATATCTACTATTAGTGATTCCATACCAATTTAGACCATCGTAACTATATGCAATATTATAGTTTGTATATTTTATATTAGATGTATTCCAAACACCGCATAACCATAGGCCTTTTATGTAGGCTGGTCTCAAATTATTCCCAGTTGAATTTATAGCACCTGTTGTTGTTCCACCTGATTGTGTATCTGTTGAAAAATTAGGCACCCAATTCCAAATAGAATGATCATATGAATATGCAAGGCCATTTCCGACTGATGCAAGAAGCATTCGACCACCATATTTATCTTTTCCTAAACTAACTATGAATGTATTAATACCTGAACGCATGTTTGAAGGTGATGTATAAGAATAAAGAGTCCATGATATACCATCATTTGACCTAAATACATTTTTTGTAGAACCGGTTGTATATATATACCAATATCCATCTGTATAATCCCATATTACTGCTGTCATTGATCCAGTATTTACTACTGATGCTATAGTTGCCATATTCCATTTCATTCCATTCTTTATAGTCCACATATATTGCCCGTTATCGCCATCAATTAGTTGTATAAACATATTACCATTACTTGCTGATCTAAATCCTGGATTGTTAGGCACTTGTTTATTAAATGTTGTTCTAGTCAGGGTGGTATCTATCAGATTTATATCAGTGCTAGTTTTTCCCATGAAAAAGTTATCATCTACAGAGTAATATACTGGGCGATTAGTTTCACCTGAATAGACCCAAAAGCCACTATTAAATATGGGGGTAAAGGAAGATGGTTCAGGTGTAATTGGAACTTGTGACACCACTCCAATAACTCCATTTGAAGAAATAGCCGCAGCTGCCATAAGAAACTGCACGGTTAATGGTAATCCATCTCCTTGTGACTGATTTAATATCATAGGTGTTATCTTTGTAGTCCAAAATATACCATCTTTACTTGTAAAAACATGCCTTCCATCTGTTGTGCCTACAATAACATTCCCGAGCTCATTCGTTGAAGGTGACCATACAATTGAGTTTGCTGCCATATAGTAATAAAGTGTTGAATTTTGTGTAGGGACTGCTGTTTGTGAATATGCTATTGCCATATAAACCGTTCCATTATACATAATTGATGAAAGGATAGGACGATATGTTAGTGTATCACCTGTGCATGGATACCAGTATAATGAATCATAACTATACATTAATGAGGGTGAATTTTGTAAAAGTATAAACCATTTACCATTTAAATATGCAATGACTAATATTCCTATACCAGTTTGACTTTGAAGCTGCGTTAATCCATTATTGTATAGTGTATCACGTAAATTGGTTAACGAGCCAGGTTCACCATTAGTTGCAAATATATAATTATTTTGCCAATTTATACCGTCAACTGAATAATATAATAATGGTTGATTTGACCAGTTTGTCCCCCCTGTCCATGAAAGTGCTGCGATTAATACTCTTCCATCTGTTGCCATTGTTCGAATTTCCATGCCGTCAACATAACCAGGACTAAATCGCATCGTTGTGGTTGTTTCATCTATAACAGTGGAAGGACCATCTGGACGTTTACTTGTTATAGCCTTTGGTGTCCCAATATCGAGTAAATTTACGACAGATACTAATGGAAAATAAGGGTACGCTGCATATCCGCAACTTGCAAAGAGTCGTATTTCTCCTGTAGCTGGAATAGTAAATTGCCAGACTCCAGAAAAAGCGAGGTCGCCATATCCATATAATGTAAAAAAACTAATCATTTTGCTATTAGTAAAATAAGTCCATGTAGTTCCATCTGCTGATCCGGTATATAAACGACTTGAACCAGATGTTTCTGCATATATGACAATATACCATATATAATTAATTGCATCCCAGCCTAATGTTTGAGAAGCAAATACTCTGATTGACTGTTGAAGATTATTTGCCCAATTCCATTTGTATCCATATTTACTCCACAAAAAAACTTGGTTTGTAGTTCCGGCCTTATACGTTACACAGCCTACCCATAAAGAACCATTGTGTGCAATTGCTGATAATCCGCCTGTTGCGGGGGAAGTAACCAGACTCCACGTCGTTCCATCTGTTGTGATATATATACCCTTGCTTGAATTCATAACATCAACGCCTACTGCGATAACGGTAGGTCTGGCAATCGTTAAACTACTAAATCGGCCTAAGGGTCCGGTTCCTCCACCTGAAGCGCAACCCGTCCACCCTGTCCATCCTGTTGAACCTGATTGACCTGTTGGAGAATTATACATTCCTACCACAGGACCAGTGACAAGTGTAATATTATCTATATAGGGCATCGATTGATATAATGGTATTGTATTCATTGAATATCTAAATATTGCATTATTCAGCTTCATTATAGATTTTTGTATGTTAATACCATTGTAACTTACATAGTATACACCATTTGTTGCTCCTGTATTATCTGCAGGTGAATCCCTATAAGGGTAAAATACAAAGTAAGAACCATTAAATGCAACAGTTTTATAGTGTGTAGCATTTACTAACGGAGTCATGAATATACAACGATACCAGTCTAGACCATCATAACTATAGATTGCATACTCAAGTCCGTATACACATGATGTTGTTATCCATATTTGGCCATTCCAAGCAAATCTAAAGCCCATTGGTTCATTTAGTGTGACTGATGCAACTGCTGTATTAAGTTTCCATAATAATCCATCATAACTAGATATTATCTGCCAATTTACATTGTTTGTCGTTATGGATGATGCTAACCATAATGTTCCATTATATTTCACTTCATTCATTGAACTATTAGCAATTTGATTCGCGAAGGCATTATCTCCAATAAATGTTGGTGGTGATTGCCATATGATTAGATCATATGAATAAAGGAGTCTTGCACATCCTATTATATACATTACTTTTCCAAATCCATTTTTACCAACTGAGATACAAGTTGGGGGATAACTTGTATTTGGTATAGTAATACCTACCTTACTTTGTGTCATAGTTTGCCAACTATATCCATTATCATAACTCATATGTGCTCTCCAAATACTATCTGAATCTGATGTAATACATACAAAACGACCATTATATGGATCCCAGCATATATAAATGGTGTTTGTATAAGGCAAGCCAGCTCCTGCTGTGCGAATTCCTGCTATATTATTTCCTGTATTCCCAATATTATTATCAATAATAAGATCGCTTACAGCTATAGAATATAAAGGATACCCAACACCATTTGGTTCAGATAAACTATGTGCATATTTTGTTACAATTAATACAACTTCTCCATTACTAACCATAGGCATGTTGCGTGAAAAAGAACTTGTAGTCATCCTTGAACTGGTTGTAAGCACATTGAATTGTGCTCCATCTACTGAATATACAGGATTACTTAGCGTAATATTCCCATTACCATCGCTCTGTGTATCATTATAAATTACACTAATTGCTGAATATGGGCGAGATACAAAACTAGAATATAGTGTCCTTGAAACAGAAGATCCAACACGTATAATTGCCGATTTGTCATATCGCACAGATGATGTCATGGATGCCATATACATTGTATTACTCTGTGTTATATCGGTAAGGCTCGGCGAATATTTAAAAGAAGGGCTACGAGTCCAATCAATCCCGTCATAACTATACAAAACTCGAACATATCTATTTCCACTATTATTTGCTGAAATACCCATAAATACATTTCCATTATAAGAAATATCACGTAATGGTGCATTATTTTCTGTATAATTATCAATTGTAAGCGAGTGTATTTCACCCGTGCAAGTGCCCCACGATTGTAAATCATAAGAATATACCATATAAGGGTATTGACTAAATGATATAATCCATATGTTTCCTCCCCAAAAGATATCATATACGACAATCGATGTGGAAGTAAAATTAACACTTGAATATAAGGTTTTTATATATACTTGTAAAGTTGTTAACCCTGTCCAAGAATATGCATCATTCGACACATATACAAATGGGGAATTAAAAGTTGCAGCTGATGTTGATATTCCAGCAAGGATAACATGTTTATTTGAATGGATACAAGATATCGAACCACCTTTATCTGTTCCAGTTACATAGGTTGCAGGTATACAGTTTGTCCCGTTATGTTTAAAGTTTATATCATTTTCATACTTCCCCCATCCATAGGATCTAAAGTTAAATTGAGTTTGTGGATATTGTGCTACACTATAGATTATAAGATTATAGTTTTCAATAGATGGAATCCATACTTCTTTTATATTAATATTTACAGTGTATTGAATTCGTAGCGTCCATAAATTAGCATCTGAACTTGTATATACATTTCGCCAGCTGGTTACTAATACCCATAATGAATCGACTGAACTCCAGAGTAAACAAGTGCATAAGCTATTCGGTTGGGTAAAAGATTTTACCCATGTTGAACTCAGTAAATCAGTGTTTGATGCATTATTTATATTATAATAAATATTCTTTTGAGTGGTTCCACACCCTTGTTGATTAATACTCGTGGTTGAAATTAAAGCAATATTATCAGCTGATACTGCAACCCACGTTCCATTTCCATTATATGCCATTTTTACAATATTGCTTATATTACTATCAATATATACCTTATTCCAATTTATACCATCATATGATACATGTAAAGCACGACTTACTCCTGTTCCAGTATTATTTGTGCTATACTGCGAATCATATGAAGTTACAAAGGTTGCATTATATCCGATGGATATATTATACCCTCCTCCTTTTATTCCTGTAGGACCTGTATATGATAGTCCCGTCCACCCTGTCCACCCTGTTCGCCCTGATAAACCTGTAGCTCCTGTAAGGCTACCTCCAGCAAGACCTGTGGGTCCTGTAGGACCCGTTCGTCCTTTTGCACCAGTACCTCCAGTTGGCCCAGTATTCCCTGTAAGGCCTGTTCTGCCTCTAAGACCCGTGGATCCTTGAAAGCCAGTTGATCCTTTCTCACCAGTCGACCCTGTCCATCCTGTTCGGCCTGTAAGACCTGTATTACCATATGGGCCTGTCTCCCCTGAACCGCCAGTTAAACCAGTCCACCCTGTAAAACCAGTGGGACCTGTTAGGCCAGTTAAGCCAGTTAATCCGGTCCACCCAGTATGACCTGTCACACCTGTTAGACCCGTCCACCCCGTAGGTCCAGTAACACCTGTAAAACCTGTGACACCCATATATCCAGTATTACCAGTAGGACCCTTTTCACCTGTCCATCCAGTTAAGCCAGTAATACCCGTGAATCCTTTCTCACCTGTGAAACCAGTAAATCCAGTAGGACCTGTGACACCC
>Ga0114973_10000554_pt1 | contig 28454 bp, 22 predicted proteins | sample M_140807_MF_Meta_FD_87025 | JGI IMG/M metagenome (GOLD analysis project Ga0114973, IMG submission 87025) | Freshwater microbial communities from Lake Montjoie, Canada to study carbon cycling - M_140807_MF_MetaG | ecosystem: Environmental > Aquatic > Freshwater > Lake | place: Lake Montjoie...
GATTTTCCTTGTCACGAGCCGCCCCGGCTTCGGGGCGGCAAAAGTCTCGTCGCTGTGGCCCTCGAGGACTCGGTCCAAACGCTCCTCGAGCATTCGCCGACCCCTTCGCCTCGCGAGACGTGGCTTCCTGCCCGATGTGGGACAGGCTTCAGCCTGTCACTGCGAAGCACTACCACCCCGCGCCAGGCCCGGAGGGCCGGGTAATCACCAGCCGGCGGAGCCGGCCAAGCAAACAACGGCAGGATGCCGTGTGTTTGCGTGAAGCAGCAGGCCGGGTAAGCACCAGCGACCGGAGGTCGCCAAGGAAAATTCGGCAGGATGCTGAGATTTTCCGTGAAACGTGAAGCATTCATGACAGGCTGAAGCCTGTCCCACATCGGGCGGCGTCAGGCCTGGATGGCCGGGTAAGAACCAGCGACCGGAGGTCGCCAAGGAAAATTCGGTAGGATGCCGAGATTTTCCGTGTACTCAGTCGAGCCAGTCGGAGTCTGCAAGTCGTTCCGGGGTGTAGGTGTCGGTGACGTAGCTGATGTCCTTCGAGATCAGTGACTCGACCTCGAGCTTGAAGCCGTTCTTGAGCATCGTCTCGATCTCTTTCTGCCAGCCCTTCTTGCCGGCGAACCACGGGTAGGCGGCGATCTGCTTCGCCCGCTTGATGTCGGTGTCGTTGAGCGTGATCTGGACGCTCTGCGACAGCTTGCAGCGGTCGTAGTCGCGGGAGCGGATGCCGAGGAAGCGGGCCTCGGGAATCGCCATCCGCTTCGACTCGTAGGCGAGGTTGATCGAGCCCTGCTTGAGCACCGAGTAGATGTAGTAGCCCCAGGGGTCATTGTCGAGAAGGCAGTAGACGGGGAGTTTGAGTTCGTTGTGGAGCCTGTAGAGCATCCGACGCACGCCCCGGGGCGGCTGGCCACCGCCGTGGGTCAGCAGGCAGTTGTGCTTCCGCCAGAACTTGTCCTCGTTGAACCGCCGCCAGACGGTGTCCTTCTCGACGTGGAGGATGAACTTCGCGTCGCACTGCTTGAACCGGACGATGTCGGCCTCGACGATCGAGGGGATCGAGTAGCCGCCCGATCCCATCCGCGAGCAGTCGATCTCGTCGCCGGAGTCGATCAGCGTGATCGGGCCGACCATGCCGCCGCGGTTGCTGGCATAGACGTGCAGTTCCTCGCGCAGGCTCTGCAGCGTCACCTCCAGATCCTCGATGATCGGGTCGCACTCCTCCTGGGTGGCGAAGGTTTCTTCGCGTGTGCCCTCGATGGTGTGCTTGAGCAGGTAGTACAGACCTCGGATGCTGGTCGTCTTCTGCTGGTCGATCAGGGCCTTGCAGCCGGTCGCCACGAGCAGCGTCTGCATGTAGCTCTTGGCCTGCGAGAGGTTGAACAGCTGCCTGCAGTTGGTCTGGGTGCCCATCTCGATGATCTTCCGCGCCTTGTTGAAGCGGACGTTCGAGAGGCTGCGGGTGGGAATGTCGAGGTGCGGATCGCGGCGTTTCTCGGCAGCCGTCGCCACCCGGTTGGCGAGATCGACGATCAGGCCGAGCGTCTTGGCGTCGATGGGGGGCAGTTTGGCCTTGGGGGCCGAGGACTTCTTCGCTCGCTTGGTGGTGGCCATCGAAAAGTACCGCAATGGGGAGGGCTGGGAAAGCGTCCAGCGTACCGTGCCGCCGCCCCCAATGCCTCGCCTACCATTTCCAAGAACTACCCCCCCGCGCCAGGCCCGGAGGGCCGGGTAAGCACCAGCCGGCGGAGCCGGCCAAGCAAACAACGGCAGGATGCCGAGATGAGAACCGCCAAAGGGCGCCAGGCCCGGAGGGCCGGGTAAGCACCAGCCGGCGGAGCCGGCCAAGCAAACAACGGCAGGATGCCGTGTGTTTGCGTGAAGCAGCAGGCCGGGTAAGAACCAGCCGGCGGAGCCGGCCAAGCAAACAACGGCAGGATGCCGAGATTTTCCTTGTCACGAGCCGCCCCGGCTTCGGGGCGGCAAAAGTCTCGTCGCTGTGGCCCTCGAGGACTCGGTCCAAACGCTCCTCGAGCATTCGCCGACCCCTTCGCCTCCCGAGACGTGGCTTCCTGCCCGATGTGGGACAGGCTTCAGCCTGTCATCGCCAAGCACTACCACCCTGCGCCAGGCCCGGAGGGCCGGGTAAGCACCAGCCGGCGGAGCCGGCCAAGCAAACAACGGCAGGATGCCGTGTGTTTGCGTGAAGCAGCAGGCCGGGTAAGAACCAGCGACCGGAGGTCGCCAAGGAAAATTCGGCAGGATGCCGAGATTTTCCGTGTCACTAGCAACGCACGTCGTCGGCCCGACCCACGGCCTTCATCCGGCGCAGAAAGTGCGGCCCGTCGGCCGGCAGGGCGGAGTCGAGTGCTGCGGCCGGTTCATCCTTCGGCGTGCGTGTCTGCGGGGCGTTGAAGAATTCGGCGATCCTTCCCACGACCGTTCGCTGTTCGGCGGGGGAGAGCTCCGGGAAGATCGGCAGGGCGAGGGTTTCCTCGGCGGCCCGCTCGGTCTCTGGAAGATCCCCCTTCCGCCAGCCGAGCGATGCGAAGCACTGCTGCATGTGGAGCGGAACGGGGTAGTAGATCTCGGTGCCGACCTTGCACTGCGTGAGGTGCGTGCGGAGCTGGTCGCGACGGCCGTCGGCGACCCGGATCACGAATTGGTTCCAGACATGCCGGCCGCGGGACTCGTCGCCGGGAACCGTGACGAACCGCTCAAGATCGTATTGCGAGAACAGTTCCATGTAGCGGGCTGCGTTCGACTGCCTCGCGGTCGTCCAGGAGTCGAGGTGCGGGAGCTTGACCCGGAGCACGGCGGCCTGGATCGAGTCGAGCCGGCTGTTGATGCCCACGACCTGGTGGTAGTAGCGGGGTTCCATCCCGTGCACCCGCAGGAGCCTGAGCGATTTGGCGAGGTCGTCGCGGGTGGTCGTGAGGAAGCCGCCATCGCCGCAGCCGCCGAGATTCTTCGTCGGGTAGAAGCTGAAGCAGCCGATGTCGCCGAGCGCACCGCTGCAGCGGCCGTGCCAGGTGGAGAGAATCGACTGGGCCGCGTCTTCGACGACGGGAACACCGGCCGTCCTGGCAAGCGGCAGGAGCGCGTCCATGTCGGCGGTCCGCCCGAAGAGGTGGACCGGGATGATCGCCCGGCAGCGTCGGCTCAGCTTCCGCTCCACATCTGCGGGATCGATCAGGTAAGTCTCCGGATCGATGTCGGCGAAGATCGGGACCGCACCCAGTCGGGTGACGGCGCTGGCCGTCGCGAAGAACGTGTAGCTCGGGAGGATCACCTCGTCCCCAGGTTTGATGTCGAGCGCCATCAGGGCCAGAAGCAGCGCGTCGGATCCGGAGGCACAGGAGATGGCATGCGGCACGCCGAGCGCCCGGGCCAGTTCGGCCTCGAGATCGGCCACGTCCGGCCCGAGGACGAATCGCCCCGAATCGCAGACCCGGTCGATCGCCACCCGGATCTCCTCGCGGAGAACGTCGTATTGCCGATCGAGCGCCAGCAATCCGACCGCGGGAAGAAAGCCGCCCGCCTCGGGGCGGTCATCGGCCGAGTTGGCATGCTTCTCGCTGGCGTTGGCGGGCAGGACCGAAGTGTTTGGACGGATCATGATGGCCGGGGCTCCGGGGCTGGTGCTGGATGGCGTCGCCGTGCAGTCGAGCCTGCGTGATATGACGGCGATGGAGTCGAGATCGTCACGACCGCCCCATTCGCTCCAGTCATTTGCATTCGGGCAGGCGGAAAAGTCGCTGTCTGATTGGTCTTCCGAACGGGCCGACATGCCCGTCGGAGCGGGAAATAGGCGAGTCTTCGAGGGCCCGTCAATGCCTTCCGTTTGCGAGGCTCGTCAAAGGCCTGGCAGACGCGAAACAGCACGCTGGCAGATTGGGGGGTCTGGGCTGGGTTGCCACCTCCGCTGCCGCCCCATTCAGGAAAGTTTGACACCCGTCGCTCGCGGACCCTAGATTCCTGCAGGTTCGAACATCGCGCACGATGCCGGCACGGTCGCGGCTTCGCGCGAGGGAAAGGTGGAGTTTCGCGTCGCAGTGGGTGCCTCCCGGCAGCCATGCACGCGAGTCGGATGGGATCCATAACGCTCATCGATCTGGGGTTGATCGCCCAGCGTCTCGGCCTGCGGCCCGCGGGTGTCGAAGCGGTTGTCCAACTGCTCGACGAGGGGAATACCGTTCCCTTCATCACCCGGTACCGTCGCGATCAGACCGGCGGCCTCGACGAACTCGACATCCGTCGGATCGCCGAAAGCGTCGCGAAGGCGCGGCAACTCGCCGACCGAAAGCAGACGATCCTGCGGACGATCCAGGGGCAGAGCAGGCTCACGCCCGAGCTGACCGCGCGGATCGAGGCGGCGGAGAGCGGGAAGCAGCTCGAGGACCTCTACCTGCCGTTCAAGCCGAGGAAGCTGTCGCTCGCGGAGATCGCCAGGCAGCGTCGGCTCGAGCCCCTGGCGCGTGAAATCCTCGCCGCCGATCCGATGGCCGCCGATCTCGACAGGCGGGCCGCCGATTTCGTCGACTCCGATGGCCAGGTGGCGACGGCCGCCGACGCGCTGCTTGGTGTCGGTCACATCATCGCCCACGATTTCAGCGAGCGGGCCGACCTGCGGCAGCGGCTCCGCGAGATCCTCTACAAGAAGGCCCACATCAAGAGCCAGCGGGTCGAGAGCGAGGGCAAGGCCCTCTCCAAGGACGAAAAGCACTATCGGGACTATTTCGATTACTCGGACCACATTCAGCGGGTGCCGCCGCACCGTGCCCTTGCGATCAACCGCGGCGAGCGGGCAAAGCTTCTCAAGGTGCGGATCGACGGGCCTCTCGATGAGCTCCAGGCGGCCGCAGAGGAACTGCTCTGTCAGCCGGAGCATCCCCACGCCGACTTCCTCCGGGGCTGCGTTCGCGATGCCCTCGCCCGCCTCGTGCTGCCGAGCCTCGAACGCGAGATCCGCCGGGAGATCACCGAATACTGCGAGACCCATGCCGTCGAGGTGTTCGCCCGCAACCTCCGCAACCTGATCCTCCAGTCACCCGTTCCCGGCCGCCGGGTGCTGGCCCTCGATCCGGGGTTCAAGAGCGGCTGCAAGGCGGTCGTGATCGACGAGTGCGGCAACCCGCTCGAGCACGCCGTGCTCCACATCATCGGCAAGGCCGAGAAGCGGGAGGCTGCCGCCAAGCGGATCGTCGAACTCGTGAAGACGCACGCCTGCTCCGTGATCGCCGTGGGCAACGGCACCGCCGGCAGGGACACGGAATCGCTCGTCGCGGAACTCGTCGCCGGTGAGTTCAAGGATCTCGACGTCGGCTATGTGATCGTCAACGAGGCGGGGGCGAGCGTCTACTCGACGAGCGTCTACGCCCGCGAGGAACTGCCCGGCCACGAGGCTGCGGTTCGCGGTGCGATCTCGATCGGCCGCCGCCTGCAGGATCCGCTCTCCGAACTCGTCAAGATCGAGCCGGCCAACATCGGCGTCGGCCTCTACCAGCACGACGTGAAGGCCCGCCACCTGCATGCCTCGCTGGATGCCGTCGTGGAGAGCTGCGTGAACTACGTCGGTGTCGATGTGAACACGGCCAGCCCGGCCCTTCTGCGGTACGTCTCCGGGCTCAATCAGACCATGGCCAGGGGATTTCACGAGTGGCGGGCCAAGAACGGCGCCTTCACCTCCCGGCAGCAGTTTCTGGAGGTGCCCGGATTCGGCGAGGCGGCGTTCGTGCAGGCGGTCGGATTCCTCAAGATCACGAGCGGCGTGAATCCGCTCGACTCGACCTGGATCCACCCCGAGAGCTACCCGGTGGCCGAGAAGGTGCTCGAGCGGCTCGGCGGCACTCCCGACGACCTCACCAGCAGCCAGCGGGCCGCGGCACTCGCCGAGAAGGCCGCCAGCCTCGACCTCCCGGGCCTCGCGGCCGAACTCGGCGTCGGCCGGCTCCTGCTGACCGACATCGTCGAGCAGCTGGCCCGGCCGGGCCGGGATCCGCGGGAAGACCTCCCCAAGCCATTCTTCAAGAAGGGCGTGCTCAAGCTCGAGGATCTCGAGGTCGGCATGGAACTGATGGGGGCGGTGCTCAACGTCGTCGACTTCGGCGCCTTCGTCGACATCGGCCTTCACGACAGCGGCATGGTGCACATCAGCCAGTTGTCGAGCCGCTATGTCCGCGATCCCCACGATGTCGTCACGGTGGGGCAGGTGGTGAAGGTCTGGGTTTTGGAGCTCGACAAGGCCCGCCGCCGCGTCGCCCTGACCATGATCCAGCCGGGCAGCGGCCGCGACCAGCAGCCGCGACGCGAGAAGCCGGCGGGGGGCGAACGTCGCTCCGGCAGGTCGCAGCAGGCCCAGCGGGCGAACCAGCAGCCGCAACAGCGAACCGCCGCGGCCGGCGAGGCGACCCCTGCTCCCCGGCCGCCACGCCCGAGACGAGGCCGAGAGCAGCCGCAGCGCGAGCCCCAGACCAGAACCTACACCGCCTCGACGCCGGCCAAGCCTGCGAAGCCGCTCACCAAGGCGATGCGGGATGGGAAGGAGCCGCTCAGGACCTTCGGCGACCTGAAGCAGTTTCTCGAGAAGCAGGAAGACGAAAAGCCCGAGTGAGGGGCAGGCTAGAGCCCGTCGTGGCTGAATGGTTGACGGCAAAGCGCCGGCGGCGTAGAACGTGACAAACGTTCACTATCCCCCAAGCCCTGCCGGCTGCGGTGCCAGATGGCCTCTGCTCCCGACGACACCAACGTTTCGCCCAGCGATCTGCTTGATCACGTCCGGCTCGCCTGCATCCCGGGCATCGGCGCCAGGCTGCGAAAACTGCTGCTCGAACGGTTTGGCTCCCCGGCGGCGGTGTTTGCCGCAAGTCCCGGCGAGATTCGCGGCGTTGCCGGGATCGGCAAGAAACTCTCCGAACGGATTCCTCAGCTGGTCGCCGATCCGACGGCCGACGAAGTGATCGCCATCTGTCGCAGTCGGGCAGTCGACATTCTGCTCGAAGGGAGCAAGTGCTACCCGCCACTCCTCTCCCGGATCGACGACCCGCCGGGCATGCTCTTCGTCCGCGGCGCGATCCTGCCGGCCGATTCGCTCGGGGTGGCCGTCGTCGGGGCGCGGCATGCCACGGCCTACGGAATCAAGGTCGCCGAACAGCTCGGCGGCAGCCTCGCCCGGGCCGGCTACACGGTCGTCAGCGGGCTGGCCCGCGGGATCGACGCGGCCGCCCACCGCGGCGCCCTCGCCGCCGGCGGCCGCACGATCGGTGTGCTGGGCAGCGGCGTGCTCAACGTCTATCCACCCGAGCACGAAGACCTCGCCCGCGATGTCGTCAGGCAGGGTGCGATCATCGGCGAACTGCCGCCGCTCACCGATCCGCTGCCGGGAACGTTTCCCCAACGCAACCGGATCGTCTCCGGGATGTCGCTCGGCACGGTGGTGGTTCAGGCCTCGGAGCGGTCCGGAGCCCTGATCACCGCCCGGCTCGCTTCCGAACAGGGACGCGAGGTGTTTGCGGTACCGGGACCGATCGACTGCCGGATGTCGCGTGGCTGCCATGCCCTGATCCGCGACGGTGCGAAACTCGTGCAGGGCGTCGATGACATCCTCGAGGAGCTCGGGCCACTTTTCGAGGCCACCGCGGCGGCTGACGGAAGGCAGATCCAGAACCCGGCCGAGCTGCAGTTGGGTGACGTCGAACGGCGGGTGCTCGACGCCATCGATGGCGGCTCGACGGGAATCGACGAGATCGTCGAGACCACCTCCCTGGCGGCGTCGCAGGTGTTTTCCGCCGTCAGCGTGCTGGAGATGCGGCGGGTCATCCGCCGGCTTCCCGGCAATCGAGTCTCGCGGATCTGAATCGCGGCCTGGTCTCCGGCGCGGTCGCAGGCCGGAGACCGTCGCGGAGAAAGGCCCATGGATGAATTTTTCCACGGGCAGTTAGAATCATTGGGATGGACACAGCTCTCTTCAATCGCGCCGAAACGATCCGGGCCCGACTCCTCCAGCTTCGAGACTCTCTTTGACTGGGAGGGACGCAAGCGACAGGCGGCCCGGATCGAGGACGCGATGGGACAGGCAGGCTTCTGGGACAACAACGAGAAGGCCCAGGCCACCGTCGCCGAACTCAAGAGCGTGAACTCGATCCTCAAGCCACTCGACGAGTCGCTGGCCGTGGGCCGCGATCTCGAGGCGCTCGAGGAGCTCGCCCGCGAGGATGCCTCGCTCGAGGGCGAGATGGCGACGGAGACGGTCCGGCTGGAAAAGCTCGTCGACCAATTGGAGCTCACGTCGCTCCTCAACGGTCCGCACGACAATGCCGACGCGATCGTGTCGATCAACGCCCGCGACGGCGGCACCGACGCCAATGACTGGGCTGAGATGCTGCTGCGGATGTATTCCGCCTGGGCGGCCGGTCGCGACTATTCCGTCGAACTCCTCGACCGTCAGGACGACGCCGTGGCCGGCATCCAGAGCGCCGCCGTCGCGATCCGCGGCCCCTGGGCCTACGGCTACCTGAAGGGGGAGACGGGAATCCACCGCCTCGTGCGGATCAGTCCGTTCAACTCGGAAGGCAAGCGGCAGACCAGTTTTGCGGCGGTCGATGTCTCGCCGGAGATCGCCGACGACGACACGGAAGTGGAGCTCAACGACGAGGACATCCGCGAGGATGTGTTTCGGGCCAGCGGCGCGGGGGGCCAGCACGTCAACAAGACGTCGAGCGCCATCCGGCTGACCCACTTTCCCACCGGGATCGTGGTGCAGTGCCAGAGTGAGCGCAGCCAGCACAAGAATCGGGCCACGGCGATCAAGATGCTCCGCTCGCGGATCGCCCGGATGGAGGAGGAGAAACGGGAGGCGGAGCAGCTCGCCCGCTACAAGATGCAGCCGAAGACCGGCTTCGGCTCGCAGATCCGCAACTATTTCCTCCATCCCGACCAGCGGGTGAAGGATCAGCGGACCGGGCACTACGTGGGCAACTTCCAGAGCGTTCTCGACGGCAATCTGGACGGTTTTCTCGATGCCTACCTGAAGTGGAAGGCGTCCGGATCGGCTCCCCAGGCCGGTGCCGACGACTGATGCCGCTGGACGGGCTCCGGGGCCGGCGAGTAGTATTCGTCGGTCCGGTCGAGCCCACAAGGAATCCCATGCCCGAGAAAGAACAGGCCCTTGAAGTCGAGGGCGTCGTCACCCAGGCCCTCGCCAACACGCGTTTTCGCGTGCAGATCGCCGGTGGTCACATCGTCAACGCCCATGTCGCCGGCAAGATGCGGAAGAACTTCATCCGAATCGTGCCGGGTGACAAAGTGAAGGTCGAACTCTCCCCCTACGACCTCACCAAGGGCCGGATCACGTTCCGCGAGCGGTAAACCCGGTCCCCTCCGGTATCAGTGACAGGCTGAAGCCTATCCCACATCGTACGGCGCCAGGCCCGGAGGGCCGGGTAAGCACCAGCCGGCGGAGCCGGCCAAGCAAACAACGGCAGGATGCCGTGTGTTTGTGTGGAGTAGCCTGTCCCACATCGGACGGCGCCAGGGCCGGAGGCCCGGGTAAGCACCAGCCGGCGGAGCCGGCCAAGCAAACAACGGCAGGATGCCGAGATTTTCCGTGAAGCAGCAAATCAGCCCGCGGCCACCTTGAGTTCGGCCAGGTGCTGGGCGGTGTTCACGAGCCTGTCCCAGTGCTTCTCGACGTAGTCCGGCGGGCCGCCGATCTGGGCGACCACCTGGGCGACCTGTTCCGTGGGCACCATTTCGATGGCGTCCCAGGGGCAGACCTTGAGGTCGTAGGGATTCGACTTCTTGCCCGGGATATGGACGCAGACCTCGCAGCCCACACAACGCTCGATGTCGATCTCGCACCAGCTCTGCAGATTGTGGAACTGGTCGTACTGCTGCACCTTCACGATGCAGTCGACCGGGCAGACCTCGAGGCACGACTCGCAGCCGGTGCAGTTGTCTGCATTGATGACCGCGAGTTCCTTGGGAAGTTTCTTGCGGGGGCCTGCTTTTGCCATGGTGCTCTCATCGGCCGGGGTGGGAGATCGACTTCAACCGACATCATCCTAGCCAGCAAATCCATCCGGGCCAAACGGCCTCGGGTCGCCATCCGTGACTCCGCTCGCGATCAGACCGTTTCCCCGCGGACCAGATCCTCCGGAGTCTGCCGTCGCCGCACCAGTCGGGCCTGGCCGCCGTCGACGAGCACCTCTGCCGGCAAGGGCTTGGAGTTGTAATTGCTCGCCATCACGAAGCCGTAGGCCCCGGCGATCTCGATCACGAGGTAGTCGCCGACGGCCGACCGCGGCAGCAGTCGGGTCGCAACGAAGCCGCCGTCGGCCTGGGTGAAGATGTCGCCTGACTCGCAGAGTGGCCCGCCGACGGCCACGTCCTCCTCGGCCTCGGCAGCCGCCCGGGGGTCGGCCGGGCAGAGGCTCATCGGATGGTAGGAGCCGTAGAGCACCGGGCGGGCCAGCGTGTTGAAGCCGGCGTCGACGAGGATGTATTTCCGGCCCCCCTGGCTTTTCGTCGCCCGGACCTCGGTGACGATGAAGCCCGCTTCCGCGGTCAGGTAGCGGCCGGGCTCGATCTCCAGCCTGATGCGGTGGCCAAACGCCTGCTCGAGCTTCTTTCGCGTCGCATCCCAGAGCTGGAAGTAGCCGCCGAGGTCGGCATGCACCTCTCCCGGACGGTAGGGCACGGGCAGCCCCCCGCCGGCGCTGATCGTGGTCAGCGAACGGCCGATCTCGATCGCGACCCGCTCGAGCGAGCCGGCCACCTCGGCGAGGTGGGCGAGATCGGTGCCGCTGCCGATGTGCATGTGGAGGCCCGAGACGGAAAGGCCGGCCCACTCGGCCCGCCGCAGCACGTCCGGAATCTGCTCGTGCCAGATTCCGTGCTTCGAGCCCTCGCCGCCGGTGTTCGTCTTCTGGCTGTGGCCGTGGCCGAAGCCGGGGTTCACGCGGAGCGTCAGGCTCGCGCCCGGAATGCGTTCGGCGAGTTGCTCGAGCATGTCTGCCGACCCGCAGTTCACGTGGATCCCGAGCTTCGCGACCGCGTCGAGGCTGTCACGGTCGAAGATGTCGGCCGTGTAGACGATCGGCTCTGCCGGGGGCAGGCCGTCGGGGCCGGTGGCGTGGTCCGCATGCGGTGCATACCCGGCGGCGATGGCCCTGTGAATCTCGCCGGTGCTGACCGCATCGACGAGCACGCCCTCGCGGCGGATCAGGTCGAGCACCGCCAGATTCGAGCAGGCCTTCTGGGCAAACCGCACGGTATCCCAGGCGGCGAGGTCGCGGCAGCGGCGCCGGATGGTGTCGGCGTCGTAGACGTAGAGCGGCGTGCCATGCTCGCGGGCGAGTTCGGCGATCGAAACGCCGGCGATCGTCTCTCGAATCATCTTGTTCATGGGCGTGATCATCGCGTCGGAAGCGGAACTGGAATCGGAAAGCCCGCGCCCGCTGGCACGGGAATTCCGAGGCCGGGCTGGGGGTCGGGCTGGCCGGCGAGCGTGGCGGCCGCCTTGAGCACGCCGGCGTCGGCGGAAATGCGGGTCACGAGACCGCGGTCGATCGGCCGGATGAAGAGTTTGAGGACCGCCGAATCGGCCGCCGCCGCCCGCTCGGCCGCCGCCGCGACCTGCGGTCCCGCCCCCAGTTTCGCCGCGTAGTCGAGGACGCCGCTCAGCGTGGCATCGAGGCTCACGATCGGCTTGGCTGCAGGGTCTGGCCGGCCGCTGGCCGCCAGGGCCGCACCGACCCGCTGCGGCACACCATCGCCCGAGAGCAGGAAGGCGTAATCGTCGCTGACGGCCAGCGTGAGGTCGAGCGAATCGCCGAGCAGATCGACGGCCGGCGTGCCCTTGAGATCGATTCCGATCCGATGAAGGTTGGCCGCTCCCACCTTGCCGGCATCGAACTGACAGCTGACGCCCTTGGACGCGGCGCCGCCCGGGCCAAACGCCTGCTTGACCTGCTGCTCGAGACCGACACCGTTCTTCACCCGCATCCCCGCGATCAACGAGGGAAGCGGCTTGTCGGCGTTGGCCGCGCTCGTGTCGACGGCAATCGCGGCGTCGATGCCGCCGGTGGCGAGGCTTGCGGAGAGAATGCTGCGAAGCAGACTGGCGATCGTCCTCGTGATCGGGTCGTCGGCGTTCGCGGGGAGCGTCTGGTCGAGCGTCTCCATGAACTGCCGGCGGTCCTCCGCGGAGACCGACTGGGCCAGATAGCCGCGGATCGCCGGGGCAGCGGCGTCAGCCAGGGCAGGGGTGGCGACGGTCAGCGTGCCCTTTCCGGCAGCCGTGATCGCGGCCGCGAAGGCCGAGCCGGGCACCGCCAGCGAACGGTTTTCCAGAAACAGGCTGCCCGCCTCGTCGTCGATCGCCAGTCCGAGCGAGAGCGACTCCGTCTGTCGCAGGTTTTCGACCGCCGCCCTGATCGGGGCCGGATCCATCCGCTGACCCTGCGCCGCCGATGCCGCGGCCGCCTGGTCGATCGCCTCCAGCAGACGCCTGCGGATCGCATCCGACATCCGGCTGGGGTGTCCTTCGATGGCGAGCGTATAGTCCTTCGCGATCGCGGCCAGCAACTGGGAGGCGTCGACCGCCTCCGTGTCCAGAGCGAAGGGCGCGATCAGGGCCCAGCCATCCCGTTCACGGATTGCGAGGTCGACGCCGCTTGGAAGCGTCACCCGGCGGACGCCGTCCTTGGGGGGCTCGACCGGGCCGATCACCGCCTGAAGGGAGCCGAGCAAGGCGTCGACGTCCTTCACGGGCACGAACCCGTGGACGGCCAGATCGGTGCCGTTGCTCGTGACCACGGCCCCCAGCGGCCGCCTGACATCGAGCCCGCCGAGGCCGCGGCCCTGCGTGGCCATGAGCAGCACCGACTCGAGCATTGCGGCGAGGCCAGGGTTGTCGATCTGGCTGCCAAACCAGCTGAGCTGTTTCTTGAGGTCGGCATAGCTGTCGCAGGCGACGGTCAGCAGCACCGTCCGGTCGGCCGCGACCGCCCTGCCTCCGCCGGTGGCGACCGAGATGGCCACGGCCAGCCAGACGAGTGTTGCGGGAATCGAGCGTCGAACCTGAATCGGGTGCATCTGGCAACTCCTGGGCGATGGCCGCTTGGAAGGGCCGCGTGGAAGCAAGACCGGCAGTTTACCAGCCGCCGGTGAAAACCTGTATTCTCGGCGTGCCATGGAGCCAGTCCTCCCTCGTTTCGCGTCCGATCCTCCGGCTCCTGTCAGTCGCCGTGGCCTGCGGCTCCAGTTCCTGCTCCTTGTCGCCACGGCAGCCACCACGTTCGCCGCCGGCGTTGCCGGCTGGGAGCCTGCGGTGCTCGGGCTCGACGACCGGATCGCCGAGCAGCTTCCGGACCACTGGCAGCGCGGGGCCGTCTACATGCTCGCGGTGATGGCGGTGCTCATGGCCCACGAGGCCGGGCACTTCATCGCGGCCCGGGTGCATGCGATCCCCGCCACGCTCCCCTTCTTCATCCCCGTGCCGGTGCTGCTGACGGGCACGCTCGGCGCCGTGATCGGCATGGAAGGGGCGCGGGCCAATCGCCGCCAATTGTTCGACATCGCGATCGCCGGACCGATCGCGGGCCTCGTGATCTGCCTGCCGGTGCTCGCGCTGGGCATGCTCCAGGGCACGGCGTCGTCGACCAGCCCCTTCGCGATGCCACCGATCGCCCGCTGGATGCTCGGGCTGCTGCGGCCGGACATCGCCGCCGGTTCGGGCATCGAGCCCAATGCCCTCTTCATGGCCGGCTGGGTCGGCCTGCTCGTCACGGGGCTCAACATGATCCCGATCGGCCAGCTCGACGGCGGCCATGTGAGCTATGCGGTGTTCGGCAGGCGGGCCCACTGGATCGCCCGCGGCATCCTGCTGGCATCGATCGCGGCGATCGTGGTGCTGGGCAGGTTCAATTGGATCGCGATGGTGGTGATCGTGACGCTGATGGGAACGGACCACCCGCCGATCCGCGAGGATGGGATGCCGCTGGGCCTCGCCCGCACCGTCCTCGGCCTCTTCTCCCTGCTGATCCCGATCGTCACGTTCATGCCGGAGCCGCTTCGGATCGAGTGATTGACGCTCAGGCGGCGCCGTTCAACGCTCGCGATGGTCAGTGCGTCGGGAGTGAGTCGCCGATATCCTCAGTCGTGGCCGTGATGGCAAACGCCTGCTGAGCGGGAGTGCTCGACGTCCTGCCGAACTGGGCGGTTGTGTAGGCAAAGTTCGGGGCATCCTCGACGATGAGCCGAACACGCACCCACAACTCGGACGTCTCGCAGGCCGCCGGCGGCAGCGGCTCGTCAATCTCCCAGCTCGTGCCCCAGAGCCTGGGCTCGAGCCCGTTGCGGACTCCGTGCCACGCCGTGCCATCGGCCGATACCTCGATTGCGGCGGCGCCGCGTCCGAAGCCCCCCGGTTCCATAAAGAAATCCCAGCAGGATGCCTTGGCGACCAGATGAATCGCTCGGGCCGGCGCAGGGAACTCGAAGCGATATGTGAGGTGCGCCACAACCCCGTTGTGCGTCGGTCCCCAGTAGGCGATGGGCGGCGCCTGCCACTCGCGGTATTTCCGCATGCCTGTCGCTTCCACGATATACGGATCGGCATCGTCGATGGTCGCGAAGTGAAAGTCGGCGGCGGGGCGCGGTGCCCTCGGGGGCGCAGGGATTGCTTCCGAGATTGGCTTTGGGCGTGGCTCCCAGGCGCCGGGCACAAACCACGCGAGCGAGGCGAGCAAGGTGGCGCCGCCGGCAGCTGCCATCCAAGAACGCATGGCCGGGCGTGGTGGTGTCGGCGAAGTGGCGTCGTCGAGCGCTGAGCGCAGTTCGGCGGCCGAGGCGAATCGTTTTGCAGGGTCCTTAGCGAGGCAGCGTTCCGCTACGCCGCTCGCGCGGCGGGGAATGTCGCGTTGTAGCGCGTGCGGCGGGATCGGCCTGCGCTCCTGAATGATCTTCGCCGCTTCGACGACCGTCGTTTCGCGGAGGTCGTACGGAGGCGCATCGGTCAGGAGCTCGTAGAGCACGACGCCGAGTGAATACACGTCGCTGCGGGCGTCGACGGCGTCTGGGGCGGCGTTCACCTGCTCGGGGCTCATCGACTGGAGCGTGCCGAGCACCTGCCCCAGCTGCGTGAGCGTGGTTGCCTCCTCGCGGCTGAGCCCCCGAGCGACACCAAAATCGATCACCTTCGGCCGGCCGTCCCCATCGACGAGGATGTTGCCCGGCTTCAGGTCGCGATGGATAACGCCGTGGGCGTGTCCGTGCGCAACGGCATCGACCACGATCTTGAAGAGGGCAATTCGGTCGGCGACGGGCAGGCCTCGCTGCCGGGCGAAGTGCGTGATCGGCAGCGCGTCGGGCACGTATTCCATCACGAAATACGGCACCTGTGCGTCAAGCAGCGTGAACGTGCCGGCTGCATACACCTGCGCGATGGCCGGGTGCCGCAGGCGGCCGAGAATCTCGGCCTCGTTGGCGAAGCGGCGATAGACCTCGCGCGACAGGAGCCCGGGCCGCAGCACCTTCACGGCCACGGTGCGGGCGGGTTTGGCCTGAGCGGCCTCGTAGACGCGGCCCATGCCCCCTTCGGCGAGCATGCGCACGAGCGTCACGCCGCCGAGGTCGCGGCCGAGGAGTGGGTCGGGCAGGTCGGCGGTGGCGACCTCCGGACCGAAGAACTGCCACAGCGAATCGACGCCGAGCGACGACTCAGCATCGGGCGTGGCCGGCGCCGCGGGTTCCTCAGGCGTGCGCATGGGACGGAAAGCTCCTAGTCAGAGGGGAACTCGCCACCGAGCGCGGCGACGAGCCGACACTTGATGCTCTCCCACTGCCGCCGCACGGTGCGAGGCGACGAGCCTGTGAGCGTGGCGATCTCGTGCTGCGTGGCACCGAGGAACCAGACGAGGTCGAAGAGTTCGCGGTCGTCGGCGTCGAGTGCGGCGACGGCGTCGTGAAGGCGTGTCCAGGGTTCGAGCCGGGTGGCAGGCTCGGCGGCTTCATCGGTGGCGAGATCGACCTGCATCAGCACGCCGTCGGCCGTTGAGAGCACGTTCGTCTCGTGGTGAGCTGCGGCCGACTCGGGGCTCGAGTGCTTGCGGGCGAGGTCGAGCAGTTCGCGGCGGATCTGGAGGGCGGTGAGCCGCAAGAGATGACGCGCGTCTCGCAACTCGACGGCTTCGAGTGCCCGATGAAGCCGGAGCGCGGCGGCCTGCACGACATCGGCCGTTTCATCCCAGCGACGCACCTGCGGATACCCGCGGATCATTCGGTGGGAGAGCGAATGCATTCGTGCGTAGGCGATCCCGAAAAGCTGCTCGCGGATCGCAGCTTCATTGCCGACGCTCGCTTCACGCGATTCGGCGAGCATCGTGAGCAGATCTGAAATGCGACGATCTCGATCATCGGCGGACATGCGGCGGAGTTCCCTTCCGTACAGGCTGGCGGCCGGTAGACTACCCCTCGCGAAGGGTGCATGCCAGCAGGAAATGCAGGGCAAAAAATTTTTGGCCGCGCGTCGGGGACTCGTCCGCTAGGGATACCAGAGGAGCGTCACGCCATGCTTCGTCAGTGGTTTTATCGTCACGCCGGCCACGTGCACGGCCCCGTCACAATTCGCGACCTGCGGGCGGCGCTCTTGCTGCGGTTCGTGAACCCCGACGATCTCGTGCGTGAGCGTGTGCTCAGCGACTGGACGCCGGCAAGGCAGGTGCTGGAACTGAAGGAGGCGGCCCGCCCGCAGCCCGGCGAGCGGCCGCCGGCGAACCGCCGCGGGTTCACCCTGGTCGAACTCCTCGTTGTGATCGCAATCATCGGCGTGTTGATCGGGTTGCTGCTGCCGGCCGTGCAGGCGGCACGTGAATCGGCAAGGCGAGTTGCATGCAGCAACAACATCAAACAACTTGCTCTCAGTACCGCTTCATACGAAGGCTCCAAGGGGAATTGTCCACCACAGTTGGGCTGGTCTTCTGGTCGAGAAGGTTCAGGAGGGTTCGGAACGTTGTTCTTTCATGTGTTGCCATATGTCGAACTGGGTGGCATTTACGAATCGACTTTTGTCGCTCCCTTCGGCCAGCAGAGCCGGGACGTATCTTCGTCAAGCGGTTCGGGGATGTATACGGAATATCCCGGCGTCTATGACTCCCGACACCACGCGGGTCGAAGTGGAAACGGAATTTATCGTGTTGTTGTGGCCGGATACCGTTGCTCGTCCGATGCATCGACGGCCTATGTCGATACGGGTTTTGGGTGGAGTGGCGCGAGTTACGCCGCGAATTTTCAGGTGTTCGGGAATGCGCCGTCGGTCACTGTGGGCATCGCGGTCAACACGAGTGATCGGTCCACGATCGAGAAATGGGAGGGGCGGACGCGGCTGCGTTCCATTACGGACGGCCTATCCAAGACAATCGCCGTTACCGAAAAGTTTGGTACCTGCAATGCCGTGAAAGGCACGCAGACGGGGGACTACGGCAAGGGCGGGACAATGTGGGCGCGGTGGGATTGGCCGGACATGTGGCAGCCGACGTTTGCGGCGGATCCATCGGCCATCGGTGAGGCGGCCATGTTTCAAGTCAATCCGTCACCGTACATTTATCCCGGCCCATGCAATCCACTCGTCGCCCAAACGCCACACCCAGCAGGAGTGATTGTGGCGGGATTTCTTGACGGTGCCGTTCGAGCGATCGGGGCGACGGTTTCGCCGGCTATATGGTGGGCGTCGATCACACCTCGTGGCGGCGAAACCGGAGTTGTCGAGTGAAATATTGAACCCGAACCGCTAAATGACGGCAGGAGCCTCGAATACCTCGAAAGCGTGTTGTGCGACGAGATCGGCAGCGAGGTGGATGTGTGCCTGCTTGAGCGAACGAGGCTGCGGACGGTGAGCGAATGCGAGGGGGTGCGATTGATCGAGTTTGGTTGGACATGCGAAGCACATGTGTGTATGCTTTAAGCATGAGCAAGATGATCCAGATCCGAAACGTGCCTGATACTGTCCATGCGACGCTGAAGGCTCGAGCGGCTCTCGCCGGCCGGCCGCTCACCGATTATCTCCTTGCGGAGATCCGCAAGGTCGCCGAGCATCCCACCGCCGCTGAATTGGCCGAGCGGCTCGCCCAGCGTCTGCCTGCCCGGCTGCGCACGGCGCCCGCGAAGGCCGTGCGGGTCGAGCGCGACCGCCGATGATCGTTCTCGACGCGTCGGCGGCGCTCGAGGTATTGCTTCGCGCTGGTCGCCGCCCAGTGCTCGTCAGGCGAGTGCTTGGCGGTGACGAGCCGATCGCGGCACCGCATTTGCTCGACCTCGAGGTCGCGCAGGTACTTCGTCGCTACGTCGCGGGGCGCGAAATCGACGCAGCGCGGGCCCAAGACGCGCTGTCCGATTACCGGGCGATGCAGGTGTCCCGCTACCCGCACGACGCGCTACTCGGCCGCGTGTGGGAATTGCGGGCGAATTGCACCGCCTACGACGCCAGCTATATCGCACTCGCGGAAGCCCTCGGGTGCCCGCTCGTGACGTGTGACGCTGCTTTGGCGAAGATTCCCGGACACATGGCGGTAATCGAAGTCTTCGCCTGATCGGGGAGGGACGCTCAAGGAGTGCCGTGCGGATGCGGCTCGCCCGAAACCTGCTTTCGTTGACGGGGATGGCCGGGGGGCCATAATTCAGGGTTGTTCCGCCCCGTCCCGCCGGATCAGGAGGATTCTCGTGAGCATCGCAGCGAACTCCCAGTCGTCGGTCCCCAATTTCGTGGAACTCGAGGATCCCGACGTCTGGTCGGCGATCGCCGCCGAGCAGACCCGCCAGGCCGAGGGCCTGGAGATGATCGCCAGCGAAAATTTCACCAGTCCCGCCGTGATGCAGGCCGTGGGCGGCGTGCTCACCAATAAATACGCCGAGGGCTACCCTGGCCACCGCTACTACGGCGGCTGCGAGTTCGTCGACAAGGTCGAGGACCTGGCCCGCGACCGGCTCAAGGCCCTGTTCGGTGCCGAGCATGCGAACGTCCAGCCCCACTCCGGCAGCCAGGCCAACTCGGCGGTCTATCTGATGGCGATCCAGCCGGGCGACACCGTCCTCGCCTTCGACCTCGCCCACGGCGGCCACCTCACCCACGGCATGAAGCTCAACGCCTCGGGCATCCTCTACAGGTTCGTCCACTACGGCGTGCGCCGGGGGGACAACCTGCTCGACTTCGACCAGGTGGCGAGCCTGGCCCGGGAGCACAAGCCGAAGCTGATCGTGGCCGGTGCCAGCGCCTATCCCCGCGAGATCCCCCACGGCACCTTCGCCGAGATCGCCCGCGAGGTCGGCGCGAAGCTGATGGTCGACATGGCCCACTACGCCGGCCTCGTCGCGGCCGGCATCCACGACAACCCCGTGCCAGTCGCCGACTTTGTCACGAGCACCACCCACAAGACGCTTCGCGGCCCGCGGGGCGGCATTGCGATGTGCCGCGCCGAAAACGCCAAGGCCCTCGATCGGTCGGTGTTTCCCGGAACCCAGGGCGGCCCGCTGATGCACGTCATCGCCGGCAAGGCGATCGCCTTCGGCGAGGCCCTCAGGCCTGAGTTCAGGACCTACGCCATCAAGGTGGTGGAAAACGCCCGCACTCTGGCCGCCGAACTGGCCAAGGGGGGCGTGAAGCTCGTCAGCGGCGGCACCGACAACCACCTGATGCTGGTCGACGTCACGCCGCTGGGCATCGGCGGAAAGCTGGCCGAGGAGACCCTCGACCGCTGCGGCATCACCTGCAACAAGAACATGATCCCGTTCGACGAGCGGAAGCCGATGGATCCATCCGGCATCCGCCTCGGCACGCCCGCCCTGACCACCCGCGGCATGGGCTCCGACGAGATGAAGCAGATCGCCGCCTGGATCCTCGGGGTACTCAAGAGCCCCGGCGACGAGCAGCTGATCGCGACCACTAAGGGGCAGGTGGCCGAACTCGCCGAGCAGTTTCCCGTTCCGGCCGCGAGGCTCGAGCCGTCCGAAAGGTGATCGGGCGACCATGAGTCGAATCGTCCGTGTCGGCCTCGTGCAGTCGGCCTGCACGTCATCCCGCGAACGGAACGTCGCCCAGGCCCTGGCCGGCATCGCCGAGGCGGCCGACGGCGGCGCCGATGTCGTCTGCCTGCAGGAACTCTTCGCCGGCGAGTATCCCTGCCAGGCGGAGGATCACGACCGGTTCCGCGACGCCGAGATGGTGCCCGGCCCGCTCACGGAAACGCTGGCCGAGGCGGCCAGGCGGCATGGGGTGGTTCTCGTCGGGAGCGTCTTCGAGCGGCGGACGCCGGGCCTGTTTCACAACACGGCGGTGATCTTCGACCGCGACGGCTCGACGGCCGGCGTCTATCGCAAGATGCACATCCCCGACGATCCGCACTACTACGAAAAGTTTTATTTCGCCCCCGGTGACACCGGCTTCATGTCGGTGAAGACGTCGCGGCTGAACGTCGGCCCGCTCGTCTGCTGGGACCAGTGGTATCCGGAGGCCGCCAGGCTCACCGCGATGGCGGGTGCCGAGGTGCTCTTCTATCCGACGGCGATCGGCTGGCTCGACGGCGAGGAGAAACTCCACCAGGAGCAGTATGAGTCCTGGGACACGATGCTGCGGAGCCACGCGATCGCCAACGGCCTGTTCGTGGTCGCGGTCAATCGCTCCGGCCGCGAGGGGCCGCTCCGGTTCTGGGGCGCGAGCGTGGTCTACTCGCCCAACGGCGAACGGATCCTGAGGGCCGGCCACGAAACGGCCGAGACGCTGGTCGTCGCCTGCGATCTCGAGAGGATCGAATGGTCTCGAACCCGCTGGCCCTTCTTCCGCGATCGGCGGATCGACGCCTACGGTGATCTGCTCGAACGCTGGGGCCGGTCATGAGCGGGGCCGCGGGGAATGGCCTCAGGCTGGCTGCGGAATGGGAGCCGCACTCGGCCACTTGGCTGGCCTGGCCCCATCGGAGGGCCACCTGGCTTGGCGACTTCGACCTGATCCCGCCCCTGTTCGCCCGACTGGCCCGGCTGATCGCCCGGTTCGAGCCCGTCAAGGTGATCGCCACGGACGGCCCGCTCGACGAGGCCCGTCGTCATCTCGGCGGCGTCGCGGGCGTTGAACTGATCGACATCCCGACCAGCGACGCCTGGATTCGCGACACGGGGCCGGTCTTCCTCGCGGCCCGAAGCAACGCGGCAAAGGCTGCCGCCGTCTGCTGGACCTGGAATGCCTGGGGGGGAAAGTATCCACCCTGGGACGACGACGCGGCGATTGCCCGGGCGATCTGTCGCCGACTCAAGATGCGGGTCATCGAGGGGGGGCTCGTGGTCGAGGGAGGCGGCCTCGAAACCGACGGTGACGGGACGCTCCTGGTCAACCAGCGTTGCCTCGACGATCCGGCCCGCAACCCCGGCGTGTCGCGGCAGCAGGTCGACGAATTGCTCCGCGACAGGTTGGGCATCGCCCGCGTGCTCTGGGTCGGGGGTGAGCTGGCCGGTGACGACACCGACGGCCACATCGACCAGCTGGCCCGTTTCGTGGCGCCGGGGAAGGTGGTCGCGGCACGGCAGTCCGATCCGGAAGATCCGAACCACGCCTCGCTGGAGGCCAATCTGAAACTCCTGCGGTCGCTCGAGGATGCGAAGGGGCGGCGGCTGGAGCTGATCCCGATCGACATTCCGTCCCGGTTCTGCTTCGAGGGCGTGCAGCTGCCGGCCAGCCACCTCAACTACTACGTCGCCAACGGAGTCGTCGTCGTGCCGGTGTTCGGCGGCCCGACCGACGAGCCGGCACTGCGGACGCTGGCGGCCTGTTTTCCGGACCGCTCGATCGAGCCGTTCGACGCGACCGAACTCGTCCGCGGCCGGGGCGCCGTGCACTGCGTGACCCGGGACCAGCCGGGCTGACGCGGCGGAGCCTCCCGAAAAACCGGGAAAACGTCCGGGGTTTTCCTCGGCACCCCCCGGTTGCCCTGCTTTTGGGCTTGCCGCGGCGGCGGCTCGTCCGTCACCATCCCGAAAGTCGCTGAACTCGCCGGCCGGAAAGGGACCTGAATCATGGAACAGATGGCAACCTTCGCCCAGGGTTTCGTGTCGCTGCTGGCCCGGCTGATGCTCGCGGCCATCTTTTTGGCCAGCGCCATCGGCAACAAGATTCCCCAGTTTCAGGCGACCGCCGACTACATGGCCTCGGAGGGCGTGCCCAATCCGAAACTCGCCCTCTTCGGGGCGATCGGCCTGCTCCTGCTCGGCGGCATCTCGCTGCTCGCCGGCGCATGGACACGGATAGGCTCGTTCTTCCTGCTCGTTTTCATCGTGGCGGCGACCTTCTACTTCCACGATTTCTGGAAGTTCGCCGATCCCACGCAGCGGCAGCTGCAGACGATCCAGTTCATGAAAAACCTCGCCATCTCCGGCGGCCTGCTCTCGCTGATCGCGTTCGGTGGCGGTCCTTGGAGCGTCGACGGCTGGATCACGAAGCGTCGCGACGAGATCGAGACGGGTGCCCCGTCCGTGAAGCCACGGATGACCGCCAAGGCCGCCTAGCGTGGGACGACCAACGGACATGCCCTCCGCGGTGATCCTGACGCTGCTGCCGGCATTCCTCGCATTCGCAGGAGAGGTGGCCGGGGGCGACGTCGCGGTCCCGTCAAGCGGAGCAGTACAGATGCGTGAGCCTGATGTCTCGGCGTTCGGCAAATTCCCCGACGGCCGCGAGGTCCATCGCTACACGCTCGAGGTTCCGGGTGGCTGGCGGGCGACGCTCATCGACTATGGCGCGATTCTGACCTCGTTCCGCGTGCCATCCGACGAGGGGGGTACCGATGTCGTCCTCGGCTTCGACGGGCTCGACGGCTACGTCGCCAAGCATCCCTACTTCGGGGCGATCTGCGGCCGCTGCTCGAACCGGATTGCCGAGGGTGCATTCAGTCTCGACGGTCGCCGGTTCACGCTCGCGAAGAACGACCAGGAACGGCATCACCTTCACGGCGGCGTCGCGGGCTTCGACAAGAAGCTCTGGAAGGCGACGCCGGGCCTGTCGGACAAGGGGCCTTTCGTCGAGTTTGAGACAGAATCGGCCGCCGGCGACGAGGGCTATCCGGGCCGACTCGTCGCCACCGTCCGATACACGCTCACGCCGGACGGTGAGCTCTGGGTCGAGATGACGGCCACGACCGACGCCCCCACGATCGTGAATCTCGTCCACCATTCCTACTGGAACCTGGCGGGCCATCGATCGGGCTCGGTCGAGGGACACGAAATCTCAGTCGTCGCCGACCGCTATCTGCCGGTCGACGCGGGCAGCATTCCCACGGGTGAATTCCAGCCGGTCGAGGGAACGCCGTTCGACTTCCGCCCCGAGCGGCCGCTGCCGGCACGGCTCGCCGACGTGATCCGCGATCTGCCCGCGCACTCATCGGGCCGACCGGCGGCCGGGGTCGACCACAACTTCATCCTGCGGGGCTGGCAGGCCGATGGAGCGCTTCGAACCGCCGCTCTGCTCCGTGATCCCACCAGCGGCAGGAGCCTCGAGATCCTCACCGACCAGCCGGGAATCCAGGTGTATACCGGCAACTATCTCGACGGTGAGCTCGAGGGCAAGGAAGGCCAGCGGTATGAGAGGCATGCCGGTGTCTGCCTCGAGACTCAGGCCTATCCCGACAGCGTCAATCATCAGGGAGAGGCGGGCTGGCCGAGCGTCCGGCTCGATCCTGGCAGCACCTACCGCCACACGATGGTTCACCGCTTCAGACAGCGGTGAACCGCCGCGGCGTGGTTCGCGTTGACGAGCCCTGACCTGCCGCCTGCAGGTCGGCCGCGTAGGCGGCGAAGGCCGCCGCAGGCTGCCTGGCAGGAGCCGGATCGGCGATCCCGAGCGTCCGCACGCCCTCGATCGAGCGAGCCGAGAGGGTGGAACCGAATGTCATGGCGGCCTCGTAGCCTCCGGTCGAGCCGGACCGCGTCAGGCCACCCTTCAGAGGGTTGTAGGCGGAGTTGCCGTAGCCCGAGAAGCCGACGAAATAGGTGCCCGCGGCGGTGGCATTGAACGAGAGATAGCTGTCGAAGGAGCCGTCGGCGTCGTCGTTTCGTGCCAGTTCCTTACCGGCGGCATTGAACACCCGCACGAAGCTGTCGAGCGAGGAGGGGGTGGCGAGCGACCGGGCATCGACATCGACCGTCAGCCGCTGCCCCTTCCGCAGGGTCACCCGGTAGAGATCGACGTCGCGGCTGCCATTCGAACCATCCCCGATCGCGATGCCGCCGAAGCGAACGGTTCCCGTGGTGGTGGTGACGTTGGTGGCCAGGGCAAACGAGTCGCCCGCATCGGGCATGACGGGGACTGGCGCTGGCGTCGGTGCCGGGGCCGGCACGGGGTTCGGCGTCGGGGCCGGGACCGGGGCCGGGACCGGAGCGGGGACCGGAGCGGGGACCGGAGCGGGAGCGACACCGGTGGCGATCATCCGCACCGCGGCATCGGCGTTGAGCATCCCGCCCGTGGCCACCCTTCCCGAGAGGCTCGCCAGCGGCGTTGTCGTCGAGAGGATCGCCGTCCGGATCTGGGCGGCAGTCGCCTGGGGATTGGCGGCCGCGAGCAGGGCGACCGTGCCGGTCACGTGCGGAGTCGCCATCGAGGTGCCGCTGTAGGAGGCGTAGTTTCCGTTGGGTGTCGTCGAGACGATGCTCACCCCCGGGGCGGCGACATCGACGCTCGAGGTGCCGTAGTTGGAAAAGCCGGCCAGATTGCCCGAGCGGTCGACCGCGGCAACCGCGATGATCGACTGGCTCGTGTAGGACGCCGGGTAGGAGGGGGTGGCGTCGTTGTTGTTGCTTTCGTTGCCCGCCGCAGCCACGAAGAGGATTCCGGCCTGGCCACCCGCCTCGATCGCGTCCCGCAGGGCCGTGGAGAAGCCGCCTCCGCCCCAGCTGTTGTTCGTGGCGACGATGTTGATTCCGAAGTCGCGTCGCATGCGGGTGGCGTAGTTGATCGCGGCGATCGCGCCGCTCGTCGATCCGCTGCCGGAACCGGAGAGGAACTTCAACCCCATGATCGAGACCTGCCAGTTGACCCCGGCCACGCCCGAGCCGTTGTTGCCGGCAGCCCCGATCGTGCCTGAGACATGCGTGCCGTGGCCGTTGTCATCCATCGGGTCGCCGTCGTTGTTGGCGAAGTCATAGCCGTGGATGTCGTCGACGTAACCGTTGCCGTCGTTGTCGATGCCGTCGCCGGCGACCTCGCGGGGGTTTGTCCAGACGTTGGAGGCCAGGTCGGGATGGCGGTAGTCGATGCCGGTGTCGATCACGGCGACGACCACGCTCCGCGACCCGGTCGTCGTGTTCCAGGCCTCCGGGGCGTTGATGTCGACGTTGCTGACGCCCCCCGACTGACCGGAGTTGTTGAGGCCCCAGAGCTGGCCGAAGGAGACATCGTTCGGGACGGCCGTCGGAGTGAAGGCGAAGTCGGGCTCGACATAGGCGACCCCGGCGGTCCGGCTGGCCCAGCCGACGACCTCCCGCACGCCGGCACCTGGGGCGACGAGCGAGTAGAAGCCCTGGCCGAGCGATGTGGCACGCCAGGAGTCGGATACCGCCGGCGGCGTCGAGTCCCCGCGGGTGCGGACGATCCAGGCGTCGGAGAAGGTGCTGACATCCTCTCCGTGCCACTCGATCTGGCGGAGTGCGGCATGCTGAGCGGATGCCATCATCTGCACATCCGAGTTGGCCGACATCATCGCCCTGACTTCGAGCGACTCGAGCGAGAGGCCGCAGGAGGATGACCTGCTCGCCGGATTCCGGCTGAAGAAACCAATCGTCCGACCCAGTTCGCGACCCATGGCTGGCGCCTTTGTGGCTGCCGTCGATCGGTGCCTTGTGGGCGGCTGCTTGTTGGGCTGCCACCCCCGGTCGGCGTCGCATGCCGCGGGGTCGTGTTTCCGGCACTTCCTCGCGGCGGAGAACTATCCGGATGTCTCATGGCGAATGCCATTTTTCATGCGGAGTTCATGAAAACAGCCTTGTTCATGGTATATTCATTACACAGGACAGTTGGTGGACACTTGTGCGAAGGGGCTCGAAATGGTGTTTCCCGTTGGCGATGACAACTCGGACCGACGCCTTTTCCCATATGTGACGATCGCGCTGCTCGTCGCCAACGTGTTTGTGTTTGTCGTCCTCCAGAAGATGGGCGCGGACGAGAACTTCACCCTCGCCTACTGCCAGGTTCCGGCCGAGATCCTTTCCGGCCGCGACGTGATCACGGAGCCCGCAGTGCGGGAGGTCGCGATCCAGGGGCAGCTGACGGAGGTGGCCGTTCCGGGCCTCAGGCCGACCCCGATCCCCGTCTGGATGACGCTGCTGACGGCGATCTTCATGCACGGAAGCATCATGCATCTGGCGGGAAACATGTGGTTTCTCTGGATCTTCGGCGACAATATCGAGGACGACATGGGGCACGTCCGCTACATGCTCTTCTATCTGGCCACCGGAATCCTCGCCTCTCTCGCATTCGTGGCCTTCAACAGCCAGGGGGAGGCCGCCCTCACGCCCTGTCTCGGGGCGTCGGGGGCCATTTCAGGCGTGCTGGGTGCCTATCTCGTGCTCCATCCCCACCGGCGGGTGAGCGTGATCCTGCTGCGATTGATGGTCGACGTGCCGGGCTACGTGGCGGTTGGGATCTGGTTTCTGTTCCAGGTCGTCAGCGGCGTCTTCGATTCCGGCGGCGGCGGAGGCGGAGTGGCCTACTCGGCCCACGTTGCCGGGTTCGTGGCAGGCATGATCCTGGCCAAGCCGATGAGTTTCAGGAACGTTCGGGAGGAGGCCGATCCGCTGGTCGTCCTGCGGCGACGGGTTCCCTGAATGTCCGCGATAAAATTCCATCCATCGCAAGGTTGTGCTGCGGGAGTGGGTCAGGCTTCAGCCTGTCCTGCCTCAACTCGCCCCATCCGCTCGGGGCTGCCCACGCCCTCTCGCCGGACGTTCGCCTCGGCCATCCAGGCCTCGGCTCTCGGCATGTCCGCTTCGCTTCGCCATCCCTGGCTGCGCTCGCTCCCATAGCCCGCTCGAGGGCACGGGCAGCCCTCGCTGATATGCATCCGATTCGTGTCGAGGGGGGTTTTGCCGCCCGATTCACGTTCTGGATCACCGTCCCGTCCACGGCCTGCGAGGCTGGCAAGTGCAGCCAGATCCGGGTACTGTCCGGCGGACTGGCCGAGGCCGGGTTCGGAACCTATGAATAAGGGATGAATTCCACGTGAGGTGATCGCATGATCGGTACGATTTCGGCCACGACCGAAGTGATCGTCATCGGAGGCGGCCCGGCCGGCGCGACGACCGCCACGCTCGTCGCGCAAAAGGGCCGGCGGGTCACGCTCTTCGAGCGTGAGCGATTTCCCAGATTCCACGTCGGCGAGTCGCTCATTCCCGAGACGTTCTGGGTGCTGGGGAGACTCGGCCTGCTCGATGCGATGCGGGGGAGTCGGTTCGTCGAAAAGCACTCGGTGCAGTTCGTCAACGAGAAGGGAATCCTGTCGGAACCCTTCTACTTCGCCGACCACAAGCCGGAGGAGAGTTCGCGGACCTGGCAGGTGGTGCGGAGCGAATTCGACGAACTGATGCTGCGGAATGCAGCGGAGCAGGGGGTCGACGTCCACGAGGGAACCCGGGTGCTCGATGTGCTCTTCGACGGCACCAGGGCGACGGGCGTGCGGATCGCCGACGAGCATGGCGTCGAGCGGACGATCTCGGCAGACGTGATCGTCGATGCCAGCGGCCAATCCTCTATGATCATGAGCCGACTTGGCCTGCGTGACTGGGATCCGGTACTGAAGAAGGCCGCCATCTGGACCTATTGGAAGGGGGCCGAACGCGGCACGGGCCGGGATGCCGGCGCCACGCTCGTGCTCCAACTCGGCGACAAGCAAGGCTGGTTCTGGTACATCCCGCTCCACGACGGCACGGTGAGCGTGGGTGTCGTGGCCGGCTACGATTACCTGTTCAAGGATCGGCCGACGAAGGATCCGGAGGCGATCTACTTCGAAGAGGTGGCCCGCTGCCCGGGGCTCGGTCCGCGGATCGCCAAGGCTGAGCGTTTCGGGCCGATCCGCGTCGCCAAGGAATATTCCTATCGCTCCAAGGAGGTGGCGGGAGACGGCTGGGTGCTCGTGGGCGATGCCTTCGGATTTCTCGACCCGCTCTATTCGTCGGGAATTCTCCTCGCGCTCAAGAGCGGCGAACTCGCCGCCGACGCGATCACCGCCGCACTCGATGCCGGCGACACGTCCGCGGCCAGGCTCGGAGCCTGGGGCCCCGACTACATCCGCGGCATGGAGCGGATGCGGCGGCTGGTCTGCGAGTTTTACGAGGGCTTCAATTTCGGCCGCTTCGTCAAGCGGCACCCGCACCTCAAGGGGCACGTCACCGACCTGCTGATCGGCGACCTGCTCAACGACCGGGTGGAC
>Ga0114973_10000557_pt1 | contig 28355 bp, 46 predicted proteins | sample M_140807_MF_Meta_FD_87025 | JGI IMG/M metagenome (GOLD analysis project Ga0114973, IMG submission 87025) | Freshwater microbial communities from Lake Montjoie, Canada to study carbon cycling - M_140807_MF_MetaG | ecosystem: Environmental > Aquatic > Freshwater > Lake | place: Lake Montjoie...
ATTTATTGACAAAATATTAGGTCATACAGATTCTAATGTAACCGTAAAATTATATTCTGAAGAAAAAAAAGTTAAGAATATTGATGTTAATTCATATGACAATATTGCGCCAGTTGGTAATATTTTTAGAAAAAAAGATGACGACGATAAAAAAAATAATCGTGACGGTAAAAATGATGAGGATAATAAAGTTAATCGTTATAAGATAAAAAATGATTATGACGATAAAAAAAATGATAGTGATGACGATAAAAAAAATGATAATGATTACGATTTGAATAATAAAAATGAATATTCTAAACTATTCCTTAAAGGTTATCGTAATTTAAAAAAATCTTTTTATACCAAACAAAAAAAGGTTGATGAGGAGATTGAACGAATTAAATCGCTATTAAAGTAAGTTGTTTGATATTTATATTATCATAAACCTTTAATCAATTATAATGAATAAAGAACAAATACAAGGGATAGTTAGACACTTACTCACATTTATTGGTGGTATTGTTGTTATGAAAGGTCTTACAACTGATTCAGTTGTTCAAGAGCTTATCGGAGCATCATTAACCGTTTTTGGTGGTGTATGGTCAATTATCGTTAAAAAAAAGTAATTATTTAAAATTAACGAAAGGGAAGATTATTCTTCCCTTTTTTTTTTAATTAACGGTACGGATATTTGAGTTAAACGACTCTTCATATAAAGTGTCTATTTGTTGTTCTTCGGTATTATAGGTATGGTCCAAAGTAACCGTTGAGGTGTTAAAATCAAATATGAATGCTCCATCAGACCCTTCATTAATTTCCCAACCACCAAAATTATTTTCAAGTTGTTGGTAACGAGAATCTTCAATTTCTGATGGTACCGAGTCATTTCCGGGGTTAAAATTATTTTCTACAAATCCCGAATCACCACCACCATTGTATTCTAATTTTAAGATACCATCAGATGGTACCTCAATAAGACGTAAATCTTCATCCATCCATTTATCAAATCTTTCCTTGTCATCGGCAGAATCATATTCAATCGTCTGTGAATTACCTCTACCGTAATAGAAAAGTTCGTGATTTACGTCAATTGTTTTATCCCTACCATCAATTCTAATAAGAATTCGTTGATAATTAATCGCATCAACCTCGGTACTTAAATTATCTAAAGAATCTGCATATTTAATAACTTTTTTTAATATTGGATATAATCCTTCAGGGATATCAGCGCTATAGTTATTTGAAAAGTGAGTAATATACTGCCAATCAATATTTCCGGAGTTAATTTCAGTATCCTCGTATTCCATTTCAATTTCAATATACCCTTCCATCATACCCAACGATTGTAGGTATCTTGATGTTCTCATTAAGTATTGTTTTTCTTCTGATGTTAATATTCCTTTCATACTATTAAATATTAGTCTTCTATTTTTATTGTCCTCAACATCCACTGAGGTCGTTTATTTTCTAAAATATTGTTAATCCATTCTTTTGCCGATGGAACGTAATTATTACAATCTTCCTTAACATGTTGTTCTCCAACATATCGAGTGTAAACAATTTTTCCATCACTATTTTTGAATTCTGTACCAAATCGTTTTTCCATTTCAAAAATTCCTTCACTATGGTGTCTAAACATTCTATGTAATGAGTCTCCAATCCAACCTTTGGTCTCATCTAACCATTCATGTAAGTGAATATAATCTTCAGGAATTCCACCAAATTTTTTTGCGGAGCTTTTTGAATGTAAGTTGGGGTGAGACATAATTGTTTATTTTAAATATTTAATTTTAATAATTCTTATAATCTACGTAATGTAGTCCCGTCTGGATTCGAACCAGAAATAGAAGATTAGAAATCTACTGTGATATCCCTTTCACTACGGAACCATATTGTAGTATTTATTAGTTGGCTTGCCCCACCTGAGATTACGGTGGGTAAATTTATCTTCTATTTTCATATTGAAAATACGTGACGGTCTTACCCGCGCATAAAAGTCAAACATACTTGGTAGATTTGTTACGTCTATTATCCAAGAACCCCCTCTATAAAGTCGTGGAAGGTAACAACTATACCATTTATCAGTAACGGTACCAAAACTACTGAGTATCTCTTACTCATTTGTTGTTAAGTCATTTATTATAATAATATTTATCATATAAATATCTTTGATATTCTTCTGAGTTAATAAACTCTTCATAAATTTCTTGATGTATGTCTATGAAGTTTTCCATATTTGTTTTTTAACAAAGATACAAACTTATTTCAAATAGTAACTTTTTTATAATAAAATTACTATTTATTATAAAAAAGTTTTATGAAAATAATGGTAACGGAACAACAATTAAGAGTTTTAAATAAATTTTTAATAACAGAAGGTAATATTGATTTTACTAAACCGTATATAGTTGTAACACCAGCAAAACTTGGAGAGACATACGTTCGCATAAAAGGGTTTATTACTTTTTCAGTTGCTTCGTATGAAATGGCAACAAATGCCGTTACAGTCGCAATAAATACAATATTAGCCGACCTTAAAAATAAAGGGTATTCAACAAAAGGTTTGAGTTTTTTAAATATATATGGAGGAGCGAGCAATTATTTAAATGGAGCAATGAAGGCCGATAAAATAATGACAGATGCTGAAGGATTTTTTAGTTCAACTTCATTTAAGGTTGCCGAAAATAACCTGCCAAGTTACCCTGGTGAAGCAAACAGAGCAAAAAATTTGGAATATGCTCAAGCAAGGTGTGCGGTTTTAAAAAACGCATTAATAAAAAATTTCCCTCCCACAGCAGCTGCTGTGATAAGAGAACCAACTTCATTTGTAATGGATACTGGCGGAGTTGTTGATTCAAAAAGAGACTTAACCAAATATCCTGTTCCAGGCCAAATGGCGATGTTTGTCGCTAAGGTTGATATACAACCTTTAACTAGTATAACGACATATAACGAAATAGGTCCAAATAATATAATGACTGGGTCTTATTATTGTAATGGTAAAAACTCACTTGGGATTGTTGCCGGAGAAGATACATATGTTGAACAATGTAAAAATCAAGGCGGATTACCAATTAAGGATGGAAAATTTATGTCTGGTTTTGAAATTAAATGGGCGGCAGATGTGGTAGGTAACCCAAAGGTAATTCCTATTATGAGATGGAATATTTTTTGGAAGGAATCTATTAATAGGGTTAATGGTAAAGAAACAAAGTCATATTCTCCTTTTAAGGTGACTAGAGTAATGTATAAAAATGAATGGTCCTCTATGGCAAAAATTCCTGAAGGTACGACAACTATTAATGACCCATCATTAAAATATTTTATGGGACTTAAGGAAAATGACCCAAATGGTGGAACGGCTTGGAAAAAATTTCTTGTTGCCCCATACGGAGTTGCCAAGTAATAACTTACAACAAAAAATTTTTAATTAAAATTTTATATAAGTTAAATTTACAAAATTAACAAATATAAAATATTTACCTGTTATTGATTTTTTAACGGAACATGAAATTAACCCACTGAACCCAAAAACATTTGTAAAATTACTCTCAATAGTTTTTTTATGTGGTGGAGAATTTAACCAAGCTTTAACACTAATTGATGCAAACTCCTGATATGTCGATAATTCATAGTTTTCAAAAACATTAAGTATCTCAGCATACGAATTCATATCTAACATATCTAAAGTCAATTCCGAGACTTTATTTATAACACATATTTCTTTGTATATTTTTTCATTAATAACTTTGTTGGTTCTATCGTATTTTGGGTGAAAACCTAAATCAGATTTGGCATTAAGTAATGCATGTTTTGATGTAATTTCTTGATTAACTACTTTAGATTTTGACAATACACCAATACCAATATTTTTTCTATGTTCATTAATTTGTTTAATAATTTCAGATTCAAGAATATCATAATTAATAACACCGTTTTCAATCTTTTGAGAGTACCCAAAAAAAGAAAAAATAAACACAATAAACACAATAATATAATTCATAACTTTTATTTTTAGATTGTTTGTTTAACAAAGATATGGTATTTAATTCAATTGGCAATGAAGATTATTCATTATTTTGCGGTCCCGACGGGATTCAAACCCGTATCTCGCACCGTGACAGGGTGGAATTGTAATCATTCAACCACGGGACCAAAAGTTTGTGAGACCCGCTCCTCACTCTGAACTTGTACTTTGTTCTATTAAGCGTTTATTTAGTAAAGTCAAGGTATGAACCCTTATCGTAGTAAAGCTTGGTTGGCTATAGTAGTCCCACCGGGAATCGAACCCGACTTTCCAGGATGAAAACCTGACGACCTAACCGATAGTCGATGGGACCAAAAATAAGGGTAGACACGGGCCTAGCTAGCCATCTTTCAGGAAAGGCCCTTACGAATATTCTACCCTTTTGTTGTTGCGGGAACAGGGTTCGAACCTGTAATCTAGGCTTATGAGACCTAGCGGATGACCAATTTCCACATCCCGCGATATGTAGTTAATATTGGACTCGAACCAATGACCTATTCCGTATCAGGGAATTGCTCTAACCAACTGAGCTAATTAACTATGTCCTCGTCTTTCCGAGATGTCAACTAAATTTCTTGGTAGAGGCACCTTTACACGGCCTTCAGTTCTACTTGTGGTGGGGTAACTAATGGGAATTGAACCCATGGCACAAGGTACCACAAACCTTTGCTCTACCAACTGAGCTATAGTTACCATTTATTTGTGATTCATAGTTGACACACACTCTTGTCTCACCATCTTATGTCAACAGGTTAATGTACTTTACAAGTTTCCCGTTTCTTACTTCACACAATATTTTAATTTCAAAGAACTTTTCTTTTTGTGTGGGAGTGAGTCCACCAACACATTTACTCACCCCCATCGTTTCTTCTACAAATATATGTAGTTTATTTCAATCTACCAAACAATTCATATAGATTATTTTAATAAATTATTACTTTTTAATTTTACTTTCGCATTTTGAACAAAGTTCGTCACCATTTCCTTTAGTTATCTCTAATGCACAATTGTCGGTAGTACAATGGTCAAGACCTGATAGGTGAGCGTATTCGTGTATTAAAGTTCCTTTTAAAGTTTGGGTACTAACTATGGCCGTAGTACCGTTACCTGCCGCACAACCTCTAACGTGTGGATATTCTTCATTTAAGGTTAATTTTTCATTAGTGATGTAAAAAACTTTTTTACCTGAAATTTCCAAGTGGTCAAGAGCTTCACTACATTTAAGTCCATTTGAGTTATAAAACTCATTATTTAAATCAATGGACCCGTCTATAGTACATTGTATATTGTAATACTCCTCAAGAATGTTTTCAGCTTTTACTAAATCAGATTGATTAAAATCTCCTAAACCTTTAATGCAAACCACATCGTCTAAGTCATTAAAAATACCAATATTTATTTTGGGAAAATCCCAATTTTCTTTTTCTAAATGCTCACAACCTTGCTTAGTTGCCTCAATTATTATGACTCCCCATAAAACGTATAATAAAAATGTGTAAATCTTCATACTACAAATATATAATTAATTAATTTTAAATGCACTTTTTAGAGGTCTTTTTATTTTTATAGAATCCTCATAGTTACCAATCACAACACCATCTTTAATTGTAAAAGCGTGACCAGTAACCAACATAAAGAATGTTCCAACAGGGTTTTGTTTTGTAAACGTACCTACAGTCATTTTACGGTTAACTTTCACTCCTTTTACCTTAACCTCATAGTCCAAAGTTTGTACGCCAAAATTGTTAATTTTACCAACACACTTAACTTTTTTGTAGTTTATTTGTGTTCTATTTTTTGCAAGTTCTTGCATTTTAAATGATGTACCATATGTTCCTTGTCGGTCTTTACGTCCAAATTTTTCTTTAACATATTTATGAGCGGTATCATAAGGTATCTCAAAACAAGATGCAAACGCTCTAACAACACAATCTCTATTTTCGTGTTTTGCGATTACAGAATCATCGTAATTTTTAATTGCCTTTGATGTAGATTCATATGGTAATATGTTTTTCATAACACAAAGATACTATAATAAGTTGACTTTGCAATAAATTTTTTTTATATTTTTTTTTTATTTATTAAAAAAACTAAACTTATAAAAAACAAATAATTAAAATGGAAGATTATATAACCCCCTCAGAACAAGAAGGTCAAGAACAAAGCAAACAAGACTTAATTAACGCATCGTTAATTTTTGCAAGAGCTTTGGGTCTTATTTTTAAAAACGATGAAGGTATTGTTGTTGATATTAATGAAGACGTTAAATTAGGTGATGAGGTTAAAAAAGTTATTGTATTCAAACAAAACAATCAAGTTCACATTTATAAGTGTGATGAAGATGTTCAAGAAGGTACTGCAGTTAATTTAGGACAACCTGACGGTGAAGCACCATCTGAACCAATTGCCGAAAGTGAAACACCAATTGTTGAAGAATAATTTAAATCAATTTTGAAATTTCAAATAGTTTAACTATATTTTTATCTCACTAAAATATTAAATATGAATTACGGAAACGACTTTAAATCTTATTACACTCAACATTTGGGTAAACCATCATCACATATCGATTATTTCTCACAACAAATTGAATCATCTATGACTCCATATATTTTGGAAGAAAGAGAATTGAGAGTAACTCAAATGGATATCTTTTCACGATTAATGAGAGACCGATTATTATGGGTTGCGGGACCTGTTAATGATACCATGTCAACAATTGTACAAGCACAACTAATGTTTTTAGATTCAACCGACAAAAACGACATTACAATGCATATTGACTCACCTGGAGGAAGCGTTAAATCTGGTTTATCTATGGTTGATGTTATGGAATATATTAATTGTGATATTCGTACGGTAAATACAGGTATGGCAGCATCAATGGGGTCAGTATTGTTAGGTGCAGGAACCAAAGGTAAACGTTCATCATTACGTTTTTCTAAAACAATGTTACATCAAACATCAGGTGGTGCTGGAGGTAACATTCAAGATGCTCGTATTAACATGATTGAATGGGAAAAAACCAATAAAATCCTTTTTGAGTTGTTGGGGTCTTATTGTGGTAAAAAAGCAGAACAAGTAATGAAAGATGCAACTCGTGATTTGTGGTTAAGTGCCGATGAAGCTCTTAAATATGGAATAATTGACGAAGTTGTTAAAACAAAAAAGAAGGGTAATTAACCCTTCTTTTTTTAGATTTTAGAACACCCCCTTTGTTTTATTCATCTTTATATTCAAGAGTTTTCACTCTATGAATTTTTTTATCTAAATTATGCTGGTGTTTCTGCTGATAATTTAGATTCAACTTTTTCTGCGTTATTTGTAAATTTACCAAATAAATCACAAATTCCTTTTGAAAATGACCCTTCAAGACCTTCTATAAATGACGATTCTTTAATCACTCCACCAAGACTATTCCTTAAAAATGAATACCCAATACCATCAAAACCTTTTGCTTGTTGTAAACTCATAACTAACGATTCTGCAACACTTTCAGCAACTAATTTTGAGAATAATTTACAATCACTAAAAGATTTAATTAAGTCACTGGGTTTTGATGTTAAATATGATATTATAAAATTTGTCATATATCCTTCACCAAAAAATGGGACTATCATTTTTTTTATAATTGGTTCAAAAAATGTTTGGGTTGCATTTCCAAAAAATCCACCAAAAATGCCCTTAAGGGCTCCACCTAAGTCTTGTTCTAAAATTAATCCATTGGACTCTAAGTAAGATAGTTCTCGTAATATATTAAAAGATAATTGAGCCTTTTTATTTTCAGATAATTTATTAAAATCATCCTTAGTTTTAATGTGTTCAACAAGTACTAAAATTCTGCTTTTAACTAAATTTTCTTTAATTAAATTCTTATTTTTTTGTGTTTTAATCTCTAATAAAGATTGTCTTACTTTTTTTTCTAACATAATTAGATTTTTAATTTAATTTCCATATTGAAGTATCACCATACGTTCTTGGTGCTTCTTTACCACCAGGTGCTGGTTTACCACCTCCCATTAGGTAGTCTATATATCCATCATACTTTTTGCCACCAAAAAGACCTTCCCACCGTTTATAATATCGATTTTTACACGCTTGAGCCTTTTCTTTCATAGGTATGATTTCATTAGGTTCAAAACTTAGGGAGTTTACGTATGCAAAATAATATGATTCAATTACAGTTTTACAATCATCATCATTTTCTGGAGTTTGGTCTTTAACAGCGTCTTCAAATGCTCTTGTAATATCAGAATTTTTAATTGTTCCTCGTGGACTAAACATATATAAATCTTCAACGAATATACCCTCAGATTTTGGACTAACTAACACTTTTCTCCAAGATTTTTCTTGTTCAGCATCAACATCTTTTTCCAATTTATATCCTTGGGCTTGCCATTTCTTAATAACCACTTTTTGTCTTTCATCTAAACCGTCTGTTATACCACTACCTGAAGTTCTTCTATATAAAATTCTTCCATCGGATATTTTTTTCTCATACATCACAGGATTTTCAATATTTTCTTTAGTATCAGTAGAAATTAATTCTTCGTAAGTTTTCCAACCACCTTCGGTTTTAAGGTTTGTAATGTTTGCGTCTGTTGCGACTTGAGCAATTTTTGCGGCTTCGGCAGCAGCTTCTGCGGCGGCTTTATCTGACTCTTTTTTATTTAACGTAGTGGCAATTGCCGCACATCTCCACCTTCCACTTTTAGACCCGTCAACAAATACATACGTGAAATCACCATAATAGTCAACCATTTTTTTGTTGTCTATTCGACTCTGTACACGATATATTGCCCGACCATTGTCTTTTCTTGTGTATAGGTTTCCACCCTTAGGAAAACACCCCGAAGCCATTGCAATTCTAAGTTTTTCTGTATCGTCAGCGAGGTCTTCTTTTAATAGAAAAGTTTTTTCTCTTTCTTTAGAATGCATTTTTAAGATATGTCTTACTTCTTCTTCGTTAATATTAATTTTCATTTTTTTGGTTATTAATTTTATCTTTTGTTAAATGTTCATTGGGTCTTCACCATCTATCAGGTCAACATTCGGGTCAACTACAGGTTCAACAACAGGTGTAACCTTTGAGCCACAAGCCACGTCAACAGTATTTTGTGTTATTTCAGTTCCAGGTAAACCTTTGGCAACTAATGCTGACTGAGTTCCTGGTCCAAATGCACTATCAGTTTTAATAGATAAACATCCTTGAACTTTTCTAACGGTTTCGTTTTTACAATACATTGCAATTGGAAATGTGTCAGGACATGTTTTATACTTACTTGGTGGAGGTGGTGGAGGTGGTGGAGGTGGTGGAGGTGGTGGTGTAGGGTGTGGTAATGGGCTATTGTCTGTAAACAACCACCAAAGAACACCTACAGTTGCTATTCCTGCACCAACTTTTAATAGTGTCTTCCACGGCATACCCGCTTTAATCTTTGCAATAAGACTTTTTCCTGTACTAGTATTGCCAAGATTAGTGGCGTTTTGTTTATTTGTTGCAGAAGTTCCCGCTCCTGTTCCCGCTCCTGTAGTACCTACTTTGGATAATTTATTATTTGCAAATTTTAAATCATTTGCAGTTTTAAACTTCAAGATTATAGCGTCAACATCAGCAACTGTTGTAGGTTTTAAACGTGTAATCTCTCTTACTGCCATAATTTTAGATATCTCTTTTGATGTATACGCTAACCCATTTGGGTTAGCTTTAGTAATCTTTAGGTCCGCATTCATGGCCTTTGTAAATTCAGCTTTAAGACTATCATCAGACATCTTCAATAGGCTTTCAAGTGTTTCTCCTTTTGGTAGTCTACTACTCTTGATAAATGAAGCAAGGTCCTTTCCTATTGTTGTAAAAGCAGCTTCTGCTGCTGCTAGTTCAACACCTAGTCGCTCATTTAATATAACATTTTCTGAGATAATTTCAGTATTTTCTGTTAAGGTAAATTTTGTGTTGTAATTAGAAAGTGTTTGATATCTTTCTAATTCTTCTGATAATAAGTTTTTCATATAATATAAATATTAGGTAATTTGATTAATTAGTTAAATGCTTGATTTAATTTATCTCCAATAGACATTCCAGTCTCTTCTTCATATTTTTTGTTGATTGTTTCATACGCTTCTGCGTCTGCCGCGTCTTTTGCCACTTCAGCGTCTGTTTTTCCTTGATAAATCTGAATTCCTTTTTTTATTCCTTTATCTATCACCGTAACAACGCCCGCTGTTGTTGCACCAGCCTTAGCACCTTTAACAAATTTTTGTGATGCGGTAAGTGTTGGAGCAACCGTTTTACTTGCCTTTACATAACCTTTGCTAGCGGCTGTCGACAAATTTGATAAAGATTTTGCCATGTCTTTTAAAAACTTATTGGCTTTACCTAATATACCTGATAACCATTTGGAACCTTTAGCAAATTTTGTGGTTTTTAAATAAGATACCGCTTTGGATAAAAGTCTAGGAACTGAAGACAGAGCTCCGGCAATTTTTTGAATGAATTTTACTGTGTTTGGAGCAGTTTTTGCAATTGCAGCAAATTCTGTCATTGTTTTAGCCCCCCTAAAAACCTTAAATGCCGCTCTGGCAGCTGCTGCAACTCCACCCGCAAATACTAATCCTAAAACATCACACCCAATCATTAACCACCTCAACCATGTTGGCATATCTTTATCTTCATAATCACCAGTGGCAACTTCATATATATCCAAACCTACAACAAATGCCCATGGAATCCATTGAGCGCCCTTTCCAATACCTGTCGCAATTAATATTGAATCTAAAACAATACCAACAGGGTTATACAGTAAACTTCGTATTTTACGAGCTAAGTATAAAACCCCCTTACCTAATAACTCAAGTATTTTTTTGAAATCAAGTTGACTAATCGCAATTCCGGCTTTTTTAAGTCCTTCCCAACCTTTTTTTCCCATGTCGACAATGTCATTACCAAATTTTTTTCCTGCGTCAGACCAAAACTTTCCAATACCCTTAGCTGCCCCTTTAATGTCACCCTTAAACTTATCCCAGCTGTATTCACTAAGTAATTGTTTAAAGATTGGTTTTAGTTTTGACATATCACCATTAGTAGATTCTGTTAAAAGTAGAGATTTAATAGTATTATTAATATTTTCTTTAATTTGTTGTGGTACATTGTTTGCAACATTAAATGAATGAGATATAAATAATTTAAAATTGTCAAAATTTTCCCAAATATCACCTAAATTCTTTTTAGAATGTAAATCATACAATTCATCAAGTAAAATCAAATATTTGTTATCAGGAGATATCCAATCAGTAATTACAACACATTCTGAGCTTGCAGATGTATCTACAAAATTTTCAATAAGTGATAGTTTATTTTCGTTTAAAGTTTTTGCAGGATTATACGACATTCGTAATCTTATTTCATTTAAAGATTCTTCAGCGGTATATCTAGTGTTAATCATAAGATTTTTATAATAAATATATGAATATTGATAATAATTCAAATTTTTACCAAACTTGGTTTGCGGAACCTCTGGTTAATCCTGTTACCCATTTTTCCCCCTTTTTCCCTAACATGTTTGCATGTCCTCTTTTTGTTTGATATGAATCCTCCCATTTTGGAACATTTCCACCACCACCACCTGTTGATGCTGCGGCAGCTTCTTGTTCTCCTAATTCTCCGTCAATTTTTTCTTCAAAATTTGAGTAAGAATTTTTATTAAAAAAATCAATTAAATAATCAACATCTAAATTCATATTAATAAATATTTTTATAATTGAAAAAAAGTATTTATATTTGTACTATGGAAAAAATATTTGTGGTTTTAGGGTTTTTGTTTCTCCTAACTGGTTGTGAGAAATACGTTGTTGAAAAAAGTGATATCACTTTAAGTGGTAAATATGTTATATCAAAACTTAATGTTATTAATGTTGACCAAAATCAAACTCAAGATTCTTTATATTTAATGGGGTCAACATATATTAACAATAATTTACCAAAACCATTTGATTCTATTGTAATTGATAATTTTTATCTACACATGGATTATTCGACAATTAGAATTAATATGTTAGGTGTAACTTCAACAGGTCAAGATATTTGGGAATATGGTAATTCTTCTGATGAAATTTTTTACGATATTTTAGGTAATAACTCTTATAATAATGGATACATACAATTTACATATGTAACATCAGATGGTTATGCGGCAACAATGACTTTTTTAATTGAAGACGACGGATTTGAATCGTTACAACTTAAAAGTTCTGGTGCTTGGTTTGAAAGTGAAATGGGGCAAAAACAAGTAATGACATTAGGGTTGACAAGAGTTGGCCCTTAATAATATTCCGTTTTTGGTAATAATTTTGGGTTTACCTCATAATATTCATTTAGAAATGATATAAGAACTTCTTCATCCAACTCAATTTTTGGGTCTTCATAGTAATCTTCCTCATCTTCAAATTCATCATTGTAAAATCCAAAATCTTCTGATTCAAGAATGTATCCATATTCTTCAGAAATTAAATAATCTATATTATCTGTTCTAAGAACGTCTTCACTATCATTAATGGTTCTGAATGACACTTCTAAAATGTTTGATTCTGTATTCAGGAAGTACGACACAATTTCTTTAATTTCCATAACATTTATTTTAATTAGAAATATATAGAAAAATGTAAAAATCTACATATTATAAAAAAACCCCTATTTTTGTAGGGGTTTTTGTTTTAATTATATTTGTTAAAACGATTGAACATTTCTGTTATTTTATTTTTTTGAATAAAAAACGATTCTTTTAAATCATCAACTTCCATATCATCTCGATTAGGTTTTACCATACCTAAAAAATTACCATCTGAATCAAAAGAAGGAGCTAAATCTTCACCTGTATCCATGTCCTCATCATAGTCGTCATCATCATCGTCGCTATAGTTTTCATCATAGTCGTCATCATCGTTGTCATCGTCGTCATCAAAAGCGGATTGCATTGGTTCGTAAGAGTTAATTGTATTATCATCCAATTCATTTACATTATATCCACTATTTGGACCATTAGATTCAAAGTCATATGCTCCCCACTCATTTTCTTCAAGTTCACAATCATCATCACTTTCATCTAAGTTAATGTAATCAACATCCTCGTCTTCATCATCGAAATTAAAGTTTTTATCACCATAATATGGACTATACATACTTCGGTCTTTATAATCTTCTTCGTCATTATAATTGTCTTCGTCACCTCTAAGTAAATCATCAATTTCTTCGGGACTCATTTTATTAGGGAATTTTTTATTACCAAATCTTGGGTGTCCATCATCCATACCACCCAATTCTTGAATGTTTTTTTTACCTGTACCTCCACATTCTTCACATAGCTTACCTTCATTTGTTTCTCCACCACATGATTCGCACATTTGTTCTTCGTACATACCACCACTACATTCTTCGCATACCTTACCTTCATTTGTTTCTCCACCACATGACTCACAAACGTTTTTATCATTAACTCCTTCGTTAATTCCCATATTGGTGTATTTTTTAATTTCACCTCTATTATTTACAACAAATCCGTCTTTGTCACCAGCGTCATCATAAACGTATAATGGTTGACGATTTGATACTTGCGGTTGCATTGTTTGGTATCCGTTGTAAACACTTTTATGTTGGTCTAAAATATCTGTCTTATCTGTTGCCGATAATTGACCTAATCCAAAATATCCTCTCATAGTTTTTTATTTATAAATACTTCTTAAACTCCAATTTATTTGACATACTAAAAAATAAGAGTTATGTTTTTATTATGGGGATTATTGAGGATTATAATATTGATGAAATTGCCGAAGGAGCCGTAATATTAGATGGGTTAAATAATGCAATTATTGGAGTAGTTGAGGAATTTGGTAATAGTCCAAGAATCTTATATTCAAAACATAAAATTTTAGAAATTTTGACATCTGAATCTTCGATGACATGGTCTGAAGCTGAGGAGTTTTATGATTTTAATATTTTAGGGTTACATGCCGGAGAACAAAATCCAATTTTTTTAATAACAGAATAATTCTTATTTTTGTTTATATTAAATCCATTAAATTATGAATATATTTTTTTTAGATGAAGATGTTAAAAAATGTGCTCAATATCATGTTGACAAACACGTAGTTAAAATGATTTTGGAAACCGCTCAGTTATTGTGTGGGGTTCATCACGTAACCGCTCATGATACCTCTCATGTTCCATACAAGTTGTCACATAAAAATCACCCATGTTCTATTTGGTGTCGTGAATCATTATCAAACTATTTGTATTTGTGTGAATTGGGTTTGGAATTATGTAAAGAATACACTTACCGATATGGTAAACGACATAAATCTCAAGATGTTATTGAGTGGTGTTTGATTAATAAACCAAACATCCCTGATATTGAATTTACAGAACCAGCTAAGGCGATGCCTGATGAATATAAAGTTAAATCCGTAGTTGAATCCTATAGAAATTATTATGTAGGTGCAAAATCAGGATTTGCAATTTGGAAAAATAGAGAAAAACCTTTTTGGTTTGAAAAAAAAGTGTTAGATTTACAATATAATTAAAATAACATTCACAATTAATAAAAAAAAGTTAAATTAAATCTTACCACCAATAATATGAGTTGTACTGAGTGTCCATGGTCAATCAAAAATAAACACAACAAAAGAATCGTGGAATTTTCCAAACGAATGGATAAACCCCACAATTGCCATATGGTGAATGGAGGAAAAGAACTATGGAATATAAAAGAAAAAACAAAATGTTTTGGAAGAAAAGAATACGAAAAAATTAACAATCAATAATAAAAATAACTAATATGCAAACACTCACATTTAACACAACAACAAAAATTGTTCAACTTTTAGATGGACAATCATTAATTCAATCAAAAATTCTTCAAAGCTATGAAAATGTTTCTACCGTTAGATGTTCGGAGTTAGGATTTTATGAGGTAATGCAAAAATTATCTGAAGATTCTATGACAACAATTCCGGTGTTTAGAGCACCAATCGCAAACACAAACATGACTATTTATAAATAATTAAATTAAAATCACATAAATACATACTTAAGAAAGGAGGATTAATTACTATGACAAATGAGGAAAGAGTTGAAGAAAGATTAATACACGCGTACCAAAGAGGGTATTATGATAAAGTAATGTCTCAAATTAAAGACTTGGAGATGAGGAATCCTAGTGAGAATAGGTACCGACTATATGATATTGTTTGCGATAAATTAAAATCGGAATGGTTAAAAGAAAATAATGAATCCATTATAGAAAATACTTAAATCTATTAAGTAAAATTCACATATAACATCAAAAGTTTATCTGAGAATTTTCTAACATATTGATTAAATCGACCCATATCATCAAAATCAATATCAATATCATTACTTTCAAGGTATTTTATAATTCCTGTGATTAATTCATTTTTAGATTCTTCCGCCATTTCTAAAACTTCTTGAAAAGATTCATTGTCTTCTTGGTTTTCTCCATAATATCGGTCAATCCATTCTCTACCCGAATATAAAAATGGTGGAGCTTGAAGCATATTAATTACACCAGACTTTTTTACTTTAAGTAAATAATCTCTAAAAAATCGCCAATTAAAATTTTCAAAAATTTCTGGATTATTTCCAAAAAAAGCATATTCGTTTTGCTCGGTGATTGGTGTTGTAGTGTCTTTAACCCAACTATCAGTGGCTGATAATAGACTTAAATTACTACCATTATCCCAATCAACAGCAATAATCTTACTATCTGGTTCAAAAGGGTCACTCACAGTTCTTATAACAGTTCCTAATGTCATCGGAGGAACATCTGTTTCACCATCCATGTGAAGACACATAATTCTATCACCTTTAGATGTTGGAGGATTTAATTCTCTTTTAATTTTACTCATAACAATAAATATCTTTAGTATATTTATAAATATATGGAATTTTTAATTACAGAATCTCAACTAAAACTAATTTTACAAGAACAAGACCAGTCTAAGATGAGTGATTACATGAAAGAAATGTACTCATACACTAAAAATCTTGTCGAAAAATCCAAAAAAATTTATGGGTTTAATCTTAAATTACTTTTAACTTGGGGAGCATCAATTGGTGGATTTGTATTACCATTAGATAATTTTATTAAAACAGGTAGATTTGAATTAAATGATGTTGAACAAACATTAATCTTAATTGGTATTGTTTGTTCAGTTTTCTACGATAATTCAAGAACATTAAAATTAATTTATAAAAAAATTAAAGAAAATGGTCTTGAAGATGTATTCAAAGAAGTTTTAGTTAAATCAAAAAATTTAAAAAGTTCGTTCTCAAGATTTTTATCTTCCGTCAATGTAACCGTAAGTTCAAGTTTAGATTTGCTAGCATATTCATTTTTAATCCCAATTATTACCGATATTTTAGATGCGTCAGTAAATGGCGGTGATATTGAAATAATGTCAAAAACTATCGCAAAAAGATTAATTGCTTCAGGAGTTGTAATTGTTAGTCAGGTATTTTTATCTGAAACAATCAAAAAGTTAATTAAAAAATTTAGTCGACAAACATAGAACTATCAAACCCTAAATTATTGTATTTGAGTTCAGATTCTTTACCATTAATTCTATCAAGATAATAATGAGCATTGTAATATACATTGGCGTCAAGATGTTCTATTTTAGTGGTAGGGTCTAAAACCATATAGATATTATCTATTATTTCATCTCGAAATTCATGATTATCTTGCAACATATCATTAAGTACTGTTGCAAATTTATTAATTTCACTTGGATTAATCTTTAATTTTCCATCATTCACAATAACATTGGATACGTCATAATAAAAATAAAAATCAATCGATTCATAATGGTCGTAAAACTTTTTTGCCTTCTTCCATTTTAAACTACCACTAATTTTAATTAAGTCAACTATCTTATTTTTATAAACGTTACCATTGTTTATTGAGAAGTTTGACATATTCCCATTTAACGCATTTATAATTTCATTTTGGTCTTCTTTAGTAATATAAACCCCCATTTTAGGTACTGGTCTACCATCAACTAAAATTTTTTCATTATATGATATTACCGAACCAAGATAAGTACTAAACCTATTAATAATGTGACTGATGTCTTGACTAAATTTTTCCACAACAAATGACTGCCCTTTTTTTGGTAAAACAACGTTAACTACAGTGTCTATTGCCCAATCTTGATAAGGTTCTACAGATATAAATTGATATTCAAATCCATCCACGTTAAATGTTTCTGACATTAAAATTTTTTTAATAGTTTTAAAGTTATCAATCATTATTTTGACTTAAGTATTTGGTTTATAACCGTCTCCATGTTTTTTGGATTTAAATTATGTTTTGATTGGTTTTTATTAAACCAATTTCTTACAATATCCTCAAAAGGTTTTCTTTCTTTTTGTGCCCTCCTTTTAAATCCAATAATTTGTGACTCTAACTCATGAGATTGTGTGTAATATTTTAAAGATTTTTTTGGTTCTTTTTTTGGAAATTCATATCCCGAATCTTTTTGAATTAAGTGTTGTAATTCATGGGCGACTAATTCATTTAATTCAAAATGAAGCTCCTCTAATGTTTCTCTGTCTAAATTTGGGTTTGACTCGATTATAATATCAATTGTGTCATCATCTGAATAATATGCACCATCAACATCAATTGTATCAATTTCATCATTTAATCTCATTGACAAATTAACTGTAAAACTTGATTTTAATTGTGGGAATTCATAAACCATATCCCCTCCACTAATTTCCTCAGGTAATTGATAATCACCTTCTTTCTGGTGTTTAAAAATTTTTAATATGTCTTTTACAACTTGTCGAATAACACTACTATATTTACCCTCATTAAGGAGACTTTCATTTATATTTTTTGTGTGATTGCCGCTAATTTTATTAATAATTCGAGTACAATCTACATAATTATTAATATTAAAATATTTCAAAAATTCACGTAAAATACTATTCATGCTGTTTTTTATTTCATACAAAACAAAATATGTATTTTTATGTTCCCCTCTTTTAATCGAATAATCTTGGGTTTGTTCAATTTTAGAAAGATGATTTAAGATTATTTTTCCAGTAACATCTTGAGTTTTTTCTAACGATATTGTATATTCTATGACATCACTCCATTCACCAATAGTAATCATAGGTTTGATATTAGTTACGTTAATTTTAACCTCAACATCAAAAGGATACGTAATATTAAATGAGTGCGAATTTAAAAATTTGTTAAGTCTTTCTATCGTTAAACTTAACTCAGGCTCTAAAGGTTCTTTAAAATTATTTATATCCATTATACATAAATACTTCAATATTGAATAGATAATCCAGCCCCTAATCTAAATCCGTCCATATAATTTATTCCAACCGCAAAATCAATACCAGACTTATTTTTAGATATCATCCTAATTGGATAAATTTTAACCCAAATATCAGGAGTAATATCAACATTATCAAAATAGGTTTTAAAATATATACCCCCCATGATACTAAAACTATTTTTTTTATTCACATACGTTAAACCAACTCTATTCACGATTGAAAGTGGAGTTGTATAAATATATGGTTGTGGAAAAGTCGTAAAAAAATATCCTCCAACATAAACCCCAACTTGTCTATAATTGTAAGATGCCACCAAACTTTTTTGACTTGGCACATATAAAATATCTGATTGTTGAGCCCTTACAATTACAGACACAAATAGTAATATTATTGTTATTGATTTTTTCATAAAACAAAGATACAAAAATAAGTTTGATGTTTAATTTTATTTTTACTATTATTTTAAATAAAAAATTATAAAATATGTCTAAAATCACGGAATTAAAAAAACAAAATCCATCATTATCTTTTGATGGGGTAAACATTATAAATAAATTAATGGGTAAAAGTAAATATACCGAAATGATGATTGCTTTCATAAAGAATAGTAAACTTAATGAGTTAAACATGTCTCGTAAATCGTGGGAAAATGAACTTAAAGATATGGGAGTAAACGATGATAATTTTATTAAAAGTTTGGATATTTTTGAGTTAAATCATCTAATGTATTTTATTAATTCATATATTGGTTACAATAAATTAAAACTTATAAATAAATTTATTGAATTAAATGAAAAGAATTTAATTAAAAATAATGATTTAACAACATATAAATCATTTGATGAGATAGAACTTCAAATTTCATTATCCGAACTAAAAACCATTGATAAAGAGTTTGAACGACAAATTAAAAAATTATATGAAACTGATGAGTGGTTGGTATGTAAACCTTTATCATATCAATCATCGTTAAAATATGGTGCATCAACAAAGTGGTGTACGGCATCAAAAGACCAACCTGACTATTATTTTAGATACAGTAAAAGAGGAATTTTAATTTATTCGATTAATAAAAAAACAGGTAATAAAATTGCCGGATTTAAAAGTCTTGATATTAGTTACGAAAATGAAACATCTTTTTGGGACATAAACGACCAAAGAATTGATTCTATGGATAGTGGATTACCTGATGATGTTTTAAATATTTTTAGAAATGAATTTTTAAATACAAAACAATGTAACTGGGATATTTTAACTGACGAAGAACAAAATAAACAAATTTTGTGGATTGAAAATAACAAAAACAATCGAATGGAATTGTGTCACGAAGTAGACACCACTGGATTGAGTGATGAGATTGGTAGATTAATTCCATTTGTTAGAACAACAACTAATGGTCCTCAGTTCTCAGAGCCAACCATAGTAGATTAATTAATTTTATCTTTTTATCTATTTATATTAAAGATTATTATGAATGAATCAGAACCATTAATATATGATAGTGAATTTTTACCAAATGTACAAATTGCAATTGTTGTAGATGAACATCCACAATATAAAGACCTAAAACCATTATTTGATGAGTATGGATATGGATTTGTTGTACCTGGTAAAAATTTAATTATTATTGATGGAGAACAATTTATAAATAATTTTAATTCAGATGTTTTAAAATTTGTCGAAGCTCATGAAGTGTCTCACATTATTATGGGTCATGACGGACCAAGAAGTGATGAAGATGAATTGGATGCAGATTTAGGTGCATACATTTTATTAAAACAATCAGATAAAACAGATTCAATAAAAACCTTATTAAAAAATTTTAAAAATAGACACGGTATAAAATTTAACGAAAATTTACTAGAAAAAGTAAAAAAATATTTTATTTAAAAGACTTATTAATTTATTTTGACGAATCTTATTTTTTTTGTTATATTTGTAATAAAAATAAAATTATGGGAGCAATTAGTAATCATTACGGGGACATTTCAAATTGGATTGGAAAGACCATCAAATCTTGTAAAACACAAGAACAAACATTTGCGGTAGATAAACTAATAAAAAATTTTCAAAATAAACTTATTAGTAAATCTCCATCAGATTATTGTCCAAACCAATACTATGACATTATCAAACCGTTAAAAGCACAATTGGAGTGTAAACGCGAAAATTTGTAAAAATTTACTGTTTTTTTAGTATTTATATACTATATGGAAAATAACAGTCAATTCTCAAGATTACCAAAAAAACAACTATTATTAATTGTTGAAAAATTATTGGATGAAGGGTTTTCCTCCGAAAATCCTTATGATGGAGATTTTGACAAGTATTATGAAAGGTTAACAAGTATTGGTAAGTACTTTAATATTCGTGCGGTTCATGAAGATGTTGAGTTCATCTCAAAATTTATCCAAATAAACGACCGTATGCTTCCAGATATCTTTGAAAATGGTACTACTTCTGTATACTACAACAATCTTGTAATCCCAAGTTTAAAGACATACGAATTACGTTACAGTGTTTGGGGTTCATGTAGTTATGATGATTATATGAGTCAAAAAATAGATTCTTACGATATTGATTGGGTTATGGATTCGGCTCATCAAATGATGAATGATGGTAATTGGGATTTATATGACGGTAATAATCTAAGAGATACCGAATACGATAATTATGATACCTCAGAGTTCTCTTTTGATAAAGTTGTACTCTATGAGGATAAAAATGTAATTGATGAATCATTCTCTAATAGAACATTAATTGAACATACGAGAAAATCAATTTTATCCTTGGACCGAAAAAACCTTTTAAGATTAAAATCAATGATTAACTCAAGACTTAAGTCTTTGTAATTTTTTTGGGTTACTGTTATTAACTAAATCACCTAAAGTTTTCTTTTTTGTGTCCGGAATTTCAAATCCTTTTTTCCACTTGTGTTCTACAGATATAGGTCCTGACTTAGTTTTAGAATAGTCGTATTTCCAAATAGACTGACAGTATTCGTCTTCATATATTCTTTCAAATTTAGTTTGTTTTTCTATTTTTTGTGACATAATACAAAGATGTGAAATTATTTTGGATTATCTAAACTTTTATAATATTCATCCTCAGCCTCATAATCGGAACGACAAAATCCTGACTGTGACTCTTTATTTGGAGTTCCGTGAACATTTAAAAATGTAATTTCATCTAATTCTGTAGTTTTACATTGTTTTTTTAGTTTAACCAAAGTTTCACCATTATAAACTCGAATATTCCAAAATTTTGATTCATTAGAAACACACCAATTTTCACACATATGTTTTCGATAACCCTTAGAATCTTCACATGCTCCCACGTATTTTTTAATTTGTACGGGAATCCATTTATTTTCAGGATTTTTGACCACCATATCAATTCCAATCATATCCATAAATGAATAATCTCCAGAATATGTGATAACATTAGACCCACCTAATTGTTCTGTAATATACTCATAAAACTTATCTTCAATTTCTTGACCTTCTTTTGTTTTTTGGGATATTGTTTGATTAATTTTATCTCTAATTTCTTGTTTGTTTGTTGTCTCTATTTTACCCATAAAATTTTCAAATGGAGTAATACCATCATTATTTTTATAATCAAAAAAATAGTTTAAAGAGTCTTCAAAAGAGACTGAGGTTTTATATTTTTCAGGTAATTCTACCGTTATCATATAAGCCGCCGCACTATAATTAGTGTTTAATTTGTTTAATAAATCATATTGTTGTTTCTCATCCCAAATAACAAACTTTTCAGTAAATTTGGTCATAGCCTCTATGATATAACTTCTTAATTTTGGGCAAGATAATTTAAACTTTTCAAGTGCGTCAATCACCATGTCTCTTCTTTCTGAAAAAAACTGTATGCCTTTATCATATTTAACTGCCCTTACACCAGTCTCGTAGGTTGAAAGGTATTCTTTCGTATAATCGTCTAAAGCTTTTTTAACTTTTCGAGTATTTTTCATTAATTTATTTTCGGCAAATTTACACCATCTGTAATCATTGGTATTTGTCTCAAAAAAATCACACCCTACTAATGTTTTCTTTGATTCATTTAAAATTTTTTTAATTAAATCTCTCATATCTCTAAATACAATTATAATATTGTATTATGTATTTTTTTTTTCTTTTTGTATTTGACTTACAATGTATCCAGATATTGCAAATTCAATACTAGCCCAAATTGCAATATCTGTACTATCTAATTTATTTATATTAACCATTAAAAAATAAATCATACCAAATTGACCAACTAAAAATGCAACACCTGATTCAACTCGTTTTTTAGAGAAATAAGATATTTCAACGCTGTATAACTTTATTAGTTCTTTTATTAACCATTTAATATTTGACCATCCAAAAAACCATTTCTTTTCCATATATCATTTATTAGATAAATATATGAAAATAAAAAAGGAGAGATAATCTCTTAATTTTTAATTATTATAAAATATTTATAATAAAACAAGCCCCCCCCAATTAATTTGGGGATTTTAGGACCGTTACTGTTTCGGTAACAAATTAAAGAGGGATTCGCTACCCCTCTTTTTTATGTCAAGTTTAATTAACCTACATTTTTTGATAATTTTTATTATATTATTATAATAATGGATAATAAAAGAAGACTTTTTCGTTTAATCGAAGTGTACCTTAATGGATTTAAGGGTGACTTGGTGGAGTCAATTTATGGTAATAGGTCAATAATTAAAGTTCATACCGTAAATTTTGGAGTTTCAGATAATAGTGTGTTGGTTGAACTTGTCGTTATTTTGGGTGACGTTATAAATGAAGAAATTTTGGACACTTCATTAACGGAAATCTTAATTCAAGATGCTCTTGTTTATTTTTTTCCTGAAAAAACTATTAAAACAATTATAAGGTGGGATGTTTAATTTTGTCTATTTGATGACAAGTATCCTGCAACTCTTTCTGAACGTGTTTTAAAATATTCTATTTCACTATCGGTAAGTTGTTTAGGTTCTAAAAAATCAACACCAACTGACCCCATAAGTTTTGATGTTCCAAAGTCAAATAACCCAACAATATAACTTGACTTTGCACCTGTTGCCTCAGCACCTGCCTTTAAACCATAAGTTGCAACTGTTTCATCCTCATAATTAGGAATTGCAATAAATTTTGTTGTTAACATTTCGGAAAAACATCTTGAGTATAAGGATATTGGAATATTTGTAAAAATTGTTGACACGGGTAAGACTCCTGCGGCGTCTACTTCATATACAACTGAAAATTTTTGCATTGACTTATTTGAATGTAAAAAATGTCCTCCGTTGTGAAATTGTGTTATCCAAACTCTATCGGCATCTAATTTTTTTAAAACTTCTTCTATTTCTGTTGTTATTTTTTCCGTAGAATAAAGTTCAATTTCTAACTCATCTTTAGGTTTTGTTAATTTTTTTTTAACCCACAGTATTGCCACTGGTCCAAATAACGCCGTTATCAACGCCACTAACACACTTCCAAATATTTCCATAAAATGTTGATTCATCAATCCCTTTAACTTTTAAATAAATATGGTCAACAAAGAAAAAGAACAATGTATCCAATTTTTTTAATCTATTTTTGTCCATGTCATATCCGAATTTAACACCACAGAATAAACATGTTTTTTGTCCCATTCTAATGGACTAATGATTGATAATGAATACTTACCATCTGAATCCTCATATAAGTGATATATTTCACCTATAATCGGTTCAAATTTATATTTGGACTCGTATACCGTTTGAGTGATTAAAAACGATTTTTGAAGGGTTTCTGCTTGTTCTACAATTTCTTTGTATCTTCGGTCAAAAACTTTAGTAACCTTATCAAGACCGTTTTTCTTGAATGTCGTTAAATCAACAGGTTTAATAGATGGAGCACTGGCGTTACTTCCGTATGGAAGTAATCCAGGTGTGTCCGCAATATTATCAGGTTTCTTATCCCACATAAAAAAAAATGTCCCACAATTGTGAGACATTAATTATAGATATATTTTATATAAGAATCAAATTATTGACCTTTAATCATTCCCATTCCATGTTTTAAGAATTCTTTTGCTCTTGGAGACACATGTTGCATCCTATAAACAGATTCAATGTCTTTAACAAGTTCTTCCCCGTGTTCGTTTTCTTTGTAAAGTTCAATAATCTTATCCATTGCACCACCACACTCTTTTTTTGTTTCATCAAAATAGTTGTAAGGTTTAAAACTTTTTAAATGGTTCATTACCTCACTTGCCAAATGTTCACCACCATCAGAGACTTTTGGGTGTAACCTAAGAGTTTTTAATAACTCTAATTTATCAACTAAACCGTTAACTCCGGTTGGTCTAATCTTCACACCTTGAATATAGTCTTGTGGTTCATCATGGCCAACAATCTCCTCAAGAGATTTTACATTTCCACCGTGGCAGAATTTTCGGTCATCTTCTTCTCTTAAAACTCGTCTAACTAATCTTGTTAAATCTCTTTCTGTCAATCTTTGAACTCTTCTCATACAAATAAATATATTGATTTTGTTTATTATATGTAAATAGTCTTAAATTTGATTAAAACAACTTTTGTGTGTCGGTATATAATTTTTTCATATTTGACTCAATTATATTAATTTGTCGTTGGTCTTCATCTGTAATTTCAAAATTTTTAGCTTTGATTAATCTAACTTGTTCTTCAAGTCTTTGGTATCTTAAAACCATATCATCATAAAGTCTAGCTTTTTCTTCTTGTGTTAAATGTTGTGCTCCCATTGTTTTTTTTTTTAAATGATAATTCTTATTTTAAGTATATCAAGAGATTTTATTTTTTTTTTGGTCGTTCCAATCCATCCAAAATGCAAGAGCGACAATAATATTCATTCCAAATGATGCGAGTATTTCATAGATGTCCTTATAAACATTCATTGTTATGTGAATGTGACCAACAATCCAAAATGGCATTGCCATATTTGACCCAATCCATCTTATCGCATAAATTATTAAAGGCATTTATGGTAAGTTTAGTAAAAAGTTTTAATTGTTAAATGATTTCAATTGAGTTAATCTTATCTCCTTGTTGTATTTGGTCAATTATATCAAGTCCCTCCATGACTTTACCAAAACACGTATGGTTTCCATCAAGGTGTTGTGTTCCTTGTCTGTTATGACATATGAAGAACTGAGAACCACCTGTGTTACGTCCAGCGTGAGCCATTGACAACACACCTTTTTCGTGGAATTGTTTTGGTGCGGTTACTTCACATGTAATGTTGTATCCTGGCCCACCATTACCAACTCCATTAGGACATCCACCTTGTATTACAAAGTTTGGAATGACTCTGTGGAAATTTAATCCGTCATAGAATTTTTTACTAATTAAACTTTTAAAGTTTTCTGTGGTGATTGGCGTTTCGTTGTCATACAACTCAGCAATCATATCACCTTTGCTTGTTGAAATTTTTACTTTACTCATATATTTTATTTTTTAAAAAAATAAGTAAAATATATTATTGTATCAATAGTTAATTATGTTGAAAATTATCTTAATAGACTTGTTTTAACATAATATTTTATAAATATCAATTTTATTGCAGTATCTTCCAAACTTTTTTAATCGGTAATCCAAGTAGGTCATCAAAATGTCCAATAGCAAATTTGGAATCTTTATCACTATAATTTCTAATTTCAAAAACTAAAACTTCTCCTGAACGAATTGTTTGTTCATCAGTAATAGTATAATCTTGACCTTCTATGTTAATTGTTTTTGTCATAAGTTTTTATTGTTATTCCATTCCCACCCAAAAAATAATTTCATAAATGTTCTATGTATCCAATTTGGTGTTTTATCTAAAAATATACGAAACTTTTTTTTATCTCCAATAGAATAACTACCAACATTTTTATTTGTTATTAGTTTTTTGTATTCTAAATATGGTTTTTCTGTATGAACTACTTTATTTATTTTATTTCCAATTTTAGGAACTTCAATGTCTAAAATTTCTCTTTTCTTTTTAGGTTTATAATATTTTTTCTTTGGTTCTTTTTGAACGTTTATTTCAGTTTTAAGGTTTGTTTCTTTTTCCATTTTTTTAATTTACGATTAAGTTTTCAATAATTACAAATCCAATTAATCCTTCGATATAATTAACAATTTGTTCTTCAGTACATTCAGAGATTTTTTTAAAATTAATTTCTCCATGTTTAGGTGTTTCAGGAATTAATTTTAAGTTTTCTAAGATTGAAAGATTTTCTAAGTTTATAACATATTTATCCATATTTTCATCCAAAACAACTTTAATATTCCCCATTAATATTTTTTTGTGTTCGTCATAGTAGTCAGGATGAAGTAATCCTTCCAATGATGGGTACATTGTTATTGTATCGGCACCTCCTCTAAATGAATTTCTATTAATTTGAGAGGAAATCTGTGTGAATTTATCTAATAATGTCTTATTCCAATTTAATTGTACTCCAACATCTGGTTCAGTAGATTCTTTCCAACCCATAAAATCCCAATTAACAATATTTTCTTTCATATTTTAAAATATAGTAATAAAAAATTAATAAAAAAGTTGTTATAATGAATTTTATGTATATCTTTGTTTTATTATTAATTTAAAAACAAAAAAAAATGGCAAAAGCAAAAACTTTATCAACTTCAGGTAAAACAGGAAGACCAAAAACAAAACGTCCTGGAATTCACGCAAAGACAAAATCTTCAAAATTAAAAAAATCTAAAAATTACAAAAAACTTTACTGCGGACAGGGTTAAGATTAACCACTATTAATAAAAAAACCCCTAATTACAGGGGTTTTTTTATTTTACTTAAAAAATTAGTAACTTTTTCAATTCGTTTAACGTTTTTGGACAAATTTCTTCTATTTTTCTTTTTTTTACCTTCTTTTTTTGTTTTTGCCATATCTTTTATATTTTTATTGGTAAAATTAACGAACAGGTTGGTTTCCGGTTATTGCCGCTCCAGCCTTTGCTCTAAGATTTTGTATTCCTCTACCAAATCCAGTATCTGCACCCATTCCTAATGCACTCCTTACTTTACCTCTACCTAACGTGTTTTTTAATTTACTAATTGTTTCGTCAGTTTTTTCAAATGAGTCAAACATACTTTCTTTTTGTTTTGGGTCTGTAATTTTGTCCCATGCAGAACCAATGTCTCCTTTTAACCAAGCGTCAAGTTCAGGAATATTAGTTGATTTTCTCTCTGGTGTTACAGATTGAACTGGTGAAAGTGAATTAAAAATTTGAGATAATTCAGAATTCTCTAATACTTTTTGATATTTTGGTGATTTTGTTATTGGGTCCACAATAACGACATAGGCCAAATCTTTATTCAAAGTACCATCTGTAATCGCCTTTGTTAATGTTTCTTTAGTATATGTTATTGGCGTCGCTTTACCATCAACAGATACTTTATATTCAGGAGCCTCTTCAGGAGCTACTTTAGCAAACATAGATTTTAAATCTTCTGCAGTTCCGGCTGTAATCCAATTTGGCATACCTTCTTTCCATACTTTGGTGTCCGCTTTAATTTCTCTTTTTGATATTGCATCTTGTAATTGTGTGGCGTCCATTGGTACATCACCAGTTGCGGTTTTAACGGTATATGATGTTGTACTTGGAGCCGATTTTTTTGCTATTAGATAGTTACTTAGAGCTTTTTTTGTTTCAGTCCCATATTTTCCGTCCGGTTTCAATGGAATCCATTTCGGAGTACTCACATTTTTTTTATTTAATTTTATTTGTATATCCTGCACAGTTGCGTTAAAAACATTTGGGTCTATTTTACTAAGAGCCGCCTGAGTTTCAACAGATTGTTCAAAAATATTTTTTTTATAGAGACCTAAAATTTCTCTTTTTTCACTTTCAGTTATAATTAATCTTTTTCCCATTTTATTATATGTGTTATATTATTTATTGTATCTCAGCGGCAATTTTAGCTAAGGCAGCCTCGTCGTAGTTATCCA
>Ga0114973_10000558_pt1 | contig 28353 bp, 17 predicted proteins | sample M_140807_MF_Meta_FD_87025 | JGI IMG/M metagenome (GOLD analysis project Ga0114973, IMG submission 87025) | Freshwater microbial communities from Lake Montjoie, Canada to study carbon cycling - M_140807_MF_MetaG | ecosystem: Environmental > Aquatic > Freshwater > Lake | place: Lake Montjoie...
AGCCTCCGCGAGCTCGATCCCGACGTGGCAACTGCTTTCGAGCAACACTCCAACACCCTCATCCTGAAAGCGGTAACCGAGTTGTCGGCCGAGACCGCGGAGGCACTGGCCCGGCATCGGGGCAACATCGAGCTTCCGGTCCTCGATGCCGATGCTGCCAAGACGTTTTGGCGCATTCGAGGACAGCTCTTGCCGCAAACCACTTTGCCGCCGGACACCGACCTGGGAACTCTCGAGACCCTTTCGCTGGAAGAGGCTCGCGAACTCGCACGGCGCCCTTCTCGCGGCATCCATTTGAATCTCGAGGGATTGAAAACGCTCGCCCCGGAGGCAGCGCTGGCACTCTGGCAGCACAGAAATATCAGTGTGCCATCCAGCCTGGATTGGGGAAGCGATCGTCTCGAGTCGCTCTCGATCGACGAGGCCGAGGATATCGGGGCCCAAGACCATCAGAGGTTGTCGTTCAACGGTCTGTCCTCGCTCGATCCCGAGGTTGCCGCCGCGCTCGTCTGGAGGCAACGCAACTATGTATTTTCCTTCGCCGGACTCACGGAATTGTCGGATGAGACGGCGGTGGCACTCAGTGGTGTCAACTTTGACGAGTCACCGGAAGGCCTCCGGAAAAGTCTCTTTCTCGACGGCGTCCGTACGCTCTCCCCGGCAGCGCTACGGGCTCTCCGCCATTTTGAAGTTCTGTCGCTCAACGGCCTCGCCACGCTCTCCGCGGAGACGGCACGCGCTCTCGCGCAGGCCGGTTACTACCATGAGCGCCTCTCGCTCGACGGCCTCACCTCCATTTCGCCCGATGTGGCGCGGTTATTGGGTTCTCACGCGCGGACCCTCTCCCTCAACGGGGTGACACGCCTCGATCCGGACACCGCCGCCGCCCTTGTCGACAGTAGGGCTGGTCAGTGGCTGAGTCTCAAGGGTCTGACGTCGCTCTCGCCCGAGGTCGCCCGAGCGCTCGCCGACGGTGGCAAAATAACACTCGAACTCGACGGGTTAACCACACTTTCTCCCGATGCCGCGCGGGCACTCGAGCGCCTCTTCAATCAGGCGTCTTTCAACGGGCTCACGTCCCTCTCGCCCGAGGTGGCCGCTGCCCTTGGTGCCACCCGCCTGAACTCGCTGTCGCTCGACGGTCTGACCGATCTCGACGCGAAGACGGCCAAGGCGCTTGCTGGCGAATACGAACGCTCTTTGTCGTTCGGCGGTCTCACAAGCCTCTCGCCGGAGGCCGCGGCGGCTCTGGCGAATCGTGGACTCTCGCTCGACGGACTCACGTCGCTCTCCCCGCAGACCGCGCGGGCACTGGCACGGGGGAAATACCTCTCGCTCAACGGCCTTTCCGAATTGTCGCTCGACGCGGCGAAAGAACTTGCGTTGTTGGAGCAGACGCTCTCACTCAACGGCCTCTCCGATCTCCCAGCGGACGTGGCCGGTGTGCTCGCGGAGATGCGGGTGTACAAGCTTTCGCTCAATGGTCTGAAGAAGATCTCGCTCGAGGCAGCCGAGTCGCTGGTGAAGAGCCGGGCAAAAATCGTCGAGCTCGAAGGCCTCGTGAATGTCTCGCCGGAGGTGCTGCGGACCCTGAACCGGTACCGGCTCCAGCGGGGTCGAGGCTCCGAATTGGAACTCGGATTGCCGGATGATGTGTGGCAGCAGATGCAGCGTCTGCCGCGGATTGAGGATGACGTGAACCGCTGACTCGCGGTCGACTCGGAAGAGCGACGGCGAGATCTCCTTCAACGTGACCCGCGACGAGGGCTTTTACGGCCTTGTCAGAATCACAATCGAAAACCTCCCAACAGGCTTCATGTTCCATGGGCCTGTGGAGATCGAGGCTGGGCAAGAGCGGACGATCGGACTGCTGTCGGCCGCCCCCGATGCCATCTCTCCTGACGAAGCGGCCGACAAGGCCGTGGTCGTGAAGGCGCCGGCGATCATCGACGGCCGCGAGGTGATCCAGGAGCTCGGCACACTTGGCGACTTGAAAGTCGCCGAGAAGCCGAAGCTCACCGTCGCGATCCTCGATACGGATGGCAAGGGCCCGGCCGTCCCTGGCGAGCCGCTGACTTTCAGGATCCGCCCCGGCGAGACGATCCAAGCCCGGGTGAAGGCCGATCGCCACGACTTCGCCGACCGGATCGAACTCGGCGGCGACGACTCCGGTCGCAACCTCCCCTTCGGTTGCTACGTCGACAACATCGGCTTAAACGGCCTCTTGATCGTCGAGGGGCAATCGGAGCGCGAGTTCGTCATCACGGCCTCTCCCGTCGCCAAGCCGGGCCGCAGGCTCTTCCATCTCCGCGCCACCGCCGACGGCGGCCAGTGCTCGGCGCCGGTCATCCTCGAGGTGGTCCCGGTTGATTGAACCGACGGCCATCCTGATCTATCCGCCGCGAGCATTTCTCTTCATCGAATCGAGTACGTCAGATCCGAGAATCCACTCGCTGACATGTCGTGACCACGATGCGTCACCACACGAAAAACCAACCAAGCGCGCCTGGTCGGCTTCCAGGCCGGTGGATACGCCGGCTGCGTGTCAGGGCGGTCACGTTCACAACACTGCCGTATGTAACACCCGCGGGCATTGTGACCGAATGCAAGACCGGATTTCTCTCGTCGATGCAGACTGGCCTTGAAACCGCTCGTCTCTCGGGCCGTCCGCACCGTGGGATGGGATCCCGTCACAGGCTGTGGATGTCGATCACGAGAAACTCGTCAGCTTCGGCATCGGGCCCAGGCACTCAGAAGATTTTTCCCCAGTCTACTTGCCTCTGTCTTTGTATTGCTCGTTGCATTTCTCTTTCGGCCTCAGCCTCGGCATCGACCCGCACTGCCTCCCACCGGGAAAGCGGACCCACCCGGCCCGAGGTGTGCACGGGACGGCCGGCGAACGTGTGCCCACCGGGAGTAAGGGCTGCCGTGGCGGGCACCTCGTGCGTCCAGGTGCCGTTCGTGACAGGCAGCAGGTCGCCCCCTCGGCCATCGATGAAGAGCCGCACCTGACTCAACGCGCCTCGCACGCTGCCGGTCAGCTCCGGCGCACGGTCGAAGGTGACGTTGTCGCTGTTCGACGCGCCGGTGTCGCTCTCCGCCACGAGGTCGGGGAGTATCGCACGCATGCCGGCGTCGAGCATCATCCGCGGCTCGAGCTGCTCCCCGCGAAAGTGCAGGCGGGATGCCTTGCGGCGGCCGCTGCGGCCGGCCCGCGGTGTCGGCTGCCCCGTGACGCCGGCCAACAGACTGCAAACCGCGGTCAGGGCCGGAGAATCAAGCGAGATCCGCATCATGGCAGCAGGTCCTTCAAACTGCCCGCGATCGACATCCACAGCCTCTGATTGCTGCGGGACGCCAGGTCGCGACAAGCCCGCCAGGCCGCCGGACTGGGAGAGCCTCTGCGCCGACGGCAGGAAAAACGCCACTTCAAGGGGTAAGCCAGGCGTTCCTGGAACGACTTTTTTGGCCAGGAAGACCGCGGCCTCAGCTCACGAGCCGCTCATCTGCTCGGCAACGGTTGCGGAAGTGCCATTGGCCGGGCTATCCCCACTTGGTCGCGTGGCTGGTCGCGCGGACATCGCCAAAGACAGCCGACACCTGCACGGTGCCGGTATCGAGCGGGCTGATCGCTGGCGAATCGCTGATGGGCGTGGCGATCATCCTCACGCTCGAAATCATGAAGGCCAGAGGCCTTTGGGCGGGGTGCAGGAACCGGCTGCCATGCGTTTCAGCCTATGCCGATCGATGGTCGTCAGTCACCCGCGAGGGCTTTCAGGAAGTCTTCCACCGTAAGGCCCGCTTGCGAAATGATCTTTCGCAAGGTACCGACACGGACTTGCTTGTGGTCAGGCACGACGACTCGGCCTGCCGGCTCGGAACGGCCCAGGATCATGTGGCTTCCTTTTTGCCGGCGAAACGCGAACTGACGTCTCTCGAGCGCCGTCCGCACATCCTGGCCACTCAAATCCGTTGGCAGCTTTGGCATGTCGGTTCGCGGTCACGCGGCCTCGATCTCGACAAACTCTCTTCCGGATTCCGACGGAATTGGGTCGCCCGATTCTCGGCAGTCCTCCAGGTACAGTTCAATCGCCTCACGAATATTTCGCAGTGCCTCTTCGCGGGTATCTCCCTGGCTGACGCATCCGGGAAGCGCCGGAACTGACGCCACGAACCCTTCGTCGGGCTCCTGCTCAAGCACTACCGTAAACCGCATTGAATGGCTCCCAAGAAGCAGGTTGACCAACCGCCCAAGCCGGCACGAAACATCGGTGCGCTCTTTACCTCTCCGTGCTGAACGCTTCAACGTTCGTGAGCGAGCTCGTTTTACCCCGGCACAACCATCCCCTTGGAAAACACAAGCCTGCCGGAGAGCATAGAGGATAGCCCGGTCAATGGCATATCCGCCAGCATTGCCCGACTGATGAGCGACTCGTGAGCTGAGCGCGCGGACTTCCTGGCCCAAAAAGTCGCTCCAGGAACGCCTGGCTTACCCCTTGAAGTGGCGTTTTTCTTACCGTCGGCGCGGAGTCTCTCCGAGTCGGGCGGCTTGGTGGTGCCCTGGCGTCCTGCACCGCTCAGAGCCTGTGGATGTCGATCACGGGCGGCTCGTCTAGCTGCCCGTGGAAAAAGTCATCCATGTCCTTTTTCCACTTGGAAAACCTCCGGTTTTCTCGAGTGCTACGCACTCGCGACCGCCTCGTGCGGTCGGGCCGGCGCTTTATCCACAGCCTGCTATCCGTCGCTTGGAAGAATGCCCGGTCGAAAGTGGGCTTGCACGATGTCGCTCCAGGCGGTGGGCGGGCCGCGCGCCGGAGGCCCGGGTACTGAGGCCCGCCCGGCGCTGTTCCTGCCCTCCGATCACGCCACGGCGTAGAGCGGCTCCGAGACCGGCGTCTGGGCATTCACCGAGACCGCGAGGTCGCTGACATCGGTCCGGCCGGCCCGTCGCATCTTCGGTAGTTCACCGATCAGGATCCGCCTCACGGCCGCCAATACCTCGGCCACATCGTCCATCTTGCTCTTGATGCCTGGGGCCTCGTCGGACTTCGCCCGCATCGCATCCGCGATGGCCTCCCCGAGAACGCTCATTGCCGCATCCCTCTCGACCCCGAGCCGTCGCGGTGCTCACGAAGATCTTCCTGACGGAGATCGAACGGCTCCTGCTCGCGGCGTCAGGCGAAACCCCTGATGCCGAGATGCCGAGAGCCGCCAGTTCACGGCTCGGGGGCATCTCCTTTCTGCACCGCTTCGGCTCGGCGCTCAACCACCACGTGCGTCTCCACGCATGCGTGACCGACGGTGTCTTCGAGCCGGCTGCTGCCGAAGTAGGGCGCGACTCCCCGCCGGCGTTCCTACCGGCCAGACCGAACACCCAGGCCGATCTGGCCGCACTCACCGAGCGCGTCCGGTGCCGCGTGATCCGCTGGTTCCGGCTCACTCGCCTGCTCGACGCCGCTGCCGCCGCCAACATGCTCGCGTGAAGGCTTTGAAGGCCCGGTGCGCGTGACGATTGAAAACCTCCCGGCGGGCTTCACGTTCCATGGGCCTGTGGAGATCGAGGCTGGGCAAGAGCGGGCGATCGGCCTGCTCTCGGCCTCCGCCCATGTAATCTCGCCCGACGAAGCGGCCGACAAGGGGGTCGTGGTGAAGGCGACGGCGATCATCGACGGCCGCGAGGTGATCCAGGAGCTCGGCAGCCTTGGCGATCTGAAGTTCGCCGAGAAGCCAAAGCTCACCGTGGCGATCCTCGACGCCGACGGCAAGGGGCCGACGGTGCCGGGGGAGCCGCTGATGTTCAAGATCCGCCCCGGCGAAACGATCCACGCCCGCGTGAAGGCCGATCGCCACGACTTCGCCGACCGGATCGAGCTCGGCGGCGACGACTCCGGTCGCAATCTCCCCTTCGGTTGCTACGTCGACAACATCGGGCTCAATGGCCTGTTGATCGTCGAGGGGCAATCGGAGCGCGAGTTCGTCATCACGGCCTCTCCCGTCGCCAAGCCGGGCCGCAGGCTCTTCCACCTGCGCGCCACCGCCGACGGCGGCCAATGCTCAGCGCCGGTGATTCTCGAGGTGCTGCCGGCTGAGTGAACCGACGGCCGATCTGGCGTATCTGCTGGCTGCAAAGCGAAGCGAAGAGCTAGCGTCGTCGCGCTACCGGGCTTCAAATAAAGCCACAGCCTGAGCGTACTCCCTCGACAGGTCGATCCCGACGTCCGTCCCCGGGGCGACTCGCTGGAACGCCGTGTACATGAGGCTGACCAGGTGCATGCCGCTGAAATCGCCCGGCAGGCTTTTGAGCGTGTACTTCTGGCTGGGGTCATTGATGTCTAATCCCCGCATCCCAAGAATCGCGATTTCCCGCCCAAGCGTCTGGATCTGCTCGTCGGTCATTTCCTCAAAACGCTCCAACGCCCCGAGGCAATACATCAGGACGTCGGGACGTTCGCTGCCGGCTTTCCGCATCAAGGCGTGGGCGATGCGGGTGCGTCCCTCCTTCGCCCACTCCCCAACGGGAGTGTGGCCCGCCGTCTTGATGAGTCCCTGGTAGACCTCGTCGGCTTCGTGAAGGCTGCCAGATGATTCGAGCGACTGAGCGAGACCGAGTTGGGAAGGGAGGCTGTCGGGCGAGTGGCGTAGGCTTTGACGGAAGTGGGCCGCAGCACTCTCGGCTTCACCCTGCTTCAACAGGCAGGCACCCAGGTTCTGATGGGCAAAGGGGTCTTCGGGCTCGATCTCAACCGCCCGCCGCAGCGTGTCGATCGCTGACTCCAGGTCACCGGCTCGGGCTCGCACGACGCCAATCGCCACGACGATGTGGGCGTTGCGTGGATCGAGGGCGGCGGCTTTGCGGAGGAGGTCCTCGGCCAGTTCGAGCTTTCCGTCGTCGCTGTAAACCATGCCGAGGTTGTAAAGCTGCGTCGGATTGTCCGGGGTCCTCGCGATCAAAGCCTTCAGCAAGGAAATCGCGACACTCCGATCCCCAAGGGAAAGGGCCTCTTGAGCCTTCTCCAGGACGCTCTGGAACCCATCGCGTTTCGCCCAGTGGACGGTGAGAGTGCGGTCCGCATCGTTGAAGATGATCCGTGCCTTGCCGCCTAGCGGTTCGTACTGCTTCTGGAGGAAGCGAATCACCGCGACCCGAAACGCCTCGCCCCCCGGCTGTCGGGCATCCTCGGGCAGGCTCGTCGGGGCGATGTCGTCCCAGGCAAGGGTGAACACAAGCGGGTCGTCTGGCGACATCATCACAGTCCTACGGGGCCGATCTGATAGAGGCGGTCGATGGCAAGCATTTGTGCCCATGCCGACACGAGTTCCCGGTCATGCGTCGGTGACTTTGGAATCGTGTCGAGCATGTCGAGCAGTTGCTCCCCTCGCTCCGCGAAGCCGGCGAGTCGGTAGGGGGTGGCATGGGCGTCCTCGTTCCAGAGTCGACCCCATGCGAGCGCAAACGCCGCATTCATCGCAACCGTCGCAAGGAAAATCAGGTCTGGGGCCTGCGATCGGATATTCGGATGGAGACACCCGACATTCTCCTTCATGCTTCTTTCGGCGCAGGCTCGCTGTTGATCTCGCAGCTCGGGATGAGCATGAAACAGGTCGCGGTCGGCACGGATGCCAATTGGCATCGAACGAAGCTGGGTTCCTAGTCCGTCGGTGATGATCCGGCTATACGAACCAACCATGGTTGCCGGAACCGCTTTCATCTGCTGGACGAGCTTCTCGACCTGGCGGTAGGTGTCGGCGCTGCTGGCGACGTTGAATCGCTCATCCGGTGCAGCCACGAGCGAACGCTTGGCCAGCTCGCATTGAAAGCAGACGAGGTAGGCAAGCTCTGGGGCTGCCTTGGGGCTGTAGCTGAGGATGTGCACTGGCCGCGCCGCTGTGGCGATCTGGATTCGGGCCAGATTGGGCAGGCTGGCGTCCTCCTGAAGCACCACTGGCTTGCCGCCAAGTTCTTCAAGCTCGTTAAGGGCGTGCTGCTGGGCCTGAGCAGGGGTCATTCGGGGAGTGCCTACAGCTTGGTGTACTTGGTGGATCTGCCCCGGCTCTTTTCCACAGGGTAGCGTTCCTCGTTCTTCTTGAGCTTGGCTTCGATCAACTTCGCCGGATCGAGGCCGAGGTCATGGGCGAGAAGAAGGGTGAACGACAGCACATCGGCCAGCTCGTCACCGACCTCGACCATGAAGTCGGTGTTCCCCAAGGCGACCTCGACCTCGGCGTCGGTCTTCCAGAGCATCGTCTGCTGAAGTTCGCCGGCCTCGATCGCCAACGCAGCGGCCACCTGCCGTGGGGTGTGGAATTGCTTCCACTCCCGGGCATTCCGGAAGGCGAGCAGTGACGCCGTCGAGTCGGCGAATGAGGTCGCAGGAAGTTTGGTCATGCGGGGGTGAATCAGGCGAGGTTCAGAGAGGGGAATCGGACTCTGCTCCCCGGCCTACCAGGGCTTCACCCGTTTGGCGAATCAGGAGCCTAAACTGCAGCATCTTAGCTGCCATGTTGCGAATCAAGGGTGGAGTGCCAGGCACTCCATCGGGCTCATGCCCGCTCAGGGGTTCCCGATCTACCTGCCAACACCCGTCTCAGGGTCTCTCGTCCGAGGAAGGCCGCGTAGTCGGCTGGCATGGCCTCCAGGAGCGTGGGGCTGCAGGCCACGATCACCTTCGTGCGGGCTCGACTGATGGCGACGTTGAGTCGATTGGGAGAAAACAGGAATCCCGCCACCTCTGAGACGAAGTCCGGGTCGCTCGCCGCCAAAGAGATGGCGACCAGGTCGACCGTGAGCCCCTGGACCCGCTCGACGGTGTCGACGATCGGCAGATCGGCATTGGCAGGGAGGAGTCCCTGAATCCGCCGGCGGATGAGGGCCGCCTGCTTCCGGAACGGAGTGACAACTGCCACATCCCGAACCGACTTGCCGTGCTGCAAGCACGTGGCCACCAGGCGGGCGATCAGATCGGCCTCCCACTCGTTGGCCTGCCGGGAGTGGATATCGGGCGTCGGTAACCAGACAAGCGACGGCTCTGGCGAAATCACCGTTGCTGGCAGACCTTCGGGGATCCCAGCCCCCGGCCAGTGAAACCGACTACCAGCCACGGATGGACAGGACATGAGCGGCTCGCCGCCGCCAGGATAGAACTCCGCAGCCGTGATCCTGCACAGCTCGGCGTTCATGCGATAGGTGGTGTTCAGCCTGGCAATGAGCGATGGGTGGGCCTGCCGCAATCGCTGGAAGAGCGAGACCGCGAGAGGATCTTCCGCGACATCAGCGGCAAACACCGGCGGCAATTGGGCATCGTCACCGAAGAGCAGCGTCACGCCGGCTCCGAATAGGCCAGCACACACCCCCTGCGCGAGCGGGAGCTGACCCGCTTCATCGATGAGCAACGCATTCGGTACCAGACCGCTCGATCGCAGGGCTTGGTTGTGGAGCCCCGACATGAACGTCATTCCTACGATCAGATCTTGGTGCCGCCTCGGAGGGAGTCCCTGAGTGGCTTCGCGAACGGGGCGGCAGGGAATCGCATCATCGAGCGACTCGCGTCGCAGCTCATCTCCAACCTTCACAAGCGGCCTGTCTGGGAAGAAGAAATGGATCGCGGACAAGGCGTTGTTGACGGCCTGATGCGTTGGAGCAACGACCATGACCCGCCGGCCCATGCGGGCCAACGTCTCCGCAGTCAGGGCGAGGACCATCGTCTTGCCGGTTCCGGGTGGCCCCTGGATACCTAACACGCTCGGCAGACTGGCGCAATGATCAAGCACCTCCCGCTGAGAGGAATCGATCGAACGACCGACATCGGCAAGGACTTGATCGATGATCGCTGCAGTCGCCGAGGTTGGCGGCACTGCCGCGGGCCGATTCAGCGGCTCGCCACCGGCCAGTGTGCTAAAGAAAGACCACCCCGGGGCACCCGGTTGGAGCCTCGCCAGGCACTGACTCACCAGGAACGACAGATCGGTATCTGACTCTCGGGCCGTCCACGGACCGCTCGGCAGGCTGTCAACGCGGCGATCCACCCGCAGGTGCAGTCGCAGCCCCCGCTCGGTGATGTCCGTGAGCGTTCCAGACAGCCGGAATGCCTCGCACGACAATTCGATACGGGTGCCCGGCCGGAACCGCGACTCGTTGACCGGGCAGTCGAGGGTGAGAGCCCCCTGCTGGCGGTGTGTGATGCTGAGGTCGACCAAGCATCCACCGCGATCGACCAGCGCCTCCTCCGCAAGCATCGAGGTCAGGGCCGCCTCTGCCCGATTCGCCTGCCGCTCACGACGGAGGAAGTCCTGAAGGCTCGCGACATCCATTACGCGGCCACTCCGCGTTCGCCGGCAAGCCAGTTGATCACGGCCCGCATGGCCTTTACGCGACCAGGTCCGTCGGTAGGGTATGCCAGGGCGGGGTGGGTGTACTCGGTTACCTGGGCAAGTTCCAAGCCCTGCAGCGGCGCGTGAACGAAGTTCTCGATCAGGGCCAGAAGATCAACCACCTGTGGACTTTGGCCACCGGCTGTGCGGAGGAGACGATGAGTGATGGCCAACTCGGTGGTCCCATACACGACGATCGGCGTTCGCCCCGCGACGGGGGAAAGATCGGCCGTCCAGTCGGGGGCGATCTCAATCCTCGTCGGCCCGGTATCAGCATTCTCCAGCCAGGCGGCCTGCGGTGGTGGTGACGCTCCGGCAAGTCCGGACGCACCGGATCCGAACTCGATCGACATCGCATTGAGGGCCCGCAGGGTCGCGTGGTTCAGAGGCTGGCGGGTCACGGCCTGGCCGGCCCTAAGCCGCGAGGCAGCGGCACGGATATGAGGCCAGTCCCTGGGAGCAACGCCGTAGACGAGAAGCTGCTCGTCGTTTGCGGCTGCTAGCTCAGGCCAGCGGGTGATGCCGCTCTTGGATCGGAGTCTCTCCGCCGCGGCACGGCTGATCCCGGGCAGCAAGGAGACGTGTTCGGTGGCGATCAGCTCTGGGATACAGACGCTCCGCCAAGGACAGGAGAGACACGCATTGCAGAGGTGCGGGCCAGGACGCGCGGCGGGATCACGAAGCGCATCGAGCATCGTCGTCTGCGCAGCAAAGATGCCGCTGCTCTCGGCGAGAGGAACGGCAACCCGAGAGCCGTCGCCGAGGATAAAGAATGCCTCTGATGGTGTCCGTCCCTGAATCTCGCCGAGCAACTCGGTGTACCACGCCGCCTGCAGGACATGAGCGACCATCAGCTTCTGGGCCCTCTTGAACTCACCCACCTGGTAGAGGAAACCGGTAGGAGACTCGGAGGACGGCCCCACCAGCTCCAAAACGTCGGCGATTCCGACGCGACCCTCGGCTGCGAGATACGCCTGAAGAATCGCTGGAGCCCCAGCCCGCATTGCATCGACCGTACGGCGCTGGCGATCTTCGGCGGAGAGCCGCTCCGGAATCCGCACGGCCCCGGGAAACAGCGTCTGGCAGATGGCTTCCTCGTGAGCGATTCCCTCCCGCTGCATCGCCAGGAGGAACCCAGGCGGATCGGCTTTGAGCCTCCCTGGCAAAAAGTAGTCGGACCAAGCCTTGTGGGGACAAGTCTGCAACGACGCAAAGTGCTGACCGGCAGTCGCACCGGGCGTCGATCGGGGTTGAACGGCGTCCATCGCTAGCTCCGCAGACAGGATTTTAGATAGCTGCGGGTTTCGTCGTCCTCGGCCCAGACATAGACCCCTCTCACGGCCCGGGAGAGAAGGATCCGATATCCGCGTTTCAAGCGATGGACCAGCTTCTCGATCGCTTCGGGGGCGGGGGGTCTCCTCGGTTTTGGTTTGGCGGCAGCGATGGTCTTCTTCCAAGCGGACTCGTGGATGTGGGGAAGTTGGTGCTGCCAGGTATCGCCGCGCCGAACAAGGTCCCCCAGCCAAAGTAGGCCCAGATAGTCGAAATCGAATCCGCGGACGACGTACGGGCAGCCCACTTCGCAGAGCTGATCTTCGTGCATTGCCGTGCCCACCGGGCGCTGGATGAAAAAGGCGTAATTGTCATCAGGCGCGTAGTTCCAGATCCGGCTCCAGTGGCGGACCGGCGACGTCCCCGGGAGAGGAATGTGGAAATCCATTTCCACGGGCGGGACCGCGTGAGGCTGCGACTTCTTTTTGGTCTTCCACTTCCTGGCGTAGTTAGCAACGAGGCGTGCCGACCGCCCCTCTTTGATATGGCCTCTCAGGGCTTCATCGAGATCCTGCGGACTGTCGACGACCTCGAAAAGAAATCGCGCCGGTGAGCTTTTGGGCGAGCGTCGCCAGGTGAGATTCGGCGAACGATCAGGAGGGCCGAGTTGGAGCACCGTCTCCATCCAGTTCACGTACTCGGTTGAGCCACCGCAACGAAACTGCTGATCAGCCAGACTGATCACCTCGACCTGGGCCACGCCCTGCTCGAGGGCGTAGTCAACGATCCGATCGCGTGTGGTGGTCTCGTTGTCGCGGTAGCTCTGCTCGCCATCCATCAAAAAAATGCTGACCTGGGAAGCGCGGATGATGTGCCATGCCTGTGGGCCGGCATGCATCGACCAGCCGGACGGCGGTACACCTTCGGCATTCGGGGCCGTCGGATCGATAAGGGCGTGCGCCTCGTCGACGATCGAGACGGCGAAGGAGTTGTCGGGGGCGCGGTTTCGTCTTCCCTGTGCCGCGCGATGCTCCAGGTTATTGCGCCAGCTCTCGACGGTAATCGAGGCACCCGCCTTCCGATCGGCTTTGACCTGTTTTCCATGAAGTCCCGGGTTGTAGGCATTGGCTCCCTTGACGATGCCTTGAGCTGCGGCGGTCCCGGTTGACTTGAAGAGAGCCTCCCAGTTGCTCTTCTGGCACCCTGTTGTCGTCGTCACGACAATCGGGCCCCTGATTCGAGTGTCACCGGCGAGAGCCGCCCAGAGTTGAGCAGCGACCACCGACTTTCCTGACCCCGGTGGACCCTCGATGATCACCGCGAGCTTTTCGGCCGGATCGGTTGAAGCCAGCAGTCGGTCGATCGCCCGCATGCACTCCTCAAATCCCCGCCGCTGCTCGTCGAGCAGGACGAACGCCGGACTTTTCGACCCCTTGATGGCCGTGGATACCTGATTGATCAGATTCCGATCTTGCTTGTAGGTGCCAAGCTCGAATCGCTCAGCGAAGTCCCGATCAGGGACCGTCAGCCGAGACGTGATGAACGGCACTAGCCCGCCTTCGACATCGGCAAGGGTGTTCGAGAACAGCGGGTAGTGGGCCGCCAAGTTTCCGTGCGGGCCTTGACGGTACGGCTCAAGGTTAGCCGCCTGCGTGAAGTAGACGCAGCCTCCAACAGATGCGTGGCCATCGAGAACCGCAGAGTGGAACAGCAGGCAGTACTCCGAGTAGCCCCGCACCTGATCGGAGGGATGAAGGACGAGCGATCCACGGTGCTCGATGAGCGACTCCCGCGGCCCGGGGTGATCCCCTGATGTGTCCCAGTCCTTCATTTCGATGATGACGACGGAAGGCTTCTCCGGGCCGCGTCCGAGGAGCACCGCGTCACACCAGCACGACGACGCGGGGAGACGGTATTCGACAGCCATCCCTGCCGATTCGCCCAAGTGCAGGTGCAGTTGCGCGAGTTGCGGTCGAGCGAGGATGACCGAGAGCCTCGGGAGGGATCGCTCCCAGGCTCGGCGCTCCTGTTGACCGTAGCGACCGGTCAGGTCCTGAAGTTCGTCGATGAGGCCGGCTAAGTCACTCTCGACGCGATGGCAGAACTCGCGGACCTCGATCAGCATCGGCCACCCCCCGTTCACTTGAAGTCGGTAATCGACCCTCGAGCGGGGAGGGTCCAATCGGCCCCACGATCATCTGGCGCTCGTTCTACCTGGATGCTTGGGGGGAGGACCGCCCCCAACGGACGAGCGATATGAGCAAGGCTTAGAACTGTACCAGTACGTCCCCGCGGATCCGGGGCTGGAATCTTGGGGGCGGTTAAGCCAAACGCTGAATACGGCGCCGACAACCGATCTCGCTCGCGGGTCCATGCAGCCCCAATATTTCCCGAACGCGACTCAAGCCGTATGGCAGCAAGGACTTGCGGCAATCGCTCAGAAACAATTTGATCAGACCCCTGGAGCTACACCCTCACGATTCGCCCGCCGCGGCCTTCCTTCACCGCGTCACACGGCGCCAAGGATCTCGCCGTCAGCCCGGGGAGCGGCCGCGAGATCCCCTTGAGCGTGACGCGCGACGAAGGCTTTGAAGGCCCGGTACGCGTGACGATTGAAAACCTTCCAGTGGGCTTCACGTTCCATGGGCCTGTCGAGATCGAGGCTGGGCAAGAGCGGGCGATCGGCCTGCTGTCGGCCTCCGCCGACGCGGTCGCCCCTGACGAAGCGGCCGACAAGGCCATCGTCGTGAAAGCTACGGCGATCATCGACGGCCGCGAGGTGGTGCAAGAACTGGGGTCGCTTGGCGATCTGAAAGTCGCCGAGAAGCCGAAGCTCACCGTCGCGATCCTCGATACGGATGGCAAGGGGCCGACCGTGCCTGGCGAGCCGCTGATTTTCCAGATCCGCCCTGGCGAGACGATCCAAGCCCGGGTGAAGGCTGATCGCCACGACTTCGCCGACCGGATCGAACTCGGTGGCGACGACTCCGGCCGCAATCTCCTCTTCGGTTGCTACGTCGACAACATCGGGCTCAACGGCCTGTTGATCGTCGAGGGGCAATCGGAGCGCGAGTTCTTCATCACGGCTTCCCCCGTCGCGAAGCCCGGCCGGCGGCTCTTCCACCTCCGCGCCACCGCCGACGGCGGGCAGTGCTCAGCGCCGGCGGTGCTCGAGGTCGTGCCAGCCGACTGACCGAACGCCGATCGCTCCCGCATCGGGATCAACGCTCGAGGGCCTCGCTCAGCCCCAGGTCGGCAGCGAGGTCGCCGCTGACACTCCGTCGAATCCACGGATCGCGCTCTTTGCCGGCACCGCGAGTGTGCGCCCGATCGCGATGACCCCCGCGGTGAGATCCGACTTCGTCAGCACGTAGCTGAAGACGATCGACTTCGTGCCGCTTCCCGCCAGATACGTGAAGGCCCGCGCCGTGCCTCCGATCGTGAAGGCGAGCGTCGGCTTCCCTGTGACGGAGACGGGGGCTTCGAAGTTCACGGTGACGGAGATCCGATCACCGGCCTTGCGGGGCCCCGCCGCAGGGCCTGTCGCCGAGAGAATGCCAACCACCACCGGGGCCTGGGGATCGGCGAGCGGGGCGGCTTGAGCCACGGCGACATTCCCGGCCAGATCGGCGATCTTCGAACCGGCCGGCAGCCCGATCAGACCGCTCGTGCGGGCATGGCGGCGGAGCGAGACATCCTTCGCGGTGACGACGTAGGAAAACACCACATCGGCGCCATCGACCCGCTGAAACTTCATCGTTCGCTGCGTTGTGCCGAAGAACAGGGGCAGCGTCGGCAGGCCGTTGACGATGATCGCTTCGCTGAAGCGGACCCGCGCTTCAACCGTCTTCCCGGCCGAGTAAGGCCCGTAGCCCGGCTGAACCACCGTCGCCGCTCCCGGCGCGACCGTGTCGACGATCACGGCTGTGCCGTCGACGGTCGGGAGATCGAGGGACGGCGAAGCGATGGCCGAGACAAGATCGCAGATCCGGTTGTCGATCGATTGCGCCAGAGCCTGCGGGAGCGTGATGCCTGCCGGGGCATTGTCACCGGCGACTACGGACACCTTGAACGTCAGCGTGTCAGTCCCCGTCCCCCCGACATACGCCGCATCTCTCGAAGCCCCGCCGAGGGCCACCGGAAAGGATGGGCTGCCGACCACCATGACGGGGCGCGCGAAGGTCAACGTGAACAGGAGGTCGCTCCCGGCCTTGTAGCGGCCTGCCGCGGGGAGGGTCACCTTCGTCACCGCCGGGGTGAGCGAAAGCGACGAGCCCAGGCCCGGAGTCGGAGTCGACCCCTGATTCAGGATCACAGCAGGCTTCTCCTTCCCAAAGTAAAGGTTCGAGTCTCCGTCAAGAAAAGTTGTGCCCGTTTTTGCTGCAGCTGGACTGAAGTACTTCGGTCCCCAGGAGACGTTCGCTCCCAGCGACACGTACGCCGAGTACGCGGTGGAGATGCCCCCGCCGCCGTTGGTCACACGGACCTTACCGATCTCGTTCTTCGTCGCCAGAAACAAACTGCCCCCGACACCGACGAGCCCATACTTCTCCCGCTTCCCGAAGCTGAAGTTCGCCACCTTCTCGAGCGCGTTCTCCGCTTGAAAAATCGGATTATCCGCCGCGGTGCTCCGTGTCGGCAGGGTCACCAGGGAGGCGCTCTCCTTGAGATCCGGAGAGGAGACGTTCACGGTGACGTCACCGATGCCCGCGCCCTGAAACGCGGAAAGCACGACCCCGGAACCGAAGCGGCCGGTCGAGTTCACGGTCACGTTCCCGATGCTCCCCGGTACGTCGCGCGCCAGCAGGGTGACGAGCGAGTAGGGGAACGGCACTCCGACTCCGAGAATGTCGAAGTTGGCGAGGAAGGATGAGAAGTAGATGCTCGTCCCCACGCTCGTGACGTCGATGTTGCCGATGCCGGCATTGGCGGCGAAATAGCTCGAGTCGATGCCCGCAGCGACCATCGTCCAGTTATCGTTCGGTGGCACGAGCCCCACGATGCCCGCACTGGCGCGGCCGGCTCGGACCTTGATGTTTCCGATCGTCGACGTGAATCGATTCTGGTCGAGGTCGTAGCCGGAGGCTTGGAAGTAGCTCCCCTTGATGCCCGTTCCACCCAGCGTCGTGACGGTGATGTCACCGATCGACCCTGCGGCCCCGGCGTAGAAGCGGCTCGTCTCGATGCCGTTGCCGCGCAGGGAGTTGTTGGTGACGGTGATCGCCCCGATCGCGCCGGCGTTGTCGAAGTTGCCGTTGCCGTCGGCGACGGCGTTTCGGGCCGTGAACGTCGAGGCGATGATCCCGGCTCCCCCTTCCTCCCGATTCTTGACATCGACAACGATGACCCGGATCGACTCGCCGGTGAACGTGGAGGCGTTGATGCCGGTCGACTGGGTGAGGCCTTGGCCGGAGGAGGTCGCGTGCACGCCGAAGATGGCGCCGAGATCATCGCTCGGGGCGGGGGGCTGGAGGTTGGGCCCGTTGTTCGAATTGCCGGCATCGGCGTCGGCGAGGAAGGTAGAGCCGGTGATGCCGCTGCCACCGTTCGCCGAGGCGACGATGTAGCCGATGTTGCCGTCGGCCGTGAAGAACGATCCAGCAATCGCGTTGGCCAGCGGAGAGCTCGCGCCCGCCACCGCCACGATTCCCTTGGCGGCCGCGTCGGCTTCACTCTGGGCCGATCCGATGGAGCCGTTTTGAGCGGTGAAGAAGGAAGCGTCGATCGCGGTGCCGGCGTTCACCGACTCCGCGGAGATCCGCCCGAAGTCTCCACTGCTGGTGTCGAAGGTGCTGGCAGAGATGGCCGGTCCCGACAGGGCCTTGGAGACCAGGGCGACCAGATCGCCCTTGAAGTTCACCCGGGTGCGAAGGATGCCGGCCCCCGTGGCCGAGCGGACATCGGCGAAGATGCCGTCCAGTTGGACCGGCGGGCGGACACCGGCGTAGTTCGTCCAGGCCTTGATCTGACTGTCGACGAGCCCGTTGCCCAGCCGCCCTCCGAGGACAGACGCTCGGATCTCACCAAAGCTCGCCGCCGTCGCCGTGAGGGTCGAGATCGCGTCGCCACCGTTGGCGTTGGACGTTCCGGAAATGCCGGAGACGCGCGTCAGCGCCTGCACGGTCGTGGTGTCGATCCCCGCCCCTCCCGCCGGGCCACCGACCCCCGAGATCAGCCCGATGCTCCCCCCGTTGGCGTCGAAGCTGCTTCCGGAGATCCCGCGCCCCTGGGCCCAGGCAGCCCCGGAGAGATCACTGATCGCCCCTTCGGCCACGGCCGTCACCCGAAGGAGGCCTCCGGCGTTTCCCCCCCCGGTGATCGAGGCGATGTCGCCCGCCTGGGCATGGATGAGCGAATCGACCAGGCCGGTCCCGCCGTGAGCCGATCCCCGGATCGGGCCGATCGCTCCGGCCAGGATCTGCGCGCCGTCGATGCCGTGGCTCGTCGCCGCCGCGACAGGAAGCGCGCTCGGGGCGATGATCGGGAGCGACGAGGTGCCGCATGAGAGCGCGGTGATCGACGCGATCGAATCATCGAGACCGGCTCCCGCCTGAATCAGCGTGCCACGAATGGCCGTGGATTGGGCCGCCGTGGCGGTCACGGCGCCGATCGAACGGCCGGCGACGATGGCCCCCCGGTCGATGGCAATTCCAACCGGTGCCTTGACCGTCACGCTCCCGATCGATCCCGCGGCGGAGAAGAACGCGTTTTGAAGGCTGCCGGAATCGATGACGATGGAGCCGATCTCCTGGGCACTGACGGCCCCGCTCCACGAGCCACTGCGGAGATGAAGGCCCGCCAGCGTACCGCCGGCGCTGATCGGCGTGGTGCCGGGGACCGTCTGCAGCACCGTCACCATGCCGATGTCGCGGCCTGCCGAGATCACCGTCGACCCGAGCCCCCCGCTCGCCGACGTGATGGCGCCGATGTTTCTTCCCGCGATCAGGCTGGCATTGATCCCCGTGGCGGACTCGACATCGCCGATGTCGCGGGCGGCCTGGAAGAGCCCCTCCATGGCGAGCGGGGCCGGGTTGGGCTGCTGGGCCGTGCTCGCCCCCGGCAACAGCGCGGTCGACTTGATGTTGCCGATGTCGGACCCGGCACGCACGATCATCGACTTCGTGAACAGATCGGCCGAGATGTCACCGACGGACGACGCCGATGTCCAGCTCGATCGTCCGACGCCGTTAATGACGAGATCGGCAATGCCGGTCGCGAGGCTCGAGTTGGTCACCACCCCGGAGTAGCCCCCGGGAACGACGATCGGGTCGCTCGTTGTGGTCGCATCAAAACCGGAGATGCCTCCGGCGGAGACGATCTTGCCGCTGAGCGTGGCGATCGCGGCCGAGGCATCGGCTCCGCCCGACACCTCCATCGTGGGATGGGGAAATCCGAGGTTGAGGTGGCCGGCTGAATTGACGGTTCCGGAGAACTGGACCGGCAACGAGATCGTGAACGGACTGGTCGGGTCGGACGTGCGGATCGAGCCGTTGATCGCAGCGAACTCGGCCCTCCCGATGCTCCCGGCAAAGATATTGCCCTTGAGCACGCTCTGCGGCCCGACGATCGATCCGATGGCGCCCGACACGGAGATCCTGCCGTTGAAATCGTTCATCGTGTTGTAGGTGTCGAACTCGTTGTTCGGGGACAGCGGCGTGGCGCCGTCGATGACGATCTGCGTCACGGCCTTGGCCGTGACGTTCCGAAGACCGATGAGCCCAGTGCGGGGCGCGTACGACGCGGCCTGTCCGGTCGGACTCTCGTCGAGGATCTCCTGGACGGACGCGTTGCCGGTGGCCGTAACCGACGGGGCGGCGAGTGAAAAGCCGTTGAGGTTCGAGGCGTTGACGCGATCGACGTAGGGCACCTTACCGGTATCGACCGAGATGTCGCCGATGGTGACGCTCGGGAGGGCGATGTTCTTGACCACGGCGGCACTGAGGTGGAGGCCTCCGAAGGACGTCAAAGGGGCAGCATTCGGAAATCTGGGGTCGGCCGTCGAACCGATCCGCGTCACGTTGACGTAACCGGAACTGAAGATCTGCACGAAATTGCCCCCGCCCCCGGTGATCGTCAGCGGATTGGGGGTGACGCGAATCGAGAGGCTGTTGCCGTCGTTGAGCCCGAGCAGATTGATCGCGCTGACGTCGGCGTTGTCGGTGGCTCCACCCGCGAGCGCGAGCGTGAATCCGGCGTTCGCCGCGCTGACGCTGCCTTGCACCGAGATGTCGACGGTGTCGCCGTGCGAATTGGTGAAAGACGCCGAGGTATAGAGCAACGAGGGATCAATGGCCGCCAGCATGCGACGTGGCTCGAGCACGTCGACCCCGAGGCATCTCCGCGAGCGACGCTCGAGTCCTCGGCGAACCTGACGCGAATCGGCCGGGGCGAGACGGATGCGGGTGGTCATGAAGAACGATCCTTCTGTGAGATGATCCGATCGATTCAACGCTTCTGAGGCCTTCCCGCGAACCGGGAGGGATGGGGGGAAGACCGCTCGACAGGGTATCGCTGGAGCCTTGACGATTTTCTTAATCCGTTTCGCGAAGGAAGGCAAGAAACGGGCTTTTGTTAAGGAAAACAAAGGGGAGATCCCAACAGGCCGTTGCCGCCGTCGGCTTCACAAGCCACGGCCACAGTCTGTTGACGGGTCGGCGGAAGGCCCACATACTTTTGAGGGAGGCTTTTGCTCAGGGGCGTTTCGAGGAACGGCGAACGCGGAGCTTCGTTTACTCACGTTGGGGTCTCTTTCATGGTCCGTTTCTTCCGTGACGCCGCTCAGCCATCCCGCCTCTCCCGAGAGGCCGCGAGGCGGCGGCGGCGGGGTGATCGTAAGAGTGCCTTGAAGGTTGAGGCGCTCGAACCGCGGCTGGTACTCGCCAGCCTTGCGGGCTTTTCCGACACCGTTCCGCCGGTGGTCCGCTCCGTCGTCCTACCGGCGGCCGGCACCTACGGCACCGACCGCGCCCTCTCGTTCAAGGTGAACTTCAGCGAGCCTGTGAATGTGGTCGGCGACCAGACCGCCGTGACGCTCCCGGTCGAGGTTGGCTACGCGATGCGCGAGGCGAGGTACATCTCAGGCAACGGCACCAAGTCGCTCACCTTCCGGATGACCGTCGCCGCCAACGACGTCGACACCGACGGCATCAGCGTCGGCCGCATGAACCTGGCCGCCATCCGCGATTTCGACTTCAACAAGCCCGGCATCGGCCCGCAGATCATCGACCGTGCCGGCAATCCGGCGAGCAACACGATTCCCACGATCGAAACGAGCCGGATTCGCGTCGATGCCACCGGCCCCGTCGTGTCGTCGTACGGCAACTTGGTCACCAAGGGGCAGCAGGTCTCGCTGAAGATCACCTTCGACGGGCCCGTGGTCGTGAAGGGGAAACCCACCGTCCCCGTGACGATCGGCGGGCAGGAAACGTCACTGTCGTACGCGGCCGGATCGGGAACCTCGACGCTGACCTTCGCCGTCGCGATGCCGAAGGGGGCATCGGTACAGAATCCCGCGTTTCGCGGCGAAAACAGCCTCCCAGGCGAGGTGATCGTCCTCCCTGCGATGGCCGATCTCAAGGATCGCTTCGGCAACAGCGTCACCGCCATCGGCAGCAACTTCGGCAAGATCTACACCGACAATGGCAAGGCTGATGGCAACCGTGTCGTCGTCATCGGAACCCACTACGAGAAGCTCGACTCCGTCTCGCAGGACGATCTCAACACGATCCTGTCCGACGAGCAGAAGGCGTTCCGGGCGGGCGAGGTCAAGCAGATCAACGACGGCCAAGCCGAGTACTGGGCGAAGTACGCGCCGCCGGTGTTCGAGCCGGTGAAGAACGAGGTCGATCTCTACCGGGTGGCCTACCGGTCCACGATTCCGGAGCAGGGCCATCGCCCCACCGTGGCCTACGGTCTTGTGGCGATCCCCAAGGGGGCGACCGGCAGCCTGCCGCTGGTCTCCTACCAGCACGGGACGCTGCTCCTCAAGGAGTCGGCTCCATCGCAGGCTTTCTCGTGGAACAAGAACTCGATGGCTCCCGTGGCGTTCGGCCTGCCGGAGGCGGCGATGTCTTACGCCGCCTACGAGACCCGGCTCAACGTCGCCCAGTTCGCCGGCAATGGCTATGCCGTGATCGCGGCCGACTACTTCGGTATCGGCAACTCGGTCGAGACCGACAGTTTCTTCGTCAAGGGAAGCGCCCAGCAAGCCACCCTCGACATGCACGCGGCGGCACAGAAGCTGTTTGCAAGCCTGAACCTCCGCGTCGACAAGCTCTTTCTGAATGGCTGGTCGCAGGGGGGGGTCGTCACGGTCGCCCTCCAGGAGGCGCTCGAGGCCAGGGGCGTGAAGATCGACGGCGTCTCAACGGCGGCCGCGCCCGCCAACACCGAGATGCTGGTCAGCCGGATGCTGTTCAATCCGAGGCCGTATTCCACGCAGACCACGCCCGATGCGCCGTGGGTGGTCATGATTCCGCTGCTGGGGGCGTTCTCGCTGGGAGGCTATGGCGGCAAGCCGGACGCGGCCCTGGAACTCTTCGGCGGCAACTACGACTTCGCCCGGAAGTTCTTCATGCGGGAGTTCAAGACGATCCCCGAATTCACGTTCAAGAAGAATGTTCGAGGCGACATGGTCCCCGTCATGATCATGGACGGCGTCACCCGCCCGGCCCAACCTGCGGAATTCATCGCCCAGCGGTTCGGGCAGGATCCCCGCGCCTACGACAAGACCATCTTTGCGGGCCTGATGCGCGACGCAGGCGGCGGGAAGACCCGCCTCGAAAGCACCATGAAGATGTACTACGGGGCCGCCGACGACGGCTCTCCCGATGCGGTCGCCACAATCGTTCCCACGTGGCAGCAGGGAACCTTCGGCAAGAAGAACATCGAGGTCGTGCCGGTGCCGTACGCCAGCCACCGCGGCGTCGTCCTTTCGGCGACCTTTGGTCAGCTGCAGTGGTTCGACGACATCCGGTTCGGCCGGTCCACGACGCGCGTGGGATCCTCTGCTCCAGCCAGCGTCCCCGCGACGCCGTGAACGCCCGGGACTGAAGCACGCCGCACTCAGGCAGGTCGACCGGCACGTGAGACTCCTCGACATCCAGATGGGCAACTGACGGCCTGACCGCCCAACGGCCCTTGACCAGCTCTCCTTCATCCTCGAGCGAAAGCCATTTTCATGGTCCGTTTCTTCCGCGACTCAGGGCTCCCTTCCCGCCGATCCCGTGAGGCCGCGCGGCGGCTTCGCCGGAGCGATCGCGCCAGCGATCTGAAGCTCGAGTCGCTCGAGCCGCGGCTGGCCCTGGCGGTCACGTCCGGGGTGCCAGACACTGTCCCGCCGGTGGTCCGCTCCGTCTCCCTCCCCGCCGACGGCACCTACGGCACGGGCAAGCCGCTGACCTTCAAGCTCAACTTCAGCGAGCCGGTGAAGGTGGTGGGCAATCAGGCCGACGTGTTTCTCCCCGTGGAAGTCAACTTCGCCATGCGGTCGGCGCAGTACGTCGCGGGCAGCGGCACCAAGTCGCTCACCTTCCGCATGGCCGTGACGGCCAACGACGTCGACACCGACGGCATCAGCCTGGGCCGGGTGAACACGGCGGCCGTCCGCGACTTTGACTTCGCCGCCAACAGCATTCACGACCGGGCGGGCAATCCGGCGAGCAACGCGATCCCGAGCGTGAACACGAGCCGGATCCGCATCGATGCGACCGGCCCGGTCGTGACCGGCTACGGCGGCTTCGTCACCCAGGGCAACAAGGTGTCGCTGAAGGTGAGTTTTGACGGCCCCGTGACGGTGATCGGCAAGCCCACCGTGCCCGTGACGATCGGCGGCGTTGAGCGGGAACTGGCCTACGTCGCCGGATCACAAACCTCGACGCTCACGTTCGCGGCGACGGTGCCGCGGGGAGCGTCGGTCGCGGGGCCGGCGTTTCGTCGTTCCATCGGGGAAGTGATCACCCTTCCGCAGGGAGCAAACCTCAAGGACCGCCTCGGCAACTCCGTCACTCCGATCGGCGGCAACTTCGGCGAGATCTACAAAGACTCCAACGAAAACCGCGTAGTCGTGATCGGGACTCACTATGAGTTCGTGAAAACCGTCACCAAGGCAGCACTCAACGAGGTGCTCACCATGGAGCGGGACGTCTTCAACCCGGCGCAGACCGAGGCCTACTGGCGGGATTACCAAAACCCGGAGTACCGGCAGGCCCTCTACGACGTCGATGTCTACCGCGTGGCCTATCGCACGACGATTCCCGAACAGGGCAACCGTCCCACGGTCGCCTACGGGCTGGTCGCGATTCCGCGGGGGGTGTCGGGCCCGACGCTTCCCATGGTCTCCGTTCAGCACGGCACGCTTTGGCTGAAGGAGTCTGCCCCGTCGCAGGCCTTCTCGTGGGACATGACTTCCACGGCCGTGGTGAACTACGGACTCACGGCACAGCAACTCTACTTCTCCGCCTACGAGACGCGGCTGAACGTCGCCGCATTCGCCGGACAGGGCTACGCCGTGATCGCGGCCGATTATGTCGGCATCGGCAACTCGGTCGAGAACGACAGCTTCGTCGTCAAGGCCAGCGAGCAGCGGGCGTGTCTCGACATGCTCGCCGCCTCCGAGCGGCTTCTGGCGAGCAGAAGCCTGGCTCGTTCCGAGCTGTTCCTCAACGGTTGGTCGCAGGGGGCGCTCGTCTCGATCTCGTTTCAGGAGGCGCTCGAGGCCAAAGGTGTGGCGATCAGCGGCGTCTCGACGGCGGCCACGCCGGCCAACACGGGGATGTTTGCCGAAGGCTTCATCTTCAATCGTCGGCCGTATTCAGAGGTCACCGTGCCCGATTGGCCGTGGGCGATCTTCGTCCATCAGTTCTCCTCGTTCGCGCTCGCCAGTTACAGCGGGCAGACGAACGCCCCTCTGGAACTGTTCGGAGGCAACTACGAGTTCTCGCGGAAGTTCTACATGCGGGAGTACGAGGCTTTCCCGTCGTTCGAGTGGCAAACCGACGTCCGCGGAGAGATGGTGCCGAAGATGGTGATGGATGGCGTCACCCGCGACGCGGAGGTGTCGAAGTTCCTCGACCAAAAAGTTGTCCGCAGCCCCCAGGCCTACGAGAGCACCGCCTACGCGAAGCTGATTGACGCTGCGGGCTCGGGGAAGACGCGGCTCGTCAGCGACATGAAGATGTATTACGGGGAGCAGGACGAGGGCTATGCCGTGTCTGTCTGCACCTTCGTCGACACCTGGCAGCGGGGCACGTTCGGCAAGACCAACATCGAGCAGGTGCCGGTCCCGAGCGCGAGCCATCGCAGCACGTTCCTCACGGCCATCGCCGGACAGATCAATTGGTTCGACGCCATTCGGCTGGGGAAGTCCACGCCGGGTGCAGGGGCGCCCGCGTTGGCGGCGGCGCCGCAGATCCAGCCGATCGTCCCGCAGACCTCTCCCGTGCAGTCGAAGCCGTTCTTCCTGCCTGCGGCCGTCGGGGGGATCGTCACGTTGTCGGGCGACATCACCGGTGACGCGACGTTTCGCGCCGGAACGGTCTATCTGATCGACGGAGAGGTCCATGTGCGGAAGTTCGTCACGCTCACCATCGAGGACGGCGTCGAGGTGCGGATCCGGAACGGCAGGGCGAACTTCGCCACGATCACCTCGCGGGCCCTGATCTTCGATTCGGGATCGTCGCTCGTGGCGAAGACCGTGACCTTCCAGGCCGCGAACGCCACCGGCGAACCGGTGAACGTCGCCGACAACGGTGGCGTCTTCTTCTGCGGCGGCACGCGGAAGGCCTCCAAGGACGACGTCGCGAGCATGGTCGTCGGGTCGACCCCGGCCTGGTCGTTCGCGGCCACGGGCATCGTGGCCAACTACCTGGGACGGAAGGATCCCAAGGAAGGCGACGGCGACGGCAGCGCTCGCGACGATATCGATGCGGTTTCACTGGTCGGGGTGATCGCCGACGAGTGGAAGGTCCCGGCGGTGGTGATCAACCACTCGGGCGACGACGGCTTCGACCTGACGAACTCCGACGTCGAGATGGAGCGAGTCAAGGTCGTCGACCCGGTCGAGGACGGGATCAATCTCAGCTCGAGTTACCTGACGATCACCGGATGGCTCGAGGTCGACATGACCGACGCGGAGGAGTCGGTTGACCGTGAGATCTTCGACTTCGAGGTCGACACCGGACCAAGCATGCTCACGGTCAACAAGGGAGCCTGGGTCGACATCCGCGGCTACTGGGACTCGAGCCCCGACGACCACCCCGTCTTCCTCCGATCGCGCGACATGCCGTTACCGTATCCCCCGTACGCGCGGACGCTGTACGCCTGGAAGGGCTCCCTCGTGAAAGGCCCGGCCGAAATCTTCTCCAAATCGGAGAGGCCGTAGCCCACGTCGACCCGTTCAATTCATCCCGCATACCGAATCCCCGCATACCGAATCCACTGATCCCAGCCACGAGAAGGACGCCATGCGACACCTGAATCTTTTTTCGGCCTTCACCGGCGTCTCGCGCCGCTCCCCCGCCAGGACTCGCCCCGCCCGGAAGAGTCGGCTCGCCGCTGGCGAACGGCTCGAGGCCCGGCTCAACCTCGCGGCCACGATCGTCGATCTGGCGGTACCGCGCGAGGCCTCCGGGGGCCATCCCGCCTACGAACGGTTTCCGATCCCCGCCGGGGCCACACTCGAGGACGTGAGCGACTCCGGGCGGTACGTGCTGTTTTCGAGCACCGACACCAACGTGATCGCCGGCCAGCAGACGATCCCCTCGCTCAACGCCGACCTTTTCTGGCTCGACACCGCCACGGGCGAAACCCGGCTCGTGACCCATCGGGCCGGCAGCGAGGTGCAGTCGGCCGGCTACGCCGGACTCGAGGGCTCCGCCTACCTCGGCCCGCAGTACGGGCAGTGGCCGATGTTCGAGCCGCTCACGGCCGATCTCAGCGGCGACGGCCGCAGCGTGGTTTTCGATTCGATCATCGCGGCCAATGAATACGACGCGAGCGTGCCGGTGGTGAACGACCAGGCGACCTACCGCCCGCTGAAGAAGGACGCCACGACCGACAAGTGGAACAACCTGCAGATGGGGACGGTGGACGTGTTCGTGTGGCGAGCCGACGGCGACCGGGCCAACAACGTCTCGCTCGTCAGCCGCCTCAACGCCACGGGCCAGCAACAAGCCGTCACGGTCAACGCGTTGGTGCCGGGCCTTCCCGTACCCACGCCGGGCCAGCCGATGGCAACCGGCGTGTTCGCGCAGGAATACCTCCCCCGACTCCCGGATACGTTCGAAAACTTCGTCCAGCAGGAGCCCCAGGAGTCGATCACGCTCAACAAGGGCCTCTCCGATGACGGCACGCGAGTGCTCTACGACAGCTGGGTACCGGCCGGCTGGATCGACACCGTGAATCCTGGCATCCTCGATCAGCAGGACATCCAGGTGAACGGGCAAGGTCAGGGCGGCGGCAGCGAGTGGACCCTCGACAGCTTCGTCGCCAGCACCCGGGGCTTCGGCGGAAGCGGCACCGCAGGCCAGTGGTCGACGCGGACCGTGAGCGTCACGATCGGCGGAAACGAGGCCCTCGGATACTACACGGGCCCGACCCAGGCCCAGGGTGGGTGGGCGGAGCTCTTCGAGCCGATGTTCAGTCAGATCAGCGGCAATGGATCCCGTGTCGTCTACAGCACGCGGCGCAGCTCGGCCGAGATCGTGGCCGGCACGGCCGATTCCGATTTCTCTTCCGACGTGTTCGCAAGCGACGTCGACTCCGGCACGAATCTCCTCGTCAGCCGGAAATGGGATGTTGCCACGAGTGCCGCCGGGTCGGCGCAGCCGAACTTCTTCGACGGGACTCTGAGGCCCTTCGTGCGCAACTTCGTGGGCGAGTTCTGGGACTCCCAGAACCACGCCGTGAGCGACGACGGTCGGACGATCGCCTTCACGTCATCGGCCGGCAACGTCGTGGAGAACTGGAAGAACGTGACGGCCGACCTTTCCGAGCCGGAGATCGTCGGCGGTAGCAAGTGGACGGCGTATCAGGCCAACCCGATCGACATCTACGGCTTCCAGTTCGCCTCGGCCTCCCCCAACGTCTCGACCGGCAAGGCCGCTCTCGTCAATTCCCCCGACGGCCTCGCCAACACCAACCGGATCGCCCACTTCGGTGGCATGTCGGCCGACGGCTCGTCGTTCCTCTTCGATACCGCCGCCAACAACTTCTACCTGCCGGGATTCACCTCGCCCTATCCCTACGTGCAAAACCCACCCCAGGCGCCGCTCCCGCTCGGCTTCATCCTCGGCGGCTTCAGCAACCTCTGGATGCGGACGATCGACTGGGCCGGCGGGGCCAAAGGTACCACGACCCTCGTGTCGGCGGGTTTCGCCGTCGATGCCTCCGGCGCCCCCGACATCACCGGCAAGCCGAATGCCTCGGGCAACAAGGCGACGCTCGGATCGCCGACGCCGGCCGGAGCGCGCGACGTGCTCAACACGATCAGCGATAGCGGCCGGTTCGTGATGTTCTCGAGCTCCGCCAACAACCTCGCGCAGGGCATTTACGACCGGGCGTTCAAGGGGGGCGTGTTCGTCCGTGACATGAAGGCCGGTCGCACGACGCTGCTCACCACCACTGCCACCGGAAACGTCCCCTCGGCTGGATTGTTCGTGAACTCGGCACTGGCGACCGACGAGAACGGCACCGCGTCCTTCGTTTCTTACGTTG
>Ga0114973_10000562_pt1 | contig 28311 bp, 33 predicted proteins | sample M_140807_MF_Meta_FD_87025 | JGI IMG/M metagenome (GOLD analysis project Ga0114973, IMG submission 87025) | Freshwater microbial communities from Lake Montjoie, Canada to study carbon cycling - M_140807_MF_MetaG | ecosystem: Environmental > Aquatic > Freshwater > Lake | place: Lake Montjoie...
AATGAATTAAAATAAAATTGATTTAAAGATTTTGCCTATAGTATAATAACAAAATGGCTTCCATGGTTGTATCCGCTTCTGAGTTCTCACCTGCTACCCACATGCTTTTCACTAAGCCCAAGGCAAATAATGCGGGAGGAAAAAGCGTGGGTATTCTCAATACACTTTCGCGAAAAGCTCTATATCTACAGACACCACTCATGATGTCGTGGGGTGCAAATGAATATGATAATGCTGGTGCAAGCAAGAGTTATGATATGTGTCTTCAGTTTCCTCGCGAGGAATTTAGCAATCCTGCAACTCAGCAATTTCTAAAGGTTATGAGTGAAATTGAAAGTAAGATCAAGGCAGATGCTCGAACAAATTCTCGCGATTGGTTTGGAAAGGCTAATATGTCAGAAGATGTTATTGATGCCCTATTTAGTCCAATGCTAAAGTTTCCTAAGGATGCGAGCGGTGAACCTGATAAGTCGCGTAGTCCAACTCTAAAGGTTAAGCTTCCTATCTGGTCTGGCGAATATAAGTTTGAACTATATGATACTCAAAATAATAAGCTTCTGCCAAGCGATAGCGGACTTGCTCCCCCAGCCCTTATTCCTAAGGGATCTGAAGTTGCATGTATTCTAATTTGTGGCGGAATTTGGTTTGCAAATGGTAAGTTTGGAGTAACTTGGAAGGCATACCAGATTGTTGTAAAGCCAAGTGAAACTCTAGAAAAGGGTATTTGCCATATTAAGCTAGACGATGCTGCTCCTCTTCGGGTTGATCCAACTCTAACTGAGCCAACTACATATGATAGTGATGGTGAGCCGCCTCCATCTAATTCAGTTGTTGCAGATGCTGAACCAAGTGTAGAAGCAGAAAAGCCCAAGAAGGTTTCAAAGAAGACAGGAAGTAAGGCAGTATAAATTATAATGGTTTAAAATGTAATATAATGTTAGACATTTCACTATAATCATATATATTTTTCATATTTATTTTAGGGATACCGCGTCCCTTCAATAAATTCATATTTTTTATGCAATCATCTATTACAAAACTTAAAGTACCTAACTCAAATGTTTTAATATCATTTGTAATAATTACATGAATATTATTGTCTTCATCAATAATAATATTATCTGGTAATACAGGATTAATATTTATAATCACATTATTAAAAACTATTTCATGATGCCATAATGGTATATATATTTTATACTCACTTAAATAATAAACATTTTTATTTATTAACTGTGTTAAAGATGGATTTAATTCATATGTTATTTTTTTTAAATATTGCACTATTGGTTCTACAATAAATGTATCAACTATAGAATAATTAAAATTTTTAATTAAGTGAATATAATAATCAAGCGGATCTTCTTTTTTTATTTCTTGTTTTAATAATTCATATTCATCTTTAACTTTTATAAATATTTCAGGATCACCATGTTTATCTGGGTGATGTATTAATAGAGCTTGTCTATATCTTTGTTTTAAGGTTTGTTCATTTATTTCTAATAGAGAGATATTAAGTATTTTACATGCTTCTTCTTTATTCATTTAATAATAATATTATGTTATGATTAAATGAATTTATAATTATAATTATTTCAATAATGGTACTTTATCATAATCTAATTTTCCTGCAAAATGAATAAAATAATTATTATTAAAAAATTCTTGCAAATTGGCACTTGGATTATCTAATTTATATATTCCCCAAACAGCATTAAATTTATTGTCTAATACTTTAAATGCATTAGCTTTTTGTATTTCATAACCTATGGCAGATTGTTCAAAATGAAGTCCTCTAGGATGATTAATACTTTGTAATACATGTTTATTATAAATGTTTACCAATAATTGATTATGTAATTTTGGTTGTAAAACTAATACTCCTGAATTAAATGATATAGATGTATTAATATCAAATCCACATAATTTATAATATTCACTAGCATTTTTTTCCCATCCCATTCTTTTTTGCAATTGTATTCTTTTTTCCGTAGTTGGTTGTGAAAATTCATCAATAATACCTATACAATCTCCATAATCTATATATGTATGAATTGGTGGTGCATTTTTATTAATTAAAATGTCTGCATCTATAAATATAATAAAATCATACTGTTTTGACCATTTTTCATTGCATACTAATATTTTATTAAAAGAAATGGTATGATAATTTTTAAGATTTGGATCTAAATACTCGGTAATAACTTTAAAATCATATCCATGTTTTAATGCATAATTATGTTGACTTTCATAAAATAATTTATTATATTGATCTAAGTATTTATCTCCAATTGCAAGTGTAGTTAATAATACTTTCATTAATTAAAATACTGCTATTTATATTTAAATACTTTAATCACAATATAATTATTCCTATATGGCCAAAAATTGTTAATAAATGCACAATAACATGCCAATAATTACCATAATGAGTACAATAACAGAATTCTGTTAAATATAGTCCTCCATAAAATAATAAAAGTGTAAATATAAATGTATAGATAATTAATACTGCACCAATAGTTAATTTAAATTTATTGTAAAAAGTATATGCACCATTTAACACGCATGCCATAATTGCACACTGATCTAATAAATAGTAACATGAATTCGTATAAAATAATATACTGGTACAAAATAAAGCTATAAATAAGAGAGAATAAATATAATAATAATATTGGATTGCAATATATGCAACTAATAAAAATAAAAAGCTTGAATAAAATAACATTTTTATAGCCATGTATGTTTTCTTTTATTAACTAAAAGATTTTTTTTATTTAATTTATATGTATTATTTTAAAAAGCTTTATTTGTAGCATGCATATTATTTTTAGAATTATTTTTCTATTTCATATATTAATACTTCTTATATATATATGAAAATTAGAGAGATAGTAGATGTCTTGGCAATACCTTTCTTTTTTTCATTATCCCTTTATTTTTATAATATACCCAATAAAACTCCAATAGAATATGTATTTTATATATTTTCAATTAGCGGATTTATAATTGACTTATTATTAACATTGGCATTAGTTAGGTCTAATTGCCGCAAAGCATGCAAATCTAGAATGTACAATTCTAAATGATAGATTGGCCTATAATTTGTATTATAATATTTTAAGGTTTCAATTGTTTTTTTAAATATATAATTTAAATGCATTGTATGAACATATTCTTTTTTAATTAATTCAAACATAATATACATTAAACATTCATGAATATCAAAATTATAGGTAAGTAAAAAGTATAATAATTCTCTCAGTAAAAATAAATCAGTTGATTGTGTATAAATAAAATCTACCAATTTATTACACTGAACCGTGTATTGTAATGAATAAGGTACTATATTTGGTATCTGTTTTAAATTATATATTACACATTTATCCTTGACCTGACTTGGTAAATAAGAGAGATGTTTTGTACAAAGTATAATTTTTAATTTAGGATCTCTCATAAAAGTATGAAAAATACATAGTAGTTCATCTTTAATAAAATGCGTATTTTTACATATCAAAATACGCGGTCCTTGAGTATCAACAATAGAAGAAATAGTTTGTATAAACTCTAACCAAATATTAAATTGATTTGTGCCAAGTAATTCAAAATCAATATCAAAATGAATATCGCTTATATTAAAATAGTATTTTTCATTATTGACTTCTATTTCAATTTTACGGTGATATTTTAGTTTACTTTTACTAAAAATTTCTGCAATATGTAATGATTGAGTATATTTTCCTGAGTTTTCAGGTCCATAAAGTATAATATGATCATCTTTGTATATAAAATTTTTTAATGTTTTTATAAAAGGAAGTGGTGTTTTTAAATATTGTGTGTAATACATTAATAAAATATATTAATGGTATTTAAATAGATAATGATACATAATATATTATGAATATATATAATACTATTGATGAAATATCTTCATCAAATACATTTTTGTATAAGCCAACAGTAAACAAATTAGCATGTTATAAACTATTTTATAAAATAGCATATAATATTGAGAATTTTGTATTAAACACTATATTAATTAACATAGATATTTTAAATGTAAACATTGTAAAAGATAACAATAATTTTAAAGCATATATTTATATAGAGCCAAATTTTATATTAAAATTAAAAAATTATGAAATTGCTGTATTGTCTTTATTAGGTAAAGTAAATAATAAACAGTGTTTGTTATTTAGTCAAAAATTATTATCGAATAATCTTATTGTATATAATTATTCTTATAAACCAGAAAGTATAAAATTATACTTAAGAATATCAGGTTTATGGGAGTCTGATACACAATATGGTCTTATAACTAAAATACATCATTATCCATCAACACTAAAATGTTGAAGAATTATATTTTGTATACCTATAATTATAATATTTAAAAATAAGATAATTCCTATAGATAAATTAATAAATTTAATAAATTTAATGTTTTCTGGTCCTATTTTATCAGTATCAATCATTTTATGAAAAAGAATCATTACTGTTACTATAATAATAAATACACTCGACCATATATCCCATGTATAATAGCTTGCTGGTATATTATTTTTACTGATTTGCTTATAATATATTATATTTAAAGATAATACCCATAATATGGTTGGGATTAAAATACTAAAATACCATGGTATATTACTTATTTGTTTCATAATATTAACAGTGCTATTATCAATTGATATTAATACATATCCTAATATTGCAAAAAGTATTAAAAAATAACCCCATATTGTACCACTAGCACCATTTATACCTGAATTATTACTAGTTGATGGATTACTATTTAATCCGGCAGTTAATAATTTTACAATACACCCAATGATTATTAGACCTATAAAAAATTGTTGTGCCATATCAATTTCGCCTTTCATTTTTAATTTTTTATATTCATTTATGAGTGTTTCCTGAATACCAGACATTTATATATTATAATAAATTATATTTTTTTTCTACATATGTAGATATTTTCTCTGTATCTTTATTTTCTATTAATTCTATTATTTCATCACAATTATAAAACTTAGGTTTTGTCATTTTTGCTGTTTTATAAAATATATAATATCCTTTTGGTCCATTGCGTATACTAATATTTGGACTTATTATATATCCGTCTTTATTTTTGATATATGTGATTAGTTCTGTTAGTTCATGAGTAGGTATCTCTTGATTTATAATCCATTCATTAATTATTTTTGATGACTTAAATTTTTGTAGAGAGATACTTGCTCCATTATATTCAATATAAAAGCCATACGGACCATCCTTTAATACTAAGGGATGTTTTTTTAAAGTACCACAATGCAATGATTTATATTCTGGTTTTGGTGCATCAACTATTAATAACTTATCTACTTCTTTAATAAATAAGTGAGCAACTTTTTTCCATTCAATATTATTATTTTCTATTAAATCTAATTCATTTTCCATTTTTTTTGTAAAAGTATATTCAAATATTGGATTAAAAAACTGATTACAAAATTCACTCACTTTTATGCCTAGATCTGTTATGCTTAATTTATTTTCTTCTTTTATCTGTTTCTCTTCTTCCACAATTTGTATAGTGTCCTTTAGTTCATAATGATTAAAATGCAGTGTCATTCCTTTTATTGTTCCTTTATTTACATATTTTTTTTCTATAGCTTCTAATATACTTACATAGGTAGATGGACGACCTATAGTTTCTTTTTCTAAACGTTTAATAAGTTGTGTTTCGCTTAAATGAAATTCTTGATTTTCACATTTTTCTTCTGCAACTATTTTATTATATTTTATATTTGTTATGCTATCTAAGTATAAACTATAATCATCTGTGTCTTCCTTTTTTTGTAATATTTTCCAGCCATCAAATAATGTTTTAGTAGAGAGATAAGTAAAGTCATAATTTAATACATATGGAGTTTGTTCTATTATATTTGTAGACATACATGATTGCAATGTATGTTTGTATATAAATTCATATAATTTATTTGAATATGGGTCAATGTCAACATGTTTAATATTGTGATCTGTTATTCGTATACCTTCATGTGCTTTTTGTTCCGCTAATTTTATATTACCGATATACTTCTCTCCATATTCTTTTTTAATATAGATATTTGTTTTTTCTATAAAATCTTCACTATAATATGCACAATCAGTTCGCATATAGGTAATATATCCTTGTTCATATAACTTTTGTGCATTGGACATTACTTGTTGTGGCGACATGCCCAATGTTTGGCTTGCTTTTTGCTGTAGCGTTGAAGTAATTAATATGTCAGGCTGTTTCGTATTTATCTTTTTTGGTAAGCCTTTCTTAATAGTGAATGTAGTATCTTTGCATTTTTCTAAAAAAGGAATAATATCATTTTTTACAAAATGTGTATGTATTTTAAACTCAATATTTTTACTTGTAAATAATCCATAAATAGTATATGTTGTTTTATATTCTTGACTTTTTATAAGTTGTTCCTGATCATATAAAATGCGTAATGCAGGAGTTTGACACCGACCTGCACTTAAGGTATGCTGTATATGTTTCCATAATAATGGCGAAATTTTAAATCCAATATATAAATCTAATATTTGGCGCGTTTGTTGACTATATACTCTGTTCATATTAATTGTTGTTGGATGTTGTATTGCTTTCTGTAATGCTGTTTTTGTTATTTCATTAAATAATATTCTTTTTGTAGTTAATGGTAATTTACATACTTGTGTTATGTGCCATGCAATTGCTTCACCTTCTCTATCGTCATCTGTTGCTAATATGACTTCATCCGCATTTGATACTTCTTCTTTTAACATTTTAATAATTTTTGGCTTTTCATTAGAAAATTTAATGTCCAATGTAGTTAAATTAATTTGATCTAATTTATGAAGACTTCTTATATGACCACAACTTGCTACAACTTTATACCCATCGCCTAAATATTTTTCTATACTTTTACATTTAGATGGTGACTCAACAATAACTAAGGTCTTCATTAATATTGTATTGAATATAATATTAAATTATTTTAAATATATAAACATATATATATGAAAAATTTATATATATGTATACCTTTATTATTATTAGTATTATTTTTAGTTTTTAATATAAATACCATAAAAGAGGGTGGTCCCAAACCACCTCCCCCTTATTGTTATTTTCAATCAGATGATGAATGTAGAAATGAAGCTAAATTTGGAACAAATTTAACACACTTTAAATGTGGCAGAGCATATTATGGCCCAAGACCTCCAAATAGGCCTCAGTCTTATGTTGGTAAATGCGCCTAAATTATTATTTTAACTAATATAAATAATAAATAGTAATTATATTATGAAGTATATAACTACTATTCTAAAAAATTTAATACCAAAAAAAGAATTAAAACCAGTTGGCAGATGGAGAGTAGAAAATTGTAATAAACAAATGAACTATAAAATAGATTTATCAAATGAAGATCATTGCGGACCTTGTGGACAATATATTTTAGAAAAGGTAAAAAATAAAAATAAAAAATAATTATTTCTGCATATTTTTGTATTCTTGCCATGAAATATTCTTTGCATCTCTCATTTTAGGTTCTTCATAAATTTTAGGATCTATATACATTTGTTTTAAGATCATTCCAATTTCATAAGATGCTTCATGTTGAGTTTGTTTACCATCTTCTATAGACTTAAGACAATCAATCAATTTATTTAACATAATATGGTCTATACGGCCTTTCAATAATTTATTATAAATGTCAGTATAATTTGTAAATAAAAAATTACAATGGGGTAAACATGCTTGATCAAGTAATTTAAAATCACCTAGACCAATACTAGAAATTAATATTTGTATTTTATTAACATCTGCTCGAATTAATTCACTATGTTTTAATTTTTTTATTCTCTCTGTATTATCTTGAACATCATTTTGAGAGATTAATTCATGTAATTTAACCCGCTGCGTATCATCCATTATTATTTATAAAGTATTTTTTTTATATAATAAAAAATTGAATTGATATTATTTTTATATAAAACATATAAAATGGATCCCACATTCTTCTACGAATATGTAAATCAAAAAATATATTACTATAATCATACTAAATATGATGCAATTATGCTATTTTTAGATGATACTACAATTGATACTAATTATAAATTAATACAAGAAGTTATGGATGAATTAAACACTACTACTGAATATAATAATATTATGTCACAAAATAATAATATGCTATTTTGTTGTTATAATAATAAAAAAAATATATAATATATACAATGAATAATATATTATATAGTAGAAATGCAGCTCCTTTAAAAAATAATATGGAAGAAGGTATTTTTTCTTTATATAAGCGTATATATCGACAAACTAGTAATATACCTAATACTACCCTAGTAGATAATACTGTAGTAAATAATAAGTTTCCGGATAGTAGTTCTTATATGGAGAGAAAAAAGGCACTTGCAATAGGTAGTAAATCATATAAAACACCAATAACTTATAATTCATATGATCCAGTGAATACTTATCATACAAAACGGCGTGTAATATCTGCAGGTACAGTTTCTCCTAAAAAAAAGAATATTAAGATCTAGACTTAGACTTAGTCTTTCTCATTTTACCCTCTTTCTTTACATAACCAAATGCTCCTTTTTTAGCAAAATATCCATATTTTTCAAGTCTTTTTTCCTTTTTTGCTGTTAAATGTTTTTTACGCGATACAATTGCACCATTTTTATTTTTTATTAAATCTTTTTTAGTTAATCCACCAGATGTTTTTTTAGCATTTCCGTGAAAAACTTCAGCCCTAGATCCAAAAGTTTTTAAGGACATATAATATATATATAGAAAATATTAATAATTTAATAAATTTATGTCGGCTATGTTTTTTTTAAATTCTGTTACTAAATTTGCACATCTATCATCATAGATGATTCGTTTATATCCTCCAATATACCCATATCTATAGGTATACATGCTTATTGGATTAAATAACCCATTAACTGTAATTTTAATATAGCCATAATAAAAATTATAGGATCCATCTATTTCTGTATCACTTAAACTATCAATATTTCTTTCAGTAGATGTAAATTCTCTACCTTCAACACTACTAATATTAAAATTTGTTTCTTGATATTTGTTTAAAAATGCTACTTCATACATTTGTGGAATATACATATAATAGGTCGCGTTAAACATTGCATATATGCTATTACTATAAAATAACATAGTTGTTCTATCGTCTATATTATTTATGTATAAATTTAATCCTCGATAAGGTATAGCTGTAAGTATATTACTTTGTGCTAAACATACTATTGGATTTCTGTTTTCATATGGTATTTTATATTTAGGTGGATTAAAAGGTACAATATAAGTTTCTGTATCTTCTGCTCCTGGGCATTTTTTTACAGGATTACTTTCACGAACTGATTTTAGATCTATAGGTATATATTCTAAACTGTTTCCTCCAAAAGTATATCTCTCATTAATATATTTTGTATCTTTGTTGTAAATAAATAATCTACTATGTTCAAATTCAAATGGTATTTTTAATGTAACCGTATGATTTTCTTTATCTCTATAAACGGTATTTGTATATTCTTTTAAATCTTTTTTGATAGAAAAGGCAAATGAATCTCCAAAATATATTTGTTTATTATTAACAGTTATAGTGTTTGTTGGATCAGAAAAATCAAAAACATATTCATAAGTTGGTATAAATCTGTCATATTCTGTGTAATTTTTATATATAAAATATGATATACTCTCTCCACTTGTATTTGTTATTGTTCTTGTTACAACATAATATTTTTTACCAAACTCATACTTTGGAATTGGAGGAACAAAAACATCAGGTATAAAACGCTCAAATACACGATCTCTCTGTTCAGTTGTTAACATATTATCAATTATAAAATTAAGCATTTCTGTTAATTTAATATTTTTTAATGGTTCAAAATATCTTATGTATCCTGAATATTTTAAGCATAATAATAAAGACATATTAGCTCTATAATCGGCAGACAAAATGATAATATTTATAGTATTTGTTTTACTTGTGTTATAGGGTATTTTGTGTTTTCCATTTGTAGTTATTATTTTAGATTGCATCATTTTTGTCGATACTCCATTTGTATATTTTAAACCACCATTACTACATTGAGCATAACATTTTTTCATCATTATATTATTATTATATAAAATTGATTTAATATTAATTCATTAGTTGTATTCATACACAATGTCTTCATTAGCAGACTATCAACAAAAAACTGAGAAGCAGCATATATTGGAAAATCCAGATACTTATACTGGTTCTATTGAAAATGTCTCTGGTCCAATGTATGTTTATAAAGAAAATAAAATTCAGTTAGACGATATTGAATATAATCCGGCGCTATATAAATTGTTTGATGAAGCAATTGTAAATTGCGCCGATCATTATGTTCGTACTAAAAAGCGTAAAGATGTTGATCCAACTACTGAATGCGTAAGTTCTATTCAGGTTGACATTAAAGACAATATGATTACTATGACAAATAATGGAGATGGTATTGATGTAGAAATGCACCCTGTTTTAAACATGTATATTCCACAGATGATTTTTACAGAGCTAAGAACATCTACAAATTATAATAAAGACGAAAAAAAGATTACTGGCGGTAAAAATGGGTTTGGTGTTAAACTTGTATTTATTTGGTCTACATGGGGTAAAATAGAAACGGTTGATGCAAAGCGTGGTCTAAAATATGTTCAAGAGTTTGAAAATAATTTAGATATAATTCATAAGCCTAAAATTACAGATAGTAAAAAAAAGCCATACACTACAATCCAATTTATCCCTGATTATAAGCGACTTGGACTAGCCGGTCTTACTCATCAAATGATGCAATTATTTCAAAGACGCGTATATGATATTTCAGGAATTACTTCTAAAGATGTCAAGGTAAAATATAACGAAGAAGCCATTCCTGTTAAAGATTTTGCTACATATATTCAACAGTACACTACTGAAAAAGTAATTACAGAAAAAAATGACAGATGGGAATATGCGGTTGTGCTAAGTACAGAACATAGTCAAATATCATTTGTTAATTCTATTTTTACATCAAAAGGCGGACGACATGTAGATTACATTGTAAATCAAATTGTGAAAAAAATGACAGAATACATTTTAAAAAAGAAAAAGATAGATGTTAAACCGTCGGATATTAAAGAACAATTTACTATATTTCTAAATTCAACAATTGAAAATCCATCCTTTGATAGTCAAACAAAAGACTATTTAAATACTCCTGTTAGTAAATTTGGGTCAACATGCGTAGTTTCAAATAAATTTATTGAAAAACTAGCCGATATGGGTATTATGAATACTGCATGCGAATTAAATGAAATTAAAGATAAAAAACAGGCAAAAAAGACTGATGGAAGTAAAAGTAAAAAAATTAGAGGTATTCCTAAATTGATTGATGCAAATTTGGCGGGTTCAAAACAATCAGATGAATGTACTCTTATTTTGTGTGAGGGAGACTCTGCTAAAACAGGTGTAGTTTCAGGTCTGTCTACAACGGATAGAAATTATTTTGGTGTATTTCCAATGAAAGGAAAGTTATTTAATGTAAGAGGAGAAGGAATAAAAAGAATTAATGATAATGAAGAAATTAGTAATATTAAAAAGATTATGGGTTTAGAGATGTGTAAAGAATACACAAATACAAGTGAACTTCGATATGGAAAAATATTAATTATGGTTGATCAAGATTTAGATGGAAGTCATATTAAAGGTCTTATTATAAATATGTTGGAATGTTTGTGGCCATCTCTTCTTAAATTGCCAAATTTTATTGGATTTATGAATACTCCTATCCTAAAAGCATCAAAGGGAAATCAATCTGTATCCTTTTATAATGAACAAGAATATGAATTATGGAAGGAGAAAAACCCAAGTGGATGGCGTATCAAATATTACAAAGGATTGGGTACAAGCAGTTCTCAAGAATTTAAGGGATATTTCAAAAACAAGAGAGTAGTAAATGTAGATGTAATAGAAAATGATGATAATGAGATTGACATGGTATTTAATAAAAAAAAGTCTGACTTGCGAAAAGAATGGTTGTCTTCTTATAACAGAAATGAATTATTGGATACAAGCAAAATTAATATTAGTCTAAAGGATTTTATTCATAAAGAAATGATACATTTTTCAAAATATGATTGTGATCGCTCAATTCCAAATATTATGGACGGATTTAAAATTTCACAAAGAAAAATTATGTATGGCGTATTTGAAAAAAATGTTAAAGATGAAATTAAGGTAGCTCAATTGAGTGGCGCAGTATCTGAAATTTCCGGATATCATCATGGTGAAGCAAGTCTTAATGGTGCAATTGTAAATATGGCACAGGATTTTGTAGGTTCAAATAATATTAATTTGTTATATCCTAATGGTCAATTTGGATCAAGATTGCAAGGAGGTAAAGATAGTGCATCTGAAAGGTATATTTTTACAAAGCCTAATTCATTGACTAGATTAATATTTCAAAAATCAGATGATCCTATTTTAACATATTTAATGGATGATGGTAAAAAGGTTGAACCAATCTTTTATGTGCCAATTATTCCTATGATTTTAGTGAATGGTACTGAAGGTATTGGAACAGGGTTTAGTACTAAAATCCCGTGTTTTAATCCAGTAGAAATAATTAAATATATTATCAATACTTTGGAATGTACTCAAACTCAAACAGAATTTATTCCTTATTATCGAGGATTTAAAGGGACAATTGTAAAAGACGAAATACCTACACGATTTGTTACAAAAGGTGTATTTACTATTAAAAAAAATAAAGTAGATATTACAGAGTTGCCTATTGGCACATGGAATGAAGATTATATTACCTATTTAGAAAAATTAATAGATCAAGGAAAAATCAAAGATTATAAGGATATGTCTACAGATAAAGATGTAAGTATTCAAGTAGTTTTAAATAGCGAAGACGATGATACAGACATACTTAAATTGTCTACATACTTATCCATAAATAATATGAATTTGTTTAATGAAAAAGAGCAATTAATGCATTTTAATGAAATACATGAAATATGTGATTATTTTATCAAATATCGATTAAATTATTATGATATTCGAAAACAACATTTAATTAAAGTTTTAGAACATCAAAAAGAAGTATTAAAAAATAAATATACATACATTACTGAAGTATTAAAAGGAACTATTGATTTAAGAAAAAAGAGTTGTGAAATAGTGGATGAACTATTAATTAATAAACATTATATGAAAATAAACAATAGTTATAGTTATTTAGTAGAAATGTCTATGAATAGCGTATGTGATGAAAAGGTAGAATTATTAAAAAAAGAATATGATACAAAATGTTCTGAGTTAGAAGAAATTAAAAATACAACTATTCAACAAATGTGGATAAAAGAATTAAAACATTTAGAAAAATTTCTTTAATTCTAATGTTTTATCAGTATATTCTGAAATAGGATTATCAAATGGAACAGCCAATGAAGATGCATCTCTCTTATAATTAATATACCCCTCTACTTCACTATATAATTTAGGAACACAATAATCTACAACTATTTTATTTAATTCTTCAATTTGTTGTGTTAAATTATCATTTTGATTTTTACTATTTTGTAAATAAATTGCCCTCATTATAATATTTAGAGAGTCGGCATGTTGTTCATCTATTATATATTTTTTATTTGAATAATTGTATACACCTGCCCTTAGTGCATTTTGTATTATTTGAACATTTTTTAAAGAAAAAAATAAATTTGACAATGCGGTATTTTGTTGTACAAATTTTAAATTATCAAACATACTTCTATTGTCATTAGGAATTTTATCTTGTAAAAAAAATGGGGTTCCGTTTTCAATTGTATTAAAATCTATTCTGCCGTTATTCATTAATATAATATTATATTTAATTATATGATATTTTACAAAAATATATTTATTTCGGCAATTTTGTCAGCAATACTTTTATTAGCTATAGTCGCATTTATTATTTATTATTATCGAGATCAAGAAGTATATCCTCCTATTCTAAGCAATTGTCCTGATTATTATAATTTAGATGCTAATAACAAATGTGTAAATACAGGAGTATGGAATTTACAAGATACAGCTAATTGTTCAACGATTGATTTTTCAGGTAATATGTATTTGGCACCAGGTACAGATCGTACAAGTGGCTTATGTGCAAAAAAAAAGAAGGCAAGTGAATGCAGAATAACATGGGATGGAATTACTAATAATTCTTCAATATGTGCGAAGAAACAAACTTAAGATTATAATTAATTATATATAAATGGATAAAATAATTCAATACATAAAAATATCAAACAAACCTATTTATGTATATGGTAAATCAGGTGCAGGTAAAACAACCATATTAAAAAATTTGCCTTTTTTATGTAAATTTATATCAATACATGATATAAATTCATATGAAGATTTAATGACATTTGCTCAGCCTTCTATATTAGAACAATTTAGTAATAACAATAATAAACAAATTTGTATTATTGATAATATAGATTATTTACAAAATAATGATAAAAAATTATTAGCTAGTTTAATAAAACAATTTAAAATAGACGATAAAAAGAAAACAAAAAAAAATTTTATACTTATTTTATGCGGAACTAATAATTATGATAAAAAAATAAAAGAACTTTTTAAATTTTGCAATATAGTTAATATTGTAAATAACACACAACTAAGTTATAATAATTATGAAAAAAATATTCAAAATAGCATTAAAAAAATAATGACAAAAGAATTTAAAGAAGATTTTATTATTGAAAATGAAAAAGCGACACAATGTCTTTTATTTCATGAAAACATTATAGACAATATAAAAACAACAAATGACATTCTATTTTATAATTCATTTTTAAAAAATTATTGCATTGGAGATTATTTTGATCGAATAAGTTTTCAAAAACAACTATGGATATTTAATGAAATAACATATTATTTTAAAATTTTACACAATTATAATTTGTATAAAAAAACAATTATACCTATTAAAAAAACAAGTGAATATAGATTTACTAAAGTATTAACAAAATATAGTAATGAATATAATAATAATAATTTTATTATTGATATATGTAATAAAATAAATTGTTCTAAAAAAGAGTTATTTTATATAATATTAAATAAAAATTATACAAAAATATCACAACCTGAATTTATTAGATGTCAGACTTATTTTCAATTAAATTAATTTTGTTTTAAATTAATTACATTAATCAAATCATTAATATATTTATTTTTTTTTTCAAGTTCTTTGTGTAAATTCATATTTTCTTCTATCTTGCTTCTTAATGCATCAATAATTTCATTTGTATTTAATATTCTTGTTGTACCATCTGGATTTTTAATTGTTACTTGTGTACCAGTTTGGGATCGTTCATCATCTCTCTTCTTTATTTCTTTTAATACATCAGGCTTATGTTTAATATCTCCTGGATCATAATCTTTTATCAAGGAGACAATATCTTCCATATAAAATTTTTGTAATTCTATACTTTTTATAAAATTTTTTACTTGTAATGCTGACTCGTGACACATTTTATTATTAGGATCAATCAATTTCCTTTTATCAAAAGTATTTTGATCATGAGAGAAAACAAGAATAGTTTTTAATGGATCTAGCTGTACAAAAGGAATTGTATAATTTTTTAAAAAATATTTTTCTTCTGCTATAACGGCATTATCTTCATAACGAGTTTGTTTTAATAGCTCTCTTTTAAATGCAAATGTTCCAGCAGTAGAATGATTAGGGCCATACGGTCCAAACCGATACATTTTATTTAATGTATTAAACCATAAATGTATTTCACTTGATCCGGCACATAATGCATTACTATTTTTTAATTTTTCTACAGCATGAGACACTCTTGTTGGTGGATAATAATCGTCATCATCAATATAAACAATAATATCATTATCATTTTTAAAAGTACACATATCATGCATATAATTTCTTTTTTTTCCTAATGGCATATGTTCATTCACTCGTATATATTTTACAAATGGAATATCTTTTACTATATCTTCTATAGGATCAAATCCATCATCAACAATAATCCATTCTATAAGGTTCTTTGGATAATCTTGGCTTAATATACATTCAATAGTTCCTTTAAAAAATGGTCTTCTATTAAATGTTGGAGTACAAATACTTACTCTTGGTAATGTCTTTTTTTTATTTTTCATTTAATATTAAATAAAAATTGTGTTTATTTAATATTTATACATTAATATATATCTAATAATATGTACTAATTATGTACTAGTAAATGATGTACTAGGAAATGATGATGTACTAGGGAATGATGCACTAGATGTTGTTGTACTTAATGCATCCTTTCTAAATTGTTCTGATTGTTTCTTTATTGTATCTTCATTTTTTGTATAATAATATTCAGCGACAGCAACTCCAGTTGAAAATATAAATATAGGAAGTGTTAAAAAAGCTAAAATGCCAATACCAACTAAAACAGTTTTTATTTCTGTTGCACCTCCAAATAATCCTATAAATATAAATTTAAATATTACATAAATAGATACGCAAATAGGAATTATAAAATATCCTACAAAATACCATATATAATTATATGAAGTACAATTTACTGCGGTATCTTCAGTACTAGAGGCAGCAGCAGCTGCCGCTTGATTATCTGCAGCCGCGCGTGAAGCAGCTCGAGCAGCTGCAGCTCTTTTATCTTGCTTTTTATTTGATTTTTTAATAGCTTTTCCTATTGGGTCTTTTTTAATAGCCTTACCTAATGGGTCTTTTTTAATAGCTTTACCTATTGGGTCTTTTTTAATAGTTTTTTTAATAGACTTAATTGGATTACCCTTCTTTTTATTTTTATTACCCTCTACGACTGTTAAATTAATACCAACGCTAGCTAACACAAATGGTAATGCAAATATAATTGCTCCATAAGATAATCTACTAGTACTAGATGTAATAAGACCCCTACCTAAATAATATATATATACCATACAATTTATAACCAGTATAATAATTATTATTGTAGAAAATAAAGCAAATAAACTTGTAGATATTTCATTAAGAAAAGATAGCTTTTGTTTAGGGGGTGGTTTATTAAATGAATTACCAAATATTTTTAAAAATATTTCATTTACTTGCATAAATCTTTCTTTAACTATTATAGTAATATACTCTAGAACAATATATATTAAAAATAATGGAAAAAAGTTTCGAAAAGTTATTCCAATTTTAGATTTATTTTCTGGAGATGCACCTCCTGTCATTTTATTATTACCTGATTGGTTATTACCTGATTGATTAGCTTGGGGAGTATTAGCTGGTTTGTTACCCGATTGGCTATTATTATTTGGGGGTTTATTATTAGATGGGGTGTTATTATTTGATTTGCTATGTATAGGATTATAAACTTCTTTTGATTGATTATAAACATCTTTAGCAATTGATTTTGCGTTAGAAATTGTTGGTGCAATACTACCAACCGTTGATGTAATACTACTAACAGTTGATCCAAGACTACTAACAGTTGATGTAACCTTACCAACAGCACTAGTAAGACTTGATCCAAAAGATTTAGCTTTATTAAACATGCTTTGTTTAGGTTCAGTTGACTGTACAGCAGGAGGATTTTTATTTGTTTGTACAGCTGGTTTTTGTAAATTATCTATTTTTTGTGAATTATCTGTATTTTGGGATTCAATTTTTTGTTGTGCTTCAGTTGTTTTTGCTACATTATATACAATTTCAGCAACAAAATTTATAATTTTATTATCTACTTCATAACACACAACGGCTGCTCCTAAAAAAATAAACATAACATATTCAAAAAAATTAAAATCATCTAATGTTTTCTTTTCACATACAGACTTATATAAAGTAAATAATTCAATACCGGCTTTAGCTTTATTATCACAATTTGGATTTATTGTTTCATCAAATAAACCATTTAATGAAAGGTTAGTACTGTTTAATATTTTAGTCTCTCGTGTTTTATTATAATACATAAATAAAAATATAAAAAATATAAAAATTGAAAATATGTAATATAATTGTTGATAAATATTCTTTGATAGTTCCATTAATATTATATTGATATTTTATAATGAATAATATATTATTATTTTTATTGTTAATAACAATTTTTAGTATAAATTATAAAATATATAATGAAGGGTTTCGTCAAGATTATTATCCACATTTTTACAATTCAAATGAAATACCATGTTTACCTCGTATAAACTAGGCCCGCTTGTCCTGATACAAATCGTACAATATTATAACGTTCTTCTACCAATGTTAAATCATATGAATAAATATATAAATTTGAGTTTTTAGTATTACCAACTATATTTCCTTCATTATCACATATACTAAAATATTCAGATGCATTATCAAAAGGTGGTAAATGCGTTTCAAATTCTAGTTCAATCGTCTTAAATTTGCTTAAATTAATTGCACCCGACGGTTGTAACTCGTATGGATTAGTATTTAAACAATAATTATAAATATATAATCCATCATTAGAATTTCCATTAGACATTTTATATTTTTCTATATAATTGTAAACACCTGAGTCTAATACATTTTCTCGATATTTTCCATCAAATATTATAGCTACATTATTCAATATATTTTTAATATGATTTTTATTATATTTAGGAGTTATATTATAATAACTATCAATTAAATATGTACCATTACTTGTAGTTGTATCATTTATTGTATAAATATAATCACCTGATAGATCTAAATTATATTTTATATTTTTACCGGGCCCTATATTCATACCACTAATAATAATATCATTTGAAGTTTCAGGTGCTTTTAATAAATTATAAGGTAATGTATTATTATAAGTCCAATTTGTATAATTAGACCATTCATTTCTTTTAACAATATCGTTTCTTTGAAAATACCACATCCATGTAGCAGCCATTCCATTACTTAAAACCTTTATTCGTTTTGTACCAATAATATTTGTAAATTTATCTTCTTTAATATCCTTTATTAAATACTTTTGTTCATTTTTGGCAAATACAGTTGCTTCTTCTTCAGATAAAAAACAATAAGTACCTATAAGATGAATATCAGTATTCCATAAATAAGTTTTATTTGTATATGAATCTTCTGTTAGTATTTCATCTGGCGGAGCTTGTATAAATCTATAAAATGAATGTTTTTCATTATTTACATTGGGTCTTATAGGAGTATTATCATCAAATCCATCTGATTTTTTAAGAGATACATCATTTATTCTATATAAATCATTAATTGGTCTTAAAATAACATCAATCGTTACTTCACTATATTGAAGACATACAAGAGGTAATGCCATTTTAGAAGAATAACTAAACCAAAAGTGTAATGGAACATAAATTTTTCTACCTCGAATTGATGGATCAGGAATTACAGGTATATTATTAACACTACTGTCTACTGTATAATATGCATTAGGATAATCATTTACCCTGATATTATTACCTTTAGGATTAGTTAATTCATCCGTCATACCAATCATTTTATAAAATAATTCCTTTTTAGAAGCATCAAAATCTCTTTCAACCATATTTTGTATATATTGTCCTGAATAGGATTGAATTACTAAACTACCAATAGATAATGTAATTTTTTTAATAATATTTGTTCCTAAATATTCAATCCATTTAAAATTATAAGGTTTCCAAACATCTATATTGTCGTTTTGTATATCATTTTGGTTGGGTACAGCAGGAGGCATAATGGGGCTCCATATATCCGGAATATTAAAAACCAAAAATGTGTCTAATAATAATTCTGCATTTCTAGGAACTTTAAATGTAAAATGACTATCTTCATTCAATTTTAATGTTTTTTGTCCATTAAAATCGATTCTAATATTTTGTAATCCAAAATTGCTATATTTTGCATATACTGATTTAAAAAAAGTTTTACTTGGATTTCCATTTAATATTATATTTTGATTTCCATAAGAAATTAAATTTAATAATCCCCCTGGCATATAATATTAATATTATATTTTTCTATATTATAATATATTTATTATTTATAATTAATGGAAAATTTTGACAAATATTTATTTTTATCTATGTTTTTTATAATATTAATTATTTTAATATATATATTTTATGTAATTACATTAGAATCTTCTAATTGTAGTCGTATAAAAGAATATTCTGCAAATGGTGATGATACATCATCTATTTATAATGAAGGAATAAGTGCATTATTTGATGTCCCTTTAAATAAAGTATTTGTAAAAACTGCATATAACTGCTGTTGTACAGGTCGCTTTAAAAATGATTATGTTAATTTTTGTGCATTAGATAATTGTAGAAATCAGGGTGTCAGAGCGTTACATTTTGAAGTATATAATTTAAATAATACACCTATAATTGCGACATCTAGTATAGATCGGCCAAAATATAAAGAAATGTATAATTATCTTGATTTTTCAGAAACTATGCTTCGTATTAGTGATAATTTTATGAATATTAGTGAGCCATTATTTTTAATCATAGAAATTAATAGCGATTTAACTGAAACATATACTAGTGTATATAATAGTTTAAATAGTATATTTAAAACTGATATTTTTACTAATGTTGGTAAAAATTTAAATAATGTTACATTAAAAGAATTAAAAGATAAAGTATGTATTATGGTTTCTTTTAAACAGAATAATACAAATAATTTTAGTAATAGTAAATTAAATACAATATCATATAACATTAGCAATAAAATAATAAATTATACATCATTTTTAAGTGGTATTAGTGATTTTAATAATATTGAATTTACATCAGATAAATTACAATATATAACAGGAATATATGTTTTAGTATCAAATAAACAAGATTATACAAAAAATTACGACTTTACATCTTCTGGAATAAGATATGGTATTACATTTACAGCAATGAACTTTCAATATAATGATGGATATTTAACAGAATATAATAAATTATTTGAAAAAATTACTACTGCAAACTCTATTTCTACATGTTCATTTGCATTAAAATATGGAATGACTGGTGGTAAATATTATTCTCCTATTGTCAATGCTATTTTACCAGATAGTACAAATAGTACATTAACAAGTTCCGTAAAAAATACTGATTTCTATAATAAATTGGCAGCACTTTATAAATTTTAATTATTTTTATAATATATGGATATTAATAATATATTAAATAATGCTATAATAAATAATACTAAATATCAAAAACAAAATAGAAAAAATAAATACACAAAAACAATTTATTTTAAAATTATAGAAGAATTTATATCAACAAAAAAATTAGTCTCTTATGGAGGAACTGCGATAAATATGTATTTACCTAAAGAACACAAATTTTATAATGAAGATGATATTCCCGATTATGATTGTTTTTCTAATAATGCATTAAAAGATAGTGTCGAATTATCTAAAATATTAAAAAAAAATAATATTGGAAATATTGAAGTAAAATCGGCTATGTTTAAAGGAACTTATAAAATATTTATTAATTTTATTCCAATTGTAGATATAACTCAAATAAAGACCGATATTTTTTTGAATATATACAACAAAGCAGTAAAAATAAATAATATTTTATATGCTCCACCAAGTTATTTAAAAATTAGTTTATATCAAGAATTATCCAGGCCACTCGGTGATTTGTCTAGATGGACTAAAATATATAAGCGTCTAGAATTATTAAATAAATTTCAACCATTATATATTTCTAATTGTTTAATATCTGAAAATGATACACCAGAAACAGATGAATATAAAAATATAAATAATACCATAATCGAATTAATTGAAAAAAATAATTGGGTAGTTTTAGGCGATTATGGTCTTAGTTATTATATCAAATATTTTCCTAAAAAATATCAAAAAATGAATAGAACTATACATGTGCCATACATATTAACTGAAAATATTAATACCGTATTAGATATATTGCCATTTAAGTATTCAGTTGAAAAATATTCATATGAAATTGTAAACGATTTTTATCAAATAATATATAATAATTATCCTGTATTATATATATTTATTACTGATTCTTGCGTTTCATATAATAAAATTAATGGAATTAATGTTGCGACGATTGATACAATACTTAGCATATATTATGCATTATCTTTTTTGAATATAAAGTTTTTTAATATAAATAAAATATTATCGTATTGTTATTTGTTACATAATGTAAAAACAAATAAAGGTGCATGTAAACGATTTAATTTACCGTGTGTAGGTTATCAAAAAACAATTGAGGATATGAGGCATGAAAGAACTATTAAATATAAATTATATAAAAAAACAAAATCTAAAAAAATTTATAATGAATATTTTTTTCAATATATACCAAAGTATAAAACTATTAAAAAAATTAAATAAAGATATATGTAAAACTATTATAATGGATATACATGAATTGATTGATAATGAATTATCTATGGTTCCTTATCAATCATTAAGTAATAGAACAAAACGTTATTTTAAACGCAATATGCTTAAATTATATAACCCACAACAAGAAATAATACAATATAAATATTATAACTACACTTTTTATTTGTTTCTAAAATATTATTTTATTGTTACATCTGTATATTTTATTTTTTCTTTTTTTGATTTATGTTATAAGATATCATATGTTCTTTCATTTTAATTAAAACTTCTCTTACGGCTTCTTTTATTGGTTTAATATTTTTATCTAACTCCAATAACTTTGTATCTAAACAATTGTTTGATCGTTTTGATGCCAATATTTCATTTTGTTCTTCAATTGAAAAATTTTGCCAAGTAAAGGATGGATCAACTATTTCTTTATACATATCTAAAATTTCATTATGTGAAATTAATCCAGGATTTGTTAAATTAATAGTACCTGTTCTATTAGTTAATGCATACTCAATCATTACAGGAAGTAAATTATCTAGTACAGTCATTGAATTAGGTATTGAACACACTTTTTTATAGTTTGTTATTTTTGTTATAAAGTTCCTTATATTAATCTCTCCTGTAATTGGCATTCTTATTCTTACATTTAATACATCATCATTATATAATTCATGCATTAATCTATCAGTATAACCTTTCACAATTGAATAAGATGATCCTACAAAATTTGGAGTATCTTCTTCATTAAATCCAGTACTTTCATCTCCAAATAAATGTATATCATCGTAATTAAATATACATCCTGTACCTAAATAAGTAAAATGCTTACCATATTTTTTACAAATACATGCTAATACAAGAGGTGAATACAAATTATCATTTATATTTTCAACCAACTTTCCTGGTTTTTCTAAATAATCAATAGTTGTTATAACATCTCCGTCATAAATGCCATGTGTTCTTCCAATAAATGACATTACATGGGTTAACCCATTTTTTAAATTAATTTCATTTTCTACCATTTTATAATTATCTGCTCTACAAGTAGATTTGTCTACTTTTATTCCCATATTAACTAGCAGGTTATATACTTGATTACCAATCCAGCCATTTGCACCATATAATAAAATATAAGGGTTATTACTCATATTATATTAATAATTCTATTTTTATATTATTTTTTCTTTTTTAAACTTTTTTTAGATTTTAAAAATCTATTTATGTGTAATGGATTTAATGAATGAGATTTATTATGTTTTAGAGTCTTACTATGTCTTAGAGCCTTATTATCATAATGGATTAATAGTGGACTAATATTTGCAGGTATATTAGGAGTTTTTAATAATTCAGGAAATAATAATTTTGCATCTATAAGTTCAATATCATGTTTTAACATTAATTTATATGTTTTTATAGAACCAAAAAATGCTTTTTTAAATGTAGGAATATTTAAATGTATTATATTTATTAATTTGTCCATAATAATTAATAACATAGATACTCTTAATTCTTTTTGTTGAACAGCAATATCTAATTGTTTAACTAAAAGTTTGTCTAATCTTTTTTTTAATGCATTTAAATTTTTACCTAATTTTGAATTATTAAATTCTAATCGTTCTGATTTAGTTAAAAAGCTTATATCATTTAATTGCTTATCAAAAATAGTAATGTCCACATTTGTATTAGATACAGGATATAATTTATTATATTCTAATGTTGTTGGAGCATTTTTTAATATTAGTTGACCACTACCTCCCCAAAATTTTAATTTATCTGCACTAGGTAAATATGAAGTTGCCTTACCAGCTACATCACTTACACCAGTGGCAACAGTTGATGCACTAGGTAAATATGATGCAGCCCTGCCAGCTACTCCACTTACACCGCTGGCAACATTTGATGCACTAGGTAAATATGAAGCTGCTCTGCCAGCTACCCCGCTTACACCAGTTACAACAGTTGATGCTGCTCCGCTTACACCAGTGGCAACCGTTGATGCTACCCCGCTTACACCAGTGGCAACCGTTGATGCTGCTCCACTTACACCACCTGTAACATCAGGTAAATATGCACTTACGCCTGATACTATACGACCTATTACACTTTCTGATACATATTCTGCAGGACCCCTAACTAATCCTATTAAATATTCGGATACTGATTCTGCTTGATCTATACCCAATAATCCTACAAAAAAACTTCTAGTTATTCTATTTCCTGGTTCAACTAATGCTCTAGCTCGCCATACTCCAGACATCATGTGACGAATAACTACGCCAAATTGTAAAGTTAATATAGATAAAAGCATATCTTCATTAAATATTACATTATATATAAAATTTAATTGTGGAACTGGAATAATAGCTAATACTCCTCCTTGAACTATTAACCAAAATAATATATAAGACATAGCCCCAGTTAATAAATGAGGAATTCCGAATCCATAAAATAGTAAAGTATTTCCCCATTGCGAACCACTTCGTGCCATTAGCCAAGTTAATTCTAAAGATAACCGTATTATGGCAAATAATATTGCATAATAACTTGAAACTAAATATATAATTATATTTTGTCCTCCTGACCCTTCTCTATTACGAATTTGTTTTACTAGTCCACTTAATTTATCTAATTTATTTCCAACTGTTGCTCCTATATTATCTAATTTATTTTCAGTTACTTTTACAATAGCATGTGTTTCTTCTATAGGCGGTATTAAGGCATTTAGTTTTTCTCTAAGTTCATCAGATTGTTCATTCAATCTAGCTATTAAAGATTCTATATTACTTAATGATGAAGGCATTTCTTGTAATCCATCTAAATTTCCTTTTGTTGCTAATTGTCTTGGATTAAATGCTCTTTGATCAATTCCGCTTTGATTATTTGCATCTTCTAATAATTCTACTAAAGCTTTTTCATTTTTACTTTTTTCTCTTAATCTAGCTCCTATATTTTTTTTTGTTAATCTTGGATCATTTGGATCAGTTACTCTACCTCCAGGCACTGTAGCACCACTAAATAATTCCGCAGCATTTTTACCTTTTTTTCGTCTAGTTAAAGTAGATGTAGCATTTAAACTAACTTCAGCTAATTGTTTAGACTTTTTTAATTCTTTAATTTTTTTTTTTAATTCTTCAAGGGTAAGTTCATTATTACTATTACTCATATATATATTATAAATATTTATCAATAACTATTTCTATTAAATTAACTAATACAAAAAGGGAGAGACCATATACTACAGAATATGCAACCAAACCAATCTTAGAAATTCCACCGGCCTGTGTTTTTAGCATATCTCCAAATATAACAACTAAAATGGTCATAACATAATTTCTAACTTTGTTATCACTAAAAAATAAAAAAAGGATAGTTGCTAAAACAATAATTTTATGGGTATCATCTATTTCATATAATGTTGTTCTAGGTATATTATTTATAATTGTATTTTCTTTAAATTGTACTTTTCGTTCTGGTTCATCTGGTGGCAATGATCTGTCAATAGATCTTGGTATATCTAAAGGCATTTCCCTATTTTCAGGAGGATTTGGGTCTATAGGTAATTCATTAATATTTGTAGTATTTTGATCCATATTATTATAAAAGTATTCAAAATACTTAATTTTTACACATTAATTAATTTTTTATTTTTATCACATGTTTCAATATTTTCACTAGTTTCATAACATTTATTATTATATTTAATTATCTTTTTATCAGACATATCAGGTGCTTTTAGAACAATACAATTGCTCGAGTCGCAGCTCATTTTAAAAATACAAGATAATCCAAGACCAAGTAACACAGAGCATATTATTACACCAGTGCGTGTACCTATAAATTTTTTTATTTTTATCATTATATATTAGTTTTGTATTTTAATATTATGAATTAAATTGTTGTCTAAAGGACATTTCATTTCTTTTAGATTATATGAAAAACAGTTTCCTGATTTATCTTTATATTGGGTTGTTTTAACATTATCTGGCGTAGGATACATTACAATTACCTTTTTGTAGTCTTCTGCAATATAAATATAAAATAACCCTATTGACAGACTAATTAAAAAAATTCTAATATCTATATATTTAAACATTATAATATATAGATATTTAATTAGGTAAGTTATTTATAATTTACTCTAAAACTTCTAATTCAGAAGAACCCATTTCAGTTAATGATACAGTCTCTCCTACTTTTAGTTCTAATGAATTAATATTTATATCTCTAATTGGATTATAATCAATGTAAATAGTAGATAACATTTTTGTATTATCTTGTACTGGTATAATGTCAATATATTTAACCTTTATTTCAAATATTTCTTTCTTTCGTTCAAGTATTTCTTTATAAAGTTGTTTTTGTTCTTCTTTAGAAGAATCGGGATATTCATCTATTCTTTCTTTAATTTCTGCTTTTAATTTATCTCTTACACTATTTTCTTCATTCAATTCTTTTTTATTTTTTAAAATAATTTTGTCCCTTTGTTGTTTTAATTCGGTTATTTCTTTTTCATAAGAATCGTATGATTCTTGTTTCATTTCTTCAAAATCATATAATACTTCTAATTTATAAGTATTAAACTCCTTATATTTTTCTAATAATTTAGTATTAATCATTTTAATAAAATCCAAATCTCTTAAAAATGTTCCCTTTAACAATTCATATTTAGAAGTAAATTCATCTACTTTAGCACTAAATTTTTGTAATTCTTCATTTTTTTGTTCTGGTTTTATTGATTTAATACTTTTTTTAAATTTACTTTCTAATGTTTGTTTTTGTTTTAATATTTCATTTACTTTTTCACTTCTGCTCTTCATTATAATTAAATACTAAAATTAAATTGGCATATTAGTATATTCCTTTGTTTTCATTTTTTGATAAAATTGTAATTTAGATAATATATAATTCTTTTTTTTATTTTCATTTTCTAACAGTTTTTTTGTATCTTGTTTTCCTTTATATTTAATATATAAAATAATAGTTATTACTGATGTTAATAATATAAATAATACACCATTAAATATAATACTATTTCTATAAAATTTTTGTTGATTACACTGTGATAATTGATCCTTCATCACGTATAAAATGTTTTTTTCTACTAAATGAGGGTACATTATATATTTTTTAATAAAAAAAATATAAAATTATATTCCATATATGGACGATAGTTTACAAAATATAGGTACTATTCATTTGATAGCATATTTTTGTATATGTACTTTTTATTTAATATCATTATTGTTTAGTACTAGATATAAAGATTTTGATAAAAATAGTTTTTATATATTTTTTGGTATTACTTTTTTTATGCAATTAGCATTAAATATTGCTGATATAAATAATACAAATCTTTGTAAAAATTCTAGTGACATTAGTAAAGCGACTATTGTTATCATGCATACGGTTATACCATGGTTTTTTATTTTAGGACTTGGTAATTTACTTCTTGCTGTTTTTCCTGGATGGTTAAGAATATTTTCAAACACTATTGGAATGTCAATTGCATATAATTTTATGTATGGAGAAACTATTAAAACTGCAATTAATACACCATTACCTGAAACAGAACAAAAGAAAGATGAAGAATATAAAGTTTTATTAACTAAAATAGTAACAGATCCTAAAAAACTCTTAAATGAAATTGATATATTATATAAAAATAGTAGAGAATTACATGATTTTTATACAGAAAAATTACATAAAATAGCACCAAATATTTTTAGATTAGATGGTGGTGATATTAGTGAAGAACAGAAAAAAATTAATAAGTTTTCAGAAATTAAAATTATTGATGGAAAATCTAAAGTTGTAAATATTACAATGCAAAAAACAGAATACGACATCTTATCTTTACTTAAATT
>Ga0114973_10000564_pt1 | contig 28277 bp, 19 predicted proteins | sample M_140807_MF_Meta_FD_87025 | JGI IMG/M metagenome (GOLD analysis project Ga0114973, IMG submission 87025) | Freshwater microbial communities from Lake Montjoie, Canada to study carbon cycling - M_140807_MF_MetaG | ecosystem: Environmental > Aquatic > Freshwater > Lake | place: Lake Montjoie...
CTACAATCTCTCCGCGCGTGGCCAGGGGGTTCGGCCGCGCCGATCGGGCACGCCCCCCACTATCACTTGCATCCTTTTTTTCGTAGGGATCAGCATGCGACTCACGGCCTGGCTCCGCTCGCTCACGTTCGTCGGCCTGATACTCCTCGGAAGTGTGGCGCCGGCGGACGATTTTCCCGCGCCGCAGAACACCGAGAAGTCGACCGAGCTCCCGATGGATCCGGCCGAGGTCTGCCGGACAGCGAAGCTCCCCCCCGGCTTCGCGCTCCAGGTGTTCGCCGCCGAGCCCGACGTCCAAAACCCGATCGGCCTGTGTACCGATGCACGAGGCCGGGTGTGGGTGGCGGAGAACTTCACCTGGGCGGGGAGCAACCTCGGGGGGTGGGATGACTCGCTGCGCGACCGGGTCACGGTGCTTACCGACACCGATGGCGACGGGAAGCACGACGAGCGGACGGTGTTTTGGGATGGTGGCACGCGGCTGACGAGCGTGGCGGTGGGGCTCGGAGGGGTGTGGCTGATCGACCTGCCCCATCTCCTTTTCATCCCCGATCGCGACGAAGATCTCGTCCCTGACGGTCCCCCCGAAATCGTCCTCGACGGCATCGACGAGAAGAGCGTCGGCCACACCCCGTGCAATGGCCTGAAGTGGGGCCCGGATGGCTGGCTGTGGGCCCGGCACGGAATCCAGGCAACGTCGCGGATCGGCGTCCCGGGGGCGGGGGATTCGCAGCGGGTGGAGATCAACACCGGCGTGTGGCGCTACCACCCCGGCCGCAAGGTCGTCGAGGGGGTGATCTCCGGGATGACAAACTCCTGGGGCACCGACTTCGACGAGCATGGCGAGGCGTTCGTCATCAACACCGTCATCGGCCATCTGTGGCATGCCGTCCACGGGGCGCACACCGAGCGGATGTATGGCACCGATCTGGAGTCGCATGTTTACGATCTCGTCCCGCAGGTGGCTGACCACGTCCATTGGGACACCGGCGAGAAATGGAGCGACATCCGCTTCGGCGTCTCCGACAAGACCAGCGCCGCCGGCGGGGGCCACGCCCACATCGGCCTGATGATCTACGGCGGCACCAACTGGCCGCGGGAGTACCGCGGCGGGGTGTTCACGCTCAACCTCCACGGCCGGCGGATCAACCACGACCTCCTCGAGCCGCTCGGGGCCGGCTATACCGCGTCGCACGGCGACGATCTCTGCTTCATCGCCGATCCGTTCTATCGCGGCATGGATCTCGTCAGCGGCCCCGACGGCGGGGTCTTCATCGCCGATTGGTCCGATACCGGCGAGTGTCACGACCATGACGGCGTCCACCGCACCAGCGGCCGGATCTACAAGCTCTTCTACGGTGCCCCGCGGACCCCGGCCGGCGTCGATGTCGCCGGGCTCGAAGGGACGGCCCTGCGCGGCAATCTCCTCGTCGCCGACCAGTGGTGGAGCCGTGCGGCGGTGCGCGAGTGGCAGAGGCGGGCGCTGCGGGGCGACGACCTCGCCGCCGACATCGCCTGGCTCCGCGGGCATGCCGCAGAGGCCGCCGATCCCGCTCATCGGCTCCGCGCCTTGTGGGCCCTGGCCGCGATCGACCAGCCGGCGGTGGCCCTCGATGAGGCCTTCCTCTTGGCGCGCCTCGACGACCCCGATCCGTTCGTGCGCAGCTGGGGGGTGCGGCTCCTGGTCGACGCCTGTTCGCCGGGGGGCCGGCAGCCCTCGCCGGCGGCGGTCGAGCGGCTTGTCGCCCTGGCCGGCACCGATCTGGCCGGCCCGGTGCAGCTCCATCTCGCCTCGGCGGTCGGCCGGCTCGCCGACGGCCCCGCCTGGGAGCTCGCGGGTGCGCTTGCCCCCCACGACACCTTCGCCACCGACGCCCAGTTTCCGAAGCTCGTGTGGTTTGGGCTGGCGCCGTCGGTCTCCCGGCATCCCGATGCGGCGGTCGCTCTCGCCGGCACCGCGGCGCTGCCGCAGCTGCGGCGCAACCTCGCCCGGTGGGTGGCCGGGCGCGTCGACGAGCGCCCCGACCTCGTGGCGGCGCTCCTCAAGACGGCCGTCGACGGGGATCTCGTCTGGCGCCGGGACCTCGTCACCGGCCTGGCCGACGGCCTCCGCGGCTGGCGGCAGGCCTCCCCCCCGGCCGGCTACGCAGACCTATCGGCGGCGCTTGCTGCCTCTCCTGATGAGGCCACCGTTCAGGCCATCCGCGAGCTCGATGTCCTGTTCGGCGCGGGGCGGGGCATGGAGATGGTCCGGCAGGTGGCCCTCGATGGCTCGGCCGCGCCCGAGGCCCGTCGCCAGGCGGTGCGGACACTCGTAGCGACGGTGCCCGAGGATGGCGCCACGCTGCTCCAGGGTCTTCTGGGGGACCGTCCCGTGATCGCCGAGGCGCTGGCGGGACTGGCCCGCTACGACCATCCCGATACCCCGGAGAAGGCCCTCGGCACGGCGGGGATTTATGCCCCTGCCGACCGGGCGGCGCTGGTCGATCTCCTCGCCTCGCGCCCGCCCTACGCCGTGAAGCTCCTCGACGCCGTCGAGAGGGGGCAGGTCCGGGCCGAGGAGATCTCGGCCTTCCATGCCCGCCAGATCGCCGATTTCGGCGACGAGGCGCTCGTGGAGCGGCTCGGGAAGCTGTGGGGTCAGGTCCGTGTCAGCGCGGCTGACAGGAAGGAGCTCATCGAGCGCTGGCGAAACGAGCTCTCCTCCGACGTCATCGCGGCCGCCGATCGGGGCCACGGCCGGGTGCTGTTTGCCAGGGACTGCGCGAGCTGCCATGTCCTGTTCGGCGAGGGGCGCAAGCTCGGCCCTGATCTGACCGGCTCCAACCGCAAGAACCTCGACTACCTCCTCGAGAACGTCATCGATCCCGGCGCGAGTGTCGGGGCCGACTTCCGGGCTGTGTCGTTTGTTCTCGGCGACGGTCGGGCGCTGACCGGCGTGATCAGTGCCGCCGACGACCGGACCCTCACCATCCAGACCGCCCAGGCGCCGATCGTCCTCGACCGCCACGACATCGCCGAGCAGGTGGTTCAGGAGCAGTCGCTCATGCCCGACGGGCTCCTCTCGAAGCTCTCGGCCGACGATGTCCGCGACCTCGTCGCCTACCTGACGTCACCCGATCAGGTTCCCCTGGCGGACGACAAGACGGCAGCCGCCGGCACGCCTTGAGCGAACGCGCCGGGAGTGCCGGCGAAAGCGGCGCGTGGGGTGAAAGTCTTGGACTGCCGCCGGATTGCGTTGGGAGGGTACATTTTCCGGCATCCGCCGGTCAGGCGGAGGAATGGCGGGCCTGCAGGAGTGGCACGTGGCGGACGACGATCGGCTCATCGTGCAGGCGAAGCTCCTCTACCGCGGCCCCAACCGCTGGTCGGCGCTGCCGGTCCACGAGGTGGAGGTCGACGCCGGGAGTCTGGCCGAATGGTCTCTCCGCAGCGATGCTCTCGCCATGGGCAGGATCGCCGGATGGCGGGAACGCCTCGAGACGACTCCCTACGAGGTCGCCGTGGAGCGGGCTGCGACCGGTGAATCACCGCCGCGGCGGGCCGGCCCGTCCTTCGACGAGCTCGCCACGGCCTTCGGCCCCGGGCCGGTCCTCCTCTGGCTCGAGGCCACGCTCCTGGCGACGGCCGGGATCGTGCCCCGTTTCGCCCGCTGGGTGGGCGGCGGTCGGAGATTCCGCCTGGCGGTCGAGCTCGACGATGAGGAGGTGTCGGCCGCCGCGCTCGAGCTGGCGCGGAAACTGTTGCTGGCGGCGATCGACGACGGCCCGGTCGACGTCGGGGAGGAGCTGGCGACGTTCGCCGAATTCGCCGACGACTCGCGGCTGGGGCCGAGCACGCGCGCGATCGTCCGCGCCGCCCAGGCCCGGGGCATCCCCTGCCGCCGGGTCACGAACAACAGCCTCTGCCAACTCGGCGAGGGGGTGTGGAAACGACGGATCTGGACCGCCGAGACCGACGCCACCGGCGCCATCGCCGAGGCGCTGGCGCAGGACAAGCAGATGACCCGCATGCTCCTCGAGCAGGTCGGGGTGCCGGTGCCGCGCGGCCGGGTGGCGACGAGCGTCGAGGAGGCCTGCCTGGCCGCCGCGGAGCTCGGCTTCCCCGTCGTCGTCAAGCCGCGCGACGGCAATCACGGGCGCGGCATCTCGTTCGGGGTCCGTGACGACGACGACATGCACGAGGCGTTCGAGATCGCCATCCGCGAAAATCACCGCCGCTCCGGCGGCGTGATTGTCGAGCAGTTCGCCCATGGCGTTGCCCATCGCCTCCTCGTCGTGGGGGAGCGGTGCGTGGCGGCGGCCCGTGGTCAGAACGACGTCGTCGTCGGCGATGGCGTGCGCACGATCCGCGAGCTCGTCGACGACGCCAACCGCGACCCGCTCCGCGGACCGAACTTCACCGACATCCTCTCGGTCATGAAGCTCAACGACTTGGCGGTGGGGCTGCTGCGGCGGCAGTCGCTCGAGCCGGGGAGCATCCCCGCCGTGGGGCGCCGCGTGACGATCAAGGTCAACGGCGACCTGACCACCGACGAGACCGACGAGATCCATCCCGACGTCGCCCGTCACGCCGTTCTCGCCGCCCGGGCCGTCGGGCTCGACATCGCCGGCATCGATCTTGTCGCCGAGGAGATCGGCCGCCCCCTGTGGGAGCAGCGGGGGATGGTGATCGAGGTCAACGCCGGACCGGGGATGTTCATGCACATCGCCCCGAAGCAGGGGAAACCGCGACCGGTGGGGGAGGCGATCGTCGACTTGATGTTCAAGGGAGAGGACGACGGTCGCGTGCCGGTGATCGCCGTCGCCAATGGTCCGGTGTCCGGGGAGGTGGCTGGTGCTGTGGCCGGTTTTCTCCGCGGCGGGGGCATCGTCGCCGGGATGGCGGCCGGGACGCGGATCGATGTGCCGGGGCAGCCCTCGTACGAGTTCCCCGGTTCCGATCGCGACCGCGCGATCGCGCTGCTGGCCCATCCGCACGTCGAGGCGGTGATCCTCGTGAGCCGGCCGGCCGACGCGGCGGTCGAGGGGCTGGCCACGCTCCACTGCGAGGTCGCCGTCCTCGCCCCGATCGCCGGTCCCGACGACGCCGCCTCGGGGCCGATCGATCCCGCCACCGCCACGTTCCTCCACGCGATCGAGCCCGACGGCGTGGCGATCCTCGATGCGGCGGCCCCCACGGCCGACGCGATCCTCGCCTCCGTTGGCCAGCGGGTGGTCCTCGTCGTCGACGGGCCGGTCGTGGGGGCAGTCGCTGCCCGCGTCGGCGCCCATCGGATCTCCGGTGGACGTGTCGTCCACCGCACCGGCACGGTGGCCAGGTTATGCGTTGGGCGGGCCGAGCATGATCTCTCCGCCGCCGACCTCGCGGCGGTCATCCCGGCACTTCCGGCCGGCATCGCCGGGGCTGTGGCGCTAGCGGCGGTGTGGGCGGCGGGGCTCCTCCCCAGGGATCGGCTCATCCCCCCCGGCCCGGTCGCGGCCCGACTGCGGTTCGCCGCGGGAGGTAGCGATGCGTGAGCGTCGTGTGGACCGTCGACAGCCGCCGGCGATGTCGCGGCGCGGGTTCCTCGATCTGTCGGTCGGCGGGGCGGCCGGCGCTGGGCTCGGGCTCACGCTCGGCGGCCTCCTCCGGGCCCGCGTCGCCGGCGCCGAACTGGCGGTGGCCCGTCCGATCCGCTCCTGCATTCTCCTCTTCTGGTACGGCGGCCCGAGCCATCTCGACACGTTCGACATGAAGCCGTCGGCCCCCGCCGACATCCGCAGCGAGTTTGCCTCGATCTCCACCGCGGTACCCGGCGTGCAGATCTGCGAGCACCTCCCGGGGCTGGCCCGGGTGATGGACAAGATCGCGATCGTGCGAAGCATGCACCACGAGGCGAATCTCCACGATTCGGCTTCGATCCATGCCCTCACCGGCCGGCCTCTCGAAGGACCGGACCGGGAGCTGTTCGTGCCGACGCGGCAGTTCCATCCCTCCCACGGCAGCGTCGTCTCGGCGCTCAATCCGGCCCCGGTCGGCGAGGTGCCCTTCGCCTCGCTGCCGCATGTGTTTCGCAATGTCCATCCTGTGCCCTGCCAGGGGGCCGGATTCCTCGGGGCCGCGCACGACCCGCTGCTCATCGACGTCGATCCGGTCGCGCGGAGCTATCCGGTCGATGCTCTCCTGCCGCGCACGGGCGCCGATACCGGCCGTCGTGCCAGCCGCCTCGGCCTTCTCGAGGCCCTCGATGGCGCCGCCACGGCGGTGCCCGGGGCCAATCCCTTCTCCGCCTTCACCGCGCGGGCCTGTGGCCTCCTTGAGTCGAAAGCGATCCGCGAGGCGCTCGATGTCTCGCGGGAGCCGGCGCGTGTCCGTGAGGCCTACGGCTTCACCGCCGATCCCCTCCCCGCCGGCGAAGTCAACGGCGGCGGCGGTGAGATGGGGGTGGCGCGGCAGATGCGGGGGCAGAATCTCCTCGTGGCCCGGCGGCTCGTCGAGGCGGGGGTGCCGTTTGTGAATGTCTACGACTACCGCCAGCAGGGGCAAAACTGGGACGCCCACGTCAAGTGCGCCAGCCAGCACATGAACCATCTCCTCCCGATCGCCGATCGGTCGCTGGCCGCGCTGATCACCGATCTCGACGAGCGTGGCCTCCTCGAATCGACGCTCGTCGTGGCGATGGGGGAGTTCGGGCGGACGCCGAAGATCAATTCCGGGGCCGGCCGCGACCATTGGCCCCACTGCTATTCGGTGCTCTTGGCCGGCGGCGGGATCCAGGGAGGGGCGATCCACGGGGCGAGCGACCGGAGTGGCGCGTTTCCGGTGGCCGATCCGGTCGAGCCGGGGGATCTTGCCGCGACGATCTTCTGGCGATTCGGGATCGACCCTGCCCGGGAGATCCACGACCCGCTCGGCCGTCCGCATCGCATTGCCACAGGCTCTCCCATCCGGGCGATCTTCTGACAACGCCGGCGGGAGATGAGCGGCGGCCGTCTCACCCCCGTGCCGGCGGGAGGAGAAACGGCGCCCGGTACTCGAGCCGCTCGAGATCGCGGGCTGGCCCCGCAACGAGCACCGGCCCACTGTCGGCGGCGAGGGCCTGGGCGCTGGTCGCCTTTCCTGCCGCCGTCTCGACCCACTTTCCGCAGCGGATCGTGCCACCGGCCGGCTCGCAGCCATTGGCCACGAGCATCCGGCGGACGCGGTCGACAAGCTGGGCCGCGTCATCCTGCGGCTCTCGGGCGGCGATCCGCTCGACGATGCTCTCGAAGGGGAGCTCCGTGCCGATCCGATAGGAGATGTTGCCGAGATGGCACAGCGCCGTCGACTGCACCCCTTCGCTGATCTCGGCGGCGAGGAGGCGCGGATCGCGGGCCCGGACCGCGGCGAGGAAGTTGGCGACATGCTTTTCAAAATGGTTCCCCTCGCCGGGAAGTGTTTTCACCGGCCTGCCGGCAAGGTCGAGGACGGCCACCTCCGGGCTGTGCGCCTTCCAAACGACGCTTCCCTCGGTGCCGTGGATCTGGATCCCCATCCCCAGCCCGTCGACATCGGCGACGTCTTTGAGATTGCGGATCTCGGTGACGAGCGTCACCTTGGGGAAGAGCGTCAGGCTCGTTTGGGTGTGGGGCGTCTCGGCGGCGTCGGCGTAGCCTGAGCGGGTGCCGAAGGAGAGCGTCGCCGAGCCGGGCCCCGAGAGGTCGAGCATGGTCCGGGCGGCGTCGAGGAAGTGGATCCCGTTGTTGCCGAGGTCGCCGTCGCCGGTCGGCCAGAACCAGTGCCAGTCGTAGTGGAACTGCGGCCGCGAAAGCGGAGCGATCGGTGCTGGTCCGCAGAACAGGTCGTAGTTGATCCCCGGCGGCGGCTGGAAACCGCCCGGGCCCCCGATCGGCGCCCGGTGGCTCGTGTAGAGCATCCGGGCGAGGGTCGGCTGGCCGATCCCACCGGCGGCAAGGAAGGCCCGCGCCTCGCGGAGGCAGGGGAGCGAGCGGGCCTGGGTTCCCCCCTGACAGACGCGCCCCAGCCGGCGGGCCGTGGCCGCCAGGCGCTGCCCCTCCTCGATCGAATGGCAGACCGGCTTTTCGACGTAGGCGTCCTTGCCGGCTTCCATCGCGAGGATCGCGGCGAGGGCATGCCAGTGGTTCGGCGTGGCGACGGTGACGATGTCGAGGGAGGCGTCGTCGAGGGGCGTCCGCAGATCGGAGGCGACGCGCGGCCGCTGAGCCTGCTTCGTGGCGATCTGGTCGGCGAGCTTCTCGGCGCGGCCGCGATCGGGGTCGCAGACCCAGCTCACGCGGGCCCCGTGCCGGCCGGAGAGCAGTTCCTCGGCATGGGCGGGACCGCGGATGCCGCAGCCGAGGATTGCGACGGAAACCTCGTCAACCGGGGAACCCACGGCCGCAGCGTCGTCGGCCCGGCCCGAGCGCCACCATCCCCGCTGCCCCACGAGCGCCGCCAGGGCCGCGCTACCGGCGACGGCCCGGCGCCGTGTGAACCGTTTCCCTCGCATCGGGTGCCCCTTGCCAAAAAGACGAACCTCGGCGACGTCTCCGTCAGCCCATCAGCTCCGCGATCGGCTTGCCATGGTCGACGACCGGCGTCGGCCGGCCATTGAGATCGTCGATCATCACCCGCGGGGCATCGATGCCGAGGTGGTGGTAGATCGTCGCCAGGAAATCCCCCGCCGTGCAGCGGCGCTCGGTGACATCCTCCCCCTTGCGATCGGTGGCCCCGACGACGCGGCCGGTCTGGATGCCGCCGCCGGCCCAGATGTTGGAATAGGCCCTCGGCCAGTGGTCGCGGCCCGGCTGCTTCGTGCCGGCCGGGGCGCTGGCGGCCCCCTCCCCTGTGCTCGGCGAATACTCGATCCGCGGCGTGCGGCCAAACTCACCGGTGACGACGACGAGCACGCGCTTGTCGAGGCCCCGGTCGTAGAGGTCTTCGATGAGCGCCGTCACCGACTGATCGTAGGCATCGGCCCGGTAGCGGAGGGCATCGAAGACATGGTGGTTGACGGCATGGTCGTCCCAGTTGCCGACGCGGCCACACAAGGGACCGGCGAGCTGCGTGGTGACGATGTCGACCCCCGCCTCGACGAGCCGGCGGCACATGAGGAGCTGTTGCCCCCAGGCGTTGCGGCCATAGCGGTCGCGGGTCGAATCGTCCTCGCGCGAGAGGTCGAAGGCCTCCTTCGTGCGGGCGTTGGTGAGAAGCGTCATCGCTTGGGTTTCGAATTGGTCGAGGGCCTGAAAGTCGGCCTGCTTTTCAATCGCCCGCTCGAGGGAATCGAATTGCTGGCGGAGGGCGACGCGGCGGTCGAGTCTGGCGCCGTCACGCCCCGAGGCGGTGCCGATGTGGGGCACCGTGAAGCTCGGCTGGTTCGGGTCGCCGGAGACGACAAACGGCTGGTAGGCGTCGCCGAGATAGGCCGGCCCGTTGTATTCCAGCGGCGGGCTGACGCCGACGTAGCGCGGGAGCGGGTTGACGCGCGGCCCCTCCTTGGCGCGGAGGTAGTTGGCCACCGTCATCCAGTCGGGGTATTTCGGCTTCGGCTTGTCGCGCGTGTCGGGATCGCCGGAGAGCATCTGCATCGAACCGGCCGGATGGCCACCGGCCGTTTGCTGCATCGACCGCAGCACGGTGAACTTGTCGGCGATCCGCGCCTGCCGGGGGAGAAGCTCCGTGAACTGCACCCCGGGGATCTTCGTCTGGATCGTCTGGAAGGGCCCACGGTACTCGTTCGAGATATCGGGCTTGGGGTCGTAGGTGTCGATGTGGGAGGCGCCACCGGGAAGCCAAACCATGATCACGGCGGTCGGCTGCTTGCCGGCGGCCGGCGTCTCGGCCCGCGCCCGGAGAATACCGGGGAGCGAGAGCCCCCCGAGGCCGGCCATGCCGATGCGGAGGAGCTCGCGGCGCCCCATCGCGCCGGCGTGTGGCACCGGCATCCGTCCGAACGGACCGGGGCAGTTGACGGGGAATTGGCTCATGGCGTGGCCTCCTTGGGTGCGGGGCTCACCGGCCCTGCGGGGGTCACCCGCACATGGATCGGCGTCGAGACGAGGATTTCGGCGATGTCGGTGGGAGCGGGGGGCGTGGCCTGACCGGCCACCACCGGGGCATACTTCGTCACGGCGCTGGTGACCAGCGCGAAGGCATGGTCACCCGGCGGGATCTTCAACTTGGCAAGATCGATGGTCAGCGCCTTGGGCGCCGCGACGTCGAGCTCGAAGCCGGGGATCTGATCGAAGCCGGGGCCGATGACGCGCATCTGGAGCGTGGCGCCCTGCACGCCGGCGCGCTGGACGAGCTCCCAGGGCACGCTGACTGTCGACCCCTCGACAGCTTCCAGCGGCGTCTCCGCGGCCACCCCGGCCCCGGTCGTGCGGAGCGTGAGGGGCGATGGCTCGCTGCCACCGGCCGAGACGGTGGCGTCGGCGAGGAGCCGCGGGAAGGGAATCTCCGACCAGCCATCGCGGATCGGCCAGCACTGCCCGGCGAGCCGGCAGGGGCGCTCGAGCGCTTCTCCGTCGGCCGTCCCCCGGCCGGTGATCGAGACGCTGGCCAGGTTCCGCGGCGGGGATTCGGCTGCCGTCAGGAGGATCTGGCCGCGCGTCGCTCCGGCCGGGATCCGCAGGCCGGTGGCGCTGACGCCTTCCGGCAATCCGCTCACGGCCAGCTCGATCGGGCCTTCGAAGCCATCGCGGCGGATCGCCGCCACTTCGAGGCTCACCGTTCCGCCGCCGCGCAGCGCCAGTGGCTTGGAGAGGGCTGCCCGGTCGCCGTTGCGCAGTTCCATGTGGAGCGGCCAGCAGACGAGGGCGAAGTCGGGCCGGGCTTTGCGGATCAAGAGCCGGTAGATCGCCTCCGGTTCATCGCGGGTGCCGCCGAACAGATCGCGGATCTGGAGCCGGTGCGTGCCGGTCTCCTTGATCTCGAGCCGGCCGAGGCAATCGGCCGAGCCGGCCTCGTACGGAGGGCCGTCGTAGGCGTAGTGGTTCGTCGACGGCTTGATCGGCGCGGCGATATCGGACAGCTCAGCCAGATCCTCAAACGGCGCGGGGGCTCCGCCGAAGGGGGCCGGGAGGCGGCGCTGGACGACGACGGCGGGGTTTGTCGGCGCTGCGAGCCGTTCGGAGGCGACCTCGATCCACCACACCTCCCCCGCGGTGGCCTCGAACTCGAAGCTGTCGACGTCGGCCGCCGGGAAGAATCGCCCGCCGAGATCGAGCGGCAGCGTCACTTGCTGGGCCGCTGACGGATCGGGCCCCTCGATCTCCTCCACGGCGGGCTTCGCCGGCAGCCCGGGGGGAGGCCAAGAGAAGGCGAGGACCGGCGCGACGGCTGCCTGCCGCTCCGGGAGCGGCGCGCCGGCGGGGAGATCGTGGGCGAGGAGCCGGTAGAAGCACTCGGGCCCCCCCTGGAACGAGAGGTCGTGAAGCTTGACGAAATACGTGGCGGTGGCCGGAGCGGTGAAGTCGAGGAGGCCGCCGCGACGTTCGGCAACGAGATCGGCGCCGGCGGCGTCGGCCAGGATCAGGACGGGCCGCAGCTTCGACTCGATCCCGCGCGCCGCACAGTCGACGACGACGCGCTGCCCTTGTTGGAGCTCGAGCCGGTAGTAATCGGCGGCCTGCGCGGTCGCCTGGGCATTGCAGACCATCCCCAGGCCAAGCGGAAAGGCCGTTGCCGGGGTCGTGTTGGCTGCAGTGCGGAGCGTCTCGGGGTGGATCCCGACGGTGAACACGCGCGGCGACGACACCCCCAGCCCCGTCATCATCCGGGCATCGTGGAGCCCCGCCGGCACGTCGGAGGCGATGCTGACGAGGAATCGATCCTTTTCCGCTTTCCCCTCGGCCGAGAGAACCGGCGTGGCGGTCAGGCCGGGATGGGAGAAGAGGAGCCGCGGGGGAACCGTCTCACCTCCCGCGTCCCAGCCGTCGAGGGCCTCACCGGTCACCTTCACCTCGACCGTCGTCGCCCCCCCTTCCCCCGGCTTCTGGGCGCCGGCCGGCACGAGTGTGAGGAGGCGCGGCAGCGGCAGGCAGACCGACTGGCCGCGGAGATCGGCCCCGGAGAGGGCTGCCATCGACAGGGCGAGCGACCAGACGCCGCACCAGCGGGATGCAAACCGACGCACAGGATTTGGGTGGAACATCGAAAGGCTCCTCGATCGTGCGGGCAGCTAGTGGTTGAAGAGGAACTCTTTGGCATTCAGAAGCGCCCAGAGGAGATCCTCGAGGTTTTCGCGCCGGGCCTGGGGCTCGGGGAGCGGTTGGCCGTCGGGGGAGGTGCGCGGCTCGGCGATCACCCCCACGGCCTGCGCCATCTCGGCGTCGCTGGGGAGGCGCGCGAAGGTGGCGAGGAACACCTCGCGGATCCTGTCGGGATCGGTGGAATTGACCTTCGAGAGCCGGTCGGCACGGCCGCCGTCGGCGGAGAGCTTCCCCTTGATGTCGGCTGCCGAGAGGAGGTGGAGGCTCTGGGAGAGGCTCGACGACTGCACCCGCTCGCACTCGCAGACGCTCTGCCCGTCGGGGCGGCCGAACACCTGGAGAAAGGGGGAGGAGCGATTGTAGCTCGTGTCGGGGAGCGCGATCGCCCGCGTGCCCGCGGGGAGATTCGCGAAAGTCGTGCTCGATCCGGTGACGGCGTCGATCGAATCGAGGAGCACCTCGGCCGGGAGCCGGCGCGGGAGGAAATGGGAGAAGTGCTGAAGATCGTCGGCATTCCCTTCCAGCGGCACGGCGCTGGTCTGGTAAGTCCGCGAGAGGACGATTGCTCGGACGAGACTCTTCAGATCGTACTTCGACTGCCGGAAGCTTTCGGCCAGGCCGTCGAGGAGCGCCGGGTTCGTGGGGGGATTGGTGTCGCGCAGATCATCCTCCGGCTCGACCAGCCCGCGGCCGAGGAAGTGCTTCCAGTAGCGGTTGACCAGCGCTCGGGCGAAGAACGGGTTGTCGGGGCGGACGAGCCAGTCAGCCAGCCGGAGCCGGGGATCCTCGTCGGCGGGGATCGGTCCCTCCGGAGTGCCGAGCGCCGATGGGGAGATCCTGGCGCTTGTCTTCGGGTTCAGCGCCGCGGCCACGCCGCGCTTGTGGAAGATGAGATCCTCGCCACGGGTCGATGTCGAGCGCCTCCCGACCTGGCTGAAGTAGGCAGCGAGGCCGTGGTAGTCGTCCTGGCTCCAACGCTCGAAGGGATGGTGGTGGCACTGGGCGCACCCGATCCGCACCCCGAGAAAGAGCTGGGCCACGTCCTCGATCTGATCCTTCGGCTCCTTGACGCGCTTGTACCAGGCGACGGGGGGATTCTCGACGATCGTGCCGGTGGCGGCGAGGAGCTCGCGGACGAAGCGATCGTACGGCTTGTTGGCCAGGAGACTGTCGCGCACCCAGGAGTGGAAGGCGAAGTTCGACACCGTGTCGCTGGCGTCGTCGCGCCGGTTCTTGAGCAGCGCCGTCCACTTGTTGGCAAACCAGTCGGCATACCCGGGGCTCGCCAGGAGACGGTCGACGAGGCGCTCGCGCTTGTCGGGGGCGGAGTCGGCGCGGAACGCCTCCGCTTCCGCGGCGGTGGGGATCGAGCCGGTGACGTCGATCGACACCCGGCGGAGAAACGTGGCGTCGTCGCATTCCGGCGACAGCGGCACGCCGACGGCCCGGCAGCGCTCGAAGACATGCTCGTCGATGAAGTTCCGCGGCGTCGGGAGCTCGGCCAGCGACGGGCCATGGGGAACGGTGCAGGTCGCCACGGCGACCTGCCCTTGGAAGCGGACCATGACCGCGGCCGTGCCAGGGATCGATCCGACGGTGACCAGCCCCGCGCTATCGACCTCGGCCCTGGCCCGGTCGTTTGACTCGTAGAGCGCCAGCGCCGTCACGTCGCGCGTGCTGCCGTCGACATGGCGGGCGATCGCCCGCAGGCCTTGGCTCTCCCCAGGAGCGAGCGTCACCCCGGCCGGTTCGACGATGAGCTTGTCGAGCGCCGGCAGGTCTTCCGGCCCGAGCCCGGCCCCCTCGCCGATCCACCGCAGGAGCACTCGATGGGCGTCGGAGCCCGGGGCGATCCGCTGCCCCCCGCCGTGGGGCACGCTCGCGGTCGCCTTCAGAAGGAGCAGGCTTTGCTCGGGGGCGGCAGTCGACACTCGCCGACCGCGCGCCTCCTTCAGAAGGTGGTCGTAGTCTTCGTCGGGCTGGAAGCCGAGGAGCGACAGCTGAAAGCCGTTTTGCCCCCCGCCCGCCTTGGCATGGCAGGCTCCCATGTTGCAGCCGGCTTTCGTCAGGATCGGCACGACGTCGGCGGTGAAGCTCACCGCCCGCTCGGGCGGCACGAGCGAGGCGGCGAGGGCCGGCGCAGCGACAGGAGCGAGCGCAACGATCGCCAGCATGGCGGCGAGGAGCCGGCGCCCGGCCCGGGCGGCCGACGGGGGAAGGCCGGCCAACGGCGACTTCCGGGGAAGGGATGGGGCCATGCGTCGCGCGTCCCTTCGGTACGGTGCCATGGGGTGTTCCAGGATCGGGGCGCGGGCCTGCCGAGGGAGTGCAAAAGCCCCATGTGCCAGCTCATCCCCGCAGAAATCCTATCCTTTTCCAGGGGGAGGGTCCACCTGGAGCGCACCCCCATCTATCCATCGACCGTGGGGATCAAGATTGTGGAGTTCGCCATCCGGAAGGTACGATGCTTGCCGGGGGGGATGTCTGTCGTCAGCTCCATAGTTCGGCACCAACGCGCTTGACACCAGGAAACTATCACCGGCGAACAGACGGCAAGGAAGCGCCTCGGACTTCGACAGTCTGGGCATGAAGCCCACGGTTCGGAATGTTCTTTCCCACCAAAAGGGGGTGAACCATGCCGCTCTCCGTGACCTGCACCTGTGGACTTGTCTATTCGGTTTCTTCAACGCGGGCCGGCAGCGTGATTGCCTGCCGCTGCGGTCGCGCAATCGCTGTTCCAGAGGCGAATCGGCCGACACCGCCACCGGTTTCCGCGCTCGGCCGGGATCAGCCGCGGGAGGCGAGCACCGCCGACGACACGATCCACGCCATCAAGCGGATGATCCGCACGCGCGAATTGCCGGCGCCGGGCAAATGCCCCCACTCCGGCAAGCCTGGCAACGACGTCATCGTCTTCAGGCTTCACTTCGACCCCGTGGCCGAGGAGGCGCTGGCGGCCACCGAGCAGGCCTCGGCGGCGGCGGGCGGCTGGAGTCTGTTCGGCCTGTTTTCCGGCAAGCGGGGGACGGCCATGGTGAAGCAGCCCTCGCAGAGCCTCGGCCGCGATGTGTGGGTCGACATGCCGGTGCGGGTGGCACACGAAGCCCACGCCGAGATTCTCCTCTCGCGGAGCCAGCAGCACCTCCGCGACATGCTCCGCACCGTGCCGATCTACGCACAGCTCCTCGCCGAGCATCGCACGGCGCGGATCGAAACGCTCCCCCGCCACAGCGACGGCCAGCCGAATCACGCCCGCCACTGATGCGGCGCGGCGGCGGCGGCGGGGCTCGGGCGGGCCCCCGGAGGCTGGCGGCCACCAGCGCGCCGGTGGGCGTCCGACCCGCCGGCATTCGGTGTTTCCCCCCGCGCCTCCTCCCCTTACGATCCCCTCTCGGATACCGACCGCGGCTGGAGTCGCCCCCCAGGGGCCGGCCGTGGGTCAATCGCCCTTTCGACCTGGTGCCCGGGACCGACCAGCAGGTGCGGCGGCGGGGGCCACCGAATGCCTGTGAGGAGATCGCATCCCCGTGTTCCCGATCTTGCGTCAACCGCCGGTGACCCAGCGGGGAATGGTGATCTTCGCGCTCCAGCTCCTGATGGTCGTTCTGATTCCCGTCCTCGACGACGGTGGGCAAATCGTGCCGATGCCCTACGCGGCCGCGGCGATCACGGTGGCGATGCTGACGGTCCGGTTCCTCGGCTACCAGCGTACCGCTGGGGCGATCGCCGCGGTCGGCATCGCCGCGATCGTCTGGGAGATCGGTTTGCCCAGCGTCCCCTCGCTGTTGCGGCTTCCGCTCTGGCTGGCGATCGTCGCCGCCTGCATCACCTCCGCGGTGCTGTGCATCAAGTCGGCCTTCGCCCTCCGCATGCCCCCGGTGCAGCGGATCTTCTGCGGGGCCGCGAGCTTTGTTTTGATCGGCTTCTTGTTCGCGAGCCTCCACGCGCTGGTCGGAATCGGCACTGGGAACGGCTACACGCTCGTCGGCGGCGTCGAGGAGGCCCGGCCGCTGCGGTGGGTCGATTTCATCTGGTTGAGCTTCTCCACGCTCACCACCTCCGGCTTCGGCGATCTGGCGCCTGTGAATGCCACGGCCTGCGCGATCGCGACCCTCGAGTCGCTGTGCGGGATCCTCTTCCCGGCCACGCTCATCGCCCGGATCACCTCGCTCCCTGCGGCCCCCCACGGGAGTAGCGGCTAGTCGTCGCTCGGCTGGAGCGGTGGCACTTCCCAGGTATCGACCTCGACGACGGCGACGATGTGCGCCGCGTTGATCGAGCTGTTGGCCCGCTCGTCGGCGGAGAGCTTGACGAGGGGGAAGTGCCCCCAGGGAAAGCCGTCCTTCTTGAACGGCACGATGATCTCGACGTCGAGCCACACCTGCCCGCCGGGGGCCGCTCGGACGTTGCGGACCTGGTCGATAATGAGGACGTGCCCTGTGCCCAGGAGCACGCCGAAGCGGGTCCCCTCCTGGGCGAGCCGTTCGGCGAACCAGGCCGGAAGGAGCTCGGCCGCCTGCCGCCGCCAGTCGCTCGGGGGTGAAGCCGGACGGCCGTTGGAGTGGTCACCTGTCGCCATTGGAGCGGTTCCCAGAGCGGTGGCGGTCGGGGCGCGGGGCCGTGCCGCCGTGGCGGGCCGGTGTTGAACTTCCCGCCGAATCTAGCAGGATTGCCCTGCAAAGGGACCAAAAAACGTCTCTGGCGCCGCCCCTGCTCCGCGCGTGGGCGGCGTCCGCGCTCGGCCAAGCCTTCGGCGGCAAAGTCACCCCAGACTGCTTGTGTTCCCCAGGCCGTAAACTACGATTTGCAGGGATTCTGGGCCCCCCGGGTCATTCAGTGGGGCGTTGCCCTTGCCGTTTGCCCCATCCCTCTCCGAGGTCGCCATCAATGGTTCCGCAGCATCCTCGCCGCCTGGCATCGCTGTCGGCCGCGCTTGTCGTGGCCTTGGTCGTGGCCTTGGTCGGCCCGGAGGCCCAGGCGGGCTGGCACCACCATGTCCGCCAGGGCTGTTCGGCGTGCGGCGGGAATGGCGGGTCTGGTGGGGGGAGCCATGGCCAGCACCGTTGCTGGCGCTGTCGCCATCACGCCTCGCACGGAAGCTCGGGGGGATCGTCCGGCGGTTCTTCGGGCGGCTCGTCAGGAGGCGACGCGGCCAAGGCTGCCGAGGCCCCGCAGGAGAAGGATGCCAAAAAGACGGCCGCCGTGGGTGTGCCGGCCGACGGCGTGATGCTCGTCGTCGAGGTGCCCGAGGATGCCACGCTCCTGGTCAACGGTCGGGAAACGAATCTCTCCGGCACGGTCCGCAGCTTCGTCTCGGCGGGGCTTTCCGAAGACGAACAGTATGACTACACGATCAGCATGCGGGTGACCCATGATGGCAAGGTCGAGGAGCAGACACGGACGGTGAGCGTCAGCGGCGGCCAGCGGCATGAGGTGGCGTTTACCGCTCCGCAAGTCCCCGCGACACCGCTTCCCGAAACCGTGGCCGTGACCACGCGCCTCACGCTCCGCGTTCCGGAAGGGGCGAAGGTCTGGATCGAGGGGCAGCCGACCGCCAAGGAGGGGGCTGTCCGCGAGTTTCTCACCTCGGCTCTCGAGGCTGGTGAGACCTGGGAAGGCTATGAGGTGAAGGTGGCGATGGAGGTCGATGGGCGATCCATCGAGACGACCAAGCGGATCGATCTGGTCGGCGGGAAGGCGATCGATCTCACGGTCGACCCGGCGGCGGCATTTGTTGCCGATTCCGAAGCTGGCGAGCCCTCCCCGGCCGTCGCGGCCGACTCTCTCGGCAGCACTCTGTCGCTCCGCTGACCGGCCGGGGCCGCTCGAGGCGGCCGGGCTGGAGCCGAGCACCTGCGTCCGCCGAGACCCGGCTTCCTCCCACCCGGGCGGGCAGTCTCTCTTTCCCCGTCGGCGGGATTGCCGCTAGGCTTGCGATGGCGCCGCATCCGGCACGTCGTCGGGCGGCATTCGCGGGGCGTCCGCCAACGTCATCAGGAAGGGAGTCGATCGATGGGCAAGGGCAACAACAGCCAGAAGAACGACAAGAAGAACAAGAAGCCGAAGCAGGAAAAGCCCAAGGCCGCGCCGAAGAAGTGATCGCGGCGGCCCGCCGTCTGGCCCCTGGCCGGCGGTGGATCGGGTGGACACGCGCCACGGATGGCCTTGGCCCACCGACAGCCAACGCTACGGCCGGCGTCCCGCCAAGGGGCGCCGGCCGTCGCCGTCGGGTGAGGCGCCGGCCGTCGGGGGATGACGAGGTTTCTTCACCCCGGCAGCTGGAATGAGACCCACTCGGAGGTGGCGCTCCCCTGGCTGTCCTCGGCGCGGACGGCGACGCGGAGTGTTGACCCTGGAGCGAGGCCGGCGATCCGCGCCGTCGTCGTCGGTGCCGTCACCCCGGCCACCTTCCGGGCCGCACGTCCTGTCCACAGAAACACCGAGTAACTCGTCGCCCCGGCCACCCCCTGCCACGACAGATCGACCGTCGTCGCCGACACGACCTTGATCGTGATCACGGTCGGCGTCGCGGCGCCCGCGGCGAGTGTCGCTTGCGCTGTCGCGGCGGCACTGCCGGCGCTGTTCCAGGCCTCAAGCCGCCAGGTGTGCGTCGACCGGGGCGCGAGCCCCGTGAGCGTTGCCGACGTCGTGGCGGCGTCGTAGCTCGCGATCAGCGTCACCGTGCCACCGGTCGTCTCGGAGAGCCGATAACCGCTCGCCCCCGACACGGCGCCCCAGGTCAACGTCGCCGTCGACGAGGTGACGGCTACCGTGAGGCTCGTTGGCGCGGCCGGGGAGCTGGGCCCGGCCGGTGCACCGGGGCCGCTTCCCCAAGCGACAAGATCGCGCACCAGTGCCGCGGCGATCGGCGTCCCCCGGCCGGTGACGAGATCGTAGCCCGGGCCGGCGGCGAGCCGGGGGGAGCCGTTGCTCGAGCCGGAGACGATGTCGTGGAAATCGGCAGCCGGCAGACTGTAGAGCGCCGGGAGAAGCTCCTTGCGGCCGTCGAGGGGGGCGGCACGACGGAGGGCGCGCCCCTGGGCGACGATCGCCCCGATCGCCGCCCATTGCGGCGTGGCGATGCTCGTCCCGCCGTAGGCCACCCACGGGGTCTTCGCACCATTGGCCTTGGAATCGCAGACGGCCAGACCCGTGGCCGGATCGGAGACGAGGGCGACGTCGGGTGTGGCCCGCTTCTTTGTCGTCTGGGGGACGATCCCCGTCTGATAGGCGGGGCGGGCCTCATAGGCGCTCGTCCCGCCGCCGCTGCGGCTCCAGGCCGATTCGATCGCCAACCCCCCCTTGCCGAGCGTCAGCGAGGTGCCGCCGATGGCCACGACGTTGGGGCTCATGGCGGGATAGATGCCCGGAGCGCCCCGGTCGCCGCTGGCGGCGAAGAAGCTCACCGGGGTGTGCCCGGCGGGGGTCGTGAAGGTGACGTCGTCGACGGTCTCCCCGGCATACTCCGCCTGGCCCCAGCTCATCGAGACCGCAACGACGCCCGGCGCCGAGCGGGCGTATTTCACGGCGGCGAGCATGTCGGCCGTGGCGTTGCTCTTGGCCTCAACGAGGAGGATCGAGGCCCCGGGGGCGATCGCATGCGCCCACTGGACGTCGAGGCAGGTCTCGGTCGACCAGGAGGCGTTGAAGACCGGCAGCGTCGTGCCGCCGGTCTGGTTGACCTTCTGGAAGGATGGCGGCGCCGGGATTCCGAACGTGGCATCAAAGGTGGCCAAGTCGGCGGCGATGTTCGGATTGTCGTAGGCAGTGACGAGGGCGATCGTCGTCCCCCGGCCATCGGCTGGCGTGCCGCCGAAGGAAAAGGCGTCGAGTCCATAGGCCTGGCGGATCTGCGCCGGCGTGAATCCCGTCGGGCCCGGCGCTGCCATCGGCAGGGCTGCACCCTGGAGCGCCGTCGACGCTGCGCTTCCCAGCCAGGCAGGCTCGAAGGTCGTGCCCGGCAGCGCCACTGGCGAGACGGAAAATGCCCGCCGCGACTCGAGCGCCTCGGGGGCGTGGAGGCGCGATGGTCGCCCCTGGCGGCGATCCCTGCTCCGCGCTTGCCACCATCCCATGGCGTGCTCCCTTCGCGGCGACGTGCCCCAGCCGGCGGGCGCCCGCTTTAGCGCTCGTTGCCCCGCGGCGTGGCGAAGCCTTTGGACCATTGGAGAAGCCATCGGCATCGGGCGGGTCCCGGTCGGTGCCCGATCGGCTCCGGCGTCAGGCCTTCAACAGTCGGCAGCGTCGATAACCGTCAGGGTCGGCGCCAACCACCCCGTCGATGGAGCCGGTAGAGCGCCACGACGACGAAGCCGGCGGCGACGGGAGCATCATCCCATCATCCGGCCTGCCGCCGCCGGGCGATCCGCTTCCGCCTGGCTATCCAGCCGGCCGCGGTGAGGCCGGCGAGCGCCAGCGCCCAGGTGGATGGCTCCGGCACCACCTCGAGCCTTCCGGTGAGCTCGTCGAAACGGAGGAACTGATCCGAGGTTCCGTACGTCGAGACCCATTCGTCGGTTCCCAGACGGTAGAAGTTGACGCCCGAGTAGACGCCGGTGCCGGCGGCGATCACCGACGAGAAATGCCCGATGGGGTTGCCGCCGTCGAGCGCGAAGAGTTGGAACACCTGGCCATTGGCGACCGGAACCCGGTTGGCGAAGTCGAGGCGGAGCGTGCCGTCGAACGTGACGCCGCTGTTGTTGGTAATCCGCAGCGAGTCGTAGTCGACGCCGGCGGTGCCGGAGAACTCACCGTTGGCGTTGATGGTGAACGACGCCATCCCCTCCGGCCCGAACCCCAACAAACCGCCACTCATCGTGAGCGTGCCAGCACTCGAGGGATCGCGGCCGAGCGTGGCATCACCGACCGCGACGCTGCCACCGCTGACGACACATGAGCCACTGCCGGTCGTGGTGCCGACGGCAAGCGTTGCGCTCGCGTGGGCGATGGCGCCGCCGGTGGTGACATTGATCGTGCCCCCACTGACGGTCGTGCCGCCGCTGTACGTGCTCGATCCGGAAAGCGTGAGCGTGCCGGCCCCGAGCTTCTCGAGCGTGCTGCCGGCGCCGGCCAGGCCGGTGGCGAAAGCCACCGCCTGGCTGTTGGTGTCGATCCGCATCGCCTGGCCGGCAGCGGAGCTGATCTGGCCGGAATAGTCGACCTGGTTGCCGCTGGTGTATTGGAGCGTGCCGCCGCCAAACGCGATCGTCGGCCGGCTCGCGCCGCTACCGAGGGCACCGACACTTGCCACGGCGAGGGTGCCGGCGTTGATCCGCGCCACGCCGGCAAACGTGTTGACACCGCTCAGGGTCAGCGTGCCGGCCCCGAGTTTCGTGACGTCTCCGCTGCCGTCGATGTTGCCCGAGTAGGTCAGGGCGTCGGAGCGGTTGAAGATCACCGTTCCCTCGTTGTTGATATCCCCGCGGATCGATCCGGTCGTGCCTCCGTTGCCGATCTCGAGCGTGCCGGCGGCGACCGTGGTCGTGCCGAAGGCGAGGTTGTTGCCGGTCACGATGAGCGAGCCTGTCCCGAGCTTCGTGACATTGCCATTGCCGGAGATCACGCCGCCGTAGGTGGTGGTGCCGGAGCGGTTGAAAACAAGGTCGGAATCGACGGCGATGTTTCCGGCGATCGATCCGGTGCTGCCGCCGTTGCCGATCTGGAGCGTGCCGGTCGCGACCGTCGTCAGGCCGGTAAACGTGTTCGTGCCGGTGAGCGTGAGCGTACCGAGCCCCGACTTGGTGAGCGTCCCACCGGAGCTGGAAAGTCCGGTGGCGAGGGTCACATTTTGGCCGTTGGTGTCGAGCTTGTAGGCCTGGTTGGCCGCGGTGCTGAAGCGGGGCGAGAAGTCGGTGGTGTTCGCCGCGGTGAACTGGAGTGCGCCACCGTTGAACGAGATCGCGCCGGAGGTGCCGAGGGCGCCGAGACTGCCGAGGGAGATCGCCCCGGCGCCGATCGTCGTGCCCCCCGTGTAACTGTTCGTGCCTTCGAGGGAAAGCGTCCCGGCGCCGAGCTTGGTGACCGTCCCAGCGCCGCTGATCGAGCCGGTAGCGCTCGAGTCATTGCTGCGGTTGAAGATCAGCGTGCCGTTGTTGAGCAAATCACCGGCCAGGCTTCCAGAGGCACTCCCCAGACCGATTTGGAGCGTGCCGCCGCTGGCGAGGTTGATCGAGCCGAGATTGCCGCGGGAGAGCGTGCCGCCGACCAGAGCCGTTCCGGAGCCGGAGATCGCCAGCGTGCCTGTTCCATCGACCGATCCAACCGTGACGTTGCCGCTGGAGGTCCAGGTTCCGCCGCTGACGGTGACCGAGCCGGTGCTTCCGGCCGAGGTGCCGATGAGCGCGCTTGCGGTGCTCGCCGTGCCGCCGCTGACATTCAGCGAGCCGCTGCCCCCGTTGTAGCCGACGATGAGATCGCCGAGGTTGGTCCAGGTGCCGCCGCTGACGGTTGCCGACCCGGTGCCGGTGGCGAAGACGCCAAGATAGGCGGCGCCGGTTTGGACCGTGCCGCCGCCTACGGTGAGCGTGCCGTTGGCCGGGGCCGCCCCGGCAAAGCCCGCGAACAGGGCCGCGCTTGTCGTCCAGGTGCCGGCGCTGACCGTCGCCGAGCCGGTGCCGTCGGAGCCGAGGTAGCTGCGGTCGACGGTGATGTCGCCACCGGCCACGTTCAGCGTCGCGCTCCCGCCATTCGCGCTGACGATCAGGTCGGACGCAGCATGATTGATGGCGCCCCCGGCGGCCACGGCAAGCGTGCCGTCGTTGACTGTCGTGCCGCCGGAGTAGCTGCTGCTGCCAGAGAGCGTGAGGGTGCCGGCGCCGAGTTTCACGAGGGTTCCTGTGCCGCTCACCGAACCGGTGTAGCCGATCGCATTGGAGCGATTGAAGGCGAGGACGCCGTTGTTGACGAGGTCCGCGCCGAGCGAACCTGTCAGGCCGCCGTTGCCGAACTGGAGAGTGAGGTGGACCCCGATTTTCGGGCGCGCTGATAAGGTGGAGCTCTGAGGGTGGAAGGCACCCTTTTCGGAGCATGACGATGAGCGGAAAACGACGCGTTTTCGGAGCTGCCTTCAAGGCCAAGGTGGCCCTCGCGGCAGCCAGGGGTGACCGGACGATAGCCCAGCTGGCGAGCCAGTTCGGCATCCACACCAGCCAGGTGACGGCCTGGAAGAAGCAGCTCATGGGCCAGGTGGCCGAGTTGTTCGTCGATGGCCGACAGCGACGGCCCGACCAGACCACCGATGAGCAGGAACTCTACGAGCAGATCGGCCGCCTGAAGATGGAGGTCGAGTGGTTGAAAAAAAAGGCTCGTCGGCAGAATTCGTGGGTGAAAAATGGGAGGCGGGAGTTTGCGTAGTCGCCGGCAACGGCCCACTCAGTGGTGATCGTTCCGTTCGCCGCGTTGTCCAGATCGGGAGCGTTGCGAATGCCGCTGCCGTCGACATACGCGGTAGAGCCGCCGACGCCATCGGTCACCTGCCGGGGGCGATTGCCCGGCAGAGCACCGGCAAGCCCATCGGCGCGGACAACTTGGAATTGCACCGCCTCGCCAACCTGAAAGTTGTGTTGGTTCGAGTCGGGTCCGCTGGAGGTGGAGAGCGTCAAAAGAGAGTCGTCACCATAGCCCGCGACGCTGGCCGTTAGCATCGCTCGGCCTTCGAGCGACTCCATCTGCGCCGAGCCCTACTCGCTTGCCCCAGTCGCGCTGAGCGCTGGCGGGCCCGCAGCAACGCCCGGTCGCGGAATCTTCTCCAGACAACCGTGGCATGGATCCGTCCCCACGCGCGGCGCTGCGGACCAGCGAGCTTCAGCGGCTCGAGGCCCAACTCCATCCCCACTTTCTCTTCAACTCCCTGACGGCGGTGCTCGCCTGCCGGCACGATCCTCGTCCCCACCGACGAGGTGCTGTGGATTGAGGCCCGGCAGAACTATTCACTGATCCATCGCGCGGGCGGAGGTCCGCTCCTCGTGAAACGCCTGCTCGGCGATTTCGGTGAGGAGCTTCCGTCGGGGCGATTCGCGCGCATCGGCCGGTCGCTCGTCGTCAATCTTCGTTCGCTTCGCACCCTCAGCAGGCTCGACGGGAGCGGGACCCTGCTCGAGTTTGCCGACACTTCCGAGACGCTCGTCGTCGGCCGAGCCGCGATGGCCAGGCTCCGACAACGGCTCTCCCTCCAACCACCGAGCGAATCGTTGCTTGAAGAGAACGCCGGCAACGGTTCGCCGGCCGCTCCCCCGTTCTCCCGGCCCGGCTGCAATCGCGTTGTCGGCAGGCGTCAGTGCTGGTCTGACGACGTCGTCCGGGGGTCGTCGGTGAGGGAATAGCCGGTGAAGCAGGCGGCGACGAGGGCTGCCATAACGGCCAGGAGGATGTCAATGGATGCCATGGATGAGGCCTCGGAGTGGACGGCGCTCGCCCGGGGGACAGGCGGCGACTCGGATTTCGACAGTGCTTCAAGCCCGGGGGGAGTCAAACGGACAGATCAGTCGTGTCGGTCGGAGATGGCGGGGAGTGAAGCCGTGCCCGGCCCTCCGGCGTCAGGCGGCCCGGGACAAGGGGGGCGATCGGCGGCGGACCTGGCTGGAAAAGGGGAGCACGGTGGGGATCGGTGCGCTGCGGACGAGATTCATGCCCCCCTGGAAGTGGTGGGCTGATCCGGGAACGATCCGGCCGTCGGGGATCAGCCCCCCCGCATCGCCGTGCAGTTCGACCGAGCCGTGCCGGGTGGTCCAGGACGAGGGGACGACATCATCGAACCGGATACGATTGACTTCGGGGCCGATGCCGGTGGGCTTCAGAACGATCAAATCCCCTTCGATGAACGCGTCATGGGCACGGAGATCCCGTTCCCACCGGGCAAGGATGGGGGGCTTGTCGTCGCTGTAGCGCATCGAGACGTCGAGCCGATCGTCGGCGGTGGCCCGGCCGAAGGCGGTCCGCCCGTCGTCGATCAGCGCGATCGACGCGGCCACGTATTTGGGAAAGCCGAGGTGATGCCCCCCCTGCCTGGCGACCCAGGTCGTGACCGGCATCGTTACCGGAAACCATCCTTCGACCCCGTCGTGGGATGCCCGGAGGAGCATCGACCATTCTTGGTAGCGGGTCAGTGGCCAGGGGCTGACCTGGAGATAGTCGACGAGGAACAGCTTCACGACCGGCCTGGCCGGCATCGCGAGGCGATCGGGGAGATACTGGCGGTAAAGGCCGGGATCGTCCGGCCCGTAGTGGGCGGTGATCGCGTTGAGCTCGATGAATTGGCCGCCGGTGTGGGCGAAGAGGAGCCAGTCGAGGAGAGTCCGGATCATCGGTTCGTCCTCGGAGAATGGCTGGGGCAGAGGACTCGAGGGGGAACGGTAGCGAAACCGACGCCCTCTCGCCACCGCATTCCGGGCCGGCTTTCAGCCCTGATGCGGTCGGGTCTGTTCGGCCGTCCGCGGCGGGGGGGGCGGGCAGAAGCAGAGCCGGGCCGGCTCCCCCCGGCGGCCGATGACGATCGCCACCTGGCCAAACTCCCGGCCGAGCTCCACCGCGGCTGTTTGCCCGATGCCGAGGACGAGCAGGCTCGGCTCCGGCGGCCAATCGTTCCCCTCCCCGACTCCCTCCCCTTCCAGCATCGACAGGCCGAGGCAGGCGATGCGGCGGGCGAGGTCTGCCATCCGGCGCCGGTTCTCGGCGGCGTCGAGGGGGAGCGAGCCCGGATTGCAGGCGGTGATGTAGGCCCAATGTTCGTGCCCGTTATCGGTGAGGAGGGCGTCGAGGGGGGCAGAAAGCGCGCCGCAGCGAATGGTGAAGCGGTCGCCAACCCGGTAGTCGGTCGCTTCGTAGGCTTCTTTGAGTGGATGGTCGGTCATGATCCCCCTTCCTTCCGAGGGACCGCCATCGTGACAGCCGCCAAGCCGCTGCGGTAGACACATGTCACCAGGGCGCGGGGTGGGGCGATCTGTCCGGAGCATCCGAGCTCCAGCGGTGGGTTCATCGTCACAGCCGGCTCCACGGTGGCGAAGGATTGCGGTTGGGGTGAAAAGAGTTGCTTTCTCAACGCCCCGCCGAGGCCCTATCTCCGGGGCAGACCCGGCCTGGATTCATCGCCGCCGGTATGGGAAGGTCCGGGGGGGCGGGGGATCTCCGGCGCGGACGGCGGCCAAGCCCCGGGGGCGGGCCCAGGCGGCGGCCGGTCTCTCCCCTGCTCCCGCGAGGTCAGGCATGGAATACGACGACACGTTCAATGGCAGCCCGGCCGCCGGGATCGACCTCCTGCAGTGGGATGAGAAAAACCGGGCGTTCTGGACCGAGCGCCTCGGGCGGCGCTATCTCCTCTCGGTCGTGCCGACGCGCGCGAGAATGGGGAAGATCCTGGAGATCGGAGCGGCTTGGTACAACAAATATCAAAAGGAGGTCGTGGGCCGGGAGAACGAGCTCACCATCTTCGACATCAAAGAGCCTGATCACCCCGACATCGTCTCCATTGCCGGTCTCGACCGGTACTTCCGCTTCGACATGACCGCGAGCACCGCGGCGACCGACGCCCCCGGCAGCGCGCTTGCGGGCGGCTTCTGCAACGCTTTCGACGAGATCCGCAGCTGGGGTGTGCTCTCCCACTACGGCTTCTCGAGGGACCAGTGCCGACAGTACCTCGACAATGTTCGTGGCTTTCTCAAGGACGGCGGGCAGGCGATCTTCAAGCTCGATCGCGATACCCACAAGGCGAAGAAGTATCCGCCGACGATCACCCTGGAGTTTCTCGAGGAGTTGATCAGGGAGCGGTTCACGATCTGCCACACCGACACGCTCGTTGGCAACACCCCGGGAAACGTCCACTACGTCGAGAAGCGGTGAGCCCCTCCTCCCCCGTTCCTCACCGCTCACGATTCTCGCCCGGGGCGGATGAACCGGGATGAACCTCCCCTTCCGGTCTGCGGGGAGGTTTTCGACCGCAGCAGACGGGGCGGGATCGGCTTCACGCCGGTGCGCTCCAACTCGGCCCGCGCGAGCGACTGGCCGCGGGAGGATGGCACGACAGCCCGCATCGTGCAACTCGTCGTCGCCGACCGGGCTGCGAAACGGCTCCCCGTTCTGTCCCAGCTCTGCCCGGTTGGTGCGTGCCGTACCCGTTGGGGACCACCACGACCAAAAACTCCCCTAGGCAGTCCGCGGCACAGCCGGATACGCTCCCTCGAAAGTGGCGTATCCGTTTCGACCGGCAACCCCTCAAAGGAAGCGTAGGACGTTCATGAAAAGCTTTGTTCGATCAGTGGCGATTGTGGCCCTGACGGTCTTCACAATCACAGGATCTGCAACCCAGGCATTCGCTGAGATCGTCTACGACGTGACAGACTACTTCCAAGGGCAGAATGGCTATTCAATTGACCACCAAATATATCACTCGTATATTGAACTGAACTCAACCGGTGTGTTTACCAATGATGCAAGTGCAATAGAAATGTGGGCAGTTGTTGCGAGCAACAATACCGGAAGCGACGGTTTTGGTTTCTTTGGTGGTTACCCACCAGGAAACCCATTAGGTGAAGGTTTCGCAACGCTTGTTGGTACTCTGACAGCGACATCGGATGGCCTGTTTTTAGATTCCAGATCCCAACTGGCTCTCTATAAGAATATCAACGACGCCTCTGACGGCGGAATATTCTGGGCAAATACGTTACCGGGGAATCAAGGTCCAATCTCGAGCTACACCGCAAAGTATTGGAACAGGACTTTTTGGGACAGCAACACTTTTAGCCCAAACATCGATGGGGTCTGGCAAATCGGCACGGTGCAATTTTTCCGCCAACCCGTCCCCGAGATCGACCCTGCTACTGGCGGCAGCGCCCTCTCGCTCGTCGCTGGTGTGCTCGCGATGATCGAGCAGCAGCGGCGTCGGCGTGCCACGCTCGCAACTTGATCGAGCAGGTTCGTTCATCGCTAATTCAAAACCGGGCTGGGCATCGCAAGATGCCCGGCCCGGTTTTTTTGGTGGCAAAGGGTTGTGCGCATTGAACGCATGCGAGACAGGTGCGCCCCATCGAACCGGGACGGGTCACGATTTCTCTCCGCCACACCCCCTGCGCGTTCATGCCCATCCCTACA
>Ga0114973_10000565_pt1 | contig 28275 bp, 33 predicted proteins | sample M_140807_MF_Meta_FD_87025 | JGI IMG/M metagenome (GOLD analysis project Ga0114973, IMG submission 87025) | Freshwater microbial communities from Lake Montjoie, Canada to study carbon cycling - M_140807_MF_MetaG | ecosystem: Environmental > Aquatic > Freshwater > Lake | place: Lake Montjoie...
ACAAAAACCACAAAAACCACAAAAACCACAAAAACCACAAAAACCACAAACAAAAGAAAAAAAGGGACAATAGTCCTTTTTTTTGGTTATGAGCCGAAGCGTAGCCCTTTTAGGAACCCTTACAGCGAATCGCTGTAGCCGTGAGAGAAAGGCTCGGTGGAAAAAATTGAAGGGTCCCGGCGGCCATAGAAAGGAGGCCCGACTTCCTTCCTACAACGATTATCCAAACTTTCTTACTAAAATGTCTTCCGCACGTATTTCCGCCGCTAAGGCACGAAGCATCCTACGAGACCGAGCGATGGGTCTCTACAAGACTGAGGACACCCGCAACGAAGCCTTCCTATCCGTCAAACAACTCCACGAGAATCCTGCTGACAAAGTCGTAACGCTCATACGCAAAGCAGGAATCTTCAACGTCTATAATAACTCAGAGTTCCTGCCACAGTTGCGCAAGTGGAAGGAACTGGGCGTCAAACTGCTCAAGTGTAATATCTATGAGAAGGACTTTGAGGGCAAGACGGCGTGGCTCTTCATCATCACACTGCCCGGTGAGGACAACAATGGCTTCTGTCCCCTCTCACTATCACTGGGCGTAATGTGCTCTGGTATTGGCTACATAGCCAAAGAGAAAGCCACCGCAGATTTGGTCTGGACATACTTGGGGAGCCACGAATAAACACAAAACACAAACACAAAACCGAAAAACAACAAAACAAAAAGACAAAAAGGGACGATAGTCCTTTTTTTGGTTATGAGCCGAAGGTAATCAACAACTGAGTATTGTCGCCCTCGTAGAAGTATATATCCTCAATGAACTTATGGTCACAGAACCTTCTGCCCCGCCATTCGTCTATGAGTAGCCAGAGGTCAGCCAGTGTAATAATCTTGGATGGGTCAAAGGCCATCGGTGGGTTCTTGAGGCACCCGTGGCAATGCTCGTTGTCGCCCGACACTGTGCGACATCGGGACAAGTCCAGCCCGTGAGGCTTCGTCAATACGTTCTCTGGTAGGCACTCAAGCCAGTCCTTGCCGTGGATATCAGCGCTCCACTGTGTGTTCATTACACCGATGGCTTTTTCCGCACGTATCCATAAGTCGCATATATCGTCTTCTGTGAGTAAATCCATTGTCTTGCTCTTGGGTAGGGGGCCGGGAGGGCGGTCAATTTTTATCCGAGGCCGGTGAAAAAACCAAAAACGGACTTTGTCCATTTCTGTTTTTTAATCGTCCGTGACAGTAATTATCGCCGTGCCATCCTCCCATCGTATCAAGTGGACTCGCCACTTGACATTGTACTTCTGAAACGCATACCACGTCTCGCCGTTGACCGCCTTGACGGGCTTCTTCCCCATCAGATGCGTGTACCGTGCGACCTCGCCTATCTTTTGGCGTTGTCCTGCGGTGAGGCGTACTGTGGGCTTGTGTCCGATTATGAGAGTGTCCATTCTGTTGTGCGGTGTTGCTATCTTGTTGCTTGACCACACAGTTGGGGGGGGTGGCACAAAGGGCCGTCACCTTTTTTGCGAGGGCACCCCTACAGCGAATCGCTGTAGGGAGGGTAGGGAGGGTTCTGCGGAAAAAATTGAAGCCTCCTCTCCCCTCTGTTTGGGAGCCGTGGTCCAGAAGAAGAAACCCATTCCTACTAATGATGAACGCAGTTCCTACCGTATCCAATGAATCCAAGATGTATAGTGTGATGGCGGACTTGAAACTGTCTAACCAACACCGTCAGATGCTTCATAAGCACATCAATGCGGCGATAGATGAGATAGAAGTGTCCATCCTCGCCAATCCTACCGTGGAAGCGTTCAAGACGCTACTTTTGCGCACATTGAAGATACACGGCAGAGACAAGGCCGTGTGCTCGTTTGAGCGCAAGGGATTTGAACACAAAGAGAATAAAGAGGGAAGGAGAGTGATGACGGAAGTGTGGATACCTATGTCCCATAAGATAGACATAGACGAACACGACTGGCGAGTCAGCATCGTCAAGGGTGGCACGAAAGTGCGAGTCCATCTGACAGAAGAAGCAATGACGAAACAAAAAGAATATTGGGCAGATATTGAGAAGAAGCACGGGAACCACCGAAACATCGTATTCCACGAGTAAAACAAAACAAAAAAAACGAAAAACACCAAAAACAAAAAGACAAAAAGGGACGATTGTCCTTTTTTGTTTTTATGTGAGGGATGCTGCGACCTGCTCCGCAGCGTAGATGCGGAAGAAGTGGAGACGGGCGCATCGTCTGTTCCACACGGCCTTGATATGTCTGGCCTCTGATACACGCTTATCAGGGAAGGCAGCGTATTTGGCAGCATACTCATCACACTTCTGCTTTTCAAAGGTAACCATAGCGGCCCACGTCAAGGCCATATCCTCCGCATAGAAGGGGCGAGGGTTGTTAGGGGTTATGTTGCGCTCAATCTCAGCACGGACGTCTGCTCTGTAAAGGCTCAAATCTGTATTCATTCTGTTGTGCGGTGTTGCTATCTTATTGCTTGACCACACAGTTGGGGAGGGAGGCACCGAGGGCCGTCAAGTTTTTTTGACCCCCTCGCAGACCCTCCCTACCCTCCCTACCCTCCCTTACAGCGATATCGCTGTCAGCCTCTGGGGGAGGGGGGGCAAAAAAAATTGACGCCCCAAACCGGCAGTGAGGGGGAGGTGTGGTGACATACGACGCACCCATTCCTACCTAATCCAATATGAACTTCTTACCAGTTATCTTCGCACCCATCATAGCCGTGGCCGTGGGCGGCGCTTTCCACGCATTCTTCCGCTTCGGGCTTCCCGCTCTCTTCGGGCCTCCTGCTGCTGAGCCTATACCCGACCCAAAGGCTGCCATCTTGGCCCGTATCGCTAAGATAGGCATAGCCCCCAACCCTATGTATCATAGCAGTGCTATGAGCGGCATCACGAACCCGCACCTACGCTAGTGGCGCAGATGCGACCCACTACAACGAGCCGTAGCGCTCCAAACAGAAACAACCAAAAAACAAAAAAAGACCAATAAGTCCTTTTTTTGTAGTTTTGTTTTCATTTCGTCTATTATAGTTGTTTTTTTTGTGTTTATGTCAGCGTCCGCACTTAGGCAGGTCCGATGCGCACCTGCTTGACGGCGTCTCTGATGATGGGGCCAATGAGGTCACCGTCCAGTCTCTCCAGCACCCACTCCGTGCTGGGCGTGTAGTTGACTCGGTAGGTCACGCCGTCTTTGACCACGAAGCCACCCACGGGGCCACCGCCCCAGCACTGGTAGTAGTGGCCACCAGCGAGTGTAGGCAACTCAGGGCCGTCCCACGTGTCCTCGGAGTAGACCTCCATCCACCCATCGTCCTCGTCCTCAGCCTCGGGCTCGGGCTCAGGGCGCTTGGTCATCACGGCCGCCCACTTGCGGTCTTTGCCCTGAAAGAGCGCACGAGCCTCCTCAGGGGACTCGCACTTCTTGCGGAAGGCCAGTATACGGGCTTGTATCACGGCCATATTACACGTGTCGCAGCAGCGACTGACCTCATCGTCAATGTCGCAGAGCGGGAAGGGGTTGTTGCCGAAGCCAATGGCTGGGGCGTCGCAGAGAGAGCAGGTTTCGTTGTTGCTGGAAGAGTTCATATTGGATAGTCTTGTAGGAAGGGAGGTCGTGCCTCCTAACTCTGGGGGCCGGGAGGCGTCAATTTTTATCACCGAGACCTTTTTGCCCCCGTCCCGTTGGCTTACAGCGATTCGCTGTAGGGGTCGCTGTAAGCGTCTGGAGGGAGGGAAGGGAGGGTAGGGAGGGTCTGGAGGCAAAAAAAATTGACGCCCCAAAAACGGGAGAGAGGGAGGCACGACCCTCCTTCCTACAGACAATCCAATATGAACTCTTGTACCGCATCCAGCATCAGAACCCGAGCCACGGCTGAGGGCATCTACAAGCCCCGCCTCATCATAGATGGCATCCACGATGAGTCCGAAGCACTCGGTAAGTACTTGGGACTCCCCGCCGCTACTATCAGTGACCATATCCTCTCCTACCCACCAATGGACCCTGCGGTCCTCACCAGAGCCTACCGCTGGGCATGTGCCAAGTGGGGCGGCGAACCATCTGAACTTCACAACCGACCCGTGAAGGGCGTAACGTCTGGGCACTGCTTCCGTGACGCTCAGGCCGTGTGGGAGGCCGGTCTGGGTGACCCCGTACTGGTAATGGAGATGACAGTGCTCGGCGGCCACTACGTCACCTTCGCACTCCACGGGTGTAACGTGGACAGTAAGAAAAAAGAACTGTTTGACATTGCCAACTACGTCAGCAAGGGAGCGCACACACGGTATGTGTGGATTGTGGCAAAGCCCAAGCAGACACGCAAGTGGCTGGTGAAGCGTGACAACACGATGACAGACCTCTATCCTCACAATACACTGATAATGTGGGATGGCAAGATGTACAACGTGGTCCATCACCAGAAGCGCATCGGTGAGCCAGACTATGAAGACCTTGGCTACACTGTCACTGAGGCGTAGAGGGTGGGGAGGGTTTGAGTGTGTTTGATTATAATAAACCAAAAACAAAAAAAAACAAAGAGTGAAGATGACAGTGGCCTTCTCTTTTTTGTTAGGCGCTAAACCCTCCCTACAGTCCTAACTTTTTGATGAAGTTCGCACGGATGCTCTTGAGTTGTGAGCCACTGTTGACACGCACGTAGACCCCCATCCCCTTGAGTTTCTGTGACAGCGCCACGAAGCCTTCACGGTCGGTGGGGAGCGTGGCACGGGTGAGGCCGTGAGCACCTCCTGTGTCTTTCTTTGAACGACGGCTGGGATGTGCCGTCTGAGGGCGATTCGTGCGACGAGCAGGAGCCCGAGCCACGACAGCGTTAATGGCGGCTTCCACCTCATCGGGGGGCGTCGCAGGACGGGGGGGAGGCGTAGCAGGACGGGGAGGCGGTGCTGGTGCGACTCTTGCGGGTTTTGATGCGCAAGGGCCGCTGCCAACGGGCTCCGCCAGTTTCGCACGGAGGGACAACCTCTTGCGTCCTCGCCCCTTTGGAGCAGGAAGCCCTAAACTTTCGTGTAACTTACGCTCCTTCGCTACAGATTCAGTAGTGGCCGCTGCTTCTTTCTCTCCTAGGAGTCTCACAGCCGCCGCAGGGTTGCTGGGGTTCAGTGCGTGACGCTCGGCAATACGCTTGACATCTTCTCCTCGGGGTCCTTCCACCATCGCAATCGCCTCAGCAAGGGTCTTTCCGAACACCTTCATCACGGCTTGGAGCATCTTGTACTCCTTGTTACCGCCCCTCTTGCCACCACTGCGTCCCATCCCTCTGGGCGCAGGATAACCATTCTCCACCGTCATCTTCGCCGAGTCAGCGAAGCCCGTGTCTTGGAGGTTCTGGCCACGCATGATGCCTCCCACCACGCCTCGTCCCAGAACCTTCTTCGCAAACGAAGCGGGTTTACGTCCTACAGCCCTACGCCGACGAGCACCGCCCTCCTCTGCGGGTGCGTCCTTCTCCACGCCCTTTGCCAACTGCGCCAACTGCTCAGCGCTGAACTGCTGAGACTTGTCGTTGAAGACGGGGTTCGCTGCCTCACGTAACCGAGCCTCTTGGAAGGGAGTGTCCTTCAGGTTGTTGAACTGACGCTTGGTCTCCAGATAAGGGTCACGAGGACCACTGGGGGGCAACTCCTCGTTCAAGAAGGCACCCGAACGGTAACCGAAGGTCTGACGTCCATCACGGGTGTACCCAACGTTCTGCTTCCCTACACGGGCCAGTGTCTCCTTCTGCGTGGCGACGTCCGCAGGAGTCGCAGGGGTCGTGAAGGAGTCCGTCATCGGAGCCACTCCAGCAGGACGACGACGGGCGCCGCCCGAGCGACCGCCGCCCGAGCGACCACTGCCTGTGTACTCCAGTTCCGCTGAGGCGTTGAACTCATCCACATCGTTAAAGAGTTGCTGGAGAGGATAGGCCTTCTTCGTATCGGTGTAATCGGGATAACCATCTAAAAACGCAACCTTGAAGTCTGGGTACCCGAAGAGCAACTTGCCTTTCAAATCTGTGCCACGCAAGGCCGAATGCTGGACCATCACGGGAATAGTGTACAGAGCCTCGTCTTTATCAAAGCCCTTTGCCCGACGGGCCTTATAGATGGATGCCAGAACCTTGGGTCGGCTAGTGTCGTAGTTCCTCTTGCCCGTGAGCGACTTGTAATAGTGCTGGAGAGCCTTGATATTCGCTTGAGGTCCTCCATCGGAGTCACCGATATCATTGAGGTCATTCAGAGGAGGCACTGCGTCCGCCGCAGAACTGGACGCACTGCTAGAGGAAGACTCCTCTTCCTCTTCCTCTTCCTCTTCCTCTTCCTCTTCCTCTTCTTCCTCCTCTTCCTCCCCCTCTGGCAATAGTGGCTCATACAGACCCCCGGGTCCTTCATCGTCACTCTCCTCCTCTTCGGCCTCGGGTTCTGGAGCAGGGTCACGGGGTTCTGGAATACGAGGCGCAATGATAGGCGGTTGTTTCTCCTTGATGCCCGTTGTCACATTGACTCGGGTCAGCCCCAACTGCTTCACAAGCGCCTTGCTGAAGGCTTGACGCTCCTTGAGGCTCTTGTCCACAACTCCCAACATCTTGTGGACGTACTCCGCCATCTTGTCCGTGTACATAATCACCGACTTTGCCACGGGGATGTTGGGTACGACATCCTCAATGCCTCCCTCATCAATCTCGTCCTCCAGCGCAGCCAAGACACCATCTTCCCCTGCTAAGTCTTGGAACTTCTCATCCAGAATCTCCAGTTCCTCCCGATTCGCCGTAGACGAGATACGGAAGAGAATCTTGAACACCGACGCCAAGTCCACAAGGGTGAAGCGGTTGATGCCTCGGAGACCGGAGGAGATGGAATCCTCCAGTTGCTGGACGCCCAAGTTGAGTTCCACCAACTCACTGACGGGAGACTCCACTGTAGCCTCATTACTATCCACCGTTCCGTACTGTTCTGTGACGGGGGCTTGGGCCAAGAACTGCTGCTTTGCCCGTTCAATGGCATCCAACTGAGGAATGCGGTTCATCAGCATCTGCTTTCCGTAGCGCTGCCCCTGCGCAGACCGTAGCACTCCTCCCGTCATGCCACCGCCCACCATCTGCTCTCTCACGTAGATGTTACCTCCGATACCTGCTGCTCCGTTGGAGGGGTTCGCAAACTTCCGCTGACCCAAGACGGCCTTGAACGGGTTCTTGGTGCCGTACATCAGAAGATGATTGTCGGACGACTTGCGACTGGCCACGGCTGCCATTGCCATATGGTCCGCATCCCTACGCTTCTGCTCGTGGTACTCCGCTTGTAAGTCTTGACCCGCAGGAATGTCTCGGATTTCAAGGGTAGGAGCACTGTCAAACGCCTCTGGGGCTTGTCCATACACTGTCGCAAACACCTCAGGGTACGTCATCTGAACGGCACGGTCCGCACCGGGTTTCTTGGTTCCGAAGGCCGACATTCTATACCCTCTCAACACATTATAAATGACGCAAGAATCAATAATTGCGTTATTTACAATCAAAAACGGAGTTAGTTAAGCGTCATTTGATACAGAAGCCAGTCCTCTTTGACGTTATGGCCCTCGGGAAGGTCTTGAACCCAGTTCGTCCACGTGCCTCCCATTGCCGTAGCCTCTTCTCGGATAAAGTGGATGAAGGTCCACTTGGTACCGGAGTCTGGCCAACTGAGGCATAATCCATAGAGCAGATTCAGATGATAAAGGTCCAGAGGATACAAAAGGTCCAAGGACGCCAGTTCTTGAGCCATCTACTTCTTGTACATATTATGTTCCTTCACATACTTACTCGCCTCAATCATTGAGCAGCCCTTGTCGGCCATCACCTTGCGCACGATGGCAGCACGAGCCAGACGGCCATCGCCTTCCGACAAAGGTCGCTTCTCCTTCTTGCCCCCCATAGAGCGTCCCTTGCGTCGTGCGACGGCGGCATCGTTGACGTGGATGACTTCGTTCTTGTAATGCTCTGTAGAAGCACCGCCGTGTGTGATGGTGAGTTTCCCCTGCCCTTCGGTGGCTCCCGTACGACTGCCTCCCGACATCCCAGCCCGGAAGTCATCGGCGTATCCTGCTCCGTGGAGGCCGTGGAGGTGCGTGTAGAGGTGACGGCCTTGTCCGAAGGCCTCACTCACATCCTCGTCCGAAGAGGAGTCTTCGCACTCCACCATCTTCTTGCTCTTCTTGCCACCACGGAACTGGCTGAGTCCCATAGAGGGCACAGAGCCACTGCCTCTGATGGCATTGCGTGGATTGGTTCGTGCTTCCTGCTCCTCCAATGCTCGTTGGTCTGCCAATGCGAGTCTTGCTTCACGGGCCATTCTTATGATATTAGCGCCGATATTTTTTTTGCTTGATATTCTTAGAATGGACGATGGACTCAAGAACATATTAGTCGGTGCCGGACTTGAGCGGATTATCGGAGGCTTTTCCAAACAATCGGGGTTCATCCGTCGTCTGATGGCAGAGAATGCCGTAGCCCATAAGGGCCAATACGGGAATCCTACGACGCTACATCCAAAGAGCACGATGAACAAACCTGCCATCTTCAAGTACAAGAAACTGGCAACACCGGGGCAGCAAGGGACGAAGCAGTCTGGGAATCCGTATGGGGCGTCACCCTTCATTCAGCGTCACTTTGGGACGATAGAGAAGGTGCCCTTTGTGCGTAGGTTCGGCGCTCCGTATCCCACAGAGCCGTTCTCCAAGGCCAAGAAAGGCCGGAAGGCCAAAGCAGAGAAGCCGCAACGTCAACTGACGGCAGAAGAGGAAGATTTCTTAGCCCCCGTAGGGTTTGAGGGGTATGAGGATGCTCCTGCTTCCAACTCCTCCTCCTCTTCCGCTCCTCCTCCCCGTCCAGCAAGAGTCCAGAAGCCTGTTGGAGAGGTTCAATACTCGCAGAACCCTCAGTTCTATCCCCCTGCTCCCGTCTTCCAAGCGCCCAAAGCCAGTCCTGAACTCCAGCATCCTGAACTGGACCGTCCTCTGAGACCCAAGAAACTCAAGGTGTCACAGAATCCTATGTTCGCCAACCGTACTGCTGCGCAAGAGGAGCAAGAGGTTGAAGAGGAGGAAGAGGACGAAGAGTCTATACTGTTTGAAGCAGACGTCAAGAAGTTCGTGGAGAATAAGTTGTTCGTTATCGGTCGTGCGTGGCTAGAGCACGAAAAGGGTAAGGCACTCAATTCGTCCGATATGATAGCCTTTGAGCGATTGATGGATAAGGCAAAGTATCCAGAAATCAACCCGACCGGCTCCTTTACCAGTAACAAAGACCACGACTGGGGCACTCCTTTCCCTTGGTTGAAGAAGGGAACCAAGGAGGAGGTTGAAGCAAGAGAATCCTTCCTTCGGGCTCTCTATACACAGAATCCCAAGTTCAAAGACACTGGAAGTAACCCTTTTATGGTGATTGTAAGAAACAAGAAGATATTCGTCGGGCGCACGATGAAAGGGTATCACAATCGGAAGGAGTATTATTACCCGGAATGGACAGGACCTTACACCTCGTGGGAAGACTTCTCCTACACAGATACACTGGACAAGTGGGTTTCCGTAGACTACTGGGACAAGCATCTGGCGGCCCCCTACGAGAAGCCCCGGCGCCGTCCTGCGTAATTACTCCCGGCATAAAAAAGTTTCCATAAGTAGAAACAAAGATGGAGGCCACCACCGAGTTTATGTTACACCTCGTGAAGCAACTGGAAGATGAGCGCAAAGTCGCAGAGTCTACGGCGAATGCCTACGTGAAGACGCTCTACCAACTCAACGGCCGAAAGCCCTTCAAGAACCTCACCTTCCTCAAGAACACAGAAGGCATTGACAAGATAGTGGCCGAGTATGCGGAGACGACGCAGAGAGCCATCTTGGCGACCATCGTCAGCGTCCTGAGCCTCTTCAAGGACAAGCCAACCTTCAAGAAGGTCTTTAGTCATTACTACGACGGGATGATGGCCAAGAACAAGACGCTCAAGGAGGCGGACGGCAAGAACGAAAAGACGGAGAAGCAGAAGGAGAACTGGTCATCGTGGGAGGAAGTCGTCCAGAAGAAGAAGGACATCACGGAGGATGTCAGCAAGTTCGCAGCAGGAAAGACAGTGAGCCCGGCGCAGTACGACAAGTTGCTCCAGTACCTCATTCTCAGCCTCTATACCCAGATTCAGCCCCGACGCAACCAAGACTATCTGGATATGTACATCGTCAAGAAGCATACGGACAAGATGCCGACGGACAAGAACTATCTGGACATTGCCACCAGTCGCTTCATCTTCAACAAGTACAAGACGGCCAAGAAGTACGGTGCGCAGGTGATTGACATTCCTCACTCCGACGAGAACAACCTGCTGGGCGACATCCACCTCTTCCTCAAGTTCCATCCCCTCTGGAAGGGCGTAACGAAGCGCAAGACAGAGCCCGTCAAGTTCCTTGTGACGGCAGACGGTAGTCCGATGACGGCCGTGAATGCCATCACCCGTGTCCTCAATCGTGTGTTCGGCAAGAAGATAGGAAGCAGTATGCTACGTCATATCTACCTGAGCGACAAGTACAAGGACCAGAATGAGGAGATGAAGAAGGATGCCGAGGCAATGGGGCATTCCTTGGACCTCCAACGGGCCTACATCAAAAAAGACGATGCGGAGGGAGGCAACACCATCGTCCTATGTTAGTTGAACTCCAACACGATAGGCTCAGAAGAGATGATGATTTGTATCTTCTTCACAGGTTTCTTCTTACGACCGGGTTTCTTTTTCTCGGTCGCAAGGGGTTTGGGAGTCCGGGGCTTTCCTCGGCCACGGTAGGCGTCCAACGGGCTTTCACAGAACGGGATGTGCTTCTCCTCCTCCATCTACTAGGGTGATGACATTTTCTGCGGGTCTCTGCCTCGCACCTGCCAGTAACTTGTCAAAGGCCTTGGGCGTCAGAGCAAAGGCTGACGCTGGAAGCAGGGTGGATTCCGTCTCCGTCAGTTTGGCTTGGTTCTTGCGCACGTTCAAGGCGTCCCGTAGTTTCTTCTCATGCGTCAGACGCTCCAGACGGAGTTCAGGCGTTTCATTTGCCTTCTTGTGGTCACGGTAACTCTTCCCACTCTGACGCTTTCGCACCAAGATGGCCTCACGGTTGGCCTCGTAATACCTACGGTCGGATTCTATAACGGCTCGGGAGCGGGGCATATTCTACCCACTGTCCGAGAGTTTAACCGGCCTTCAATTTTAGAGGCAGGACGGTTTAGGGAGGGTCAGGGAGGGTTTGAAAACACCTACCCTCCCTACCCTCCCCACGTCACAATCCCATACAAACCCTCTCTCCTCCTCTCAACTTCCTATAGTAAAAGAGAGTAAGGGAGGGTTGGGAGGGTTTAGGGAGGGTTTTGAGCAAAAAGTTTTTTGAGAAATGGCTCGGCCCAAAAATCGGCCGCCAACCGGATTTAATACCCCCTAAACCCTCCCCTGCCTCCAACCCTCCCCTCCCAGCCCGTGGGACAATCTGACCCCCTTCCCGATGCCTCAGAACTCAGAGTCCAGACTGAAGGACATCTCCTCTGGCGTCTTGCCAACCCCTGCGAGGGCATAACTGGTCACACGCTTCTCAAAGAAGTTGTCCTTGCCTTCCAGTGAGATGCGCTCCATAAAGGCAAAGGGGTTTCTGGCATTCCATATCTTGTCGTAGCCCAACTGAATCAGTAGACGGTCGGCCACGTACTCTATGTACTCGGACATCAAGACGGAGTTCATTCCAATCAGACGGCAAGGGAGGGATTCCACGATGAACTCCTTCTCTACTGCCACGGCCTCCTTGAACAGAGCAATGGTCTCGTCCTTGCTGAGTCTGTGCTGGAGTTTGGAGTACAAGAGACAGGCAAAGTTCGTGTGTAAGCCTTCGTCTCTGCTTATGAACTCGTTTGCCACGGTGAGGCCGTGGAGGAGGTTGCGCTCCTTGAAGTAATAGATGGCACAGAAGGCCCCACTGAAGAAGACGCCCTCTACGATGGCAAAGGCCATCAGACGGGACGCAAAGGACGCCTTGTTGTCAAACCACTTCATCGCCCACTGCGCCTTCTTCTCTACGAAGGGCATCGTCCGAATAGACCGCAGGACTCGGCTCTTCTCCTCTGGGTCTGTGATGTAGGTGTCAATGAGGAGGGAATAGGTAACGGAATGGACGGTCTCATTACTCATCTGCTCCGTGTAGAACGCACGAGCCTCCGGCAACTGGACCTCTGTCGCAAAGTTCTTCCCGAGGTTCTCGTTGATGACCCCGTCTGACCCGGCAAAGAATCCTAGGACGCACTTGATGAAGTGCTGCTCATTGGGGGACAAGGACTCAAACTGGGTCCGGTCCTTGCTCATATCCACCTCCTGCGCAATCCACCGCACTGACACGAGGTCTTCGTACATCTTGTAGATGTCCTGATGCTGAACGGGAAGCAGGACAAATCTGTCAGGGTTTTCAATCAGGAGGGGTTCCATCTGGGGTGACGGGAGAAAAGGTTTCGGTCCATCAATGCGTTTTACTCCCCGGCGCAGAATGTTTCCCTTTAGTAGAACCAGAATGGAAGAAGCATGTGAAGCCGCCAACCTAGCCCTCTACGTCCTTATACGTTCCCTCCCGGCTGACATAGGGGGAGAGAAGGGAGAGATGAGAGCCTGTTTCTGTGAGGCGCAGGACTGGCTACAGACGCTCTACTTGGAAATGAAGGCGGAGAAGGACAAGGCCTTTGAAGAGATGAAGAAGAACGTGACGTTCAGTGACAAGGTAGAAATCGTGTCTGAGGGAGTGCCCAAAAACGAGGTCATATGGAAGGAAGGGGAGGAGACTGTGGCAGAGGCAAAGTAACTATCCGGCCGTGGTGCCCGTGGTATTCCACGCAAAGCCCGACCAGTGAATGGTGGGTGTAGCACCGTTGGGGTCCAAGAGATAGCCGAGCGGTGTGCTCGGCTGAAGATTGATAGCATACCATTCTACCGTCTGAAAGAGTTGGCCTTGAGGGTTCAGCATCACGGTGAAGGCTTGGGGTTGCGTAACAGGATAGTCTTGGACGGCGTTCGTTTCAATCTGGTTTAACTGGATAGGAGATGAACACTGGGCGTAGTTGTTTGATACGAGCAGACTGGGGGACGAACCACCAATCCAAGGGAAAATCTGGATGTTATAGAACTGTTGTGTAGCAGATGTGGGTCGTAGGTCAGTGTTGGTAAAGGATACGGTGAAGAGGGCGTTGGAGTAGCCACTGCCCGTCACTGGCGCATCAAAGGTAGACGTGAAGAGCAGGACGGGGGGCGCTTGGTCTATGGATGGAACGGCACCCGGCTGAGTCGGCGAGGTGATACCGCTGGGTAACGTGACATTATTCGTCTTGCTACTCATCTGTAGGAATGGCCACTGGTAGGCAGCCACAACGGGATTCGCCGGACTGCCACTAATCACAATACCGCCTCCCGTAGGGTTACTTGTGACGGACAACACCCCACCAGAGCCACTGCCACCGCCACCGTTGACGCCCCAGTAGGTCGTCCCAGCAGGGTCTGGCGTTTGATTCAAGTTAGGCTGGAGACCCGTAGCGATATACAGTAGCCCTTGGTAGTCTACGATATCATTCGGCACGTAGAAGGTCGCTGGGTTCCATTGAGCATAGGCCATTCTGATACATCAGCAGATTTTATTGGTGGAGCAATTCAGCGTTTTTCTGGGCTACCATAAACTGAGGAAAACCCTTAGCGTAACTAAGCCAACGAGAACCAAGCCGTCTCTGTCGTTTAAGGTCGTCTTCATCAACGCCCACATAACTCTTGAGGAGATAACGGAGAGCATGATAAGAAGTAGACAGTGGATACACGACAATATGAGTTGCTTCATTTAGTAAGAGACGGGTTTTTTTGTAGTTGGTAAGGTAGTGCGACAGGCAGAGCATAGAGGTGTTGGTGTGGCGTCCCATAATGGCGAGGTCATCAATCAACTTCTCTACTGTCTTCTGTGCGTCACCCGTTAGAGTGTCATAATCATCTGCGATTATGAGGCAGTCCTTGAACTCCTCCAAGTCGGGGTAGTCGTCTATAAAGGACTGAATATTGAGGCGCTTGAGGAACTTGAGTTTGTCCAGAGTCTCATCCTCCTTTAACTTACTGATGAGGTAGACGCCTCGGTCAGGATAGAGTTTGTGGTACATATCGGCCAAGCCTCGGGCGATGTAGGACTTGCCGGACCCGGACTGTCCTGCGATGTACCAGACCTCACGCTTCTTAGGGTCGGGGGAGGGAAGCAGTTCAAAGATGCCTTCGTCGTCCAAGGTGACGGACTTGTCCTCCTTCGCCTTCTTGATGTGGGCTTCGTAGACGTCGCCTACCTCATCGCCCAGCCCGGTGAGTTTGGGTTCGCCCTTGGCGTAGGCCTCGCTCATCTTGGCCAAGACCCGAGTCCGGTCAGCGGGTTTCATCTTGGGCAACGCCTTGGATATGGCTGCCGTATCCAGCGCAACGTTAGGGCGACGGCCCCCACTGAGGGAGTCGTCGTGGAGATATAGAATCTCGCCGTCATATTCGCCTCCTTTGACTCTGGCGATGGCTCGGGAACCGGTGCGCTTGTCAAATGATAGGGAGGGCATCTCTGCTTAGGGCGGCGAGATTTTACGGAACTTGTAAAACAAAGACCGTGAAAGCCTCGGGAAGGGTGAAGGAATGTGCGTGTGGCTGAGCCAGATATATACGCTCTCTATAACTTCAGGGCCTCCACTATGGGCTTGGAATATTCTTGGAGGAACTTTTCCAAATGGTCCGAGAGGCCGGAGAGGCCGTGAGCCAACTTGTCCTGCGGTAACCGGAGAATGGCGTGGATGTCTCGGAGAATGACGTCTTCGTTCTTGAGATAGTCCTCTAGGGAATAGACGTTGGCCAGACGATTGACGAACTGGTCTATCTCGTAACGGACGGTCTCTATCGGAACACCCTTGTGGTCTTCCAGTAGGGAGAGCAGTGTACCGATGTCGCCGATGACGTGGTAGAGGCGTCCAAGGTCGGAGTTGAAGACGGGAGCCAAGACATCTATGGTCTTCGTGTCGTTCTGATACTTGGCCAAGGCAAAGACTCGCTTCAACAACTTGAAGTAGTTGCCTTTGGCCTTGTAGGCAATGACGGCTTCCTTCAACGAAGTCTCTATGTCTATCTTCTCGGGATTGAGGATGGTCTTCCCAGCGTGGAACTCGTAGATGACGGAGAAGTCCGTGAAGCGGTTGTTCTGGACAAGGGATATAGTATCCATCTTGGCAATGCCGGGCGTATGGAAGGCCTGTTCCAAGGTCATCGTAGAGCCATCCCGTAGGACCTTCTTGTTGGCTAAGACTTCCTTGGGCGTCCAACGGACGATATGGAACTTGATGGAGTCCTTGGCCTTCAGGAAGGCTTCGGGAGAGAGGGAGGGTTTGAGCAGAGCACCTGCTTCCTGCGCTTCCTTGGAGGAGATGACCTTCTTGGCCACCAGATGATGGAGGACACTCTTGGAGTGCTTGTAGTCATATCCTACTAACTTGCCGTTGATGACGTGAGCATCCTTGTTCAGGACTCGCCAGTCCTCTACGACTCCTGCCTTGATGTCGCCTATCCAGACATTCTTCATTGACTGGAGATGTCGTATCATCTGCTGGAAGCGTCGTCGCAACCTACCTAATACGGAATCCACAGACCCTTTCATCTTAACCTTCTCAAAGCCGTCGTAGTCCCCCGCATACTGTTGTGACCGTAACGACATAGACCCCAATAGGACGAGGCCCTTCCCAAAGGACATCGCATCCAAGATTCTTACGGCGTCTGCCGGATAGTTGTCCGGATATTCTTTGACGTTGCCTAAGTCAGTCATTCTTATAGTCAGTGATATTTTATTGCTTCTCCAAAATCTCCTGCGGATATTCCACTCGGTGAAAAATGTCCCGGGTTAGTAGAAACAAATGTCCATCCTCGCAGACAGAGCCTTTGGAGCCGAGGGAGAGTTGAACGTAGGAGAATCCCTGAACCGTCAGTTCAATACAACACTGGAACGCCGTGGTGGCTTCTACACCTTTGACTACGGTGGAACCCTCCCTACGGGTCGCACTATAGAACTGGAACTCAAGACTCGCCGTATACGTCACGACCAATACCCTACGACAATGGTGGGGCGCAACAAGATAGAGTACTGCTCCAATCCCGGTACGGATTACTACTTCGTCTTCAACTTCAGTGACGGTATCTACTACATCAAATATGACAAGGCCGTCTTCGCTTCCTTTGAATGTCGCAATGACTTTGTACGGTCTCAGCGTAACGATTGCCCCAATCCAGTCCAATCGGTGGTCTATATACCGAATAACCTGCTGATACCGCTCAATCCCGTGTAAAAATGTGCGAAATGACGATGATTACCCTATATGAAACAACTAAATAGCCTTATTTGTTTCATTTAGCCTACTTTCATATTAAAAAAAGGCCTTTTTTTAAGCGTAATATAGCCAAAGTAAGCATATATAGGCCTAAACTTGTTTAATATGGTGTAAATAAGCGTAAAACAGACTTATTTACCGTCCGGAGCCGTAATAAACTTCAATGCGACTGCGCTTTCCACCTCATTCCCCCAACAATCCCATCCATCTACTCTGGCACGGCTGAAGAGTTCTAACTTCTTCTGCGTAGGGAACATCTTGGTGATGCGCTCACGTATCTCTGTCGGCTTCGCACTATGACGCCCTCTCATCTCGCTCAGGAACTGTCGCTCCTTACGGGAGCCACGAGGCGTTGGTATACGGCCTCTCTTTCCCACTAAGCATATCTCTACCTGCGATAGCGTATAGTAACCCGGATTGGTCTTCTGCTTCTCCCACACGAAGGCTATGGTCTTGTACTCAAAGCCCCACGCCTTCATCAACTCCAGCGCTTGAGGAAGATGCGGAGAGGATGTCCATAAGAAGAGAAGACAGTCCTTCTCACATACTGTTGTGAGATTGAGTGTCTTGAGCGTCTCTAACGGCAACGTATCATAATGGGTTGTTGCGGAAGCATTCGCTACCTTGTTATTGTGTTGCTCCTTTCCATCATAATCCCAACAAGGGTCCGCATAGATAATGGAATACATCTATGATACACTCAGATGTTTTATCGTCAATAAAATATCGCAGTGAGAATCAGAATGCCCTATAAACTTCGCAAGGCTCCCAAGAAGGACCTATATTGGGTTGTGACGAAGGAAACGGGGAAGCACCATTCCAAAGAACCATTGCCATTAGAGACGGCCAAGAAACAACTGGCGGCTCTCTATGTTAGTTTGAAGGGCGGGGAATATCCAGTACCTCCTCCGACCATTCCGGATTATCCACCTATTGTTCCGAGTGGTGGAGAAGGTACACGTCTCTACAAGGAGTTGATGGACATGCTGAATGACCCTGCGCAGAAGGCGTACTGGATACGAGAGCAGAAGTCATTGGGAAAGCCAACGACGGAGGCTGACTGGGCAAAGCGTCAAGAGGTTGTCCGCAAGGGGAATCTCCAACGAGCAGGATTCGGCTTTTCTGCTGAGCAGGAGGCGGAGATGAAGCGGAGGGAACTGGAGCAGCAAGAGTACGCAGAAGCCTATAGGAAGTGGGACGAAGGACGACGAGCCTATCTGGCCGAGAACCCAGAGGAGAAGACCTATACGCCGACACTGAACGAAGACGGTGAACCGCTTCAGATGAGCGAGGCAGAGCGTAACCAGTTGCCACAGATAGACGGTCCTGAGTTTGCCCGTCGTCTGGAACTGTATCGCAGTCGTCATCGCACGGGCTTTGAGAAGTTCGCCAAGGGCTTCACGGACTTTGCGACCAGCGTAGCCGATGCTGGGATAGACACCTTGGCAAAGATAGCGCCCGGCATCGGCAAGATAGCGAAGGTTGCTTACAAGACCTTTGCGCCTCCGGGGTCAGAGTTCTATACCAAAGGGACACTGGCACAGAAGGCTATGAACCTACCGGGCAATGCGATTGATACGGCATTGGGGAGCGGGATGGGGGAAGGGAGGGTTTCACCTCTCAAACTTGGTAGAGGCAAAGCATTGAAGGGCGGTGCTATCCCCTCTAGAAATATTCTTCAGCAGATGGCAAAGGCCTCTTACTCTCCCAACCCTCCCTCCGCTATTGCTGGGTTCAACCTCGTCCGCTCCACTCCTACTCTCAAGTTCTATAAGGAAGGAAAGGGAGAGAAGGGAAGGGACATCGTCATTGCTATCCGTGGCACCAACCCTACTGACACCACCGACCTCAAGGCAGATGCGATGATTGCGCTCAACCAGTTACAATCCTCTGCTCGGTTTCAAAAGGACCTTCGTGACCTCAAGGACTTTCAGAAGCAATACCCTCCCTCCTCCTACCAGTACTACGGTGTGGGTCATTCGTTGGGCGGTGCGATACTGGATGCCTTCCTCAAACTGGGTCTGATACGGAACGGAGTGTCCTACAATCCTGCCGTCCAGCCATTGGATATCCGTAGCAACATTGCCAACCAGCGCATCTACCAGAAGGGTGACCCCTTGTATGAGACGATGGGACGATTCACTCCCAACGTAGAAGTAAGGGACAAGAAGAAGACACCGGGGCTCTTTGAAAAGGTCATCTCCTACGTGCCCTTTGTTGGAACCGCTTACACGGCCTACGCCAATCACGCCTTGGATAACTTTACGGGCGGCCGACGGCCAACCGGAACGTTCCTGAAACAGTTGCGAGATGCGGGGGTAAGTCCAGAGGCTTATCTCAAGAAGGCACAAGCCAAAGCCAAGAAGCACGGACTGGCTTGGAAGCACTTGGGTTTCAGTAGCGATGACAAGCACAAACTACAAATCCCCAAGGCTAATGGGACGCTGGTTCGCTTTGGCTCCGTTGGGCTTGGCGACCACGTGCTTTACTCTCTAGCACACGACCCGACCGCAGACGAACACCGCCGACGCTATTTAGCGAGGGCAACGAAGATAAAAGGCGACTGGAAGAAGGACTCGTATTCCCCGAACAATCTAGCGATTCACGTGTTATGGTAGGGAAGGAAATAGGCGCCGCCAAATCCACATCCACATATCCTCCGCCGGACACGGGCGCATAGAGACGGGTGATGGTCGGGATATACTCCACAAGGTTCCCTGCTATGTCTTGATATTTGACTCCTGCGACTGGTTCTTTTGTAGAATCCATTGGATGCCTTCTACAAATAGAACTATATTATATTTATTATGGATGAACGATGAACCAATTCACGGCTCCTGCTGCTGCGGAGGAAATTGTCGCAACACCTGCTGCTACGGCTACAGAACATACGCCCGTGGCTTGTGCGACGGGTGTTGCCATAACTAAAGCACTATTGCCGACTGCCACTGGAATAGCAGCGGTTGCGGGAGGCCCACCTGCCGTTGTCACAGTGCCAGACTGACTGAGACCCACAAGGTAAAGACCCTTTGTTCCATCCGCTCCATTCACAGTTGCGGTAGGCTTTGGAGCATAAGCAATCGTAGATGCGACGGCAGCGTTCGCACCTTTCAGATAGAAAGCCCCTTCTGCTCCAATACCACCAGCCGTAATATTCGGAGTAGAAAAGAAGAACTCCGTCTGGACTTGATTCGCAGGACTATCATAGGTCGCATAAGGAGGTTCTTGAAGACTTAGCGCAGTGACTGCTGCTCCTCCTTGTAGCGCACCTTGCTGCTGAGTAATAACAAGTGAGTTAGAAAGCCCACCAACCGTCCCTATTGTTTGTATGGGCGTTGGACCCGGGGCTGGTCCTCCAGTAAGTAGTGATGCCGACATCTATATGTATGTTTTAGAATTAATATCGGACGATAAACCATTTGACAGTGACGGCAGCAGTTGCGTTGGCATTTGAATGAATCAGGAAACTTGTGCTATCTGTAATAACGGGCCAGAATCGGACGGCAGTGGCATCTTCTGTGGCACCGTAAAGTGAGCACAGAATCACAGTGGTAGCATTCAATACTGAAGTGTTAGGGATTGCCGCAGAAACTTGTTGGCCCAGAGGTATAGTAGCAATACCCGTCTGGTCTGCTCCAATAAGTTGAAAGACGTTGTCGCCACCACCAGCGACGGTTCTGGGCTTCGGGACTCGGAATACGGGGCCATTCACACCTCCATCCGCATAGGTGTAGAGAGTCAAAGCCCCCTCATTGAACCCACCAGCAGTGTTGTTGCCACACCCCAACACAAAGGAACTCTGTGTCTCGTTCGTTGGGTCCGCAAATGTAGCATTAGATGGCTCTACAATGGCCCAAGAGGAAACCCTCAGAGCAGTATCAGCCGCACAACTGCCGGGCTGCTGGATGACCAAATTAGGAACATTGGTTCCTCCTTGGACTTGATAGACTCCAGCAGTAGCAGTGTTTGGCTGAGCACGGGCTAATGGGGCAGCGCCCACTACAATCTGCGAAGGCGCAAGACCACCGGAAACTAATGATGCGGACATTCTATATCATTACTAAACATTATTTATTAGACTAAAATCTATCTACATCAGCCGGGCAGATAATCCCTTCGCACCTCTGCGGCCGCCGGATGCGCCTCCCGTTGCGCCACCGGCGGAAGGACCGCCGCCCGTTGCGCCACCCGTGAAGCCCTTGTAACCCTCCTTCGCAGCGGAGAGGAGAGAAGGAGCCGCCTTGCGGATACCCGTCATGAGTTTGTCCATAAAGCCACCGCCAACGTAGCGGTCCAACTCCGTACGGGTCATCATTGACGCCATAGGGGCCGAGATGATGTCCTGCTCGGAGAGCACACCCTTGATGATACGGGAAGACCCACGGATGGACTCAAAGAAGCCAGAGTTGGCCGTGATGACGTAGAGGGAAGGAGTCTGGGGGACGGCAGTGTTGTTCCTGACTTGAAGGTTGAACTGGAGGGTGAAGTTACCCACAAGTGATGGTGCTTGTCCCGATTGTAAAGTGATGTCGGAACTGGGCTTGAGCACCAGCAGACCGCCCACCAGAGGGACAATCTGGCCTTGGACTCGGGAGAGGCCAGAGCCACCCGTGGAAGGGGTACTGTAGGACGCAGAAGCGGAGCGTCCTGCGCCAGACCAAGACGCATAGTCCATCTCCAGACCGTTGTGGACGGACATCTGGTACAACTGCTCCGCCGTCACAGAGGACAACAGACCGGAAAAGTTGTCAAAGTTTATGCTGATAGGGTTCGCTACACCATCACTGGCTCGGTTGGCCAGAGGCAAGTAGTTGTCACCTTCAAAGGGGGTCGTAGCGGATGGTTTACAGTAGATGATGAGCAAGTCGGGAATCTGAGGCAGAGTGATGGTCTGAGACTGAACTGTTCCGTAAGTCCCGGGCGCAATAGGAAGACCCGTTGTCGCACCCTGCGTAATGTAACGGGGGAACTCCATATAGGGCACGACCGACTTGGGTGGCAGAGGGACGTCCAGAGAGGGAGTCAAGAAGGTCACGTTCAGGACGGAGCCCTGAAAGACGTTGGAGAGACCCACGGCCGTATTGTAGGCAGCGGGGCCGACCACGACACCCGCACGGGAGCAGGAACGGATGACACTGGAAGGGCTGGACTTCATGTTCATAATCAACTGGATGTTGTTGATGCCGAAGAGACCCGTCTCCCACTCGTGTTCATCGGAGAAGATGAAGGGTGAGAGGCAGATGGGTTCGGTCGTGCGCCACTGGATGTAGATGGTGTAAGCCTGAAGACCCGCAGCAGGAGCAGGAGCAAGAGCAGGATTGTACACGGGAACACCATTGACGGCATCGTAGGTGGCACCACCAAAGGCAGGAGAGGCAGTACCGAGTTTGTTACCGAGGTTGTCAGTGAAGAACAGGCCGGGGAAGGCGCCGTTAGGAACATTGTCGTAGTCCGTGGAGTCGTTGTAGCCACCAATGGGGTTGTTGAGGGTGCCGTAGGCATCATCGTAACACGCATACTTGTCAAGCATTGTGGGTGCGGTACGGATGAGACGGTTCTTCTTGTAGTCTGTGAGACGGAGGATGGGGTTGAGGACATCCTGAGAGTTGATGACGGAGGTGGTGTCGTTGATGGTCGCAGAGAGGGTGCTGACCAACTGGTTGAGGGGCAGGGCCGCCAGAGAAAAGTCACGGCCGGGCACACAGATAGGCTGCCCTGCTACTTGGCCGGGGGGGTCCAAGACAGTCACGGGCAACTGGAGGTTGACGGTAGACGACCAGAGAATCTTCCTGTCCACGAAGACGTTCTCGGATGGCACGTAGATGTTGTACGTATGCTGGGAGGACGAGGCGGCAATGGCGTTAAAGGGAGCATTGGTCACGCTAAGGGCGCCCTTCTCCACGGCGTACCTCGGACGGCTCTGGACAATGCGAGAGTCCATCACGGTCAGTTTCTCAATGTCGGAACTCATCGTATATCATCTGGTGAGTTTATTTTTTGCGAGTGAAATCACTTACCCGCCATCCCCTTCTTTCGGAAGAGGCATTTAATGCTGACCGAGGAGAGGTTGTACATGTTAATCGGGTAAAGGTTGCCGTCCAGACGGTTCTTAAAAAAGACTTGGATGTCTATGCTGCGGACTTCCTGCTTGGAGGCGCCGAAGTCCGTCATGCGATACTCGGCAACGGGCGTGTAGTAGGTGAACTGACGGTAGGCTTCGGGACCCGAAGTGCTCGTGTCCAGCGCAATGTCCGTAATGATAGGCTGGAAAGCAGACTGGGAGGTAGGAGCCGAGTCGCCCAAGTTCCCAGTGCCAAGGACGTTGGGCGGTCCCGTAGCCTCGTACTTGATAGGAAGGAGTGTGGTCGTGAAGACGATAGAGCCAATGGGGGACCAGAGGGAGCCCGTACTCTGGTAGTCCTGCTCCTGCTTGTAGTAGACCTTCTGCTTGGAGATGGGGACAATGCCGAGCGGAGGGACACCAGCGTAAGGGCTGAGACGATAGTCTACGACGTTCTGGTAGAAGTTGTTGTAGAACAGGATTTCGTAGGTGTAACCGAAGGGGACGGGGCTCGGGAAGCCGTCCGCCGTAAGGTTGGTCGTGTTCCAGTAGTCCGAGTAGAAGTTGTTCAGGAGACCGTAGAGGTTGGTGTTGAAGAAGATGCGCATCGTGGGCTTGGTCTGAGGAGAGGCCGTTCCCGGCACATAGGGGATAGGGGTGAAGGCCGTGATGCGACCTCCGAAGCCGTCCGAGTCCGCAAAGATACTGAAGAGTTTGCTCTTGTTGTCGTAGGTCAGTTGGGGCGCATTGACGTAGGCCAAGAAATCAGCATAGGTAGGGAAGGGAAAGGGGTCGGTCAAGCCCGGATACGCTGCCCATTGTGCTGCGAAAGTGGTATAGAGGAGGTTGTAGGCAGAGGGACTTCCCGTCACGGCAGGGTCACCACTCATCGTCGTCTGCCACATAGACACGAAGTGGGTGAAGGTGTTGACGTAGTAGTAGTCCGTGGAGATATCCTGCTGCGTAAGAGGAGGAGCAGGGATAGGAGCCACGGATGTGTTGTAGTTCTCTGGTAGGAACTCTATGAAGGTGGGGGTGGGAGTGATAGCAAAGGAGACAGGTCCCAGATTCGTATTCCACGTCTGCTGGTAGGTCACGGCCATCTTGTAGGTCGTCCTATTGACGTCTGGCTGACCCAGTTCTATCGTGGGAATAAAGATGGGCAAGTCCAGTCCGGGGCCATCCATCGTAAAGCGGACGATGGTGAAGTCGTACTTGGACGTGTCAGAACAGAGCGCCGTGTCACGAGTCTCGTTGAAGCGGATTGCTGGGTCTGGTGGGACGTTGCCACCCGCCAATAGAGTATCTGACGACGTGTTGTTAATGATATCTGCGTTGAAGTAGATATAGTCCGGAAGACCATCACTGAACCCTTCATATCTGACATTGTTGATACGAGCAGCCATTCTATACTACTCCAACACATTTATTTTCGTAACTTATTGAACGTCATCTCTGTGACGAAGTCATCAGCAGACTTTCCCGACTCCTCTATCATATCGTGATACTGGTCAATATCCTTGCCATCGTACATCAAGCGCACGGCAGAATGACGACCGCAGGTTGCCACATTGGGGCTTTCCCGCTGGAAATCATGCGTGTTGTAATACACGGGCAACCCCGTGGCTCTCAAGAGCCTCGTGAGGTCTGGTCGCTCAATATCATACTCCTCCAGTCGGCTCCTTCCGAGACCCTTCTTCTGTGCCTCTGGCTTGTCACCGTAAGGGTCAAAGAACTCTATCATCTTGGGTCGGCGAAAGAGGGCCGTCCAGTGTCCACTATGAGGACCGCTATTGGGAAACAAGAGAATGGCTCGGCCACGCTTATCAAACAGTTCGTTGGCATCGGTGAGGTCTTGAAGTTGAGGGTAGTTCCATATTCTGATGTCACGACCCAGTAAACGACGTAAATCACCGTCGCTTAGTGGATATCTTTGCGCTTCTTCCATTCTATTGTCTGAAAATATTTTATGTTGACATTAGAAAGAGATGACATCCTACGCCAACTGGTCTGCTTTTGTCCAATATCAAGTCGGTAACGTAGTTCAGTTCAACGGCTTTCCCTACGTGGCGCAACTTGTATCCTTTGGAGTGCCTCCGTTCCCGGTGAATGCGTCTTGGTCGCTACTGAATGCTGGTGGCTCCGCAGTTGGCATCCAGCAACTGGGACAGTCGGGGAATAACATCACCCTCAACAAAGGGGGAGGGTCAGCCGATGTCAGCACAACGACCGCAGTGGCCACCTCTACGCAGAAACTGGGAGGCCAATCCTTCAACGACATGCTGGTCCTCACAGAGTTTGCGTCAGATGTCTTCGTTGGCAATCTCGGTGGACCTCCTCGCAATCTGACCGTGAACGGCTATGCGGACCTCTACCAGATTCGTGACTCTGTGGGAGGCGTGGGGGCCGTGGGGGATGTCTTGGGCATTAATCCTGCGGGACCCACGGGAGCCTTGCTCTGGGGAGCAGGGGGTGGTGGGGGTGCGGGTCCTACTGGAGCGACGGGAGCACAAGGGCCAACAGGCGCAGTGGGGGCTACTGGGGCGGATGGTCCTACTGGAGCGACGGGAGCACAAGGGCCAACGGGCGCAGTGGGGGCTACTGGCGCAGTGGGGGCTACTGGCGCACAAGGGCCAACTGGCGCTGATGGTCCAACTGGCGCAGTGGGGGCTACTGGTCTTGCGGGATTGGGAAGTTTCATTTCCGCCGTGTATGCTGGAGATAACGTCGTTCCAACGGCCGGTGAATGGGCGACGGATGTAACTGGGGTTCTGGTTGGGGATACCCCTCTTGTCAGCACGTTTATGGCGTACCTCACGGCTCTTGTTGCGGGTGGTAGTGTGACTCTTGATTACATCAACGCCACACTCAATACCGTTCCCTTCCCTCCCTCCATCGGGTTCGGAACTGCCCCCGTGTTAGCGAGTGGGGTTTGGACTATCGCACCGTTTACCATTCTTCCTGCGTTGCTTCCCGTTGGCGATTCGTTCAACTTCTGGGTTCAAGGGCAAAGTCCTTATGGTGCGACGGGCGCAGTAGGGCCAACGGGCTTACAAGGGCCAACGGGAGCAGATGGTCCAACGGGCTTACAAGGGCCTACGGGCTTACAAGGGCCTACGGGGGCGACGGGACCTTTTTCAGTCCCTTTGGCGAACAAGATAGAGGTCGTGTCGGCGTCTGACGTTCCAAGCACGGCTCTCGTGTGGAGCAATCTGAACCCCGCTGGAAATGTCTATGTCCCCCTTTCGGACTCTCTGGCTCTCGCCCCGACTGCCCCCGTATCGGGAACAGGTTGGAGACTTAGTAAGGCCGCTCCTATCCTTGCGACTGCGATGGTAAGCGGGACTGCCTACACAATCACGAACGTCGGCACTACCAACTGGTTAGTAATAGGGTTTGCGAGTGCGACGGTCGGAACAACGGGAACATACAACGGTGTCGCCGTCACGGGAGCAAACGGATATGCGACACTCGCCACGAATTACGGCAAGTATATCTCGTGGCTTCCTCTTAATGACCTCTATGGTCTCACCCCTCCTTATAGCGTCCCCGCTACTGCCGTCCTTAAGAAAAATATGAATGCCGTGTGGGCGTTGGTGAGATTCAACAACGACCTCGCAGTTCAAGGCTACATTTCTATCACGATAGAGACTTACAATTATGCGTCACCGCCCCCTTCGGGCTGGACGGGACGGTGGGCGTATTCCTTCCCTATGTTCGGTCTGGCGGGTGGCTCAGCCCAAGGCTTTGGCGGAACGGGTGGAACGGCTCTCACGACGGTAATGCCCCGTGCCGTTGGTGGCTACACCTACCTCCTCTACTGCGAGGACAAGTATCCTAAGTTCGTGCCGAACCAAGCCAGTCCCAACTTTGGTGTCAGCAACGGTATGTTCCCCACGCAGACCACGGTCGCCCAGACGCTCCGAGACCCCTATGATGTCTATCCCGAATACCCGCACTTCCCACTCAACGGCGTTCAGTATTCAGAGAGTGGAACACAGACCACCGACCGAGTAGATGTGGAAGTGGCTTCCATTCAAGTGAAAAGCACATCCAATCCGAACACGCCTCAGAACTTACAACCCGCCTTTGACTTTCAAGTCTTGGCGATGGGCTACAGAGGCACGAACGGCTTGGGGACGCAGTCGCAGAACTACACGCTCACTTTCTAAGGTCATTATCGTGCTTAGGGTTTCCCGAAATGAAACTCCACACCCTACTCTTGGCCCACTGAGACCGAGACAGTTTGCGTTTCCCGCTGGGGTCATGTATGCCCTTCTTGAACGACCCTTTGAGCCTTACAGAATCGGACACCCCTTTTGTCTTTGGGTCAATATAAGCCCCCCAGCCTCTATCGTACACTTCGTTTAACACCTTTTCGGAGTATCCTGTTATCTCGCTCAACTCTGGAATGGAATACCCACGGTCTTCCAATCCATAATATTCTAATACTTCTTGACGATGGGTCTTCATCCTGCGGTAGGTTGAGATTCTTTCTGCTCCTCCTTTTCCTTCAGACGCTCACTGCGCCTCGGAACATCAATCGCTTCTGCCTTCTCTCCTGCTTTGGGTGTTGTGTCTGTGATATCCAATGAGACTATCTTCTCTGCTCCGCAACACCTGCTACGTATCTTCTTGTGGTTCACTGCTGCTACGACCATTCCTGTCACGGCAAGGGCAAGACTGACCCACGAGACAATAGAAGACCCGGTCGGAGTGTCGCTCATTTACTCTTGTTTAGAAATTATGCCACGTTTCAATACCACTCGTTCCACCGCCTTCGGCTTGAAGTAGTCCCGTGCCACCTTCTCTACCAACGCCGGGTCATAGTCCTTACAACTGAAACAGTCCAAAAAAGCCGAGTCGCTCTCCTCGGCAAAGTGGCCACACAGATGGCTCGTGGTCAAGTGCGTTTGGAAACTGTACCCCAGTTTGTCGTCCTTGCCGAAGTGCTGAATCTGCGTCTGCCCGTATTGCTCCATCTGGATGGCCTTGACGACGGCGTTACTGAACTGCTGAATCTTCACGGGGGAGCGGATGGCAGCAGGACAACACTTGCCAAGATTGAGAATCGTGTGAATACCCCACGTCATATGTCTATAGAAGATAATTTTGCGGCAGGTCTTTCAACGCTGCTGCGTCCAAGCGCAAGACGGCCGACAACCAACCCAAGTCATCCTCATTCGTCTTCTGGGTCAATGGGAATGCTCGGGCAAAGTCTCCCCGTGCCCGTTCCAGTATGGCGAGTGCCGTGTCACCGTTAAAGTACGACCCCAATAGCGAATAAAAATCTGCTCCACGCAACTGTGGCGGATACGAGTTCTCACGCACCAGTTGGTCCACCCACCGCTCCATCCAACGACACTGGACATCATCCACCGCCGTGATGCCCGTGACCTTCTTCACCGTGGCAGCAGGTATCACACACTTGACCTTCTTGAAGTCCTCCTTGTCCTTCTCCTCCTTTGTCTTCTTTGGCTTCTTCAATGGCGACGTCCACTCCATTCTACTTGTACGTCTGATATTCCAACGCTCCATCCAACCACATCGGGAAGGCGGTCCTTTTTGTTGTTTCTCAGGGAGGGTTAGGGAGGGTTTGAAAACACATACCCTCCCTACCCTCCCTTACTGTATTCACGTCACAAACCATTCTCCTCTTCTCATTTCTCTATACAAAAAGGGTATAAGGGAGGGTTGGGAGGGTTTTAGCATCCTTTTTCTGAAAAAAAAAACGAGGCGGACCACCCCTTCCCCCTCCTCTTTTTTTTCCTACCCCCCCACACCAC
>Ga0114973_10000566_pt1 | contig 28245 bp, 25 predicted proteins | sample M_140807_MF_Meta_FD_87025 | JGI IMG/M metagenome (GOLD analysis project Ga0114973, IMG submission 87025) | Freshwater microbial communities from Lake Montjoie, Canada to study carbon cycling - M_140807_MF_MetaG | ecosystem: Environmental > Aquatic > Freshwater > Lake | place: Lake Montjoie...
AGCGTGCCTTGCGCCAAGAAATCTGCACCGCCGATTTTCTTGGCTTCTTCGTCAAATACGTTGATGAATTCCGCGCCGATGAATTTGCGTTTCGCCTCAGGGTCGGTGACACCCGCCAAGCCCGCCATAAAGCGTTCTTCAGCGTCCACGACAACAAGCGGGATATTATAATGGTCGCGGAACAAGGTTTCGACCTGTTCGCGTTCATTCATGCGCAGCAAGCCATGGTCAACAAAGACGCAAGTCAGTTGCGCGCCGATCGCATCGTGAATGAGGATTGCGGCCACGGAGCTATCGACGCCGCCCGACAGTCCGCAAATGACCCGGCCTGAGCCGACTTGCGCGCGGATTTCGGCGATCTTCGTCGCGCGAAATTCGGCCATCGTCCAGTCGCCAGCCAAGCCACAGACATTGCGGACGAAACTGGAAATCAGCTTCGCGCCATCTGGCGTATGGACCACTTCGGGGTGGAACTGGATGCCATAATATTGCCGCGCTTCGTCGGCGATGAAGGCATAAGGCGCGCCATCGCTTGTCGCGACGACTTCAAAGCCGGGCGCAAGGCTTGTGACCTTGTCACCATGGCTCATCCACACCTGATGCGTCTCGCCACTTTCCCAAAGGCCGTCGAACAAGGCGCAGGGTTTTTCCACCGCAATCGATGCGCGGCCAAATTCGCCGCCGTCGCCTGCGCTGACATGTCCCCCCAGCTGCATCATCATCGTTTGCTGGCCATAACAAATGCCAAGAATGGGCAAGCCGCTGTCGAATACGCATTGCGGTGCACGCGGGGAATCGGCGTGCGTGGTGGAGGCTGGGCCACCTGATAAGATGATGCCCTTTGGTTGCATCCGCGCAAACGCGGCTTCGGCATTGTTGAACGGGGCAATCTCGGAATAGACCCCGGCTTCGCGCACACGGCGGGCGATAAGCTGGGTGACCTGCGATCCGAAATCGATGATCAGGATGGAGTCGGAAGGCTGAGCGGATGAATTAGAGTCTGGCATTCCAAGCCGATAGTGATACTGGCGCGCGCTGTCCAGTTGCCACCGCTGTCTTTGACGCGCTATGCTGGGCGCGTGAGCAAGAATGACACCCGCCGCGCGGAGATTATCCAGCGATTGACCGATTATGTCCTGGCAGAGGGATTGTCGGCGGCAAGCTTGCGTCCGCTGGCCAAGGCGGCGGGCACCAGCGACCGGATGCTGTTCTATTATTTTAACGACAAGGCGCAGATTATTACTGCGGTTTTGGAGCAGATTTCGGCGCGGTTGGTGGAATTGATCTCCGCGCGGACCGCGTCCGAACCGCTGCCTTTGGAACAATTGCGCCGCCAATTTGCCGACATTTTGTTCGAAGAGGCATTGTGGCCCTATATGCGCATCTGGCTTCAGGTTGCGGCGCGCGCGGCGATGGGGGATGCTTTCTACCGCGCGGTTGGCGAGCAGATTGGACGTAGCTTTTTAGAGTGGGGCAGGGCCCAGCTGAAGTCCGACACAGATGCGCAACGCGATATTGATGCCGCCCGCTTGCTGGTCAGCATGGAAGGCATGCTATTCCTAAAAAGCATTGGCCTTGATGATGTGAACGCCAAGGCGCTTTAGCGGCTGCGCGCGGCCCGTGCGCGGCCCAAAAGAAGCGCTGCACTATCGCCCTTGTTCCGGTATCCTTCGATCAACAGATAGCCGGCCAAAAACGGCGCGCCAAGATTGAAGGCCGCAAAGCCGAGTAAAAGACCGTTCAGCGAAAATGCGTGCCGCCATGCGACCCAAGCGCCAGACATTAAGAGAAAGCACAAGAAATCGACATTGAACTGTCCGCGCCACGTCATGTCCGCGATGTCGCCGAAAAATATCGGATACAGGCCCATGCCATGGTTCGCGATGACGATTGTCGTATAGATGCTCACTGCGGCAATGATTGCAGTACAGAAAATGCGGAATAAGGTCATGGTCAAGCCTCCCAAATGATGGGGCCTGTATAACAAAATGTAGCGACTGCTACAATATCTGTTTTAGTCCGCCAATTCGACCCAAGTCGGCGCGTGGTCGCTGGCTTTTTCGCGGCCACGATGGTCCTTATCGACGCCGCAACTGGTGAGGCGATCTGCGACAACCGGGCTCAACAGCAGATGGTCAATGCGAAAGCCATGGTCGCGTTGCCATGCGCCCGCCTGAAAATCCCAGAAAGTCCACACCCCGCCTTGCGGATAATGGGTGGCCAGCGCATCGGTCCAGCCTTGGCCAAGCAACGCGCGATAGGCCGCGATGCTCTCGGGCTGGCGCAACGCATCGTCCAGCATTGCGCCGGGTGCCCAGATATCATGCGCGTGCGGAATGACATTATAATCGCCGGCCAATATCGCTGGTATCTCCGCCGCTAGCAATTCGGCCGCGCGGGCATATAGCCGTTGCATCCACGCCAGCTTATAGTCGAATTTTGGCCCCGGTTGCGGATTGCCATTGGGCAGATAGAGGCTGGCGACGCGAAGCCCGAAAACATCTGCCTCCAGATAGCGGGCATGTTCGTCCAACGGATCGCCCGGCAAGGTGCGCTGCATCTCAACGGGCTGCGCGCCCTTGGCAAGAATGGCGACGCCGTTAAACGATTTTTGCCCATGCCAAATCGCGCCATAACCAGCACGTTCGAAGTCCGCGACGGGAAAGCCCTCATCCTGCGATTTCACTTCCTGCAAACAGGCAATATCAGGCTGGGTTTCCTCCAGCCATTCGAGCAGTCGGGGAAGGCGCGCTTTGACGCCGTTGATGTTGTAAGTCGCGATACGCATGTAGCGGCCCTAGCGGGTGCGCGCTATCGCATCAAACCGAAAAGCTTGATCCACAACCGCAACCGGCTTGCGCTTGCGGGTTGGTCACCTTGAAGCTCTTGCCGCCAAGCGATTCGACAAAATCCACCGCTGATCCGCGCACAAGATCAAGGCTGATGGGATCGACGACTAAGGATGCGCCCTCGCTCTGCGCTTGAATATCGTCGGTCTCAATCGAGTCCGCCAAGCCAAAGCGATATTGAAAGCCCGAACAACCGCCACCATCCACCGAAAGCCGAAGCACCGGGTCTTTGCCGAGCTTCGTCGCGATTTCAGCCACGCGGCGCGCGGCATTGGCTGTCATGGAAATAGCGGGCGTCATGGAAATGACTTCGGTTTCGGTCATAGGGCTAATGTAGGCCAATCAGCACATAAAGAAAAGGGGCGGCAAAGTTTCCAATGCCAGCCCCAAGATTACACCCTCTCCCAAAGGTGATGCGTTGGCCTGTCCACTTACTCGCCTTCAGCAGGACCGCCTATTGAACTGGTATCATTAGCCTTCGAAGCTAGCAAGAGTTTTGCACCGCTTGGGTCGGACTTCAGTGGCGCAAGAAATGCAGTTGGGTTGATCGCTTCACCAGCGATACGTACTTCATAATGCAGATGACTTCCGGTTGAACGGCCGGTTGAGCCCATATAGCCCAATATGTCACCCTTGCGGATGCGCTGGCCCGGGATCACATTCATCGCGGACAGATGGCCGTAACGGGTTTGCACCGCGTTGCCATGGTTGATTTCAACAAACTTGCCATATCCGCCAACCCATTCCGCACGGCCAACGGTGCCGTCTGCGGTTGCAAAGATTGGCGAGCCCACTGCGCCAGGAATATCCAGGCCTTGGTGGTTGCGACTTGCGCCGCGCATTGGCGCTTCGCGATATCCGTAACCGCTGGAGAATTTCATGATCTCAACAGGGTTGATGGAAGGAACAGCAACTTCGACCTTGATAGCGGTGCCGTTAATGCGGCCCCAGCTGTCGTTCAATGCACGAAATTCTGGGTCCGGAAACCCAAGAGCGCTTTGGTTTGCTTTAAGTTCGTCGGAGGAGATGCGGAAAGTATCAGATGATGCGGCAGCCGAATTTGCAAGCGCAGGTGTGACAACTGAAACAGCGACCAAGATGCCAAGAGCGGACGCAGCTTTAAGGATCAGTGATTGGCACGAAGCCAAAGCGCTGGATACCATGATGAGTACTTACCTTTTTGTTGCGACCCGCGCCATTTCTGACGCGATCCCGAAGATTGATCGGGACAGTTGACCTGCCCACCCCGTGTGAAAGGGGTAGTGTCCGATGGTTCAAACGAATGCAACATCCCCACAATAATCGCGGGACAAACCGGCGCTCAAATGCGTTGAGTCGTTGAATGGAGCGTTCAACGACCCACAAAAGTGGCGGTTTACCAGTATTTTCAACATGGTTTTGGCAATAACTGGCACTTGTAACAACGCGCCTCAAACGCGTTTGTTCCCGCCGAAACTTGAGAGATTTCCCCGTTATAGACGTAATTCAGGCGGTGCACGGCCACCGAATCACCCGCGGCCTGTCATTGGGCGATGGAATGGGTTGCTGAGGTCTTGTTTATAAACCCTTCGCCGCAGCCAGCACCTCTGCTGCGTGGTCCTTTACCTTCACCTTGCGCCATAGGCGCGCAACCTTACCGTCTTTGCCGACCAGATATGTCGACCGGTCAATGCCCATATAGAGTTTGCCGTACATGGATTTCTCCACCCAAGCGCCCATTTGTTCGGTGGCGTCGCTCGCTTCGTCCGACAGCAAATGGACATTCAACGCATATTTCGCGGCAAATTTGGCAAGCTTGGCGGGCTTGTCCTTTGACATGCCGTAAACAGGGCAACCCAGCGCGGCAAAGTCGCTGGCGAGCTCTGTGAAATCCTTGGCCTCATTGGTGCAGCCCGGCGTGTCCGCTTTGGGGTAAAAATACAGCACGAACGGCCCCTGCAAACCAGCGAGATTGACGGCATTACCGGCGCTATCGGCGACGGTGACATCGGGCAGCGTGTCGTTTATTTCGGTCATATTTCGTTCCTTTTCAAAAATCGCGTGGGCCAAATAAGCTGTGCCATTGGGCGATGACAAGCCCGCGATAATCCCCAATCGCATTCATTAAACCGTCCCAATCTGCAAAACCAAGGCTATGCGCAATCAGAAGTTGGGCCGCCTCGGGCGGGGTGGCGCAGTCGGGCGCAATCAAAGGTATCATGACCAGCAACCGCGACATCAAAGCAAAGGCCTTGGCAAATTCTGCCGGCAAATGTCCAGCCACGACCAAAGCGTCAATCGCGGGGCCAAGCTGCGGTTTGATACCCGCATGTGTCTGCAGTTGAAGCGCGTGAATGATGAACTCCATATCCACCAATCCGCCGGGCAGCAGCTTGACGTCCAACGGGCCCTTGGGTGGCTTGTGCGCGGCCATATCCTTGCGCATTGTCGTGATGTCTGTGTGCAGCTGGACGCTGTCGCGCTGGGTGTTCAATACATCCCAAACGATCGCCGTGACGGCGCGCCGTGCATAGGCGGAACCAAACAGCACACGCGCCCTTGTCAGTGCCATATGCTCCCATGTCCAGGCATCGTCGCGCTGATATTGGGCAAAGCTTTTGACCGACGCGCACAGCAACCCATCCGCGCCGGAGGGCCGAAGCCGCGTGTCGACTTCATATAAAGCGCCAGATGCGGTCGCGACGGACATCGCGGCGATGACCCGCTGCGCCAGCCGGTTGAAATATTGTGTGGCGCCAAGCACGCGTGGTCCGTCGGACTCCGCAAGGTGATCGCCGTTGAACAGGAGGATGAGGTCCAAGTCCGAAGCATGCGTCAACGCTTTGCCGCCAAGCCTACCCAGCGCCAAGATGATCAGTTCACTGCCTGCAACCTTACCATGCGCCTTTTCAAATTCGGCGACGGTCGCTGCTGTCAATGTCTGCAAGGATGCTTCAGCCAAATGCGCGTAGCTGCGCGCAATATCGAGGGCGTCGCTGCGCCCTTCAATCAACTGCACGCCAAGCGCAAAGCGTTTTTCGCCCACATAATCGCGGACAATATCGAGCGTGGATTGATAATCGGCGTCGCCAATCCGCCGCTGCATCGCGTCCTGCAACGCCGCCACGTCGCCCGGCAAATGCATCGCGCTGGTATCTATAAGCGCATCGAGATAGCGGCTTTGACGGCCCAAATCGTCGGCCAGTGTCGGCGCATAGCTTAAAATATCGCCGACCAATTGCAGCAGGCCGGGGCGCGCCTCAAGCAAACGGAAGACGTTGATTGCGCTGGGCATCGCCTCAATCATATTGTCGAAACGCGCGATGGCGCGGTCCGAATCCGGTGCTTGCGCCAATGCCGCCATGATCGCGGGCAGCACCGTTTCAAACGCGTCGCGCGCCGATTCGCTCCGGATCGCGCGGATCTTGCCGCTGCGCCAGCGGGCCAAACGCTGCATCACGGCGGCTGGGTCAGCGTAGCCCAGATCGGTCAGCTGCTCCTCAAGCGGCAGGCCTTCGTCCGCCATGCGCGGCCCTTCGCCGCCGCCTGCGTCCACCATTCGGTCATAGATTGCCGCGACCTGCGCAGTGATTGGCGCAATGGCAGCAATCAACGCGTCTGCATCGGCCAGACCATGCAGACGCGCCACGGCATCGGCGGTATCGCGGTTGGCGGGTATCTCATGCGTTTGCCTGTCACCGTGCATTTGCAGGCGGTGTTCGAATGTCCGTAAATCGGTGTAGGCGGATGACAAGGTCTCTGCCTCTTGCACGCTAATCGGTCCAGCCGCCGCCAGCGCCTGTAATGCGGCGCGGGTGTCTGGCACGCGCAAGACCGGGTCGCGGCCGCCATGGATAAGCTGATGCGCTTGCGCGAAAAATTCGCACTCGCGGATCCCGCCATGGCCGCGCTTGAGGTCGAAACCGAGGCCCATTTTCTGCCCCTTGGCATAATGATCGCGGATTTGCGCCGTCATCGCGGTGATATTCTTCAACTGCCCGAAATCCAGAGATTTGCGCCAGATAAAGGGTGTAATCGCGTGCATGAAATAGGCGCCCAACGCCCGGTCGCCGGAACTTACGCGGGCGCGGATGAAGGCAGCTTGTTCCCACGCCAATGCGCTTGATTCATAATAGCCAATGGCCGCTTCGACGGGCAGGACGATTGGGCTGACCTCAGGCGAGGGGCGTAGCCGCATGTCGACGCGAAACACATAACCGTCGCCGTCGAGCGCCGACAAAAGCGCAATCACGCGGCGGCCATAACGCACTGCAACCTCCGCCACGTCTTCCCCTTCGCGGTGGGGCAGAGTTTTGGGATCAAACAGGAATATCGGGTCAATATCCGACGAATAATTCAACTCCCGCCCGCCATGCTTGCCCAAAGCGATGACGGCAAAACCTTGATTGGGGGCACCCAGCATACGTTCTTGTATCGTGGCCTCTATGGCTTGGTCGAGTGCATGGTCGGCAAAATCCGACAGGATATGCGTCACACGGGTCAGGTCCCAGACGCCAGCTAGGTCAGCAATAGCCGTGACCAGCGCGACGCCTTGTCTTTGCTTGCGCAATGCTGTGCCGACCAAGTCCGTGCTGCGGGCGAGGGCATTGGCGAGCGCTGTGTCAAAGTCGCCTGCGTGGATGAGCGGCATGAGGTCTGCGTTGCGGTCCATCAACCCCGCCAGAAACGGGCTGTTGGCGTCGGCGCGTGCGATGGCTTCTGCGACGCGCTCCATATTTTATCCCTTGTCTTTATTGTACAGATAATCCCGCCGGAAATCTTGGGCAAAAGCCGCAAAGCGCCCTTCAGAGATCGCGGCGCGCATGTCGGCCATCAGCATCTGATAATAATGCAGATTGTGCTGAGTCATCAACATCGCGCCCAATATTTCGCCCGAACGGATCAGGTGATGCACATAAGCGCGGGTCCATGTCGCGCACACGGGGCAAGAGCAAAGGTCGTCAATTGGCCCTTGATCCTCGGCAAATTTGGCGTTGCGGATGTTAATCGGGCCATGATGCGTAAACGCCTGCCCATTGCGGCCTGACCGCGTCGGCAGCACGCAATCGAACATATCAATACCGCGCTCCACCGCGCCGACCAGATCATCGGGCTTGCCAACCCCCATTAAATAACGTGGCCGGTCGGCGGGCAATTGGCCTGGCGCGTAATCGAGGCAACCAAACATCGCCTCTTGCCCTTCACCCACCGCAAGGCCGCCCACGGCATAGCCGTCAAAGCCAATGTTGATGAGCGCATCGGCGGATCGCTTGCGCAATTCTGCGTCCAATGATCCCTGCTGTATACCGAAAAGGGCGGCGCGCTCCGCATGTTCGCCGCCACTGTCAAACCCGTCGCGTGAACGCTTCGCCCAGCGCATCGACAGTTCCATCGACTTGATCGCTTCATCACGCGAGACACCATTGGCGGGGCATTCATCAAAGGCCATAACAATGTCGGAACCAAGCAAGCGCTGAATTTCCATCGAGCGTTCGGGCGACAGCATATGTTTGGACCCGTCCAAATGGCTTTGGAACGACACGCCCTCTTCGGTGATCTTGCGCAATGCCGACAGGCTCATGACTTGATAGCCGCCGCTGTCGGTCAAGATTGGCCGGTCCCATCCCGAAAATTGATGCAAGCCCCCCAGCCGCGCCACACGCTCCGCGCCGGGGCGCAGCATCAGGTGATAGGTGTTTCCAAGGATGATGTCCGCGCCGGTTGCGCGCACTTCGGCAGGGCGCATGGCCTTAACGGTTGCGGCGGTGCCAACCGGCATGAACGCCGGCGTGCGGATTTCGCCGCGCAACATCTGGATGCTACCTGTACGGGCCTTGCCATCGGTGGCGGTAATCGAAAACTGGAATCGCGTGGTCATCTGGTGGGCTTTAGGGGGGTAATGCGTTTGAGAAAACCAACTTTGCGTTTATTCAACGGCAACGGGTAATTTCCTCCCCCGTCATGTTGACCCTGTTTGTGCGCTGCCCGCCTTCGGTTCCAGCATTTTACTTGCGGCGTTCGATAGGAAATTGAGAGATTAGGCTTTCAACCGCCGCCGCACCGTCCCATATAGGCCGGATGACTTACACAGACCCACGCTCCTATCTTTACCAACCCGGCCTTCTCGACCCTGACGCGGCGCAGCGCATAACGCGTGACGCGCTGAAGGCATGCGATGATGGTGAATTGTACCTGCAATATAGCGCGAGCGAGAGTTTCGGCTTTGACGATGGCCGCTTGAAAATGGCGGATTATTCGACGGGGTCGGGCTTTGGCCTGCGCGGCGTGTCGGGCGAGATGACTGGGTTCAGCCATGCCAATGACATGAGCGAATCTGCCATTCGTCGCGCTGGTGAAACGCTGAAGCTGTTGGATCCTGCCAAGGAGCAGCCCGCCCCGCCACCGCGCCAGAACAACCGGCATTTATACACCGACGGCAATCCGCTTGAACTGGTGCCCTTTGCCCAGAAGGTTGCGTTGTGCCAGCAAATCGACGCCGCCGCCCGCGCGCGTGATCCGCGTGTCGCGCAGGTCAGCGTCAGCCTGTCGGCCAGCTGGAGCGTCGTTGAAATCGTCCGCGCCGATGGCTTTGTCGCCACCGATGTGCGGCCTTTGGTGCGGCTGAATGTCGGCATTGTCGCGCAAGATGGCGAACGCCGCGAAACCGGAAATTACGGCTTTGGCGGCCGGTTTCTTTATGACAAATTGTTTGAAGAACATGAATGGGAACATGCGATTGACGTCGCATTGGCGCAGGCGCTGACCAATTTGCGCTCGGTCGCCGCGCCTGCTGGCGAAATGACCGTTTTGCTTGGACCCGGCTGGCCCGGTGTGTTGCTGCATGAGGCGGTGGGCCATGGCCTTGAAGGCGACTTCAACCGCAAGGGCAGCAGCGCCTTCTCCGGCAAAATCGGGCAGCGTGTTGCCGCGCCCGGGGTCACCGTCGTCGATGACGGCACGATGCAGAACCGGCGCGGGTCGCTGTCGATTGATGATGAAGGCACGCCGACTCAAGAAAATGTCCTGATCGAAGACGGTATCTTGCGCGCGTATATGCAGGACCGCATGAACGCCCGCCTTATGGGTGTCGAACCCACTGGAAACGGCCGCCGCGAAAGCTTTGCCCATGCGCCGATGCCGCGCATGACCAATACGTTCATGCGCAGCGGCAATGACGACCCTGCCGAACTTTTAAGCCGCGTCAAAAACGGCATTTTCGCCAAAAGCTTTGGCGGCGGGCAAGTCGACATTGTGTCTGGCAAATTCGTCTTTAGCTGCACCGAGGCCTATTTGGTCAAGGACGGCAAGCTTGGCGACCCGATCAAGGGTGCGACCTTGATTGGTGATGGCCCAACTGCGTTGAATAAGGTCATCGGCCTTGGCAATGACATGGCGCTGGATGAAGGCGTTGGCGTGTGCGGCAAGGCAGGGCAAAGCGTACCGGCTGGCGTTGGCCAACCGACCACTTTGGTCGGCGCGCTGACGGTGGGCGGCACGGCTGGCTGATTGATGCACATATTCGGCCAGAACCCGTATATGGCCGATGTGACCGCATGATGCCAAAATGACCCACGCGATCAAGGTTGCGACCTATAATATCCGTAAAGCGTTGGGGTTGGATCAACGCCGGGATCCTGCGCGCATCCTGTCCGTGCTCAATGAAATCGATGCCGATATTGTGACGCTGCAAGAGGTCGACCGCCGCTTTGGTGCGCGGGTCAGCGCGTTGCCGCTGGCGATGTTGGAGGCTGAGACGCCTTATGTGGCCGTGCCGTTGAATTTTCGTCCGGCGGCGATTGGTTGGCACGGCAATGCCATATTGGTGCGCAAGGGGATTGAGGTCCGCCGTGCCGAGCCCATCGACATGCCCACATTGGAGCCGCGCGGCGCGGTAATGGCAGAGTTGGCCGTCAACGGGCATCCGTTGCGCGTGATTGGCGCGCATCTGGATTTGTCCGGCCTATGGCGGCGTAAGCAGATTCGCGCATTACTCGCCGCGATTGATGCCAACCCGCTTCATATGCCAACGGTGATGATGGGGGATTTCAACCAATGGTCGGACAGCGGCGCGCTGAGCGAACTTGCCTTTCACCATCACCGGCTGGTGCGCACCCCCAAAAGCTTTCACACCTCGCGCCCCGTTGCCCGTCTCGACCGCATCTTCGTCAGCCATGATGTGCAGGTCAGTGCTGCTGACTGCCATATCTCGCCTTTGTCGAAGCAAGCGTCGGACCATTTACCCTTATGGGCGGAGCTGCAATTTGGTTAAATGCTTAAATATTAGGCAGTTATAAATCACTGATTAAATAATAGGCAATTAATATGCGCGTCGCGCGCACATTCCCGCCGCAATATTCTTAAAGCCCCCCGTTTCGCGTCCTTTGCGTTTTCTGGCACGGCGTTTGCATATTGCCCTGCACAAGCAAATCGGGGGTGTGCATGAAATATATTATAGCTGTTATTAAACCGCACAAGCTGGACCCAGTGCGCGAGGCGCTCACCGCGCTTGGTGTGTCGGGCATGACTGTGACTGAGGTTAAAGGCTTTGGCAGGCAGAAGGGTCAGACCGAAATTTACCGTGGGGCTGAATATGCAACCAACATGGTACCCAAGGTTAAAATTGAGGTCGCCTGCGCATCCGATCAGGCACCTGCCGTGATTGAGGCCATTCAACACGCCGCCGAAACCGGCGCGATTGGCGACGGCAAAATCTTCGAATTCGAACTTGCTGGTGCGTTACGCATCCGCACGGGCGACACCAACGAAACCGCGCTTTGACGCGATACTATCAAGCTAGGGGAACCAGATAATGTCAAAGACACTGAAATTTCTAGGCGCGGCGGGGGCGACTATGTTCGCCGCCTTGCCCGTTTTTGCGCAGGAGGCTGCGGAAAAAGCGGCTGATGGCGTGGCGGCGGCTGGCGCTGCTGTGGCGCAGGTCGCAGCAACAGCTGCGGTCGCCGATGGCCCGATCAAGGCACCGACAGTCGAACAAATGGCTGGCATGGTCGATAAAGGCGATACGACTTGGATGCTGATCAGCTCCGCGCTCGTCCTGCTGATGTCGGTTCCTGCATTGGCGCTGTTCTACGGCGGTCTTGTGCGCACAAAGAATATGTTGAGCCTGTTGATGCAGGTATTCATGATCGTGTCCGTCGCGGCGCTTGTCTGGGTAAGCTGGGGCTACACGCTCGCCTTTACCAGCGGCACACCGTTCATCGGCGGCTTCTCCAAATTGTTTTTGCAGGGCGTTGATGCAACCACGGTTGCGGCGACCTTCTCAAACAATGTCTATATTCCGGAATATGCCTTTGTGGTGTTCCAAATGACCTTTGCCTGCATCACGCCGGCGTTGATCGTCGGGGCATTTGCAGAGCGGATCAAGTTCACACCATTAATCCTATTTGTGGTGGCCTGGCTAACGGTCGTCTATTTCCCGATCGCGCACATGGTCTGGTACTGGGCTGGCCCAGACTTCCTCGCCGATGCACCAACGGACATGGGATATTTATGGGGCATGGGCGCACTTGACTTCGCTGGCGGCACGGTGGTGCACATCAACGCCGGCATCGCTGGCCTCGTGGGCTGCATCATGATCGGAAAGCGCATCGGTTACGGCAAGGAAGCGACACCGCCGCACTCAATGACCATGACGATGATCGGTGCCTCGCTTCTGTGGGTCGGCTGGTTCGGCTTTAATGCTGGGTCCAACCTTGAAGCCAACGGCCTTGCCGCACTTGCATTCATCAACACCTTTGTTGCGACTGCTGCTGCTGCCGTTGCTTGGTGCCTGATTGAACAATTCCACCATGGCAAACCATCACTGCTCGGTGCGGTTACGGGCGCGGTTGCTGGCTTGGTTGCCATTACACCAGCCAGCGGATTTGCAGCGCCCATGACATCCATTCTGCTTGGCTTTATCGCATCCGGCGTCTGCTACGTCTTCGTCGCCTATGTGAAGAACAAGCTGAAATATGACGACACGCTCGACGTATTCGGCGTGCACTGCGTCGGCGGGATTGTCGGCGCTATCGGCACCGCCATCGTTGCCGACCCGTCACTGGGCGGTCAGGGCTGGCTCGACTACACCGTCTTCCCGGCAGTTGCTGGTGAATATGTCATGGCGGGCCAATTGGTCACCCAGATTAAAGCGGTCGCACTGACGCTGCTTTGGTCGGGTATCGGTTCTGCCGTCCTGTTCTTCATCCTCGACAAGACCATTGGCCTGCGGCCCGATGCCGAGGCAGAACGCGAAGGCCTCGACATCACCGAACATGGTGAGCGTGCCTATAATTATTGAGCTTTACGACTTGGTGGTGGGGCGTTTGTCCTCTCCTTGATGCCCCGCCGCCTCCATATGTTCCTCCCGCGAACATCTAACTCATGGCCCGGACCTTTTATGGTTCGGGCCTTTTTTATTGAGCAGCATGCCCTGCGCGCGAACGGATAAATGGAACCTGAAACGCGTTCAGGATCACGGGTGTGCGGGGACGTAAGACCCTGAAGCCGAAGGCTGGCAGAGCCCAACCAAGTTCAGGACGACAGGGGCCTGCTTATGCGACCTTCGAATCCGCCCCGAGTATCAACTGATCGGTGACTTTGCCGACAGTGGCCGCAGCGCGTGCGATGTTTGGCGTCGTGGATGATTTGTGGCGAAATTTGCCTTCAATCTGACCGCCAGGCGCGATGGTTAGGTTGCTATAGACAACGTCGCCTATAATCCGCGCGGTGGATTCAATGACGAGGTCATTGGCCTCAATCGAACCTTCGACATGGCCGGAAAGTTTTGCCGATTCGGCGATGACTTTGCCCGCGATTATGCTGCCTTCGCCCTGCACCAGATTGCCGCAGGTCACGTCGCCTTGCACCTTGCCGTCGACATGCAGGTCAACGCGCGCTGACACATTGCCGACAATTTCAACGTCGGCGGCGATGATGGAAAATGTATGACCAGAATTGTTACGCACGCTAGCGTTACTCCTTTGCTGCAGAGTCGGCACGGAGTCCGGCGATGGTTTGGACTTTGAGAACATCGGGATTTGCCTCCAAAAACTTACGCGGGTTGATAGCCTGACCGTTTAGGCGCACCTCGAAATGCAGGTGGCTGCCGGTCGAACGACCTGTGCTACCCATCCGTCCGATTTGAACACCCCGTTCAACCATTTGCCCCGGCCGGACATTTACGCCCGACAAATGCGCATAGCGCGTTAGCAAGCCATTGGCATGCGTAATTTCAACACTTTTGCCATAGCCGCCATTAAAGCCAGCGAGCGTCACTTTACCTTCGGCTGCCGAAAAAATGGGTGTTCCAACTGGGCCCTTAAAGTCCAGACCGCCATGCATGGCGCCGGCGCCCGTGAACGGATCGCTGCGATAGCCAAAGCCGCTGGACATATACATGACGGATGCGGGCATCGCGGTCGGGATTGCGGCCAATGCGCGTTCCATGGCGTCCATGCGGCCAAGTGAGGCGGCAAGTTTCAAAAAGCGCGGATCACGGACGTCCTTTTTGCCTTTGCCAAAGAACGGCTCGAACAGACCGCCCTGCGCGTTGCGGGCTTGGCGTGCCAGTGTTTCGGGGTTTAGGCCAAATTGGCGAATGGCAGCTTCGGCCTTCAAGGTACGCGCCTGCGCCATTTTGGTCATTTGTTCTGCAAAGCGAATTTGCCGCGCCTCTATGCGGGCAAGGCCAGCGGCTTCGGGTACCATTGCACTGATGGTCTTTACGGCCTTGTCTTGTTCGGTTGCGGTGGATGCGGCCGGCGCTGAAGCCCCGGCTTCGTTCAGGTCACCCAGATATTGGTCGCCCAGGCTTTCAAGCATTTCCTGCCGACGTTCCAAATCCTTGGTCACTTCGTTGATTGAACCGCGATAGCTTGCCACGCGCTCTTCCGCCGATTCGACCTTGGCTTCCTGTTCGTCTAGCGCAAGACGCTGCGCGCTGAGGGTCACTTGATTGATCGCCATGCCAAAAGTGACCAATAACCATAGCCCGAGAACAGACGCGAGCGTGCCGGCGGCGCGGCGTTGCAGGCGCGCAGATATCTTCAAGAACCGGACTTGGCCATTGGCCCGCATGAAAAACTCGCGGTCAATAAACCATCCAGCGGCCCGGTTTTTCCAACCGGACATTCTGGTCTTCAGCGACACAAACCACCCCGTTTTTAAGTTCGAGGACGGCGCGTAGCAGACGAAAGAAGGCCTAGCGAATCGCGTGGACCCGACTCGTGACGAGTCGGGTGAGTCGTGCGATGAGTTGTGGAAAACCTTGTAAAAATGACATTTGAATATGTTTAATTTGGTATATTTGGCCCTGAAAATTTGCGTAAAAATATGTAAATTCAATGACATTGCACCGATTCGCATGTGTTCCATAATTGATGCGTGTCAAATAAAGCGGATTACTTTCCCTTTTGACGCCATTTCTCTACGAGTTGCAGATGATGACCGACAACGACACCTTGATGGCCAACATGACGGCCAATGCACGTTCCGCCGCGCGGTGTTTGGCGGGCGCCAATGATGCGACCAAGGCGGCTGCATTGTTGGCCGCTGCCGCTGCCCTGCGTGCCAGCGTGGCAGATATTCTTGCCGCGAATGCCAAAGATGTGGCCGCTGCGGTGGCGGCGGGGATATCCCCTGCGATGTTGGATCGGCTGAAGCTGGATGAAGGCCGCATCGCGGCGATGGCATCCGCGGTGGAACAGGTCGCAACGCTAGAAGATCCCGTAGGGCAAATCATCGACAGCCGCAGCCGGCCCAATGGCCTTGTCATGGAACGCGTCCGCGTGCCTCTGGGCGTGCTTGGCATTATTTATGAAAGCCGACCCAATGTGACTGCCGATGCAGCGGCCTTAGGGTTGCGCTCGGGCAACGCCGTCATCTTACGCGGCGGCAGTGAGGCGGTACACAGCAACCACGCGATCCACGCGGCGATGGTGCAGGGCGTAACGCACGCTGGCCTGCCCGCCGACGCCGTGCAGCTGGTTCCGACGCAGGACCGCGCGGTGGTCGGCGCAATGCTGCGCGCACAAGGGGCGATCGACATGATCATTCCGCGCGGCGGCAAGTCGCTGGTTGCCCGGGTTCAGGACGAAGCCCGCGTGCCCGTGCTCGCGCATCTTGACGGCATTTGCCACAGCTATGTCCATAAGGATGCCGACCCCGAAATGGCCCAAGCCTTGGTCGTGAATGCCAAGATGCGGCGCACCGGCATTTGCGGCGCTACGGAGACATTGCTGATTGATCAGGATTATCCCGCGCCAGCGCCATTGATCGCCGCGCTGCTGGATGCCGGCTGTGAAGTGCGGGCGGACGATATATTGATGGAGCTGGATGCCCGCACCGTATCTGCCGATGCGGATGATTGGGACACTGAATATCTTGATTCGGTCATTTCGGCCTGCGTCGTATCGGGGCTGGACGAGGCGATGGCGCATATTGCCCGCCATGGCTCGCGCCATACTGATGCGATCATCACGCAAGATGCGGCGGCCGCCGTACGCTTTTTGGCTGAGGTCGACAGCGCCATTGTCATGCACAATGCCTCCACCCAATTTGCCGATGGCGGCGAATTTGGCTTGGGTGCGGAGATTGGCATTGCGACTGGTCGCTTGCACGCACGCGGCCCCGTCGCGCTCGAGGGGCTGACGACATATAAATGGATTGTCCGCGGTCAAGGCCAGACCCGCCCTTGAAAACGATTGGCCTCATGGGCGGATCGTTCAATCCGGCGCATAAAGGGCACCGCGCGATTAGCCTGTTTGCAATGGATTCGCTTGGGCTCGATGCATATTGGTGGATGGTCTCGCCGGGCAACCCGCTAAAACCCCAATCGGACATGGCACCTTTGGCCGCGCGGATGGCATCGGCAAAGGCACAAGCAAAGCGCACGCCGATTAAAGTCACCGCTATCGAACAGGCGCTTGGCACCGTCTACACCGCCGAAACGCTGAAGAAACTGGTGGCGCGTTACCCAAAAACGCAGTTCATCTGGATTATGGGCGCCGACAATTTGCTGCAATTTCATCACTGGCGGCGCTGGCGCGATATAGCGCGATTGATGCCGATTGCAGTTATCGCCAGACCCAGCTATAACCCCCCAGTCGTTGCGGGTCCCGCAATGGCCTGGTTCAGGCGGTTTGTCCGGCGTTCGGACCAGCGTCATCACTGGACGAAATGGAGTACGCCAGCGCTTGTCTTTTTGCGCTTTCGTCCAGATCCGCGTTCGGCCGCCGCTCTTCGGCGTGCGGACCCATATTGGTTTCACCGATATAAGGAACTTGGAACGCGTGACGGCGTTACCCGAAATATTGTGCTTTAAGGAGCCATCTTGATCGAACCTGCATCCGTTCCTGCCTCTGGCAAAGCCACCGCAAAGGCCAAGGAACCCACATTGACCCCAGACGCGCTCCATGCGTTGATTCTTCAATCGCTTGATGATGATCAGGCGCAAGAAGTGGTCACCATTCCGCTTGAAGGCAAAAGCAATATTGCCGACCATATGGTCGTTGCATCTGGCCGTTCGTCGCGCCAAGTGGCCTCGATGGCGCAAAAGCTTGCCGAGCGTATCAAAAAGGCCGGACGTCATGCCCGCATCGAAGGTTTGCCATCGGCGGACTGGGTGCTGATTGATGCCGAAGATGTCATCGTGCATCTTTTCCGTCCCGAAGTCCGCAGCTTCTATAACCTGGAACGCATGTGGGCATTTGGTGATGCGCCCGAAGTCGCGTCGCAATAAGACTGGTCGCCCGCGCCGATGGCGATGCGCCTGCATATCATCGCGCGCGGCAAGATTGGCCGCTCCCCCGAATCGGAACTGGTCGATCGCTATCTGAAACGGATTAGCTGGCCAACACGGCACAGCGAACTGCCGGATCGCGGCGGGGAGCTTCCCGTGTCGGACAGCCCGCACAAAACCATCATCATGGATGAAAAGGGCGAGCAGCTTAGCTCGGTCGAATTGGCGCGCCTCCTTGAACGCTGGCGCGACGATGGTGTGCGCGAAGTACGTTTCCTGATTGGCGCAGCCGATGGCTTTGATGACACGGCCCGCGCCGGAGCGGACAGACTGATTGCCTTTGGCAAAGCGACATGGCCGCATTTAATGGCGCGCGCGATGCTCGCCGAACAATTGTTCCGAGCCACCTCCATCATTGCCAACCACCCCTATCATCGTGAAGGATAAAGCGATGCGGTCTTGGCTTACCCTCGCAACGTTGATTTTGGCGCCTCTGTCTATTGCAGGCGGACTAGCGGTTATACGCCCTGGACACAGCGAGCAGGGCCGTCCGAGCGGCAGTGCCTATATTCTTCCCGCCGCCGGGCAAGTTGTCGCCGGCTTTAGTGAACTTAACGTCAATGGCTATCGCGAGCGCGGCATAAGGCTGACGGTCACACAAGCCGAACGCGTCGTCGCTCCAGCAGGCGGAACAATCTCTTTTGCGGGGCGGTACCGCAGCTATGGCAACATCGTGATTATCGAACACGGCAAAGGCTGGAACAGCCTGATCACCAACCTTGATTCGGTCGAAGTCACTAAAGGCCAGAAAATTGATCAAGGCGCCTTACTTGGGCGCGCCGGAAAAAAGGACCCGAAATTGGCGTTGAACTGCGCAAGAACAGCCGCGTGATGGACATCGCGGCCATGCTTGGTTGAGTTTAGCGCGCTTGGTCGAGGCAGGATATTGGTTGGTGATAACGTGCTTTCACCTTAGGTTCAGTCGCGATATAGCAGCAACAATCTGATGAAATGGAATTGGTCTATGAAGAACCGTTTGCTGCCCTCAACCCTTGCTATAACATTGGCGCTTGCAGTCCCTGCCACCGTTTTGGTCGCGCAAAACATGCAATGGCAACAACAGCAGGCGCAGCAGATTGAGGATCTGGACGAATTCCTTGCGGTGTATCGCAAGGTGAAATCCAGCTATGTCGACAAGGTTGACGACAAGCAACTTATGGAAGGCGCCATTCAGGGCATGCTGGCCAGCCTTGATCCGCATAGTGGTTTCCTCGACCGAACCGACTTTAACTCGTTACGCACGCAGATTGATGGCGAATATGGCGGCCTAGGTCTGACCGTCACGATGGAAGATGAAGCGGTAAAGGTTATCGCGCCGACGAAGGATACGCCCGCGGATAAAGCGGGCATTAAGTCGGGTGATTTCATCACACATTTGGATGGCAAGTTGATTGTCGGCGGTACGCTTGATGAAGCGGTAGAGGCGATGCGCGGCGCGCCGGGTACAACGATCAAGCTTTCGATATTCCGCCCTGGCCGTGATGCGCCGTTCGACCTAACCCTCACACGCGCCATCATCGACCTGAAGCCTGTGCGCTGGGAAGTGAAAGACCGCATTGGCGTCATTTCGGTTACCGGCTTTTCCGAACAGACCGGCGCTGACGTCGTCGCGGCGGTTGCGGGTATCAAGAAAACGCTTGGCGGCAATCCTCTGGGCTATATTGTGGATTTGCGGTCAAACCCCGGCGGTATCTTGGATGAGGCAGTGGCCGTATCCGATGCCTTTTTGACAAAGGGTGAGATTGTATCCGAGCGTGGCCGCGACAAAAATGACATCAACCATTGGTGGGCCGAACGGGCGGTACCCGGTGATGTGACCAATGGTGCACCGATTATCGTTTTGGTTGATGCGGGTTCTGCATCGGCATCTGAAATCGTTGCCGGCGCTTTGCAGGACAACCACCGCGCGTTGGTCATGGGCGAACGCAGCTTTGGCAAGGGGTCGGTGCAAAATGTCCTTCCCTTGACCCGCGACACTGGCTTGCGCCTCACGGTCGCGCGGTATCATTTGCCCTCGGGCCGATCGGTGCAGGAAGGCGGTATCAAACCCGATATCCGCGTTCCGCAATTGACCGACCCCGACTATAAAACGCGCGTTTCGGTGCGCGAGTCCGACTTGCGTCGTCACTTGGTCAATGAACTGAAAGACGACAATAAGGATCTGGAAAAGGACAATGCCGACGATCCCCGCTTCGCCATGACTGCCGAGCAGTTAAAGGCAAAAAATATCGATGATTTCCAGCTATATTACGCAATAGAAACGCTTCAGCGGCTTGGATCGCGGACAATGAAACTTGCGGCAAAACCGTTTACGGGCAAGGCGCAGAATTGATGGGCGCATAGGTTTACGTAAGATCCTGCAACAAGTTCAGGATGGCAGCTTTCTAGGTATCTCCGCATTTATGACATCAAAATTCGATAAGGCCCACTGGCTGGCATTTTTGCTTCCCGCTGCATTGCTGGGCGGCGCTTATGGATCGCAATATATTGGCGGGCTTTACCCCTGCGAGATTTGCTGGTGGCAGCGTTATCCGCATTTCGCGGCCGTCGCGATTGCGTTGGTCGCTTTTGGGGTCGGTAACCCCGGTTTTCGCAAAATGCTCGTCGCGCTCGCCGCTCTTGCAATTGCAACAAGCGGCATCATCGGCGGGTTTCATGCCGGTGTCGAATATGGCTATTGGGAAGGGCTCACCGCCTGCACCGCGACGATTTCAGGTACTGGTGATGATTTGCTCAAATCCATCATGAACGCGCCCTTGGTGCGTTGTGACGTTGCGCCATGGACTTTATTTGGCATTTCCCTGGCGGGATACAATTTCCTCTTGTCGTTCGGCGGCGCAATGCTCATCTTGGCAATGATATGGCGCAACAAGGAAATCTAACAACCGCCACACAGCGGGAACGGGCGATCAAACGGATGATCCGGGTGAACCAAGCGGGCGAATTCGGCGCGAAACGGATTTACGCCGGACAGCTTGCGGTCATGGGTGACCGCACGCCTGCCGCGCGCAGCATCGCGCATATGGCAGAGCAAGAGGAACGCCACCTTAACGCCTTTGACAAGATGATGGCGGAGCGTGGCGTGCGGCCAACAGCCTTGCACCCGATTTGGAGTGCGGCTGGCTTTACACTTGGCGCTGTGTCCGCCGCCATCAGTCCGGAGGCGGCAATGGCCTGCACCGTGGCCGTGGAGACCGAAATTGACCGCCACTACAGCGAACAGCTTGCCGAAATCGGCGAGAGCGACCCCGAATTGTCGGCGATGATTGCAGATTTCCAAGCGGACGAGCAGGAGCATAAGGCAACCGCCTTGGCCGAAGGTGCGGAACGCGCCCCTGCCTATCCCTTGATGAGCGCACTGGTACGCATGGGGTGCCGCACCGCCATTGCCGTGTCGAAACATATTTAAGCTTCATGCCGCATTCAGCCTGCGACCTTCAGATGCAGGTTACATATTCTTTGGAGATAATCGCGTGAGAGCAATGGCCAGAATTTCTTTAGCCAGCATCGCCTTGATGCTGTCGGCGCAGACATCGGCGCAGGATGCCCCGGCAGCCAGGCCCGGTGATGAGAAAATCAACCAGCTTATCATTTACGGCGAGGACAAATGTCCCGAAAGCAAAGGCGACGAGATTGTGGTTTGCGCCCGTTTGGGGGAGGCCGACCGCTTTCGCATACCTTCATCTTTGCGCGGCGATATCAATGACCCGCGTAATCAAGCGATGTCGGAGCGTATCAAATCTTATGAATATGTTGGCGCCAGCGGAACGATGAGCTGCTCGCCGTCGGGCGCTGGCGGTTTTACCGGCTGCGGCTTGGCAGAGATTAACAAGGCGTATGCCGAAAAGGCGCAAGACACAGGCATTGTCTTTGGCCGCTTAATCGCCGCCGAACGTGCCAAGCGCATGGCAGGCGTCGATGCCGAGGCTGCAGAGGTGGAAGCCCGCGTGCAGGCGTTCGAAAAAGGCCGCGCTGAACGTGAGGCAAAGTTGCAGGCCGAGTTAGAAGCCAAGGAAGCGGCAAGCGCCGATGCACAGCCGCTTCCTGAACCCAAATAAGGAAGCGGCTTAGCCCTTCGCCTTTTCCGCTGCGACCCAATCTTTGATTTGCTGATCAAGGACATTCAGCGGCACTGACCCCTGGCCAAGCACCGCGTCATGGAAGGCAGCCAAATCAAATTTGCTCCCAAGCTCCTTGGTCGCCATATCCCGCAATTCTCGGATTTTCAGCTCGCCTAATTTATAAGCCAAGGCTTGGCCGGGCCAGCTAATATAACGGTTGACCTCCGCCTCGATATTCGCGGCGGACAAGGCGCTGTTATCGGTCATAAAGGCGATGGCCTGCTGCTTGCTCCAACCCTTGGCATGAATGCCGGTGTCGACCACCAAGCGGCATGCACGCCACATTTCGTAGGATAGCCTGCCCATGTCCTTGGCAGGGGTATCATACAGCCCCATTTCGATGCCAAGCCGTTCGGAATAGAGGCCCCAACCTTCCGTAAACGCGGTGAAGGACGCGCCATATTTGCGGAAATCGGACAAAGGCAGTTCCTGCTGCAGGGCAATCTGGTTGTGATGCCCCGGAACGGCTTCGTGCGCTGACAGCGCCGGAATTTCCCAAAACGGCCGCTGGTTCAGCTTCGATGTGTTGACAAAATAGGTCCCTGAAATGCTGATCTCGGGTGATCCCGGATTATAATAAGCCGTCGTCGTGCCCTCGGCCGTCTCTGCGGGAATTTGTCGGATGCCATAGGGCAAGCGGGGCAGGTGCCCGAACAATGTGGGCATCTTGCCGTCGATGATCTTGGTCACACGGGCGACCTTCTCCATCAGTTCCTCAGGCGTTTTGGCATAATATTGCGGGTCAGTCCGCAAATGCGCGATGAAGGCTTCGCGGCTTGGGTAGCCAGCCTTTTTGGCGACCTCTACCATTTCGGCACGGATCCGCGTCACTTCGCTGAGGCCGATTTGGTGGATTTGTTCAGCGGTCAGATCAGTCGTCGTTTCCTCACGAATACGAAAGGCATAATAGGCCGCACCATTTGGCTGCGCCGAAACACCTGGCGCCTTGGCGCAGGCTGGCTTGTAGCTTGTTGTGTACCACGCCAGTTGCTTGTTCAGCGCTGGATACACGACCATGCGGATGGTCGCTTCGGCGTTTGCGGCCAATATAGCAAAGTCGGTTTCCGAAATATTTTCAGGACGCTTGCCGGCATAAGGTCCGTAGAAACGCGACCGGCGAATGTCGGGGGCAATAAGCCCGCTGATTGTGCCTTCAAAGCCGTTTAACGTTTCGCAAGCTTGTGTAAACTTGCCCTTGATAGCAACATTGGCGACCGCGATATTTTCATCATTAGCCCGCGCATATTGGGTCAGGCGTGCGTTGTAGGATTCAAAATCTCGCTTGGTTTTGAACGGCAGGTTTTGTGCCATGCCGGCCAGTTGCTGATGCCAGCTGGAATAGGTCGTGAAGTTGATGGCCCGTTGGCCAAATCTATTGCCCTCAATCGCCGAATTGAGCGATCGCCGCAATATGCCTGCTTCAACCTTTGTTGGCGCATCAAGCGATGCCGCCGGTATGGCGTCCAAACGGATAAGAAATTGCAAGGCTTCCGTTGCTCTGCGGTCCTGCGCGGCAAGCGTATAATCGCCAAGTTCATTGGCATAATCATTCACGCCAAGCGCGCTTGCGTACACAGGCTGCTCTTTTAACGTATACGCCCAGACATCGCTGACAAGATTGTTCAGGTCAGTATTGGCATCGGCATAAGCGGGCACCGACAACGCACATAAACAGCCGGCAAGTAACACACTGCGCATAACGCATCTCCATGACATATCAGTGCGATGACTTAAGCAGGGCAGGGACCAATTGGCCAGTGGCTTATGCTATTCGGCAGCTTCCAATGCCACATGGTCGGACAGAGGCTGGCTGAGCCGCGTAAGCATTTCCTTCGGGCAAATTTGCCAGAATTCGCCGCGTCTGCGATCCCAATCCTCAATGATCGATTTCGACCATGCGCTGTCCGTTGTCCGCGCGTGTTCTGTGATAAGTGCCTTTAGCTGCTCTTCCCAATAGGCACTTTCCAGACGTTGCCACACGATGCTGTCAGGATTGGCCATGGCGGCGAAGTCACCACCGGCATCGAGCACAAAGGCCATCCCGCCCGTCATGCCAGCGCCGAAATTGCTACCGACCTTGCCCAAAATGACCGCCACGCCACCGGTCATATATTCCAGCCCGTTTGAACCGCAGCCTTCGACGACGACATGCGCGCCAGAGTTGCGGACGGCAAAGCGCTCGCCTGCTTGCCCTGCCGCGAACAGCCGGCCTGATGTGGCGCCATAGAGCACGGTGTTGCCGATGATGCTATTTTGATGGCTGGTAAGCGGGCTGCTGACCGTTGGACGCACAATGATCGTTCCGCCGGACAGGCCCTTGCCGACATAGTCATTGGCATCGCCAAAGACTTCCAATGTAATACCTTGGCACAAAAACGCCCCAAGCGACTGACCGGCAGAGCCACGCAAGCGGACATGCACATGGCCTTCTGCGAGGCCCTTCATGCCATATAACCGCGTGATTTCCGAGCTGAGCCGCGTGCCCACCGCGCGATGCGTGTTGCGGACATTGTACGTCAACTGCATCTTTTCGCGTCGTTCGAACACTGGCCTACCATCATGGATCATTTGCGCATCAAGGCTATCGGGTACTTCGTTGCGGAATGTCGGGATGTTGAACCGGCGCGCACTGTCTGGCGCGTCGACTTTGGCGAGGATCGGGTTAAGGTCAAGATCGTCAAGATGCTCTGCACCGCGGCTGACCTGCCGCAACAATTCGGTGCGTCCGATCACCTCGTCAAGGCTGCGATAGCCAAGCTTAGCCAATATTTCGCGCACTTCTTCGGCGATGAAGGTCATCAAGTTGATGACCTTTTCCGGCGTGCCCGTGAATTTTTTGCGCAACGCTTCATCCTGAACACACACGCCAACAGGGCATGTGTTTGAATGGCATTGGCGCACCATGATGCAGCCCATGGCAACGAGGCTTAGGGTCCCGATGCCAAATTCCTCAGCGCCCAATATCGCGGCAACAACAATGTCGCGTCCGGTTTTTAGGCCACCATCGGTACGCAGCTTGACGCGGTGACGAAGCCCATTGAGCGTGAGCACCTGATTGGCTTCGGATAGCCCCATTTCCCATGGCGTGCCTGCATATTTGATGCTGGTTTGCGGGCTTGCGCCCGTACCACCGACATTGCCCGTGACGAGGATGACATCCGCATGTGCCTTGGCTACGCCTGCCGCAATCGTGCCAATGCCTGCCGCACTGACAAGCTTCACACAGACCCGCGCACGCGGGTTAATCTGCTTGAGATCGTAGATCAGCTGCGCCAAATCTTCGATGGAGTAAATGTCGTGGTGCGGTGGCGGTGAAATCAGCGTCACGCCCGGCGTCGAGTGCCGCAGCCGTGCAATCATTTCGGTCACCTTAAAGCCGGGCAGTTGCCCACCTTCGCCGGGCTTTGCGCCCTGCGCGACCTTGATTTCAATTTCCTCGCACGCACCCAAATATTCGGCGGTAACACCGAAGCGGCCGCTTGCGACTTGCTTGATGACGCTGTTGGCGTTGTCACCATTCTCATATGGCTTGAAACGCTTGCTGTCTTCGCCGCCCTCGCCCGAAACGGCCTTTGCGCCGGTCCGGTTCATGGCGATGGCCAATGTTTCATGTGCCTCTGGCGACAACGCGCCAAGCGACATTCCGGGTGTTACAAAACGTTTGCGGATTTCAGTTATCGCCTCAACCTCGTCAATCGCAACCGGCTCTTTCGCGAAGTTGAACTCCAACAAATCGCGCAAGTAAATCGGCGGCAGTTCTTTGACGCCTTGGGCAAATTGCGTGTAGGTCGAATAGCTGTCATTCGCCACGGAGCTTTGCAACAGATGCATCAGGCCAGCGGAATAGGCATGTTCTTCCCCGCCATCACGTTGCTTGTAAAAGCCGCCAACGGGTAACCGCGCAACCGCGGCGTCGAACGCATCGGCGTGACGATCACGCGCGTTCACATATAAAGAGTGATAGCCTTCGCCCGAAATCTTGTTCGGCATGCCGGGGAAGAAGTCATTGACCAACGCACGCGACAGGCCAACCGCTTCAAAATTATAGCCACCACGATAGCTGGATATAACTGCGATGCCCATTTTGGACATGATCTTCAGCAGCCCTTCGTTAATGGCCGTGCGGTAATTTTCGATGGCTTGCAATAATGTCAGGCTGCCCAGCAGGCCGCGGCCATGGCGATCGGCAATCATAGCTTCGGCAAGATAAGCGTTCACGGTGGTTGCACCAACGCCAATGAGCACGGCGAAATAATGCGTATCTAAGCATTCGGCGGAACGGACGTTAATCGACGAATAGCTGCGCAGGCCATTGCGGACCAAGTGCGTATGCACAGCAGCAGCAGCCAGGATCATCGCGATTCCCACTCGGTCTTCACTGATATTATCGTCGGTCAAAAACAGCTCGGACTTGCCCATACGCACCGCGGCGACGGCTTCTTCACGGATGCGCGTGATGGCGGCGCGCAGGCCTTCTTGCCCGGCGGATATGTCATAGGTGCAGTCGATTTCGGCGCCAAGCGGTCCGAACGCGGACTTGAGCTTGCGCCAATCATGCGCGGTCAGAACCGGGCTATCCAGCACCAGCACGTCTGCATTCTGGCTCGTCTCCTCCAAGATATTGGCAAGGTTGGAAAAGCGTGTCTTCAGGCTCATCACATGCCGTTCGCGCAAGCTGTCGATCGGCGGGTTAGTGACCTGGCTGAAATTCTGGCGGAAGAACTGGCTGATGAGGCGCGGCTTGTCGCTGATAACCGCCAAAGGCGTATCATCGCCCATCGACCCGATGGCTTCTTTGCCATCTTCAATCATGGGCGCGAGGATCATCTCGACATCTTCCAACGTCATGCCAGCGGCGATCTGACGCTGCGTCAATTCCGCGCGCGACCAAGCGGGCGCGCTGTCGTCGCCAGCTTCGGGCAAGTCGGTGATCCGGCGGAAGCCGCCGACCAAAGCGCCATAATCCTGTTCGGCCGAAATGCGGTCCTTCAACTCGCCGTCGCGGTATAATTTGCCTTCATCCAAATTGACGGCAATCATTTGCCCGGGGCCAAGGCGGCCCTTTTCCAATATCGTCGTTTCGGGCAGGATGACCATCCCGGTTTCCGAACCAATGACCAGCAAATTGTCCGACGTCCGGCTGTAGCGCAGCGGACGCAAAGCGTTGCGGTCAACGCCTGCGACGGCCCAATGGCCATCGGTCATCGCCAAGGCGGCAGGGCCATCCCATGGTTCCATCACGCTGGCCATATATTCATACATCGCGCGGTGGGTGGCGGGCAGATTGGGGTTTGATTGCCATGCTTCGGGGATCAGCATCAGCTTTGCGGTCGGCGCTTCCTTGCCTGAACGCACCAAGGTTTCGAACACGGCATCCAATGCAGCGGTGTCCGATGAGCCGGCTGGGATAACGGGTTTAATATCATCGGACTGCGCGCCAAAGGCGATGCTGGCCATCTTTATCTCGTGGCTCTTCATCCAATTTTGGTTGCCGCGAATGGTGTTAATTTCCCCATTATGCGCTAGCCCGCGGAAAGGCTGCGCCAACCACCATTGTGGGAACGTGTTGGTCGAATAGCGTTGATGGAAAATCGCAACGCGGCTTTCAAAACGGTCGTCCTGAAGGTCAGGATAAAAAACCGACAAGGATTCAGCAAGAAACAGGCCCTTGTAGACAATCGACCGGCACGACATCGAACAGATATAGAAATCGCGAATTTGCGCAGCGATGATCTTCTTTTCGATCCGGCGGCGGACGAGATACAGGTTCTTCTCAAATTCTGTTGCGTCGACCTCATCGGGCATTGGTCCCGCAATCATGATCTGTTCAATCTCAGGCCGCGTTGCCTGTGCCTTGTCGCCGATGACGGACACATTGACGGGTACCTGACGCCAACCATAAATTGTGTAGCCTGCGTCGATGATCTCTGCCTCGACAATCGTCCGGCAATTCTCTTGTGCGCTCAGGTCAGTGCGCGGCAGGAATACCATGCCAACCGCAAGCCGGTTAGGCATCGGCCGGTGGCCGCTGTCCGAAATCGCATCGTCAAAGAAGCGGAAGGGCAGGTCGATATGCAGGCCTGCGCCATCGCCGGTTTTGCCGTCGGCATCGACTGCGCCGCGATGCCAGACCGCCTTCAACGCCTCAATACCCGCCGCAACGACGCGGCGCGACGGCTTGCCATCTGTCGCCGCGATCAAGCCAACGCCGCAGGCATCGCCTTCGGACTCAGGATGATACATGCCTTCGCGGGCGAGGCGTTCATGTTCGGGGGTCGGGTAAAATAGGGTCATGCTGCTTGCCTCTCGCGGCTTGCTTTTGATTTCAGATAATTATGCATATGCTGCGTGACGTCGCGGCCGTCGCGGATTGCCCAGACGACAAGGCTTGCGCCGCGCACGATGTCGCCGACTGCAAAGACTCCATCGAGGTTGGTCATCTGCGTTTTATGGTCAACACGCAACGTGCCCCAGCGGGTTACGTTGAGGTCGGGGG
>Ga0114973_10000567_pt1 | contig 28233 bp, 23 predicted proteins | sample M_140807_MF_Meta_FD_87025 | JGI IMG/M metagenome (GOLD analysis project Ga0114973, IMG submission 87025) | Freshwater microbial communities from Lake Montjoie, Canada to study carbon cycling - M_140807_MF_MetaG | ecosystem: Environmental > Aquatic > Freshwater > Lake | place: Lake Montjoie...
TATTATCATTATACCATATTCTTAATTTTTTTTCTTCACCAGCATTTGGATTTCCTCCCATATTATCATTAGTTACTTTAAATCTATTTGATTTCCACATTCCATGTTTATCTTTAATAATACCAGTAACAACATTATTTTTACCTTCAGAACCATATTTAGCATTTTTTATTTCTCTATTGTTAAATTTATAAAAATCAACAAATTCATCTTGATTAAAGATTAAATCTGCTGTTGCATCAAATTGTTCTACCTTTTTTGGTGTAGTTGAAAAAATAAAGAAAAGTATAACTAAAATAATTACTAATGAAACTAAAGATATTATCTCCATTTATATATAAATATTATATAGATATTTTTTAAACTTCATTATCATTAATAACTCTTTTAGAAGTTTTTTTAGAAGTTTTTTTAGTTTTTTTAGGTGTGGTTTCTTTAAGTTTCTTTTCTAAAGCTTTTTGTCTTTTTGCTTCTGCTTTTTTAAATGCAACTTCTTCATCTGAATCCCAAAACTCACCAACTTCAGCATTAGTATTTACTTTGTTATCAAAATTATTTCCTGTGATAAATTCTAATAAATTTTTGTCATTTGGATCATAAATTGATATATCCAAAGATGGATTTGTAACATTATGTTTTTCATTTTCATGTAGCATATAATATACATTAAGAGGATCTGTTCTTCCTATTCTTTGTGCACGTCCAATAATTTGAGTTTCTAATTCTTTATTCATCTCATGATAAATAATAATATCAGAAGCCATTTGAAGATTTAGTCCCGATCCATAGTATTGAGCATTTAATAGTAATACTTTAACTTCTTTTTTATTAAATTTATCAATAGTATTTGTAACAGCACCACAAGATCCAGATAACTTGGAAAATGAAATTCCATTTTCTTTTAACAGTCTACCAATAGAATCATTTGTATTTTCATAACATGAGAATATTAAGAACTTGCCATCAGGTTTTTTTGATATTATATTTATCAAGTTGTCATTTTTTGATAATAGTTCTTTTGGTACTTCTTCCTTTTTACATTTTTTACCTTTTTTTTCCTCAGTCTTAACAATTACATGAAGATCTTTAAGAACAAATGGAGCTCTACATATTGGACATATTCCATTAATCATTGTAAGACATGGAACGCAAAATAAATTATTACAACATTTCATAACAGCTGGATTTGAAAAATCCATTAAACATACTGGACATGATTCTGATGCATAAGACTTAATTTTTTCTTCTATTGATTTTAACTTGTCTTCTAATGACTTGACTTTTTCTCCAAGTTTTTTAACTGTATCTTCATGTGCTTTTGTATCATCTGCAATTCTTTCTGATTGATATTTTAGCTCTGCTTTTTTATTATGTATCTCTTTTTCTAGTTTACTTGTAATAGCTTTAAAAATATTATCATCTGTATCAGCATTACAATTAATTTTACCAACTGCTTCAACTATATTACCTGCATTAATCATATTCATTACATCTTCATTAACAAATTCCTTAATCATTCCTACTGCTTTAGGTGTCAAACAATGAATTAAAATTTGATTTAATGCAGGTAAATCCATGGAATTTGAAACGTAATCATCATTATTTTTAACTATTAAAAAATTAAATACAATCTTTTGCAAATTACTAAAAATTTCTCTAATGTATAATTTTTTAATATACGCTAAACCAGATGGTGTTGCTGTAATAAACCATATAAAATTTGCCTGCCATGGAATATCAGCTGGTAACTTGATTGATAGTACTTCATCAATAATTATTCTTGACCATTTGACTTCTTTATACTTTGTGAAAAAATCTTGAGACATTGATGATGTTACTATAACCACATCATAATGTTCTAAACACTGTTCTGGTAATATATCTAGTTCCTTTTGTGTTTCTGAATCATCTGATATTTTATACACAGACTTGATACTATCTAATACACTATGTCTATGAATTAGTTTAACACGGAGTTTAGTATTTTCTGTAAATGTTTTATACCATTGTGATGATAGATTATGTGGAATTAAAATTAAATTTGTCTTGATTGGTTCTACTGCATCCAAGTATTTAATTGAAGTAAATTGTGTTGAATTAATAATTTTTGGATTATTTGGTGGTACTAATGAACTAACTATCATTGCTACAACAGTTAAAGTTTTTCCAGCACCAACTTTATCAGATAATACACCAAAATTTGTATTTATCAAATACTCTATATTCTTAAATTCACCATTATTTCTATAATACCATGAATGATACCAATAATTATTTCCAAAAATATTTGCATCTTCTGCAATTGCATTTTCTGGCAAATTAATAGTTCCTTTTGTTGAAACAGATGAATTTAACTTCAAACGAACTTCACCTGTTGCTTCTAAATTTAACATTGCATAAACAGAACTTTTTTGATGCTCTTTTAATTTAATTTTTAAATTTTTAGGTTGTTCTATTTGAGGTGCATCAGCTTTAATATTATTCATTAGGCTATGATTATATTAAATATAATTTTGAATTTAAATCATTTTAAAAATCAATTTTTTAATCTAATAATAATTAATAAAACCTATAATACTTATAAACTATATGTTCTTTGTTTCTAAAAAGAAGGTAAACTACTTTTTCTTCATCACTCATTAAAATTATATTATATATATTATATTATATATATTATATGAAATGGAAGGATAAGATTAAAGAGTGGAAAAATGGAATTCCACAATCATACCCATCTAATATTAAAAAAAGGTTTTTTTATCAAACATCAGTTATTGATTCAAATTTATCAAATGAATATAAAGAAAAATATATAGAATCAAATAGATTAGAAAAAATATCACAGGACTATGATTCATTTAAAGAACATTTTATTAAACCAAAAAATAAATATGTTACTTCTTTTACTAATTTATCAGGTAATTCTGTTTTAGTTGTTCCAGTACCTAGTAAAAAATCTAAACGTAATTATACAACCTTAAAAGATTTTATTGATAATGCTCCTAAGGTACAACAAAAAGAATTTTGGATTCATGTTGCAGAATGTATTATTGAAATGTTAAAAATTGTTGATACAATATATATTAATACACATGGTCTTGGTGTTTATTATTTACATGTAAGACTAGATACAAAACCTAAACATTATTATTCAAAAGAATTAATATAAAAAATACTTAAAGTAGTTCAAAAAAACTATTTTAAGCTTTACCTAAAAAATAGTCATCGATTTCATCTGGACTTGGTAAACGACCTTTAGTTTGTAAAAATGTATTTTTTAAATTTTCTAATTCTTTTTCTTTTTCCAAACGTTTTTTTTCTATTTGAAGAGATGAGTTTTGGATAACTATTTTCTTAATTTCATCATCTTCATCATCATCATCTTTATGTTCTTCTCTGTCGTAAACTAGTGTTGGATTAATTTTGCCTAAAATATCAGGTTTAATTAGATCATGAATTTCCCCAAATGTCTTTTTAAATAGCTCAATAATACCTGTATTAACTGATGGTGCAGTTTCCTCTAATCTATCATATTCTTCAGCACAAGTTTTTAGCATTTCAGTAACAGAAAGTCTCTCTTTTGGACTTTTTGCTAATTCAATTCTAATATTTCTTGAAAATTTTTCCCAAGCAATATATGAAACTCTATGAGCTTCTGTTATTTGTGCAATTTTTAGATATTGATGAATTGTTGAAATAATTCCAGCAATTAGATTAAGTCCACCAACAGTCATTACATAAAAACTTAGATAATTAACAGGAACTCTATCTTGAGCAAAATTAGCTGTTCCTGTTAAAGTTGATAAAATAATTACAGGAATTGTATAAATTGCGTTAATCCATCTAAAATGTTCATATGATTTTAAATGTAACCATTTATAACATACTGCTTTATCTGCCCATTCTTTAAGAATTTGTTCTTCTTCTCTTTTCCATTTCCTTATTGGTAAACTATGAGTTTGAGATTTAATATCTGTTAAATCCATTATATATAATAATAACTTAGAAATTAAATTTTTGATAATTCACCATAATTTGATTCATGTAAAATTTTAACAGAATGTGTTAACTTTGTTATAAACTTATTTGATATAGAAGCATGGGATTCTAAAACTTCTAAAAAAAGTGTACTTATTCCTTCATATTCTATTAAAAATTTTTTATGTTGAGTATTTAAATTAACAATCACATTTTTAATATCAAAATTCTTTTTATTTGTACAATTAGCCTCTATAAAATTATGGAAGTTTTCTATTTGAATTTTATAGTTCTCAAAATAATCTTTTATTAAATTAATACATGAAATTATTGTATCAGGATCAACATCAATATCTAATGAATTTGGTGATATAATATCTCTTAACTTTTTCTTCATATAGTCTTTTTCTGACTCAGATTCAGAAGACTCGAAATTATACAGTGATTTAATAATTTGTTTTAGTAACAAATATAAATCTTGATATAACTTTATCAAACAATTTTTTCTATAAGATACAAAATATTCATATTCTTTTTCAACAAGTTGTTTATTAAAATATAGTAAATCTAAATCTAGTGAATAATTAAAAAAATTATATGTATTTTTATTTAGTAGAAGTGAATGAGTATTTTGAATTTTTGCAATAATATCATTATAAACTATAAAATGTTCTTGAGCTGTTTTATAGTTTGCCAATATACTTAATATCAAATTACTATGGTTATTTTGCATTTAATATTATGATATGATATAATATATATTATATTTATAATAACTTGGTTAAAAATATTATTATAATTTATTATAATAATATTTTTGTGTATAGATATTTCCTATCTACTATATATCTATAAAATAATTTTAAATAATTTCATCAACTAGGCCTTTATCTAAACATTCTTGAGCATCCCAATCTAAATCATGCTTAAGAATTTTTACCAAATCCTTTCTTGCTAAATTAGTTTTTTCCTCATACATATCCTTAATTTTCTCATGGGTTTTCTTAATATTTTTATAGTCATCATCTAGTTCTGCCATTTTACCCCACATTCCAGATCTTACTTGATGAATTAACATTGTTGCATTCTTTTTAATATATCTTTTAGATCCATGAATTGAAATAAGTGTTGCTGCAGATGCAGCAAAACCATCTACAATAGTATGAACAGGTACTTTTAACTCTTCCATACAATCAATAATTGAATTTGCTGCAATTACAGATCCACCACCTGATGTAATATGTAGTCTAATTGGCGGAGCATCCATTGAGTATTTTGACGCTACATTTAATAAATGTTCTTCCATTTCTCTAAGTTCTTTTTTAAGAGTATCTGCTGTTTCAAAACTAATTTCATCTTGAAAATAGATATTATTATTCATTGTATATAAATTATCACCACTTGAACCCTTTGGTTTCTTACCAATTAAATTCATTAGTTCATCAAGCCCATCATCTTTTCCATCTAAAGATTCATCATCAGAATCATTGGATTTTGATCTTTGTTTAGACTTGTTAACTTGTTTTCTTGATCTTTTTCCAAGAACTGATTTAAAATCATCATTTAATTTATATCCACCCCATTCACTAATAATTGTCATTACTATTATAATAGTAATTATAAACATTTTTTTAAATAGAAAAAATCAAGTATTTTACTTGTTTTTTATTTTTAATAAAAGAATGTTTATTTAGTGAGATGCTGGATCCCACTTAACAAGTGAAATCCCCCATAGCTAGGCTACAGTTGAAGTTTTTTATAAAACTCCCAAAAATACAGCCATTTATCTAGACTTTGAACTGCCCCCTCTCTTGACAGCTCCACCACCACCAACCTTAGTAGATGTGTTATCATCTTCCTCGGAAGTAGAAGTATTTGGTTTGGGTTTGTCTTCAAAGAAGACACGAATGCGTACAAGTCTTGTATCTTTAGGCTGATCAGATGTTTTAACAATCTTCAAGCCCTTAGATTTAAAGTATCTTGTACACTGAGAGAAGTTTCCGGCAATAGTCCAAACTTTTGATCGCGCTAATCCCTCCTTATGAGGAATTATCTTTGGATCATTCATGGCTGCTTGGATATCTTCATTAGTAGGAATAGGATGCTTCTTTCTAAAATTAATATCCTCAGATGTTTCTGCACGGGGATGACCTCCGCCAACAGCTTCTAGTTTTTCTCTAACAAGAAGTTTTGCTTTATTGCCCTCTACTGCAATTGTGAAAGTATGAGTTTCTGCAAGATCAGAATTAGTCTTCCTAAGATCATCGCATATAATCTTGATCACAGTAGGGTTCATTAGAGCTAGTGCTGGCTTAAATTGTCTTTTATCAGCAGCGCATAAAGACATGAAAGCTGGATCAGCAGGAGGCAAATCTTTAGGATCAGATAACTGATAAGATTTGTCAACTGGTAAATCAGTTTCACATTTATACGAACCATCAGACTCGGGTTCTACAACAGGTAGCTGTTTGTTAAACTCCTCGACTATTAGACTTCTTAGAACTTTAGAAGCTTTAGGAAGTGGTTTTGGTGTTGGTTGAAGTGGTGGAGAGGTTTGGGATACAGTTGAGATAGCAGAATTATCTTCAACTATAGCTAACCCTTCTATCAATTTAGAATTTTCATCTTGCAGATCTAAACCTTCAAGAAAAAAACTTATATCTAAATTTATTGGATCTAAATCCAAAAAACTTGTATCTAAATCTTCTGGGTTAAGGGCAAAACAAGTGTTCGGTAAACTCATTGCAATAATTAATGGGTCGGACACTTACCGTTTCTAATATAATGGTGAAACGATGACAAGAATTATCTCTTGTCATTGTTATACTGTTTCCAATATAATGGTGAAACGGTGACAAGAATTATCTTTTTCTTGTCATATGGTATGTTAATTTTTTTTGTCCCCCATACCGGGGACAAAAAACATGACATAAAGGTTCATATATAACTTTAATTTTTCAATTTTTTATTAGCAATCATACAACTTGTCTGATTTGCTTGATACTTCGAACATGCAAAAAATCACTATGTATATATGACTGTATTTATATAAAATAATTTTTTGAATTTTTATGCACTAATTAAAAATTCTTCACCTTCACATGGCAGAATATCATCATCTAAATCATTATCATCTTCATTCATAAAATCTAACAAAGCTAAATTATATTGTCTTTTTTCTTCTACTGAACCTGTTTCATCATATAACTCCAAACCTTGAAGCTTTGAATTATTAATGCTTGGTAAACCATTCCATAATCCATCATCATCTAACCCATACATAATCTGATCTGGAGTTTTATTTTTAATTGATTTAGTGATCTTTTTAATTTTTAATCCATATTGACTAAATATTACACTATTGATTATTTTGATTTGATCTTTTAACTCGAGATCCACAATATTTTTATTGTATGTTTTCAAATTAAATTTATATGAAATCTCTTTTTTATTGCAATCAATATAATTAACACATGAAAGCACATTAACATCAAGTTCTGCTTGAGATAACTGACTTTCTAAATTATTAATATCAAAACCACATAACTTAATTGCATTAAGTGCATACAAATGATTTGTATATGTGTTTCTTGTTGTAAATTCCATATAACATGAATTTATCCATTTATCTGAAACTATATTAGACTTGATTATATCTAATTTATCATCTGTACATTGTGTCTCTGTTGAAATAATATTTGTCAAATTATAATACCATTTCATTTTATCTTTAGTATTAAATTCTTCAACTAGTCCATGTGTAAGTTCAACTGTTTCATCAAGTTTATAACAGTTTCTAAATCTATATCTATTAATTGCTTGTATATCTTTATCTTCTAAATACTCATCTTTTTGTTTTAAAAGGCCAACAAATTCTTCCTTGGAAATATCTGGTGCATCTAGTATACCCTGAACAGATGTCTCTTTTTCTTGATTTTCTCTAGATTGTCTAATATCTTTCATAGATGCAACTAGTTCAGAATCTTTTTCTTCGAATCTAAAAAAGTCTAATTTATATTCTTTAAACTTTGCATATCCATAAAATGATGCTGAAAAATTCAATCTATTTTCTATATTTTCCCAAGAGTTTCTCACAAATAAATCATAAATTGGTTCAAACTTATATGGATAATGAATTACTGATTCTAATTTAGATTCAGAACCTTCAGATTTATCCTTTTTAACTTTAACCGGAACTAAATTATTATGAAGTTCATAATGTGTTAGATAATAATCAGAACACAAAATTTGTTCAACATCCTCATATGTCATAATATCTTCACTTGAATCGAACTCTTTGTATAAATTCATAGATATATATATTGTTTTATTAATGGGTTCTCTTACTCGATGTAACATTTGACAGAATTCTTGAGCACCTAAAGAATTTTCACAACCATAAGCATATATTGAATCAAAAACATCAGGTATGTCATAAGACACACCCATACATACTGATGGAGTATAGATTACAACATCATATAATCCCCAAGTACTATTTACATTAAGTAAATTTTTAACCTTTTCATGATCATCTGTCTCCTTATGAATTAGAAGGATTCTTTTATCAGGATAGTCTTGTTCTATCTTAGTCTTCAAATCTTTTGCTTTATTATTAGATGCCATTGGTATAACTATCTTTTTTTCCTCTCCAATAGCTTCTAAAACTTTTCTTACCCAATCATTCCATGTTAGAGTCACAATTGTATAGTCCTTAAATGGTTTGTAATGATTTACTATTAGTTGATAATCCAAATTTTCATCTGATAAAATTCTTTTATAAAATTGAACACATCTATCAGACAAATCTGCATCCATAATTATAACTTTTTTAGCGTCTTCAATTCTCATTTCTAAGTTAGACACAGTAATATTTGCTTTAGGATTTTTAGTAAAATGTGTGGATGTGATATATCTAGCTAAACTTTCACATTCATCAACAATTACATAATCATATGAATCACGAGATAGTCTAGTAAGTGAATCAATCTGACAAATAATTCTTTTTGCATGAATATCTGGTTCGGCAATATCAGAATATAGTTTAAAACCAAAACGTTCCAAATCACCAAGTAGTTTAACACCAAAAGTTCTTCTTGAACTAATGAATAACATGGTGGTTTCTGGAGTAATAACATCTGTATTAGGATCAAATAATGCTTCAAAAAGATTTGAAGTTTTACCAGTACCTTTTTCTGATTGTACACATATTAGTCTTTTAGACAAATAAGGTTTATATACTTCAGGAACCAATTTTTCTTGATTTAATTCAACAAGTCTTGATTTAGGTTGTATTGTCTGAATATCTAATACAACTGGTTTTATAGGATATGCATTAACTATATCTGAAAATGATGATTTTGATTTAAAAATATTAACAATTCCTTCATCTTTACACCATTTAATTAAACTACCAATTCCAAGTTTTTTTCCTGTTGTTGGCTTCTTAAATCCTTCCCAAGTTCTAATCATTTTTGATCCATCATATTTACTACTTTGTCTAGACCAACTATCCCAAAGATTAAAATATACTCCTGTATTTTCTTCAGAACTATCTAAACTTGATAAAGCCATACCAATTCCAAGCCATTTAGAATAATCATCATAGTAGTCAGATGGAAGTTGAAAAAGAATTTCTTCTAAATTTACATTAGAAATATTTGTATTTGCTACTCCCCCTGAACTAATATCAACATTTATTTTCATTTTAGAAACAGGTGTTATCATTTGTCTTACAGTAACTTCAGGATATGATGAGTATATATGTGTTATCATAGTTCTTAACCAAAATGCATAAGGTTCTAGTCCACAATTCATATCTGTCATTGTATGCTGACCATTAATTTCTAACTCGATTGGAATCATAATTGCATTTTTACCATACTTTGCAGAATAACATAATCTTAAACAAGTCATATTATAAATAGAAGAGTCAGAAAATTCAATATTATGTTCTGCATGAGCTCTTTGGTAAAAATCTTTTGCAACCAAATGATTGGAAAAATTTACCCCTCGAAAAATAACACGATAAGAGTATTTAGATGATTCTTTAACAGAATATCTTGAATCAGACTCTAACACTATAATTTTATTAACTGGATAAGAATATCCATAATAATCCTGAATTGCCTTTTGAACTTTGCAAATATTAGATTTTACTATTTTTAGTGATTTTTCATAAGAGTTTACACCTTTCATATCTAAATCTAAAGCAAATTGAATTTTCATTGAATCAGTCCAAAATTCATAAAAACATGATCTTCTGTTACTAACAATTTTTTGCCATATTATACTAGGTTCCAGTACATAGAATCTTTTTGGATTACCAGCATTTATTTTAGTACCTGATCCAGAACCCTTCGATGGAATATCTTCCTGAAAAAGTTTGACATTGCTCTTAGATTGTTTAAATTTTTTAAAGGCATCCTCTTTTGAATAGATAGCTGTTGTCATTTTTAATTAATTATATCAATATCTTTTTAAGTTAAAAAAATTAAAAATTCAATTTTTATCTTATATTAGAGATATTGCAGATTATGATTTTGTAATATTTAAGTATAATGGTCTCAAATATATAGATTAAAGACTTGTATTTAATTGCAAGTCAAAAATTGAATTTTTTTAACTTAAAAGAATATCAAATATATATTTTTAAACAAATGGAAGCAAACGTAACAACAAAATCAAATCTTCCCAGTAAAGCTGGTTTTACTTCTCGCACGAGTAATCTTCCCAGTAAAGATGGTTTGATTGCTCGTCCAAACAATCTTCCCAGTAAAGCTGGTTTTACTTCTCGCACGAGTAATCTTCCCAGTAAAGATGGTTTGATTGCTCGCACGAGTAATCTTCCCAGTAAAGATGGTTTGATTGCTCGTCCAAACAATCTTCCCAGTAAAGCTGGTTTGATTGCTCTCACGAGCAATCTTCCCTGGGTAGAGAAATATCGTCCAGATCAAATTATAAATATTATTTCTCATAAAGAAATATTAAATACTCTAAGTACTTTGATGGAAAAAAATAATTTTCCACATGTCATCTTCTATGGTCCTCCTGGAACTGGTAAAACTACAACAATTCTAGCCTGTGCAAAACATATGTTTGGTCAATCATACACAAATATGGTCCTAGAGTTAAATGGTTCAGATGATCGTGGAATTAATGTTGTTAGAGAACAAATTAAAGACTTTTCACAAAGTGATCTTTTTTCAAATGAAATTTTTAATGTAAATAAAAAAAATCACAAGCTGGTTATATTAGATGAAGCAGATTCAATGACTTATGATGCACAGTTTGCTTTGCGACGAGTGATTGAAACTTATACATCAACTACTAGATTTTGTCTTATTTGTAACTATTCGACAAAAATAATTCCATCACTGCAGTCTAGATGTATTACATTTAGATTTTCTCCAATACCAGTTGAAGATCATATATCTCATATTAAAAAAATAGTAGAATTAGAAACAATGAATTTAGATGAAGATGTAATTCATGAGATTATTAGATTATCAGATGGAGATATGAGAAAATCAATTAATGTGTTACAAAGTCTATTTATGACATGTGGAAAAGATTTAATTAATATGGCAAGTTTATATAGAAATATAGGTTACCCACATCCAGAAGAAAAGCAAGATATAATTAATAAAATTTTAACTTTAGATTTATCATCTGCATATGAATTTGTTAAAAAGATAGAATTAAATAAATCACTATCACTTAATGATATTTTAAATGATTTGGTTACTTATATAATCACACATAAAGTTTTTACTCCAATTAAAAAGGCTCGAATTTTATCAGGTCTAGGAGAAATAGAACATTTTTTATCAGGGAATGTTAATTCTTCAATCCAATTAGGGGCAATAATATCAGTAATAAAATCTTATTAAAATTAATTTCTTTTAATAGTTTAATAGTTTAATGTTTGATAAAGAATTTATAGATGAATCACTAGATTCTAAACCTTGTAAGTTACTTATTGTTAAAGATTCTAAAACTGAAATTTGGTTTTATAAATTTTTATCTAGATATCTTGATTCAACAAAACGTGTAATTGGTTTTGATTTAGAGTTTAATACTCCGCCTGGATCAAAGGGTCAAAGACAAATTGCTATATTTCAAGTATCATTTTATTTAAAAAAGTATGTGCTAACAATATTTTTTAATCCCAAGTTACTTGAATATAAAACAAACCAACTAATTCATAATTTACTTACAAATAAATTTATAATGAAAATAGGTCATGGAACAGATTCATTAGATATTCCTGCGATTTATTCTTATTTAGATGATAAAAAAAAAGCTTTAGATTTTACATTGGGATTATATGATACAAGATTTTTATGTGAATTTGAAAATATAATAACAGGATCAAAACTGTGTAATATATATCATTTATTAGAAAAATTTAAAGTAATTATACCATCACAACTCGCACAGTTAAAATCAAATGAAACAAAACTTGGTAATTTTTGGAATAAACATATTGATTTAACTAATTTGTCTCAAGAGTTAATGGATTATTCAATGTATGATGCATTATATTTAAAAAAACTTCTTGAACAGATAAAGAAGAATTTTAAAACTAATAAATGGGAATACCAACTATTAGTACAAACAACAAGACTAGTATTCTTGATTAAGAGAGAAATTATTGATTTTTTGGATCCAACTTTTTTAAATTTGTGTTGGATTAAAAATAATAATTACAAACTATATGAACTTTTTTATTTATTTTATAATGAATGGATTGGTACTCTAACTCAATCTGAAATAGCTATTTTTTCTATTGGTTATTTTAAATCTCAGTTACTTAAAGTACTTATTCATGGATTTTATTTATTGGTTTGTATATTATATCCCAAGCAAATTTATAAATCATCATCTCATACAATTGAATACATACAAATACAAGAATTAAAATTATCTTGGGATAATCTAGTAATTAATTTAAAGTTATTTCCTAAAGTATATAAACTAATAATAAATTTTTTAAAGTTTTGCAAGAACAGACTTTAATGTATCAAGTTGTGATAGTACACGACTATTTGTTTTTGTCCATTCTGTTGCCATTGTTAAAATATCATCTTTTTTAAGTCTAAAATGTGTTTTAATAACATCAGCAAAACATGGTTCTGGATTAATTATTGAATCAATAATAGCCCATTTGATGTTATTTGCTTGAACATCTAAATTATACTGTGCAGATCTTGATATTCCCTGTGTTGTACCATATGATGATTGATAACCTGGTTCATTAAAATATGGCTGATCAACAAAAATAAGACTTTGAATTGAAACAAAAAGTTGTAACATTGTGGAATTCTCATTCCACGTCTCTTCTGGTCTACCAGACCATGTTCCTAATAAACTTAAACATACTTTACCACATGAATATAAATTAGGATTAAATCTTACAGAACCTTTTCCTGTTGTTACAATTTGAACTTGTGGACAAACCTTAGGATAAGTTGAAGGTAAAATCATATCAAATATAAAACATCCATCTTGATATGGTGTATCTTTAGGACCAGTAATTAGAAATTTGATTTTATTCATTGAAACCTCATCATATCTAAAAAACACAGAAGTTTCGTAATTAAAAGGGAGAGATTTTTTCAAAGAAGAAAACTCTCTCATAATTCTTCTTTGTGCATCAGAAGCCAATGATTCCATTTTATTAAGTTTTGAACAAAAGTTTTTGATATTAGCTGATTCAAATTGTAGACCTTTCAAGTCATCATAAGTTGATAAAATCAATGAAGATTGACCTTGGAATAAAGTTTGATCAGTTGTATTATTTATATACAAGTTTTTAACACGTAATCCTAGAGTACAAATTTCTTTATCAGAGTCAGAAAACTTAATATATTCATCAATTGTTGTTCCAAGTTGTTTAACAAGTTTTTCTAAATTATCCGATATTGTTTGGATATTTTCAAATCCGATATTTTTAATTTTTTCAAGAATTCCAATCACTAACTCATATTCTTTCAATTTATTAGTAATTTCAAGAATATTAACATCAAATAGATAATAGTACAGAATCGCTGAAAGTTTTGATTGTATTATATTAATATTTATTTTATCACAATTTATTTCTAATTGTGTATTGATTAACTGTAGATTATTAATAATATCTCGAGCTTTTATTTTTTTATTTGAAATAAATTTATTCATATCAAATTTTGTATATGAATCGTTACCATAACCTATTCCAGATGCCATTGATGTTTTTGGTTTAAGATCACTACCTGATCCATTAGATAACTTTGTAAAATCTATTTTAAAATCTATAATTTCAGTTTTAATTCCAAGAATAGACCATAGTTGAATAACTTGATTATTAATATTTATTGAATTATTTTCTTGATTATCAAGTTGTGCATGTTTGGAAAATATCTCAACCAAACCTTCAAGTGTGTGTTCTAAAGTATTTGATGGATTCCATAACTCTTGTTTCAAATAATCTAAAGAATTGATTGAGAATAAAAACACATCACTAAATTTTGGACTTTGAATAGTAATTTGAGGAGGAAAATAAGGATAGTATAACTTGGGAAATTTTATATTTAAATGTACATCTGTACCTGATAATATAGATGTATTAGCCCAAAAATCTTTTCTTAATATTACATCCAAATCAAATATATTAGAATCAATTGGTTTAATATGAATATTTGGATTTGATAAACATTTATAAACTTCTTTAATAATCATTTTTATTATTGAAACTTCTCCAAATGCATACTTTTTCATATGTTCATCTATAATTGGATGTTCTAGTTTTAATACTTTTGTAGATACCTCTACAATTTCTTTTTCATTTAATGTATAAATATTTGAGGTTAAATTTAAATTTTCATAAAAAGTAGCAAAGTCAGAATCTGATAGTACAAGTTCAACAAATGGATCATCTGATAGTACATCATTTATATTACTTTTTATTGGTACAGATTGTATTATTATATCTGAAATATCCTCTTGATTATTTTCTGTTACTAACTCTGTTACTAACTCTATTACTAACTCTGTTGATTCCATTTGAAAATATTTATCTAAATATTCTGGTAGTATAACATCTTTAATAGATTCAGTTGTAACTTCAGATAACTCTGTATCTAAATCTAAATCAGAATTAATATCACTAGTTTCAACATCAGATAAAAGTTTAACTTTAATTTCAGGTTGAGTTATTTTATCAAAATAATCTGGTTTATCACAATCATCATATACTGTAGTATCATATACTGTAAGTGATTCATCTTTCTTAATACCAATTTTATCATTTAATTCAGAAACTAACTGATTTACTTTAGTATTTGAAAATATAGAAGATGATCCAAAGAAATTTTCAACTTTAGAATTTTTCTCTTGAGGACCAGATTCTAAATCAGAATCTGATTCAGAATCTTCAGGCATATTTTCAATTAATGTTTCAATTTTTGTTAGAATCTGATATGTATTAAGTTGATCATTTCCATTTATTTCATCAAGTCCTTTAATCATTTCTTCATTTGTTAAATTTTCTACATTAATAATATTATCATTGGGATAATATGTAAAAATTACTGATTTACCTTCTAATTGTGTTTTAAATTTAACATATCTTTCTTCTTGATTTGATTCAAAATCTGTCAAGTATGAATTATAATTTTCTATTTTCCATAAAATAATCTGATTTTGGGGATCTAATTTATTATATTCAAGATTATAAGACCAATTTAAAATATGTTCCATTTTATTAATTAAAATATTTGATTTATATATCAAATACAAGTTATTTTCAATTTTTTAATAAAAAATTGAAAATATTATTAATTGGACATTTAAAGTTATAATACAAATATATAACATAAATGGAAACCGAACAATTAGCCGTTACTACTACTACCCCTCCCACACCTAGCAGAACTATTCGTGTTAGTCACGAAGGAGATTATAATGTAACCGTAAATCATGGGGTAACCCAAGCAGATAACGGTAGGAGATTCCTTGTATTCACAACTGTGGATGAGGCTATTCAAGCCTATGAGGAACTCAAGGCTGATAATGTTAAGGCATCATATCTCACCTATTCTCTCTTTGTTAAGTCTCAAGCTGAACTTAATCAAGATAGTTTAAAGACACAAGTACTTGCATTAGTAGCTGGTGCTAATGTTACCTATATGAGAGTTGATGATAACTTGCATACTGGAAAAGTTGTTGTTGATCTTCTTACTGATTATCAGACAATTAAGGCAGCATCTACTGATGAACTTAGATTTTTCCATTTTGATCCTAAGAGAGTAAGACCAAGAAGAGAACAAGGAGGTTCTAATCAAAATGCTAATGCTGATGAAAGTCAATGGTCTCAAGTTCAACATAGACCAAGAAGAAATAATCAATCTGATCCTAGACCCCAAGGAGGTAGAGGTGGACAAAGACCTCAAGGAGGTAGAGGTGGACAAGGACCTCAAGGAGGTAGTCAAAGACCTCAAAGACCTCAAGGACCTCAAGGAGGTAGTCAAAGACCTCAAAGACCTCAAGGTGGTAGAGGTGGACAAAGACCTCAAGGAGGTAGAGGAGGAAATACCAATGTAGTTTAAATTTAATTTATTAAAAATAAAAATATATTAATATATTTATTTTTTAGAATTAATAGAACATTTAGTAAAATGAGGATCAATTATTTGTTCAGATTTATAAAAATCTGCTATTTGTGATTTAGATATTTCTTTATATTTTGCGTAAGTTGTAAGAATAGTAGATTCTACATCAGAAGAAACAAAGGGTTTAGTATGTTGTTTGCATTGAGTATATTTTTTTATATCATTCATTGATCCACAACGAGCACGATAATTTTCGTACTCAAGAACAACATCTTCAAAATTAGCCAAATCTCTATTTAATTTACGATTAACTAAATTATGAACTATAAATAACCACCATGTTAAACCTTCTCTTGAATCGAGGTAATGATCAATACAAATATATTTATAAATTTGTGTAAAATAGCTTCTACAAAAAGAACATGGTAAAGTATATCTTAAATTAGAAAAAAGAGTTTTATAGTTTATTTTAGTTTCTTCATCAGGATCTTGTGGATATGCAAAAGTTACAGTATGTAAAAACTTCCATGCAGAGGGCCCCCATTCATTTGCTTGCATTTGCTAATAAATATGATCTAGATATTTTTTATCAAGACCAGATTAAAAATTGATTTTTCTTTTATTTAAATATAATTTAAACATATAATATATAATATGTTTAAATCATTAGAAAGTATTTTTAGTTTTAGTATTGATAATTTGAAAAACTCTAATATAACTAACAAACCACAAATTCTATTTGATTATAAAACTCAACCTTATATATATTTATATAGATGTAAACCTATACTTGAAAAAATGATAGAATGTGGATTAATTAATAAATTATCTACATGTAAAACAGTTGAAGAATTTGATTGTCCTGAAAGATTTAATCTATATGATATGTCTGATATTGAATTTGCAAGGTCTATGCTTGAAAAAATAAATAATAATCCAGGAGAAATTCCAGTTAATTCGGATGAAGATTTAACTCAGATTGTTAAAATTATAATGAAAAAATATCTAATGGAAAAATCTAATACACAAATTCAATCCAAAGTATGGATTGAAGTAAATATACCTGAAAATAAAAAAATCAAAGTAGTGTCATATGCAAATAAAACAAAAACAGGAGAACCTAATTTGAAAGATCCAGGAGGATCAATTGAACTTAATGAAATACCAGAAGATGCAGCTATAAGAGAATTAGCTGAAGAACTAGGACTTGTAGTTGACAAATCAAGACTAGAACCTATTGATTTAATTAGTTCATCTAATACAGGTCCTAACTATAAATTTAGGCTTGTTCTAGATAGTTCAGAACTTTCAGACTATATCAAACATGTATCTAAGTTAGATATAGACCCAGAAATAACAATGATTTGTATTGTTTAGCTTAGCTTATTTTATTTATTTAAAACTCTGATATATCAGCTAAAGAGTTTGGTGAATCAATATATCCACCATTGATTCTTTTTCCTTGTACATTTTGATCTTCAGGTGATTTATAGTCTTGATCTTCTTTATCTGTATATTTACAAATTGCATTTATTCCACCAGTAACAGTTGAACATTGTGTTTTTATATCAGCAATTAAATTTTTCTTTGTGTTCTCAAATGTTGTAACATGTGCTATAATATCTTGGTATGTTTTATGTTTATTTGTATCAATAGGCTCATCATTATTTTGTGTTACACTTGAAACAATATCAATTAGTTGTTTATATGAACATGGTTCTTCTAATTTACCAACAATTTTTTTATATTTTCTATCATTTTTAGATTTAAGATTATCAAGAACAAAAACATGTATTTTTTCCATTAATTCACTAGCATTTGCCTTTTTACCTTCATTTGTTTCTTGTCTTTTAGCTTGACTATTAGCATACATATCTTTTATTTTTTGCATTGTACTTTTGGGTTTATCTTGTTCCATCTGTCTTTTAAAAGCCTCCATCTGTTCTGGAGTTAATTGTGGTAAAGGTACAGCTACTGGTACTTGTTGTTCACCACCTTGTTGTAAAACACGGGCTTCAGCAATTTCCTTAAGTTGTTCATATTTTGCTCTATACTTAAAGTATTTCATTTTATAGTATTCTTCGGAGAATTCCTGAGATTGCATATTATATAATAATTTAACAGAAATTAATTTTATAATAAAATAAAATTAATAGAAATTTTCTTCAAGTATTTCTTCAACCCCCGTAATAGTTCTTGTTTTTATTAAACTATTTAAATCATCCAGCGAATCTCTAGGAATTGAATATTCTGCTTTTATTTCATCAAGTACAAATACAACACGATCATAATCATCAGATTTTATTTTATGTGTTGAAACAATATGTTTAATTTTAGTATGATACTCTAAAGCCTTAGAAGTAAATTTTATTACTGTACCAAAACCTGATGGTATTGTCTGTTCTTGTAGTAGATCATTAAACACACATATATTACAAATATGTTTCCATAGTTCTAATGTATAATTCTTACCAAGTCCAAAAAATTTAGAGTTTTGAAATGGTTTAGTAGTAGAATCTTTTTTACCCATTAGTACACATGCAATCTTTTTAAATCCAGAATTTATTTTTGATTCTATTATAAATTTTATAAGTAGATAAATTGGATATTGAATTTCTGTCTGTATATGTTGAGAAGATTGAATTGCTCTAACACAGTTATCACACATCTCACAGGACTTTGATGTCCAAGTCTCTCCAAAATAACTTAGAATTGTCGCTCTTCTGCATATATCTGATTTTAAGAATTTTTCCATTTGTCTTATTTGTGATTCTCTAAATCTTTTATAAGATGGATCTTTAATATCTTTGAGAAGAATTCGATTAATTGCCATATCATCTTTTTCATAAAATAGTCTACAAACTGCTGGTAATCCATTTCTTCCTGCTCTACCTATTTCCTGATAGTAAGATTCCATATCACTTGGTGATCCATAATGAACTACTAATCCAACATTTTGATCTATTCCCATTCCAAAAGCAACTGTTGCTACAATCCAATTTATTTTACCTGATGAAAAGTCTTCTTGAGTTTGTCTACGAGTTTCTAAACTTAATCCTGCATGGTATACTCCAACAGTACAACCAAGTTCTCCAAGTACTTTAGCAACTTTATCTGTCATATCTCTAGTTCTTACATAAACTATTGAAAATACATTTGGTTCTGTTGTTTTAACAATTGGTTCCAAATCAAATTTTATATCAGAAGTTTTTGTTTTACACTCAATAAATAGATTTGGTCTATCAAAAGATGAAACTACTTGAATAGGATTGTATAAACCTAAAGTACTTGAAATATCTGTACGTACTTTTGTTGTTGCAGTAGCTGTTAAAGCCATGATATTTAATGATGGAAGCCAACGTTTTAAACAACTTAATACTTTATACTCTGGTCTAAAATCATTACCCCAAGATGAAACACAATGAGATTCATCAATTGCAACAAATGCAAGTAAATCTGAATTCCATAAATCTGTAACAAAGTCCTCACAATTTACTAAATACTCGGGTGTCATATATATTAGTTTATTTTCTTTTTTATCAAGAATTTGATCCTTTTCATATTCTTTAACACGTTGTCCCATATTCGAGTTCATACATATTACTGGTATTGATCTATTTTCTAGAGCTGTTTTTTGATCTTCCATTAAAGATATTAATGGTGATACAATAATTATAGATTTAGTTTGTTCTAATAATAAAAATGGTAGCTGATAGCATATAGATTTACCATATCCTGTTGCTAAAATTGCTAATACATCTTTTTTTTCTTCTAAAACAGATTTAATAATCTGTTTTTGTAAAGGTTTAATTTGTGTATATCCAAACCATTGAGATAATGTCAAATCAATAAGTTCATCCATAGAGTTTATTGAATTAATACAAATTAGGTATAAATTAAATAAAAAAACAATTTTTTCATACATATTTCTTTACACCGTTAAAGATTTAAATGCGTGCATATAACAATATATATGCTTGTGTTACCTCAGCTCTAACATGCGAATCTGTTACTTCATTAACATTTGAATCATTAAAACAGAACCATTTGACTTGTCCATTAATTTTTCTTAATCCATAAGCATAATAATGACCACCAAATATACCACCTACATGCATTATAAAACCTTTTAATACATATGTTAATTTTGGATCAAAAATATCTGTCTGAAATGGAATATCTATTGGATCAACTATTTTTTGAATATGGGTGTTTGAACACTTGAATCTTTTTAACCCAACAAATATATATTTTGGAGGATTTAGTAATTTATAAGTTAATCTAAATTCTTCTTCTGTTTGATTCATATATAACTCAACACAGTCACCAAGTGTTTTACAAGATGATTCAATTGGAAGTGTTAGAATGTTTTCATAAACTTCAGATACAGATGGTTTAGAAAACTCGGGATGTGTAGGATTTGTATAATATACTGTTTGTTTAAATCCAAGTCTAAATATTTTATTTACTTCTTCCATCACTTCATCTTTTTTTGATTGTTCAATCTGTGTTGAACTAAGAGATATTTTAATTTGTTCTATAATATCATCTAGAGTAAATGTAAGAAATTCATGAGAATCTTCTTGTGAGAATCCAATATAACTTTTATTTAATAACATATATCTATGATAAATAATTCGTGGTCCCATAATTTTTGTTTCTAGATTCATATAGTCACGCCAAGTTTGTGTATATTTGGTTATATCAGATGAATTTAAGAACTTGTCACAAAATTCCATAAATCCCCCAAGAACACGTGCACACATCAATAGCTGAATAGATGCATTTAAAAAACATGTATTACCAAAATTAACAAGCCCAACATTATTTGTAAAAGAGGTTGATTCCATTTAATATCAATATATTATTAATATATTAAATATTATTTTAAGCAATTTTTTTGTTAATTATATTAATAAACCTAATGGAAAATGAACATTGTATAATAACCTATGATACTGATAAAACAAAAAATGATACAATTAAGAATGTAATTAAAATGTTATATTCTATTGTTATTATATTTAAAAAATTAATACAATTTATAGATTCAATACAAACAATGATTATAAAATTTAATGATGAAATATTTAATTACTATGATAATATTACAAGTGTTAAAGAAGTTCTTTTACAGTCAATTCAAGTATGTTATAAAAATATACAAATGTTATTTAATACATCAATAGAATCAATTTATTTAGTAAGTTTTACTTCTGATGATATTCCCAAACCTGGAATATCAATTAATTATGCAAATACTATTTTTTCTATTAATTCATTTAGAGTAATTCATTCAGATGATGGAATTATCAAATTGGTTGAATATGACTCTAATCTTAAACCAATTAGTATAAATTGGATAGGTACGCATTTAAATAAAATAAATAAAATTACATTTAATGATAGATTATCAAAATGTTTTAATAATAATTTATCAACAATTAATTCTTTGAAGCTAAAATGTATGAATTTGATTCAGTTAATTAATAATTTACAAAAAATAATAGTTATTTAACATAACTATTTAAAAAAATACTATTATTATTTAATATAAAATATGGGCAAAAAAACTGCACCTGTAAAAAAACCAGTCACTGTAGCTTCAACAGAACCTGCAAAAAGAGGAACCGAAAGACCATTTGTATCTGTTATTTGTCCAACATATAATAGAAGACAATTTCTTCCTAATCTTATTCATCAATTTAATTATCAAACCTATCCTCAGTCCTATATGGAACTAATTATTTTAGATGATTCACCAACCTCAAATGCTGATATTATTCCTAAACAAGGAAATATAAAATATACACATTTGCCAGAAAAATTAATTTTAGGAAGGAAGAGAAATTTAATTAATTCAATGACAACTGGAGATATTATTGTATGTTTTGATGATGATGATTATTATTCTCCAGAACGTGTTGCCCATGCTGTAAATAAACTCCAAAGTACAAAATGTCAAATTGCAGGTTCATCAGTAATTCATATATTTTATCCAAGATTAGATAAAATTATAGAATTCGGTCCATATGCGCCATACCATGGAACAAATGGTACAATGGCATATACAAAAAAATATTTAAAAACTCATTCATATTTAGATGATAAAACCCAAGCAGAAGAAGCACACTTTACAAATAATTTTTCAGAACCAATGGTTCAACTAGACCCACATAAAGTTATGTTATGTGTTGCACATAATAAAAATACTGTAGAAAAGGATCAATTTCTTAACCAAGGGAAAACAACAGGTATGAAAATGCAAAAGTTTTTTAAAATTAATGACAAACATATGATAGAATATTTAAAAACACTTGGAACTAGACTACAACAAGAAGTAAGTCAACCAGTACTACAGGAAAAAGTACCAGATCTAGTTGAAGATGTACCAGATTTAGTTGAAGATGTACCAGATTTAGTTGAAGATGTACCAGATTTAGTTGAAGATGTACCAGATCTAGTTGAAGTTGTACCAGATCTAGTTGAAGTTGTACCAGATCTAGTTGAAGTTGTACCAGATCTAGTTGAAGATAGACTAAAGTCAGATGAAGAAAAAGCAAATGTTTTTCATCAATTAGAAAATATTAAAAAAAACTTGGAAGACTTGCAACTTCAACAAAATAATTTACGAAATGAATTAAAAGAGCAAATACAAACTGAAGGAGTAGAAATTAACCCACAGATACTGGAACAATTTAAATCTGAGGATTTAATAAATATATTAAATAAAATAAATGAATTTGGACCAGTTGAATTAGAAAATCATTAAAATTAAACTAGTCATAGTGGTTTAAAAATGTTATTAAGGTTATACAAAATTAAATTTTACAAATATGCGTTAAAAAAATATATATATATATTATTATTATACATGTCAAAAAAAATCTGTAAATTTGATTATCTTAAACCTATTTCATATGAGGACTTGTTTGATGATCGCAGTAAAAATAGATGTACTGATTATCAACTTGTTTTGGACAAATTAACAGAAGCTAGAAGTGCCTTTTTTGGATTCCAAGCAGGTATTTATAACTTTATTAAAGATTGTACTAAACTCCAACAAAAAATTAGAAATGATATATCAGGAAATGATTTAAATTCATTAAAATATGAATATATGGTTTTACTTAATAACTTAATATCAAATGTTGCTATTTCTTTAAGAAAGAAGATGGAAACTGATCATTTTATTTTGATTAATTTTGAAGTACCAGTTACTCAACTTGGAAAAACAATTGAAGATATGCAAAATTTACCAGCAACTAATATTATCTTTTCTGATAATAATGGAACAATTGATACTTTAATTACTAATATTCCTTCAGTTCTTATTTATTTAAAGGATAACTATCAGCTTCAAGTTAAGTTTGTTTATCCTAAAACAGTATCATATAATAATTTATCTTTTGAAAAGACTTATATCAAGAGTTTTAGACCTAAAAAATCTGAGTCATTTATTAGAAACATGACTCCTGAACTTGAAGTAATTAACTTTAGAGAGGGATTATATGGTTTTAATTCATCAGAATTTGCTTATGATATTTTGGAAGATATTATTAATTATGATACAGATACATCAATTCATACACATGAACTCAATGATGTAATTGAGCGTTTGGATGGTATTATTTTATCAATTGAAAATACTCACAGAACAATTATTCAAAAGATTAAGACTGAACAACTTGTTGAATCTAATTTATTCACAGAGTCTAAACTACATTTTTTCAAGTCAAAAAAATCAAAAAAGTCAAAAAAGGCTAATGATGATAGCAATAAGTCTGATTCTGATTCTGATTCCGATTCTTGTTAAAAAATTTAATTTAAGTATTGGGAAAAAAATATTCTAAACATTATATATATTTAAATAATGTCTAGATACTCTTTTATAGATGAAAATATTAATACATCAGGAAAACAATGTTTTTGCATTGATGTTAATTCTAAAAACTCACCATTTGTAAATGTTAGTCAAGCAAATATTTCAACAACTAATATACCTACCTCATCACCTGTAGAAGCACCATTACAAAATATTCCTAAAAAAATACAAACATATGAAATGATTAAACCAGATCAAAACTATTTATTAACTCCTCAAGTTATTGATTCTTCTAGAGAAAAAAATATGATTGAAACTATTAATAGTTTAATGGCACAAACATATACAAATATTTCATCAGAAAAAGATTTTCAAGCCTCAAATGCTCCTACAATTGATCTACCAAAAACATCTTTAACTGTTGAATCAAAACAAGAACCTAAATCTCAAATTAACTTGAATACCATGGCAAATGATACTAAAGTTGGAAAAAAAACATATCGTAAAAGTTCAAGTAATTTAAATTTATTTGAAGGGTTTGAAAGTAATTCTGGAGTTGGTGGTTGTGATAATGTATGTAAACCTTCAAATAAATCTAAATATGCTCGTGTACATTCATCCAAATATAAAACTAAATCTAAAAATAATAATAATGATAATATTTATTTAGTAATTATAATTTTAGCATTTTTGTTATGTTCCTGGTTTAAGAAATAAATTTAATAATATTTGATTTATTAACTGCTCTTATTCTATTAATATAAAAATCTATTTTGGCTTTTATATTTTCATTTTTTATTTTTTGAAAACAATACATCCAATAGAGAGTTTTTTTTTCAACATACAGAAAAAACTCTATCAAATCTAACTTTCTTTTTAGAACCAATCTCTTATTTAATTCTAAATTATATGTGCTAATTAGTATTTTTATCTGTTTAAAATTTTCTCTAAGTTCAGATGAATAAATAGACAACTGTGAATCTCTCATCATAAAAAAATCTTCAATTTCATTTATATCTAAAGTATCCATTTTATGTATAATCTTATAGTAAAGTTAGATATTTTTTATCTCGAGTTATTATAAATATTTAATATGAAAGGTGCTGCTGATGATCTACTAAAAATTTGGTACAATAAAGCACATAAATTAGAAGAACTGCATAGAGAAGCTGCAGAGTACTACTATTTAAAAGATATAAGGTTTGTTATACCAACTATAATTAGTATTGGTGTCGCTGGATCTATTAGTTTTATATCACTTGGATTTAAAGAAAGTAAATACTTTGCAATAACTACTGGGTGTTTAAATCTTTTCTCATCTATTGGATTAATAACAAAAGAATATTTTTCATACACAAATAAAAGATTCCAACATAATACTTCATCTAATGCTTATTTAAAAATTAAAAATTTAATTGAAATTCAACTTAATTTAAATAAATTAGGAATGAATATTCCCTACGAAAAAATGATACCAGACATTGGTACTCTAATTAATAAAGTTGATAATGATGCACCTATTCTACCACCTCATTTAATTATTAATATACCATGTCTTGACAATATTATTATTGGTAAAATACAAATATCTTTAAGTGATTCTGATGATAAAGACTTTACTACAACTGATAAATCTGAGAATAAAATTCCTATTGAAGAATATAATAATAATAATAATGTATAAATATAATATATAGTCATATGAAATATTTTATTATATATCCTGTTCATTTATTTGAAGATATTGAATTAATTAAATCTATTGATCCTAATATTATATATTTGATTGAAGATGATAAATACTTTAATTCATTTCCATTTCATAAATCTAAATTAACATATCATCGTGCAACTATGGAATTTTATAAAGATTATTTGATTTCCAAAGGATTTGTTTGCAAATATATTGAATCAACACGTAAAAACAAATATTCTTGGATTAAATCAAATGATTTTGTTTGGTCTTATGACCCAATTGACCATGAACTAAGAAAACTACTCTATGGTTTAAATTGTGAACAGATTGTATTAGTAGATCCACCTAGTTTTATGGAGTCTTTAACAGATTTATATACATATCAACAAACACAAACTAATGGAAAAAAATATTTTCATGATGCATCATTTTATAAATGGCAAAGAAAAAGACTTGAACTACTTGTAGACTCTAAGGGTAAACCTGAAGGTTCAAGCTGGTCATTTGATAAAGAAAATAGAAATCCTTTTGAGAAAAACTATATGGAACCAAACATTTCTAAATGGTCTAATGAGTATTGGGAACAAGCTCGCAAATACATAAACAAAACCTTTCCATCTAATTTTGGAGAAATACAAGACTACTGTTTATTTCCATTAACATTTAGACAAAATAAATCTCATTTGAAAAAATTTATTTCAACTCGTCTTAAAACATTTGGAACATTTGAAGATGCTGTAAATTCTGATGTTATTGGAGGATCACATTCGCTACTATCAACAAGTATGAATGTTGGACTAATTACACCTGAATATATAATAACCCAAATAATGGAATTTTATTTATCACAATCTAAATCTAATAAAACTAAATTAATTCAACAAGTTGAAGCTTTTATTCGACAAGTAATTGGATGGAGATCTTATGTTAGATTTATTTATGAATTTCATGGACAAGATATGATGAAAGAAAATTTATTAGGTCATAAAAATTCAATTCCAACTGGCTGGTATACATCAAATCCTAATACAGGTTTTGATTTTATTGATGGACTTATAAAAAAAGCATGGACATATGGATATCTTCATCATATTGAAAGACTAATGTATATTGGTAATTTACTTTTATTAACACAAACAAAACCTTTAGAAGTATACAAATGGTTTATGGTATGTTTTTTAGACTCTTATGAATGGGTAATGGTTCCTAATATAATGGGTATGTCACAATATTCTCTTGAATCAATTCAAATGATGACCAGACCATATTTTTCATCCAGTGCATATATAAAAAGAATGAGTGATTTTAATTCAAAGGAGATCAATTTATCTGATAAAGAAGAGTATCCATGGGAAAAAGTTTGGAATGCACTATATTATAATTTTATTTCAACCCATTCTAATTTATTAAAATCAATATATTCTACTGCTATACAAGTTAAAAATTTGAATAAATTAACAATTAATGAAAGGAAAGAATTATTTGATATAGCAAATCTATATATACATAAATATACTTATGAACTTGACTAATTATGAAAATTTAATTTCAATATATTTAAATAATATAAATTTGTCATCTGGAATCTCAAAAGTATTAGAAACATTAGATATAAATCCAACTGATATAGTTGATGAATATATAGAAAAATATTTATACTTTAAATTAGAACAAAAGAATAGTTCAACGCAAGAATATAAGCCGTGTATTCAAACACCAGAAAGTAATCAAATTAATTTTGATTCTATAGGAGAATTTAATAAATGGGCTGATATAACAATATATCAGAACTTGTTAGAAAATTTAATAAACTTATTTAGATTTATAGGATTTAAGCTTGGACCAAGTCTTGTTAATAGCTTGAAATTTAAAAATATTAATCCATTCTCACCTAATATATATCAGTTTGATTTTTTTACTAAAACATCAGTTAGACCAAATTTTTTAACTTTATTAAGATTATTAGTCACATTAGGTTGTACAACACAAGTTTTAACAAAAGAATTTAAAACATTCTTCACATTAGGACATAAACCTATTGGTTTATTAACCTCTTATGAACATAAAACAAATATAACAAAATCAGAGGTAACGAAACCAGAGGTAACGAAACCAGAGGTAACGAAACCAGAGGTAACGAA